>Ga0255773_10000682_pt1 | contig 35602 bp, 61 predicted proteins | sample 011ome_17_FD_179971 | JGI IMG/M metagenome (GOLD analysis project Ga0255773, IMG submission 179971) | Coastal salt marsh microbial communities from the Groves Creek Marsh, Skidaway Island, Georgia - 011502XT metaG (version 2) | ecosystem: Environmental > Aquatic > Marine > Intertidal zone >... | reverse complement strand
TAGCTGCAGCTAGTTCTGCTAACATTTTATTTTTTCCTTATAGGTTTGCAGTATGCTGTTATCTGTAAATTAGGTCCTTCCTTTTGTGGTATTGAAGGTTGCTTGTGTAACCTCTCTGCAAAATACAAGCATCTATCTATGTCTTGGAAGGTTTGTGTTTGGTCTACTACTCTTAATCCCATCATAAACACTAACACAAACTCAATCATTTAACTATACAGGTACTCCTTGTACCTCCTCATTCTTTTTTTCTGTGTGACATTCACAATTACATTCTTCGCAGTCACACTCATAACATTCACAAGTCTCACATTTATCCACGGTATCCTCCACCTGCTGCTTTATATGCTTTGGCAAGCATTTGGGCTTTTCTTGCTGACCATTGACCGGGTTTGCCACCCTTTGAGCCTGCTTTAATCCTTTCAAATAAGCGTTTACGCAAGGTTGGTTTAGTATAATTCCCAGACTCATTTACTTTACTCTTTGCTTTTTTTGCTTTTTTTGCTTTTTTTGGTTTTTTTGCTACTGCCACTTCTATCCTCATATAAATTATTAAACGTAGTAAATGGGTCTAAGTAAGACTCATGTGACTCTGCTGAATGTGTCCACTGTGATGGTGTAAAATCAGGAGCACCTTCACCTGTAACCCATAAAGCAGGACTTGTGGCTCTTACTCTGTTATTTGGTAATGCAACAATATTACCTGTCCATTTACCTGCGTCAATCAAATACATTACGTGTGACTGTTTATGCTGTGCAGGGTCATCTGCTATATCACTGTCAGTATAGTCAACTGTGAACATATACTTGGCTTTGTAGAACTCATTGTCTATTTTACATAACCACGGACTAGAACTTACTCTGTCCATCACTATAACGCTATGGTGTCTTGACTCACAATCCCAAGGCTGACACAAATGGTCTTCCATTGGTTCTGCCCATTCATCTACGGGTATATCAGCTACGAGTGCTTGTATTGGCATTCTTGCCCACATTGCACCACCATGTACATTCTCATCTTCTGTACAACCTGTGAAGACTACCTGAAAACTTAATGACCTATCAGGTATAGTATTGACTGCAAAAGCTAATGCATGTAGATATTCTCCGTGGTAGTCCAAATGATTACATGTGAACTCCCTACGTACCCAACATTTAAAATGTGGTACGTTACTTATAAGGTAGGACATTATCTACGTTTAGCTGCTCCACCACGTGAGTACATCTTAGTCTTTTTAGCTGCACCACCTTTAGCCATATATTTAGTTTTCTTCATGCCGCCTTTAGCCATGTATTTTGTTTTCTTCTTCATCATTGTTATTTCTCCTTATGCGTAGGGGTTTCTTTTCTTAGCATTCTTAGTGCGTCTATAAGACCTATTATTAGACTTATTTTGTGCAACTAGATTATTACTTCTATTATCATTAGGATTGCCATTTTTGTGTGCAACGTCTTTGCCATCACCCTTTTTGACTATACCCTTTTTCTTAGCAATTGAATTTGCAGTATTTCTACTCTGTCTGCGTTTTATTTGTTCTTTCTTGCCATGATAATTGTCATACTCCTTACGGTAGTTCCGTTTGGATTTCTTTTTAGGAGGACTCATTATTTTATGTAGAACCCATCATTCTTTTACGCATTCTCTCCCTCTGAAGCTTAGTAGGAGTAATGTTAGTGCCTCTGTATGTCTTAGGTGTCTTTGTTGACATAGACTTTGAACCATATCCAGTTTTAGCCAAAGATGTTTTCTTTTTCTTAACCTTAGATTTTGAAAAATCATCAACCATTGTAGGTTTCTTTTTAGGCATTTGAGATGATTTTAAAGTTACCTTTTTAGGAGATGTAGTCTTCTTCTTATCATCTTTACGTGTTTTACCTTGCATGAAATTCATGTAGTCACGTAAGCTTAGTCCAGATTTTTTTAATTGTTCTTTAGTGACTATGCTAGGATTCTTTTTCTTAGTCATAGTGCTACCTTGTGTAATCTTTGATTTACTAGTAGTTTTAGTAGGTGTAGTTTTCTTTGTGGTCTTATTAGTAGAAGATTTAATCTTTCCACCTAATGCTCCCGGAGACATACCAAATGTTTTTTTAGTTGTGTTTGTTTTCTTATTTTTATTCTTACTATCTGTTATTTTCTTTTTAGCTTTTTGTACTGCTATACCTACAACATCATCCTCTGCACCCATCTTTTTACTTTTACCAAATACAAAGTTTCTTATCTGATTCATATTCTCTAGGTTTACTTTGCCTGATATTTTAGGGGAAGATTTTTTAAGTCTTTCCTTCATTTTCTCTAAACTGCTTTTAGCCATCTCTAGTTCCCTCCTTTGGTTATCTTATTATATGCCTCTAAACCTTTAGGTCCAGAGTTTTTAAGTGCTAGTAACCCTTTATTTGCTTGTACAGAGCCACCTGCTGAATACATATGACGTTTGCCATTTATACTACCACCATATGCCATTTGAGCTTTTTTGCCCGTTTTTTCTGTTTTCATAACATTACTTCCACGTTTTTTTGTGAAGTTTTGAACGACTTCTTTAGCTTCTGCCACTACAGAAGGACTAAAAGATGCACCCTTTTCTAGTATTCTTTTTGCTTCTGATAAAGTCATCTAACACTTCCATCTTCTACGTGCCTGTCTAAGTCTACTGTTTGGATTTGCAGCAGCTTTAGGGAACTTTTTCATCTGTCCAGCACTTCTAGCACAATAAGACTTTCTTCTTTTAGCTCTTGACTTAGAAGGTTTGTCTTCAGTTACAGCAGTTTTTAATTTACTGCCGGGATTCTCTTTACGGTACTTAGCCACACCTTTGGCTGTCATACCAGCACCTTTTTTAGTAGGTCTTTTGTGCCCACCTTTGATGGTATGACCCTTCATGCCAGTGCTTTTGCGTTTCTTTTTCTTTGTCTCTGCCATAATATATGTTCACTTTACCTTTTGGGCTATCCTTTTTCAGACATTTGTATTTTAGAGCCTCAAACTCCGGCATATACTCTGGCAAATCTGTTGCCATCTCATGTGTACGTGCTATACACTCTTGTTCAGTTTTATATGGTCCTTCTAAATCTTGTAATGTGTGACATAAACTATGATTATTAATCATACATACAAGTACTAGTGCTTCAAACATTAGTCTGTCCATCCTTCTGCTCTCATGGCTGTTTCTACATGCTTCAGAGTAAATGATCTACCGTAATGAGCCTCTACTGCTGCTCTTACGTAATGGACATCACTGTGTGGTATATGTAATTTATCTACTTTGTTATCACGTATAGCAAGATAAAAAGCTTCTAATACATTATCTGTGTATAGTTTTACTGATTTTTTACTCATTGTCAAGTTTATTTCTAATTTAGGGAAAGGTAAATGTACATTATAAATGTATTTTTATATATATTGTATATAATATTAAATGTTAACACTTTCAATGTACTAGTTATACGTAATTATATCATGTATTTTTTATTCTGTCAAGACATTTTAAATGTAAGCACCCCGCCTTCATTAATTTAAGTATAAAAAACATAAAATAAGGATACTTTTGTGTATATTTTTATCACTTATTTTTGTGGTTAACACTAAATATTCCTAATCTGTGTAGTTATACATGCATATAACGTGGTACGGGGGGTGTGGCTGTGGCATGCCGTCAAAAATTGATAGTAAATTCAATATGAAACATAGGAAATTAAGAAAAATCCCAACTTGGGAAATATAAATAGTTGATATTGTTAAACAATTTGAATTATAACAACTGATATAAGAACAGTTTTCTTGGCATGTAAATTGCAATAGCACAAATCATGCCAAAAAATAAAAATGTAATTGTAGGAGCATATCTGCAAAGTTGGCACGATTCTTGCTACTATCATTTTTGAGAATGATTCTCATTTGCAGGTGTGAAAGTTGGCACGGCAATTGCATATGTTATGGGATACGTCACATTATTGACAATAACCAAAAATCCCAAGTTGGGAAAAACATAAGGATAAAATAAAATGCAAAATTATAATGATCTAATAGTTAATACTTTAATTGAAACATCAGCAACAAACTTTTTAAAAGTTGTATCATATGATAAAAAAGCTGAAAGTAACAAGGCAAAAAAAATAGAAGAATTTGCTTTTAATATATGCCATGTTGCTGAAACTTTTTATTTAGTTGATTTAGATATTAAGGCGTATGATGGAAAAGATAAAAAGGCTTTTAAAATTGCACAATATGAAAAATCAGGTATTGCCTCTATAATTTCCCAAGTTGGGAAAAATGATCTAAAAGCCTTAAAAACCATAGGTGAAAATGCCGAACAATTTTATAATGAGTTTCAAGTTTCAGAAACTAAAGCATCTACAATTAGAGGATTTGCAAATTTAATTAAGCCTCAAAAAATTGAAAAAACTATTGAAGAAAAAATAGAGGCTTTCATTAAATCAAATACTACTAAATCAGATAATGATGGAAAAATGACAATTGCTGAATTTTCTAAAATGTTTGGTACAATTGCCAAAAAAATACATAATCAAAATAATAAAAATGTAATTGATTTTTTACCATCTAAAGAAGATATTGCAAAAAATGGATAACATCCAAAAAATTATATTTGAGGCAATTAATTTTGCCTCATTTATTTTTTTTTCTCACTACTATCACAAAGTGGGGAGTGGGGAGTGGTGCGTCAAGTTGGCACGGATATTGCATATACTATATACAACAATCAATATTTCCCAAGTTGGGAAAAAACATAGGAGTAAGTAAATGACTAATGATAATCATGTAATGTTTCACAAACTACTTTATAAAACTGGGTTTCGTGACAAATCTTATAGGTGGCTTGCCAAAGATAACTACAAGTATTTTAGAAAGTTAGGCTTTGGTGTTGAACGTGCTATCAATGAAACAGATCATACTTTGTATCAATGGTATAATAGCAATGGTAGGTATACATATAGGAGTATATACAATGACTAGACGTATAAAATTTGATGGTGACATTCCTTGTAACATTACATATGGCGATTTATCATGCCATCAAAAAGATTTCTCTAGACATGGCGATAGGGATAGACACGACAAAACTTATAGAGTAGTGAGTGCTGACCATATCAATGCCGTAGAGACACGAAATTATTTACAAGCTAAAAAGTATCAACGTGATGCAAATGCTATTGCTGATGCTTTTGCTTGGCTCAAAGATTGCTAGTTTCAAAGGCTAGTAAAAATCCCAAGTTGGGAAACTTTAACTTTAACAGAAAGGAGCAGTTAAATGCTTTTTATAAACTTTGACAACGTATCTAAAGATACAAAAATTAGTGGTGGCTTAACTTCAATCAAGATTATGGCTACTTTAGGCAAACTAAAATTACTATCATATGTAAATTCTGGTTACAAACCTACTATATATAGGACTGAACAAGACTTTCCTAATATGAGAAAAGGTTGGTTTGTCAAGATGGGAAGTGGTCAAAAATCAGGAGAACCATTAATCAGATTTAATTGGTACAAACCTTTTAGTGGGTGGCGATATTCTTCATTCCATGCTTACAATAGAAATGGTAGACCTAGAGTGTCACAAAATTGGTATGTAGCAATCAAAGGTATGATTATACAGAAGTTAGTTGGATAATTCCCAAGTTGGGAAAAACTGGTGGGGAGGCAATCAAGCCTTCCCTTTTATAGGAGAGTAAAAATGAAGTCATCTACAGTACAAAATATTTTAAATGATATGTTACAATCACTTTATGAATTTAAGAGTGGAGATGTTGTATATTACCAAAGACAAGTCTCTAGAATTATGGAATTTATTAAAGAGTTGGAGGAACAAAATGCTAAAAAATAATGATATCAGATGGGATAGATTTCAAAAGTATCACGATCTAATTGAGGGTCATTTACCACCAAAGTATACATTTGGATATGTGGGTAGCATATGGGCAAAGTGGGCATCAGATGACAGATATTTTTATATTGAAGATGCTGAAGGCAGAACAATAACAAGTGGTTGGGATTGCAATCACATGCAAGAATGTTGGCGAGATTTATGTGTTCACATAGTCACAAAAGTGATTGGGTATGGTGATTCTGGTTGGGGAGTAAACCCATAATGATTGTATTAGACAATAAGGAACTAGTGCATTGTCAAGATTGTAAGACAAAAGAAGTGACATATAAAATGTATATCATAGATAACTTTTTATATTGTTTTAAATGTAGTATGAGTATATTAAAAAGGAGTAAATAGATGACTACAATTACAGTTGCAGAGCTAAATGATTTATGGAGATGGTGTGATGACATTGGTCAATTTTCTACAGATAGACCTATCAATAACACAAAAAGCCATGAGGGGTCTTGTATCCACAAAACACCTTTTTGTGATATCACTTGCTACAATAACAAACTGTACAAACTATATCCTAACATGCACGATAGAGATGACAGATGTGAGACAATATGGCAAAAGTTACCTACAGATGTGGAGTGGTATGTCAACAACTTCAAACCATTCTTTGAACGTAAGAAAAAACAGACTAAACGTAGGCGATTTATGACTAGAGGCGAGGCTATCAAAGATATGGTAGATGTGTACAGAATACGAGCTATGGCTCTTGCTGAACCTAATGTTACCTATTGGCTACCTACTAGAGCATGGCGAAGTAAACATCTCAAGGCTCTCATAGAGCTTGAATTGATGCCATTGAAGAATATTGCACTCAATGCCTCTACAGACCCTACAACTACGTCTGAGGAGTATGCTATGCTACAACAAGATGGTTGGAATACTATGTTCTATGGCGATGACGATGGCTATGATAATGTCAAGATGTTTCCATGCCCTAAAACATTCAAGGGTATCAAAGGTCATTGTTCTATCTGTAAGGGTGGGTGTATGTCTCAAGTTACTATTGGCAAGAGAAGTGACACACATTTGATTGAGCATTAAAATTCCCAAGTTGGGAAAATTAACCGTTACTAGTATAGGGAGAATGTTGTTATGATAAAGCCAATCAATCCTATAGCAAGAGCTATGGCACATCATAGAAGACGTAAGGCAATTGTGCCTAGTAAAAAAGATTACAACAGAGCAAAGGAGAAGAAAAATGCGAGACAGTTCTACATTCCAGAAGATTCCAGTAAAAAAGAAACCACAGAATAAGTATGGTAGACAAGGGTGGAAAGTGGCACGTAAATTGCAACGTAGACATAAGCTTACAATACAAAACCAAAGATTTGAAAGGGGTTACATAAAATGGGCAAAAAAATAACAATAACTCTTGAGTTTGACCACGAGGATACAACTCGTGAGGAGATAAAAATGTATCTTAAAGATTTAATTGAGGGGGATGAACTTCAATGGGATGATGTAGATGATGGGTGTGGAGAATATACTCATCCTCATCAATACATTGATAACAATACCTCATACGACATCCACGATACTATGGATACAACTAAACTGATAAAGGAGATAATAAATGAAAATAACTGAACTAAACAAGGGTAACTTACCCACATTGAGAGCCTACCTAGATGACCATTTAGCTGATTTCACTCGTGCAGTAGAAATTGAGGGTGTTACAATTAAATTAGGTAATTGTTCCTACGATAGTGGGCAAGCTACATTCAAACTTGAAATTAAAGTTGATGGTATAGAAACTAGGGAGCAAAGAGCATTAAAAATGTATGCTAAATATGATGGCATTGATTTGGAAAAAGAACACCCAATCTACAAGTTGGTGGAGTATCATGTTAAGAAACATCAATACCCTTACATATACATAAAGAAATCTAAGCCTAATACCAAGTTTAAGGGTACTACGGAATGGGCAATCAAAACTTTTGGAAAGGTAAGCTAATGACACTAACACATAAAATTATGACAATGTTCTGTTTAATGATGGGTACAGCTATATTCATTCATACATTACCTAATATGCTTGACTATGTGGGATTACTTGACATACTATCACATGACATTGCAATTGTATTATTAATAGGTGGATTTTATCTCATCTCAAACACAAAGGAGAAAACATATGTTAGAAGTAACTAGGAAGTCTATATTAAGTGGTAAGATGCATAGCATGGAGCTAGATATATCTCAAGAGCAATTAGATAAATGGGAGCAAGTGGGGAGTGACTTGGTGCAAGTTGCTTTCCCTAATCTTAGTTCATCAGAAAGAGAATTTTTGATGACTGGTATTACGCCTACTGAGTGGAATGACGCTTTTGGAGATGAAGAAAATGACCACGATGAATGATATGTTCATGGCATATCAAACTCACAAAGGGTTTGCCAAACAACACAACCTTGAGCCTATTGGGTTCAAGGAATTTACTGGTATATTTATACACTTTAGTTCTGTTTTTCTACAGCAGAGTGTGGCTATTTATACTGCAGCTAAAAATTCCCAACTTGGGAAAAACCAAACAAAGGAGACTATTCAATGAAAGCATATTTTATTAATTCCAAAGACGAGCTTATAGTAGAGGTGGACTGTAAAGACTACCACCATAAAAAAGAGTTGCTTAACTGTAATATGTTGGAGCTATATCCACATTCAGTCAACGGCAATGACGTATGGACAGACGAGGAGGCTAATCTAAGTGAGTACAATTATTTCTTTGAGTTGGATAATGTTATAGTGAGTGGTAGTGCCATTATTCTAAGTTGTGATGATGAGGGCGATAGTGCTGACGTTAAAGATTTAACTATAGATGAACTCAAAAGTAGAGTTACGTTCATGGGTAAAAGATATATTAATCACGAGAAGTTGTTTAGTAACTTTAGAATAGAGGAGTGGAAATAATGCAAAAAGTTAGAGTCTATTGGAATCTTCACAAAAAAGTGTGGAGTATCCAAGACTGTAAGAGTGGTCTAGTTTGTGACCACTTAGATAGGATAACACTTGAGCAAGCAAAGTTTGTTGTCCGTAAAGGTGGACAGAAACGTGTTCGTCAAGAGGGTAAGAAAAATGTTCATGCCTTTGCAGAGGGTTGGGTATCACGAGATCAAGACGAAGACCATACTCACTATTGGTATGACATATCTTATAATCCATATAAGAATGACTACTTTATGATTAAAGATCAAGATGGGAACGTAGAAGAAGTTCCACGAGATTGGGTAGGTAATATTCATATGGATTGTATATACCACGAGAATGGTGCAACACCTAAAGTATATGTATAGGAGATAATTTAATGAGAAAACTAAATGTGTTTAGTGCCTTTGATGGCTGTAGTGGTGGTCAGTTGGCTCTGCAAAAAGCTGGTGTACCAATTGGTGTGTACCATGCATCCGAGATTGACCCTTATGCAATCAAGGTAACCCAAGCTAACTTTCCCAACACAATACAGTTGGGTGATATCACAAAGATTGGATACAACAGATTTAATCATCACATTGATCTAATGATGGGTGGTAGTCCTTGTCAAGGATTTTCATTTGCAGGCAAACAACTTAATTTTGATGACCCACGTTCTAAGTTGTTCTTTGACTTCATACGTATACGTGATGAGTTAACACCCAAGTATGTGTTGCTAGAGAATGTACGTATGTCAAAAGAATCTCAGGATATTATCTCTAAGTACATGGGGTGTGAGCCAACCAAGATTAATTCATCTTTGATGTCTGCACAAAGTCGCAATCGTCTGTATTGGTTTGTACAATATGATTGGGATTTACAGAAGTATGTTCCTATTCACATTCCTCAACCTCAAGACAAAGGTATCAAACTCAAAGATATACTTGAGGATTTACCCTTTGGTGAGATACCACAATATTTAGCTAACAATTGGGATGGTGTGCCTAGAGGCGATAAGGTTAAGTCTATACATGATGATAAGGCTAACTGTTTGACTGCATCTATGTACAAAGGACAGATACCTACATTTGTCAAGAAACCTAATCCTACTATGTCTAAAGAGGGTTTACTTCGTGTGGGTACAGCTAATATCAAAGGTCACGATAGCATCAAACGTGTGTATTCAGATGAAGGTAAAGCACCTACCCTCACGACTATGGGTGGTGGTCACAGAGAGCCTAAAATATCTATGGGTAGAATCATCAACAGAAGACTTGATGAAAATGGTGTACGTAAGGATAATCAATTGGAACTACCTTTTACAACTAAAGTTGAGGTCAGACAAGATGATTTATCTAACTGTCTTACCACAGTTGAAAAAGATAATGTGGTAGTCAATCAAGATGAATACTTATGGCGAAAGCTTACACCATTAGAGTGTGAGAGGTTACAGACTATGCCAGATAATTATACTAATCATGTATCCAAGACACAGAGATATAAGATGATTGGCAATGGTTGGACAATAGATGTAATTGCTCATATACTAAGTAGTGTAGAGCTTGACTCTACTAAAGAGTGGACTAAAATGTATAACAATAATAAGGAGTATGTGTAATGGACATAAACAAATACTATAAACAACTTGAAGGCTTTAGGATAAAGAGTTACTTAGGAGAAAGTAGAGATGGCTTTCCACAGTTTCATCTAACCAAGCCTAAATATAAAGATGTACTTGTTGAAGTGAGTGCAGATGGAGAAGGTAACTTTGGTGGTGTATTATTTTTAAGTGAAATGGAGAATGTATAATGACTAAGAAAAAAAGTGAATCTGAATTAATTGAAATCAATAGAAAAAAAGGTATTGATGATATGACTGATGAACAGATGAAAGCAGTTAAAGAAACTGAAAGGCATCTAAGTTCAGCACTACAAATGATTTTTGAGTGTCAAGATATGTATATGTCGGACATAAGAAACTTAGAACAGAGCATGTGGGATTTAAGACGTGCCTTTGACTTAGATAAAAGGGATTGGTTTTGAAAAGGAGAATGACTAATGAATATAGGTGATATGCTATGTGATATGTATGACATTAAAGAACAAGTCAAACAAGCTAAGTTATATGATAAACCAAAAGATAATGATGGCAGTAGCTTTACTATTGGAGATTGTATTGAGAATGTCATTGAACAATTAGAACAAAGGTATAATGTGATATGGGAGATTGAATAATGAACTTAATAGAACTTGAGAAACATATCAAAGAGCATAAGATTATTGAAGCATTTAAAGATGGTGTAGCAGATGCTATGTTACATGGCACAAGAGATGAGAATCAATCACATCATTATTACTTACAAGGCTATGACTTTGGTATAACTTTGTTTTGTAGATATACAAATATTAGTGAAGAGGAGTGGAGACATGAATAGATTTATTATAGAACAAACACCACAAGAGATTGCTAAGTCTCTATGTGACCAACACATAGTCAAGATGCCACTTGAAGAAGCACAGATGTTATGTACTTCACTATGGCATCATGCACCTGACTATGCAGAGGAGCATGGGTTATACAAACCTGTGCATCAGAAACACCCTTGCACATTATGGGCGATGGAGTGTCGTATGAACTATATGTGGGCAACTAATTTGTATTATGCTATGTTACAAGAATATACAAAAAGATATCACAAAGTTCATGGTGCAAGTAAACATTGTGATGCTATAGTTCTTGGTACGGAGTTTATACCCAACACCACTAACTTTATTACACCACACCCACAATGTTTTAGTGGGCATGATGACTTGAAGACAGATGAGTTCTTTCCTATTGAGGCATATAGGAAATTTTACATAGTTGACAAATCTAGGTTTGCTAGATACAACTATACCCAAAAACCACAATGGATGAAAGGAGATGTGGCATGAATGTAGAAGAGTTAATAACCAAGTTAGCTAAAGAAAGAGATATGTGGAAAGAAAAAGCTATGAACATGGTTGATAAGAGTACCTTCAATGAGGTTAGAGATAGACTTGCTGAAGTTAACAAACAGCCAACTGTAAAGGCAGAGGCATATGATATTGCATGGCAGAAGGTAGAAGAAATACAAAAAAAATATGATGCCTTACGTGAGACATATGCTATACTCTTTGATACACATCAGGTAGAAGTTGATAAAGATAAAATATGGAAAGAAAGGTATGATGCAGAGGTAATCAATGCAGAATTTTGGAAGAACACTTACTATGAAAATGTAGGCATCAAAGGTAAAGTTTATGTGTTTAGTGATATACCTAATGACTGTGATGGTCAAAGATTTACTGATGACTTAAAGAAATACCTCAACAAGGAGTCTTACAAAATGCGTGTTAGAGGTCAGTACTTAAAAGATGAAGTCAAAGTAACTGAGGGTTGGAAAAAGTATGAGTATGGTCAACCTATAGAACAATCTAAATGTCTTAGAGTTTATATTGACAAAAAGTAATTTAGACATATGGCGAACTAATCCTAATATGTTAGTTCCCTATTATCTTATGCACTCATACATCTACTATCATCTTGGCGATTCCATCATCAGCGACTATGAATATGATGATATGTGTGTACAACTAAAGGAAAAGTGGAAGGATATAAAACATTATCACAAGAATTTGGTAGACATTTCAGCACTTGGAGCTGGAACTGGTTATCAAATTAAATATAACAAACGTATAGAATATGCAGCGAAATTGCTGTATGAACAACATAAAGGAGCTTAAATATGAAGAGCAAAAAGTTATCAACTTTAATTGATGAGTATTATTCTTCTTTTGATTTCAAGAGTTTACGAGAAGAAACTAAAGTACAATATCAGTATTTTCTTGGAGTAGTTTTAGACACAAAAATTGAAGATGCTAAAAATTTAGGCAGTATCAACTTTTCTGATATTACTACCAAGATGGCTAAACTTGCATATGAAGAGTGGTGTGAGCGAGGTATACACCTTGCTAATCATGTCATGTCTGTGGCGAGAGTGGTGTATAATTATGGTATACATATGGAGCATTGCACAGTCAATCCATTCTCAAGTATAAAGAGAAGAACACCTATAGCTAGAAAGGTGGTGTGGACACAAGCAGATGTGAAAGCATATCTAGATGTAGCATATTCTGATTTTTATACCAGAAGTTTGGGATTAATTGTGCAAATGGCATATGAATGGTGTCAGAGATTGGGTGATATGCGTGTTATAAAATGGGAAAATTTAAATTTAGAAGAGAAGAGGATGCATATACAACAGTCCAAAAGAAGAGCAGAAGTATTTTTGCCTATATCTGATGGATTATCTCAAATGTTAACTCAGCAGAAAGAAGATTTTGGTTTTCAAGAGTATGTAGCACCTCGCCCTCGCCCTAGGAGAGGTCTGTATGTGCCTTACACAATCACCAAGCTACCTGTAGAGGGTAGAAAGATTATGGACTCTGCAGGACTCTCTAAGGAGCTTAGATTGTCTGATTTAAGAAGGACAGGTACAACTGAAATGGTAGATGCTGGAGTTTCAATGGGAAATATTATGTCTGTCACAGGACATACTAACCCACAAAGTGTCAAGCCTTACATGAAAAATACTTTTGCTTCAGCTAATTTAGCATTAAGTACAAGAAAAAATTTGACACATTGTTAATCTCATGTTACAAGACATTTACATTGTCCGAGCCTATATATACTAAGGAACATATATAATGTATAATATACTAGAATTTGTTAAAGATTTAAACATTCCTATAGATGAGACACGTAGATTAAATTGTCCAGCGTGTAATTCATACAAAACATTTACTGCAACAAATAATATGGGTTCATTAGTATGGAATTGTTATAAAATTTCCTGTAGTCTAAGTGGGAGTACTCGTGTTAGGCTATCTATAGATGATATTAAGTCTGTAAGTGCAAAAAAAGAATTGTCTACAACTAATACATTTGAGATGCCTGAATACGTAGTGCCACATGACAATAGGAAAAATCTCCTATCTTTCTGTAATAGGTGGAAACTAGATGCAGATAAAATGAATTTGCAATATGATGTGAAAGATGACAGAGTTGTTTTTCCCATAGAACATAAAGGAAATTTAATTGATGCAACTGGTAGAGCATTGGGTAAACGTCTACCTAAGTGGAAAAGATATGGGAATAACCCCTTGCCATATATTTATGGTTGTGGTAAGGTCGCAGTAGTTGTTGAGGACTGTGTAAGTGCTTGTGTTATAGATAGCAATGTACACACGGGGGTGGCTATACTTGGAACTTCTTTGTCAGAAGAACATAAGCACTACCTCTCACAGTTCTCAACTGCTATAATTGCATTAGACCCTGATGCATTACCTAAAATACTACAATTTGCAAAGGAGTTACGTGGGTATGTAAACAATGTCCGTGTGCTAAGATTGCAAGATGATTTAAAGTATAGAAATGAAGATGATATTAATAACTTGTACAAACTAACCCCAAAGGAGTAATACATATGGAAAATTCACTATTAAGAAGTTTAATGGACAGAGAGTTCTACAAAGAACATCGTGGAGCTAGATGTCCAGACAGATTGTTTAGCAAAGATGCTAGAAAGATAAAGCAGACTATAGACCTAGCTATGGACAGATATGAGCGAACAGTCACACCTGATGAGATTGAGGCTTTGTTTATATCAAGTAATCCGTCTATGTCTACTGCACAGAAACAAGCATATATTGCATTGTTTAAATCTGTAAAGAATGAACAGCCGTTAGGTTCTGATGTAGCACAAGAGGTTCTCTCAAAGCTCTTCCAACAAGTTGTTGGGGAAGATATTGCTAATCTAGGTTTTGATTATGTCAATGGGCAACAGACGAGCCTAGAACCATTACGTATGTTACTAGAACAATATAATGATGACTTTACACCAGACTTAAATGTTGAATGGGATGATTTGGAGATTGATACATTGTTAGCTAAAAATGATTTGGAAGCACGTTGGAATTTTAACATACCTGCTTTAACAAGACAACTTGAGGGCATCAATGCGGGTCACTTAATTGAGGTAGGTGCTAGACCTAATACAGGTAAAACATCTTTTCATGCTAGTATGATTGCCTCACCCGGGGGTTTCGCACATCAAGGTGCTAACTGCATTGTCTTGTGTAATGAGGAAGGCTCTCATAGAGTTGGTGCTAGGTACTTAACTGCTTCAACGGGCATGACAATGAAACAAATCAAAGCTAATCCAAGTAGGGCAAGAGATTTGTATGCACCTGTCAAGGATAAGATAAAGATAAAGGATGCCACGGGTCGTGACATGTCATGGGTTGAAAGTGTTTGTAAATCATATAAACCTGATGTTGTTTTACTTGATATGGGAGATAAGTTTGCTAGAAGTGGTGGCTTTGCTAGACCAGATGAGGCACTCAAGGCAAATGCTATACATGCACGTATGATTGCAAAACAGCATGAGTGTGCTGTCTTTTATATGTCTCAGCTATCTGCTGATGCAGAGGGTAAAATACTACTGAATCAGTCAATGATGGAAGGATCACGTACGGGTAAAGCTGCAGAGGCAGACTTGATGATATTAATTGCTAAGAATCCACCAAAGCAAGAAGATGGAGATGAAGAGGATTTACAAAGACATTTAAATATTGTTAAGAATAAGTTGTCAGGTTGGCATGGTGTTATTACTTGTCAGCTTAATTATCAAGTTGGTAGGTATGAGGCATGAATGATTATCCAGACTTATTTGGTTACGTCAAACCTAAAAAAGAAGTATACAAAACGTATGTATGCATCAAATGTGATGTAGAACAGCCTATTACTAATTTTTATATAGTAACTTCGGGTGAGGTAAAAAGAACCTGTCAGTCTTGTATGAAAGGACATTTCGCCACACTAAAAAAATTACGTAAGGAAAATGTATATCCTAATGATGACTATTGCTGTCCTATCTGTGAAAGAGACATAAAGGAGATAGGTAAGTATGGTCAAATCAAACTATCTAAATGGGTATTAGACCATTGCCATGAGACACTAACATTTAGAGGTTGGATATGTCATCACTGTAATACTGGGTTGGGTGGTTTTTCTGATGACTTGACAAAAGTAAAAAGAGCAGTTATATATCTAAAGAAACATAAGGAGAAATTAGATGAAATTAACACTTGATGTAGAAAATACAGTTACTACTAGAGATGGTAAGTTACACCTAGACCCTTTTGAAACAGAGAATGAATTAGTAATGGTTGGTTGTTTGACGGATAAAGGCGAGGAATATTTATTTAGGGATAACTTTGAAGGTGTCCAAGAATTATTAGACCAAGCAACTATATTAATTGGTCACAACATAGTACATGATTTAATGTGGATATGGGAATGTGGATTCAAGTATGATGGTCCGGTATTTGACACAATGCTAGGTGAATATGTACTCCAATGTGGAGTCAAGAAAGCTTTATCCCTAGAAGCATGTGCTGAAAGATATGAATTAGCTACCAAGAAACAAGATACATTAAAAGAGTACTTTAAGAAAGGTTATTCTGTGGCAGACATACCACCACAAGAACTTTCAGAGTATTTGTCAGCAGATTTACATGCTACACAACAACTGTCAGATGAAATATACAAAAAATTAAATACAGTTGAGTATGCTGAACTAATGGATACAGTTATACTCACTAATAGAGTTGCCTTAACATTAGCAAAGATATATCAAAAGGGATTTGCAGTTGATCTAAACAAGTTAGATGAGGTTAAGATAGAATTTGAGACTGAAAAACAAAACATAGAAAAACGTCTAAGGTTGCAAGTAAAGCAATTGATGGGTGACACACCTATAAATCTAAATAGTCCAGAGCAAATGTCTTGGGTCATCTATAGTAGAAAGCCTAGAGACAAAACAACTTGGACACATAACTTTGATTCATACATGAAGACATCAGCGTATAAAGAAATAGTTAGTGAAAAATCTGACATCATCTACAAAACAGTAGCTGTAAAATGTAAAGATTGTTTTGGATTAGGAACTATGAGAAAGGTAAGAAAAGATGGAAAACCTTATGTTAAGCAGCCCAAGTGTAATACTTGCACTGGTACTGGCTACACTTTTACTAATAGCACAAAAATAGCAGGTTTGAAATTTTCTGCACCATCTGCTAAATGGGTTAGTGCAAATGGGTTTAGTGTTAATAAAAAATATCTAGATGTCTTACAGGATACTGCTAAGAAATTAAATATGTCAGAGGCACTAAGTTTCTTGACAGATTTACAAAGACTATCTGCACTAGACACATACCTATCTTCTTTTGTGCAAGGTATAAAAACTTACGTAAAACCTGATGGTAAATTACACGTAAGACTTCTACAACACAGAACATCTACAGGTAGATTCAGTGGTGCAGACCCTAACATGCAGAACATGCCACGAGGGGGAACATTCCCCGTAAAGAAAGTGTTTGTGTCACGTTGGGATAACGGAAAGATAATGGAGGCAGATTTTGCACAATTGGAGTTTAGAGCTGCGGCATATTTATCACAAGATAAAGTCGCTATTAATGAGGTATCAACTGGTTTTGATGTACATGCGTATACGTCTAAAGTTATCACTGATGCTGGTCAGCCGACAAGTAGGCAAGAGGCTAAAGCACATACGTTTGCACCGTTATATGGTGCGACTGGGTTTGGTAGAAGCAAAGCAGAAGCCGCCTACTATGAACACTTTACAGAGAAGTACAAAGGAATCAAAGCTTGGCATACCCGATTGGCTAAAGAAGCTCTAGCTACAGGAAAAATAACAACACCTTCAGGTAGGCAGTTTTCATTCCCGGATGTTCACAGATTAATATCCGGCAAGATAACTAATTTTACACAGATAAAAAATTATCCAGTGCAATCATTTGCCACTGCTGATATAGTACCTTTGATATTAATGTATATTGAGAGGAAATTAGAACCTTATCAATCGTGTGTAGTAAACAGTGTACATGATTCTATAGTAGTAGATGTGCACCCAAATGAAGAAAAGGAAGTATTAGATGTAATTGAAATAACTAATCAGAATATGATATCTTTAATAGAAAAAGAGTTTAAAATAGAATTTAATGTGCCTTTATTATTAGAGGCAAAAATAGGTACTAATTGGCTTGACACTAAAGATGTTGCATGATATAACTAGGCACTTATTGAAAGGAGAAAAAATAAATGAATGATTTAATCAATATAAATACAGATAGCTATGCAGACTTAGCTAAAGCTATGGGAATAGCTACAGAAGTTGCTGCAAAGCCAAAGAAGTCTGGCAACTTAAACAGACTAAGAATATGGCACACACCTATAATGGGTCAAGCTGATATAAATGGTAAGATGGCTAATGTTGAAGTCATTGAGGGTGGAGCATATAGATTAGAGGTTGTAGAAGAAAATGGTTCTACCTTCTACTATTCAAAGAATATAAGCATTCGCCCATTCATGCAAAGGTTTATGCTAAGAAGGTACATAGCGAATCTTAATGCAAAAGCTGGCGAACCCAAGGGCATGTTCCATAGAACTATAATGTCTGATAATCTTAATACTGATTTGAAAGACAATACAGGTAGGTTCAACTGTGGTAAACCGTCTGGTTACATAGAAGACTTCAAAGCATTAGCACCTGACATGCAAGACTTAATAAGACAAATTAAACGTGTTCGTGTTATCTTTGGTGTGGTTACTTTAGATGAGCCTACTGACGAGAAGGGTCAACCTACAGAAATAGGTGATGTACCTTTCATTTGGGAGATAGATAATAAGGATGCTTTCAAAACTTTAGGTGAGCAGTTTAATGAGTATGTTAAGAAATCTAGATTGCCTATACAGCATATGATACATCTTAATGGTACTAAAGCAAACGAGTTACCTAACGGAAGTAGTTTTTATACACCTATCGCCCAAGTTGACTTCTCTGAAGCATTTGATGTTACAGCAGAAGACCAAAAGTTATTTGGAGACTTTGTTGATTGGATAAAGAACTTCAATGACTACATCTGTAAGGAGTGGGAAGAAAAAGTAGAATCTAGGCAGAACCCTGTTTCAAAAGAAGAGATGGAAACTGTAGAGTCTTTTATTGATATTGAGGGTACTAACTAATGAATCATATCGCTGAACTGAAGTTGCATCAATATATGACTGATGCAGTCAATGGTAAATCTGTTATGTCAGATGAGATTATAAATCAAGTAGCCAATGATGTAAAAGATGCATTGCAACGTCAGTTTGGTGGTAAGGTCAAAAGAAAAGATTTTACTTTACGTATGTCTAATGTTGGTAGACCCACTTGCCAACTTTGGTACGAGAAAAATAAACCTGAGACTGCCTTACCTAAATCAAATAATTTTATGATGAATATGATGTTAGGAGATATAGTTGAGGCAGTCTTCAAGGGTTTATTGAAAGCTTCTAAGGTAGATTATGAAGAGTCTGATACTGTTACACTCAAGTGTAAAGGTGCAGAGGTGTCAGGTTCTTATGATTTAGTGATTGATGGAGCAGTTGATGATGTTAAATCAGCATCTGATTGGTCTTATAAAAATAAGTTTGAATCTTATGACACATTAAGTAGTGGTGATGGGTTCGGATACATAGGGCAACTTGCTGGTTACGCAAAAGCTTCAGGTAAGAAAGTTGGTGGTTGGTGGGTTGTAAACAAAGCCAATGGTCACTTTAAATATGTGCCTGCTAATGGACTTAATCTAGATGACGAGATAAAAAAGATTGAAGACACAATAGCTACTGTTAATACAAATAAGTTTGAGAGATGTTTTGAGCCAGAGGAAGAAACATTTAGAGGCAAGCCTACTGGCAATACGGTGTTAAACACTAACTGTAAGTTCTGTGACTACAGATATGATTGTTGGGATTTAACGGACAAACCTGCTGTTATGTCTAAGGCACAGACACCTAAAATTGTCTCATATATAAAATTAGGAAAGGAGAAATAGCATGAGTAAATCATTAGATGAGTTAAAATCTGATATTGATGAAATGGAGAAACAACTAGCAGAAGCAAAAAAGCAGTATCGTGAAATGCGTACAGCGGGTTTGCGTGATGCTATTGAAGCTAGGAAAGTAGCAGATGAAGCTGTAAAGGAAGAGTTAAAAAACTTAGGTTACCAAACTTCTTACAATCCTTTTACAGGGATAACATGGCGAAACTTCTAAGTGCCTCCTCATAAAATTAGAAGAGAGGCACTAAAGTATGGGTATAGGAGTGGTTTAGAACATACCATCTCTTTATATCTTAAAAAGTTGAAACATAAATTTGATTATGAATCAATCAAAATAGAGTGGGAAGATTTAACATATCGCACCTATACCCCAGACTTTATATTGAATAATGGTATAATTATAGAAACTAAAGGAAGATTTTTAGCGGCAGATAGAAAGAAACATCTTTGTATAAAAAAGCAACATCCCCATTTAGATATAAGATTTGTATTTACAAATAGCAGAAATAAACTTAGTAAAGGAGCTAAGTCTAGCTATGCAGAATGGTGTATAAAACATAATTTTAGATATTATGACAGAATTATACCTGAAGATTGGCTAAAAGAAAAAGGTAAAAATAAACACTTGAACTTTATTAAATTTTCAGGTAAAAAAATAAGGAGATAATATATGTTAGAGAAAAGAAATCCAAATTCATGTTTTATAGAACTGAACCCTGTATGCGAGAAAAGTTATTGGACTGGAGAGTTAGAGGTTAATATTATAGCCTCTGAAAAAAGTGACCTAGACAAAGAGAGTAGAGAAAGTCTATTACACTTATCCCAATTAGTTGCATCTACTATAGCTCTCATGGAGCGAGACCCTAATCTAACATTAAAATTAGAAAATTTCTTAAATGAAGAGGATGACGAAATAAGAAGACAGAACAAAGCTAACGTAACAAAAAAAATTGATGGTAATATAATATCACTAAGCTTTGAAAGGAACAAATAATGTTAAGACATATGGAGTATATGAAAATGAAAGAAAAAGAACAAGAGGACATGGTTAATAGTCCTGCTCATTATAACAAAGCAGGTATTGAAACTATAGATGCACTTGAGGCTATGTTAACAAATGGCTTTGATTATTATTTACAAGGAAATGTGTTTAAATATTTATGGCGATATAGATACAAGAATGGTGTAGAAGACTTAAAAAAAGCACAATGGTATCTCAATAAACTTATAGAGGTCTACGATGGTAAGAGTTAAAATGATACTCTTATTATCTGTAGATGAAGAGGAATACCCAATTCCTTCAGATGGTAAGGTAGGCGAAGAAATAGAAGACTACTTTACGGACATGATTCACGAAGTAGATGGATTGAAAGTAAAATCAATAAAAACAATAACAGAGGAGACATAAATGTTAAAAAATTACTTACCCACAGATTATCAAAACTTTATTGCCCTATCTCGCTATGCTAGATGGAAAGATGATGAGCAAAGAAGAGAGAATTGGGGTGAAACAGTAGATAGATACTTTGATTATATGAGTAGTCATATGAAAGATAATTATAATTATATTATAACCAAAGCTCTTAAAGAAAAGCTTACTAATCAAATAATGAGTTTAGGTGTCATGCCTAGCATGAGAGCTTTAATGACTGCAGGACCTGCCTTAGACAGGTGTCATGTGGGTGGTTATAACTGTAGTTACATACCTGTAGATAGTCCACGTAGTTTTGACGAGTGCATGTATATACTTATGTGTGGTACAGGTGTAGGATTCTCTGTTGAACGTGAAAACATAGACAAGTTACCTGTGGTTAATGAGCATTTTGAGGACAGCACTACTATCATATCTGTTGCTGACAGCAGACCCGGTTGGGCTAAAGCATTGAGAGAACTTATTGCTATGTTATATGTAGGACAAGTTCCAAAATGGGATGTCTCACAAGTAAGACCTGCAGGTGCTAGACTAAAGACATTTGGTGGTAGAGCATCAGGACCTGCACCTTTAGTTGAATTATTTCAGTTCTGCATCCAAAAGTTCAAAGGAGCTAAAGGCAGAAGACTATTCCCTATTGAATGCCACGACATCATGTGCAAGATTGGCGAGGTTGTAGTTGTAGGTGGTGTAAGACGTTCTGCTCTTATCTCTTTATCTAACTTGGGCGATGACCAAATGAGACATGCTAAGTCAGGTCAATGGTGGGAGAATGAAGGGCAAAGAGCATTAGCTAATAACTCTGTAGCATTTAAAGGTAAGCCTGAGATGGGTACATTCATGCGAGAGTGGACATCTTTATATGAATCTAAGTCAGGTGAACGTGGCATCTTCAATCGTAGAGCAGCCAAAGAGAAGGCATCTGAGAATGGTAGACGTGATATTGACCACGAGTTTGGATGCAATCCTTGTAGCGAGATTATACTTAGACCTTATCAGTTCTGTAATCTTACTGAGGTTGTGTGTAGAGCTACAGATGACTTAACATCCTTAACAGAGAAGGTACGTATGGCTACTATACTAGGTACATTTCAATCTACTCTTACTAACTTTAAGTATCTACGTAAGATATGGAAAGATAATACAGAGGAAGAGAGATTGTTAGGAGTTTCCCTAACAGGTATCTTGGATACAAATATATGGACAGAAGAAGTACTCACTATGTTAAGAGAGGTAGCAGTGGAAACTAATAAGAAATTGTCTAAAGACTTAGACATACCACAGTCAACTGCTATCACTTGTGTAAAACCAAGTGGTACAGTTAGTCAATTAGTTGACAGTGCATCAGGCATTCATGCTAGACACAATGACTATTACATTAGAACTGTACGTGGTGATAACAAAGACCCACTAACACAGTTTATGAAAGAAAGTGGTATACCAAGTGAGCCTTGTGTTATGAAACCTGATAGCACTACTGTGTTCAGCTTTCCTATGAAGTCACCTGAAGGTGCTGTCACTAGAACACAGATGTCTGCTATTGAACAGCTAGAGTATTGGCTCATGTTCCAAAGACATTGGTGTGAGCACAAGCCTTCTGTTACTGTGTCTGTCAAAGAAGATGAATGGATGGATGTAGGAGCATGGGTATACAAGAACTTTGATGAAGTATCAGGTATATCTTTCTTACCATTCAGTGACCATACATATGCTCAAGCACCTTATCAAGACGTAGAAAGGGAAGAATATTTAGAATTAAAAAATATAATGCCTAAGTCTATTGATTGGTCTAAGTTAGCAGATTTTGAAAAGGAAGATACAACTAGTGGTGGAAGAGAGTTAGCTTGCACAGCAGGTGCTTGTGAAGTAGTTGACTTGACATCTAATTAATGTTAGAATCATCAGAGTTATTATGGTGGCAATGGTGGTTACTTATCGCCATTTCCATCAACACAACTATAAACTTAATAGTGTTCTTTAAAGGTAGAAAACTACATATTAGGGAATTTTTACATCTTAAACCAAAACCAAAGAAGAGGAATACAGAGTGAGAGACATGATATTAAATGCAATCAAAACTAAAATGATTGGGCAGATGAATGCTCATATAGCTAATGCAGAGGTTATGCTAACCAACCCTGTTGGTGCAAGAGACAGGGCAACTGTAATAGATACTATTGAGAAAGAACTGTCTGCTTTAGAACATCTTGATGGAAGACTTAACGTACTAACTAAATACTTTGAAAGAACTGAAGTGCCTAAAGATAAAAAGGAAAAGAAATAAATATAACTTCTAAGAGGAGATTATGACATGCAGAAAAAAAATAGGAAATATAAAACTAGACAAGAAAGAGGTTTGGGGAAATATGATGCACCTTTGAGCTTACAATTTAATCAAGGGTTCAATGCCTTCAAAAGGAAAAAATTAATAAATCCTTTTAGTGATATGACTATGCAATCACGAGAATGGCAAAGAGGATTTAATTCTGCTTATTACATACAACTAGAAAGGGTTAAAAATGCTGAAGTTAGAAGAAGAGGCGAAAAGATTTATGGAGGATAAATTGATAATAGCAGAGGTTATGACTGCTGAGTTCTATGAAATGAAAGCTGCACAAACAGCTATATTTCCAAAAGAAAAAGCCTTAGAGTATTTAGCTCTAGGCTTGACAAGTGAGGCTGGGGAAGTTGCAGGCAAAGTTAAAAAACTTATACGTGACGGTAAGGGCGATAAGAAAGCAATTGCATCAGAGATAGGTGATGTACTTTGGTATTGTGCTATGTTAGCAAGAGAAACTGAAGTTCCTTTGAATGATATTATGAAAGAGAATTTAAAGAAGTTACATAGTAGAAAAGAACGTGGAACATTAAAAGGGTCAGGTGACGATAGATAATTATTCTGCTATTACACCATAATCTACAGCAAATTGTAGTAACATCGTGTAGTCATCATTTCCAATTTCTACATTAGGGAATTGCTTTTTAAAAGCAGTTAATATTATATTTCTGTCATTTTCAGAAATCTTAAAAAATCTAGCTTTTTCTTTTCTAATTACATCTTGGGGTGTATCATAATCTTTTTCATCTAGTGCTTCAGCTACTGCCTCACTACGTATTGAATTTAACTCTATTCTTAAAAACTTTTCTTTTTCATAGTCATTTGCTAAGTTTATATATTCAGGACTGTTAATAAAATTATTTAAATGGTGTTCCATAGCCAATGCAACATTTTGTCTAGCCTCTCTGTTAGCTATATTATCTTGCACTTTTACTGGTGCTACCTCAAAATAATCTAAACGGAATCTGTCTAACTCTTGTTGAACATCATTCTTTTCTTCCATAGGAGTTAATCCAGTTATCTGCCTAAACATAGGCATTGTGTTTCTAATGCCTGTACTTTTGTACGGTGTAGTTTGAGGTGGTCTTTCTAAGAAACCTTCTCCATCCGAGTGTGCTTCCATTGGGAATGATCTTGTAGCTTGTTTTAACATGTAGGGTAAAAACTCTACATCTGTATTATCCGTCAACATACGTGTGTCTGGATCAACCATTTGAACTGCATCTTTAATCATACCTGCACCAACAGTATATGTACTAAAATAGTTACCCACGAATTTAGCTAGTCCTTGTTGGAATTTATTGCTGTCTAAAGCTGTTTCTTCTGTTGCTAGTTTCACAATCTCATCTACAAATTGTAAGCCTGTACCTGCCCTAGATAAACCACCAGATAATGCCTCTACAAATTCTCTAGTTTTTATCTTTCCTGTAACCTTATCATTGTCATGCAATCTATAACCAAATGCTTTCTCTAACTCACCATTAGGTCTTCCTATTTGATATAACGCATCTGCTACAAAAGCATATGCCATAAAAGGTCCTAGAGATGCTCTAGCATCAAATGTACCATGACCAAATGGATTCTTATATTCATAAGCACCTGTAGTCTCATCTCCTAAGTTATCTCGCATTCCAAAAAATGCACCTAACATTGCTAAACCAGTTACTTGTTTTCCAAATCTTTCAGCAGTAGCAGATTTGTTTAAAACACCACCTATATCCAGCATACCTATAATAGGAGCGTGTTCGTACACAAATCTAAATTGATTAACTATATATCTTGGAAAGGGAACAAAAGCAGAACCTAGCTGACTTGACGATGCTTGTATAAATGTATCAGCAGCACTGTTGAAAACACCTGCTTTGCCTCTAAACTTACCTGTTTGATATGTAAAATCCAAAGCTTTTTCCATAGCTCCCGCTAACGCTTTATCATCCATCATTCTAAAGTTACCACTAGAAACTAAATCACTTAAACCATTTATACCCTTTTTCTTAAATACATCAGCGGCATCTGTCTTAATAAGTTTATCTATCTCACGAGAGAATATAGCAGATTTAAATACATTATCACTTAAAGTATTAAACTTATTTAAAAATCTAGCAGTTTTTAACATGTTGCCTGAATCTGCTCCAACAGAAGTTCCTATATCTCCTAACTCTCTAAATAATTGTTTAGCTACATCTGAATTACCTAATTTTGGGTCTTTGAATACTTTAGTTAATATGGCAGTATCAATGCCTTGCAAACCAAACACCATATCTTTTAGCATTAAAGATTGACCTCCAGCCCTCAACTGAGCAATGCCCTCTTTAACTGCAAATTCAGCACCTTTCATTAACTCTTTATCAGAGCTACCTACAGCCAGTCTGTAAGAACCTTTGACATAATTAAATGCTCCAGCGCCTAAATTATCTAAAGCATACACATAGTTACGCATATAACCATTTGTAGTGTTTCTAACTGTAGTAGCGGCTTGAATAGTCATCATACCAATACGTGTTTTATTTAACGCTCTAAAAAAATCACCCGCTTTGTTTAAAACTAAACCCCTGTCTGCTCTTTGAGTGACAACATTTCGTGCTGCTTCTGTGGTTTCACCTAGCGTAACAAGAGCCTTATCTAAATCTGTTAGCTCTTCAAATAACTTTTTTCTCTCTTTTCTAGATAGAACACTACCAGTTTGTAAAGTTCTACCAGCTTGAGACATTTCGGCAGCATATAATGCACCAAACTCTGTAGCACTAAGATTGTGTGCTTTTAGAACACCTAAAAATGAATCTGTGCTTATTATACCACTTGATATACCTCTAGCTATACGAGATGTTATTCTTTCTTCTAAATCTTCTTTACTGCCTTTAGCAACTCTTGTTAGCTTACCATCCTTCATAACCTCTCTTGCAGGTATCATGTCCATAACTTCTGATGCCGCAGAGCCTATGTTTCTTACAATTTTTTCATCTAAACTTAGTAAAGTACCCTTTTCTACAGCTTCATCTATTTTTAATCTTTTACCTACGTTCATGTTAAAACTACCAAGAGTTTCATCTAGTGATTTTTTTAAAATTGTAGAGTAGGCTTGAGCTACTTTACTTTTAAAGTCTTTACTTTTACCAAACTTTTTACTACTGATTGTTTTATAAACATGACTAATAGCATTACTACGTTTTTTAACTTCTTTTGCTGTGAACTGACCTGCAATATTACTAGTAAAAGCTTTACGTGAACCTGTTACACCACCAATAATACCACCGGGAAGACCAGAAATTGCACCACCTAATGCTACTGTACCTAAATCTATCTCTTCTTTGTCTTCATCAGTAAGTACACGGGTCTGTTCTTGAGCAGCTACTGTTCCAGCACCACCAAGTGCATCAACTGTTGCACCACCAATAGCAGTTTTATAACCACCACCTATAAATGCTTGTTTAGCAGTTGCCAACTTGCCCATTTTCTCAGTGCCTTTTTGTAAAGCTTTCTTGGTCATCTTACCACCACTAGCTTTAGCACCATTCTTTATTATCTCTTTGATACCAAACTTTATACCTTGTTGAGCTGCTAATGTTCCAGCTTTACCTGCACCAAAAGAAAACATAGACGCATACGTAGATGGAGCAGTAAATACACCACCTAAATAATCCGTCACAGTTTCTGATGTAAAGTCTGTATCTTGATTCTCAAATGTAGACATGAGTCTACCCATGCGAGCTAGACCCTCGTCATCACCTTGTTGCTCATATTCTTGTGCTAAATACATATCACGCACAGCAGATACCTCATTCACATTTTGATAACGGAAATGCTCTAAATATCTGTCATATATATCTTCTGCATTATCTGATTGATAGTCTTCTCTATCATACAAAAATTGTTTTGCATCATAGATGAAGTCAACATCATTGATAAGGTTTTCTCTATTTAATTCTTCTTTGGAGAACTGTGTGTAGGACATGTAGTTAATTACCCAGCTATTTGCTTATTAAATTCTTTTGTTGCTATATCAATAGTAGCACCCGGATTATCCTTTATAAATTGTTTAACAAACGCTTGTTCTAATTCTATTTTTCTTTTAACTCTAGTTTTGCTATTTAAACTTTTAACATTAGGTAAGTTTTTAACTTCCCCTACTATTTGACTAGGAGATAGAGTGCTTATATCTTTAACTTTATTTTCTTCTATTATCTGTTTAGGGTCAAGCTGTTTAGTGTCTTTAGGATTTAATATTTTTCTTGTCTCTGCGTCTAAAAATTCAGAGTCCTCAACTATTTGAATAGTATATTTACCATTTATAGTTACTCCTATTAATTGTTTATTAGTAGCAATAGCTTCATTTATCTTTAAGAAGTTAGAGTTCCCATCTTCTAAATCACCATTATATGTAGCTTCTTCAACAAACTTTAAATAATATCTAGTTGCTCTATCTAGTACTTTAAGCTGACTTGCTTCAGCATCTGCACCAACGTACACACCAAATTTATTTCTCTTCTGCTTAATATTATAAATACCAACTAAGGATTCATTTATTTTATTACTTGCACTTGTTGTAGCATTGAAATCCATGCCCTTTTTACTTTTTAAACCTCTAATAATACCTTCAGTTACATCCATCATAGATTTAATGTCAGCTTCTTTTTCTTTGGTTAAAGTGCCATCTCTCTCTGCATTTTTTAATATAGTAATAAGCCTTGCTTTCTCCTCTATTGGGTTTTCTTTCATTCCTAATATGAGAGGGTCAATTTTACCTTTTACCGCAGGAGGCAATTCAATTGTTTGTTCATTTACATCTATACCCCTCGCTTTAATAAGAGCCTCTGCTCTAGTGGTAATTTCACTACTAGCGTCTTGGGCAGGTCCTAAAAAATTAGACTTCATAAATCCCACAGGTGCAGATTTTCCTAGCTCCGATATGTCAGGCATAGACACAGGTGGAACAGTACTCTTTGTCAAAGCACTCAATGTTATAGGAGTTGCATTTCCTGTTTCATCAGCTAGTAAGGCTTTGATTGGGTCTTTTCCATAAAACCTAAAAGCTTTATTGTAATCTTGAGCTACTTCAAATGCACCATCTAAACCCTTTAAGTTTATTAATGTTTGAGCTGCTTGCAAAGCTTGAGGATGTTGAACACCTTGATCTCCACCTAAATTAGAAGCAATATTTTCTACCAATTTCTTATTTTCTTTATACATCTTGTCAAATTCTTTTTTGCTTTCTACAGCACCTTTATATGTTTCAATAACTAAATTATCAATATTATCTTGGGTACGTTTCATGTCTTCTTGTATGCCTACATCTACAGACTTTGCAAAACCTCCAACTAAACCTTCAGCAAATTGTTTATTTAATCCTAGTGCCTTTCCTAAACTACCTAAAAATGCCATTAAGCTCTCCTTGCCATTAAGCCTTTGGGTTCTTCCGTAGGCATTTCTTCTTCATTCATAGGTTCTTCTGTAGGCATTGCCTCATCTTGCGACACTGGCATGTCTTCATCAGAGCCTTTTTCAGACTTTAAATCTTGTACTATTTTATCAAGCATTGCGGGTCTATTGGGTTTACCACCTTCCATACCTGTAACATATTCAACATCAGCAGAATCTCCTATAAGCATCATAGTTTCAACTAAAATAGGTATCATAAGCATACCTACATCCACTGTGTGCAAACCCTCCATGACACTAGCCAATTGTATTGTATTAGCAAGTGTAGTAAGTGGTATTTGCATTTTCATAATATCTAACAACTGCTCTTTAAATTCAGGATTAGACATTCTCTCTATATAATAATCAGAGGCTTCCTCTACAGTTGCATATGTAGGAGGTGTTTGCCAAGGTCTAGCACCAAGTTCGTGTGTCATTGACATTCCCGGAATAGGTCTGTCAAAGGATGTATCATCAAGCTGTTTCATTCGTGCCACCTCTCTTAGGGTTCTTACCTCTAATATATAATTGTATTTCTCTAGCAGTCAATGCTGGTTGTTTAGATTGAGGTTCAATTTGCCTAAAATTACTTTTTCTATTCATCATACCATTACCTCTAGGTTTAGTAGGTTGACTAGATGGTGTTCCTAATTTCTCAAAAGAAGTTAATATTCCCGGAGCTGGTTGAGTTTCCATTATCAAAACAATCCTTTCATTATAGAAGCCTTACCTAATGTACCTATCAAACCACCAATAGCTGTACCTGCTGCAGAACTGGAGGACATTTGATTAGCTCTATCCATTGCATCTGCTTCTAGTTGAGCTATAGCCATCTTGTTAATTCTTTCTAGTTGATTATCTGCACTAGTCCATGCCCATTCCATAGTATCAGCATAGTAAGACCATAAGTTATCATATGCTTCTTTAGATACATCTAAGACAGCATTTGCATTTAATTCATTGGCTCTGTTAACAGCAGCTGTATCTGCAGTAGCTATCTCTCTTCTCCATACTGCATTATTTTGTGCTATAGCCAATTGGTTAGTGGCATTATATTGGTCACGTTGGTTGTTCATCTCTGCGTTAAATCTCTCAACTGTGTTCACCTGACCTGCATTAAATTGAGATTGTGCATTAGATTGTGTAGCATTAAACTGTGCGGCTTGCGTAGCTAAGTTAGCAAAAAACTGATCCACTTGATTTTGTGAAGTAGCATTGAATTGTCTACTAGCATTCTCAGCAGCTTGGTCTGTAAATAGTGATTGCACTCTTTGTTGTGCTTTAAATAAATCTGTCTGCTGTTGATTTGATAAGTTAGCCATGTCTTGTTGTAAAAAGCTTTGAGCATTTTGAACTGCGGCTTGTTGTCTGTTATTTAAATTAGACATATCTAAGTTAGCTAATGCAGAAGCTTCAGCCATTACCATAGCTTGTCTATTACTTAAATTATTTAAGTTCATAGTATTTACAGCCCGACTGTTTTCCATAGCTATGTTTTGTTCTGCTGTAAAATTCATATTAGCTATATCACCAATTCTAGCAGCGTTCTGCACTCTAGCTTGGAAGTTTTGGTCAAACTCTTGACCCATAAATGTTGCTCTTTGTTGAGCCGCAAGCATAGCACGTTGTTGTCTGTTTGTCAAGTTTTGTGCTTCAAAACTAGCTATTGTTTGAGCATCAGCCTGTGCTATAGGCAATGCAGATTCTAAGGCAGCTTGAACCATTGCTTGACCTGCCATACTAGATGCACCCAACCCTCTCGCTGCCATTTGAGCTTGAACACCTCTTAATGCTCCAGCCGCCCATGCAGGTGGGTTATTCATGTCAAAGTCAGCAGTAAGCTGTGCTAGTTGTCCTTGTACTGTTGCTTTCTCTGTTGGGGTAGCTGTGGCGGCTTGAATCTGTTCAGTAAACTTAGCTGCCTTCTCTGCATCTGCTACACCACTAATTAATTCACCATCCTGTATTTCCCTTTGTACAGGATTAGTCATTAGAGTAGCATTACCTTGTGCAGCAGTAACATTACCTACACTAGTTGCTGTTTGTTGAGCCGCTAAGACTTGAGAACGTGGGTCATTTAATGTCATTTGAGCCGCATTAGTTGCAGCCAAAGCACTATCTACATTGTCTGCCATCTTGTCTGCTGTTGTCTGAGCAGCTTGCAGTGATTGAGGTTGAGTAGTAGTAGTTGTTGAAGCCATTGCTGTTGGAACACCTACCGTTCCAGCAACTTGACCTAAACTAGTATCTATTTCTTGGTCAGCAGTTACTTGCGTACCCACAGGTATTGTTACAGCACCTTGAGGTAGAGATGGGTCTTGCAGCATCTTTGCTGATACATCCCCTATGGTATCTTCAGGTGCATAGTTAGATGTTGTAGGAACTGTCGCTTGGCTTAACTGTCTAGGTTGAGCTTGCCCACCTGTTTGCATTTTAACTACAGCACCTCCTCTAGCCATCTCTTGTGCCTTACTTCTATACACAATCATCTCACGTTCTTTGTCAGGGTTCTGCTTCAAGTAGTCATCAAACTTTTCCATACTACCTGCATAACCCATACGTGTGGCTATCTTCTGTAATCCTTGTGGCTTAAAGCCTTTAAACATTGCCATTATTTAATACTCAACACTTTATCTAACTTATCTTCTAATCTATGCAGAGCTTCCATAACTCTACTTAGGTCTTGCCTAACATCTGCTTTTGTGGCATAGTCTTCTCTAGTTTTATTCAATAATATCTGTATACGTTTAACCTCTTGAAACATTTTATTAAATGCCCAACCAAAAGGAACAACAACCATTGTTAAGATAATGTTCCAAAATAACATTGCATCTATTTCCATTTAATTAGCTTTTTCTTCCTTATGCTCTTCTTCACCCTTAACAGATTGTATCAATGAGTTTGTAAAAGCATTCTGAGCTACAGTTACTTGGTCAAGTTGAAATCTTAAACTTGCACCTTTAGACTGTAAGTCTTTTATCTGATTAATAAAATAGTTTTGGTCTTGAGATAAATCTTCTTGATTATACTCTTTACCATCAATAGTGATTACATTGTTCTGTTCAGTCATTACCAAGTTACTCCACTTGCTGTTGTTGGGTTTGCTTTTGCAGCTATCTGAGCAGCTATACCATCTTCTATTGATGTGACTTGCTCTGCACCAAGTGCATCTTTTGCCCATCCAATAGCTTGTGTCTCTGTGATATCTGCGTATGGTACTGGTGTACCTACAAGTGTTACACCGACTGTGCCATAAGCTGACCCTGTGTTACCATCTGCGTCTTCATCAGATGCTCTCCAGTGCAAGATAGTCACAATATCTGTGTTATCTCCCTGCACCAAGTCTCTTTCCATATTTGCAATTGTCCAAGTTACTGCCATTTTATTCTCCTGTTAGTTAAATTGCAGATATTATAAATGCTAGTAATTGATTATACCTAACACCTAATCTAGTCTTTTCTGTTGCACCCTCTGGTGCTTCTTCTTCTGTTTCGTATGTTTCACCATCAAGTTCCCACCAAGTGTTAGATGTAAACATTGCATAGTCACTTGCGTCTAAACCCTCTGCCGTAAAAGCATCCTGTAAATCTTGTGCTATAATACCAAAGTGAGTTCTTGCATTATCACCTTTTTCTGCGACTGAATCTATCCATCTAAACTTTCTCATAAGACCTTTAGCAACGACAGCTACTCTTTGTTCTGCTTCACTTAGTTCTTCTATGTCTTGCTTTTCATTTCTATCTGAAGTTTGGATTGTTCCATTGGTTGCGTAGATGTCATCCCAACGTACACTTGAATATCCCAAGTCAACAGCATTATCTCTATTAGAATCAGTAGTTAAATCAAAAGCCATCATAGAATTATTACCAGCATCAAACTTTAAGGCTGTATCATTTGCTCCTACAACTAATCTTGAAGCATGAACAGCAATACTTCCCACAGTAGAGCCGTCACTATTGAACACCAAAATATCGCCATCCGAGTTTAGACGATTGAGAGCCATACAATCATTTCCATCTCTAGCTACTGCAATATTACCAACGTTTTGTAAGTTAATTCCTGTTCCTGAACCACTATTATTGAAAACACTGTTATCAGTAGTACCCACCAACAAGTTACCACTGCTGTCTATACGCATACGTTCTGTGCCATTTTTAGTAATACGAAATGACCCATTACCTGCATCACTACTAAGGGTATAGTAATGGCTATTAATGCTACTCTCTATTCTCAAAGCATCATTTACACTATCAGAAGCTGCTTTAATATGTAATTTCCCAGCAGGACTACTAGTACCAATACCAACATTGCCACTGCTAGTGACGTAAACTTTAGGGTCATTATTTACTCTTAGATTTAGTGAATCATCATTATGGTTATATGAAATACCACCCCTTGTTAAATCAGCACCAGAAGTTCCATCTGCAAAAAATATTGCTCCATTATCAGTAGTTCCAGAGTAAATAGTCATTCCTTCGCCACCTGAACCACTCCCAACAACAAAATTATTTGCATTAGAATTAAATGATGATGGCGAAGTGGTTCCAATACCAACATTGCCACTGCTATCTATTCGCATACGTTCTGTGCCACCATTCGTATGAAAAGTAAAAGCATTTGATGCGTGTTGATAATTTATTTGACCAGTTGTGGTGCTATCAGTGTCAGCAAAAAATATAGCACTGTTAGATGAGTTATCTGCGTATATGGTAATACCCTCTGAACCACTACCAGTACCAACTACAAGATTGTTTGCACCACCATTAAATGAAGATGGACTACTAGTACCAATACCCACATTTTCAGAACTATCTATAGTAATAGCTGTTGCATTTGCATTGTCATCTATACCTTGTGAAGTAAATGCACCTGTTACATCAAGAGTACCACTGAGGTTTGCATCAGTGACTATCTTGGATATGTCTTTTGCTCTTGTCATGTATTATTCCCCTGTGAAGGTATCGGCACTCGCTATTGCTGCATCTATAACTGTGAAATCAGCATCACCCCAATCATCATAGTTATCTTTCTGATACTTTAGATATCCTACACTACGACTAACTCTTGCTTTCTTTTCCTCAAGTGTCATGTCATAACCAAAGTTATCTTCTGTTGCATCATCACCTAAGTTATGTGTAGCAATTACAACATTGATTGTATCTGCTCCATCTAAACAAGCTGAATGTGCTTGTGCTATTTCTTCTGCTGTTCTGCTCATTTTATTCTCCTTCTAAGGTTGCTACTTTGGCTTCTAATGTTTCTATTCTTGTCATTGCTTCTTGTAGTGCTTTGACTGCTTTCATGTACAGTATTGAGTATTTTACTGATTTGGTTGTTGTTCCTAAATCATTATTATCTAAATCTCTATCAATACTTTCTCTAACAAGACCATTCATTCCTGCTGTTTCTAACTCTTGTGCAATAACACCCAATCTCCAATGGGAATCTGAGTCACCATTTGCAACATCTGTTTTAAATTTAAATTTTCTAACAGTTAATGCCTTGATGTCATCCCATTGCGATGAAGCATCTACAATTTGTTCTTTTAATTTTAAATCTGAAAAACCACTATAACTATTATCGTGATTATCTACATCACCATCTGACCATATAAGTAATCTATTAGTTGTAGAATCAGTACAAGCTAAAAATTGATTATCATTATTATCTGGTGATGCACTTGAATATATTATTCCCATTCCATAAGGTGTTGCATTGCTATTATTTTGACTTAATACATAAGTATTAGCTGAACCTACTATATCAAATATAGTACCACCACCACTAGTAGTGCCTAATCTTGCTCTTCCATTACCATCAAGCCACATTCTCGGATTACCATCACCATCTGATAACACAATGTGATTGCTTGATGTTCTTATGTCTAAGCCACCTTGATTGCCGTTGTAACGACCTAAGATGGTGTTTTTAGAGCCACTAGTAATTTGAATACCAGATTGACCACCAAAAAAACTATTAAAAGTTCCACTAGTTAAGTCACCACCTGCTTCAAAACCAACTGCTGTGTTTTCTGAAGTTCCAGTGCCAGTATATCCGTCTAATGCTCTATAACCAATTGCTGTATTTCTAGTGCCTGAAGTATTTGATTTACCTGCATCATATCCAATAAAAGTATTATATTGACCTGTTGCATTATTTTGACCTGCAAACATACCTACAGCAGTATTATATGTGTCTGTAGAGGCTGTGAAATTTTGTTGTTGTAATGCTTGATAACCAATAGCAACTGTCCTATGACCATTTGTGTCTGTAGTTAGAGCTTGATATCCTATTGCAATGTTGTAATCAGCATCTGTAAGAGCATCACCCGCAGAACTACCAAGTATAGTGTTTTGGATTCCTGTTGAAATTGCTTTACCAGCATCAGAACCAATCGCAGTATTATAACTTGTTGTGGCAGAAGTATGATTCATAGCTTCAAGAGCCGAGTGACCAACTGCTGTATTTTTACTTCCTTGAGTATCCGCAGTTAAAGCATCTCCTCCAACTGCTACATTTGTTTGACCAGTAGTAAGAGCATCTCCTGCTCTTCCACCAATTAAAGTGTTGTAAATTCCTGTAGTTACTTGTTCTCCTGCATTAAAGCCTAATCCAACATTATAA
>Ga0255773_10000678_pt1 | contig 35805 bp, 64 predicted proteins | sample 011ome_17_FD_179971 | JGI IMG/M metagenome (GOLD analysis project Ga0255773, IMG submission 179971) | Coastal salt marsh microbial communities from the Groves Creek Marsh, Skidaway Island, Georgia - 011502XT metaG (version 2) | ecosystem: Environmental > Aquatic > Marine > Intertidal zone >... | reverse complement strand
AGCATGTACACAACATATCCTAACAAAATAGTACTAATCATTTCTTGACTCGCTACTGTACACTTCTCTGTACAACCATTTGATGCGATTTTCTAACATATTGATTGTTGTGTGAATGTGTCCGGTATCGTGAGGCTGTAACATGTCTTTGAGTATTACAACCTCACGTTTCAGAGATAACATATGTTCGAGTTTTTGCTCGTGTGTCATAGTTCATTCATTAACGGGAAGATCTCGCTAATAACTTTAGCACAAGCATGAGCGATCTCCATATGTTCTTTCTGAGTTCCATTTGCACCTCTGAGTTCGATATAGTGAACCCAACTGCGCAGTGTACCGTTCATATAAAGTCTTGTCTTGGTATTGCCTTCGGGAAGCACAACCCTTGCCTGTTCTTTAGCAATACCGGCGGCAATCGCCCAGTCATAAACTTCTTTGGCTTTGTCAATAACTTCTTGTTGTTTGGCAGCCCAAGCATAATGGATATCTTCCTCGCTGTCGATCTCCACACTGTTTTGTCTATTCTTGTGATCCTGTAGACGTGCTTCTCTGGTAACAAATTGATCACCAAACTCAGCAGGATCTGCATAACGTTGACTGAACTCCTGAAATGCAAAACTACGATGTCGCACAACTTGATGTGCAATATCTCTGGTAGTGTTGATTTCAAGTACAGCATTGACCATCTCAAGTGGTGACCAATGCTGGTGTTTGATTAAGTATTTTATTAGTTTAGCACTTGTATCGCTGTTGATTTGTGCGCTAGGATTACTTACTCTTGCACAAAAAGCAATCAAGTCTTGGACATCATTGATGCCTTCTTTTTCGAATTCTTCTGTAGGTTTACTATAGTTTACAAGTCTAACGGTTGTCATTCTTTAATAATTCTTTCGTTTTCTGATTGACATCTTTTTCTAACTTAGTATAGTCAATAACTATTTCTACGTCAATCACTGGACTGACTAGATCATTGTTGTTTTCTACAAGTTGTATAAGAGTGGCGACAACATCTCCGTCAGAGTAGTCATCTAAGTCTTCTCCATAAAAAGAGATCCTGTCGCCATTTTCACATACCAACGCAAGTGTTTGCACATATTCCGTTGGTACAGTTTTTATTTCAAGTTCACTTACTATTCTTTGAAAGTTCCTGTCACGCTTATGTATTGGCATCGACGGTAGCCTTTTTAGGGCGACCACGCTTGGGTTTCAAGTCAGGTGCCATTGCATAGGCTTCTTCGCGAAGGCGTGTGACTTCTGCTTCATAAGTGTCAGCTTGCGTTAGCATTGTTTTTGCTAGTGCAGTATCGTCCATTGCATCTTCTGTTGTAGGAACTGCTTGGTCAATAGTTTGACTTGGACTTAAACTTGTGTGATTGCGAGGAGCAGAGTCAGTATCATCTACCATTGTGTTTTGAATATCACGTGGACTCATACCACTTGCTTGCTTTCTAAGAACTTCATTGACTTCACTTAACTTAACTGACGTGTGTGAGTTAGGTGTTAAATGAATTTGTGAAGTAGGATATTTTCTTAGATATCCCATATTTCTCAGTTTAGGAAGCATGCTTGTTCCATCACTAAACAAGTTACGATGTAACACTTCGTAAAACTCTTTGGCCTCTTGCGCTGAATCAGACTCTACAAGTCTAGCGAGATCATCGTGTTCCATATCTGGCAGTCGTTCTGTTTCAACTACCAGACAATGGTTACCATCGACGACACCGCCGTTTTCATCGTACATTTCTCTAAAAACTACGATGCACTTTTGACCAGTATTAGCTACTTGGCCAATGTGTTTTAAATTTGCCATTGGATTACTCCTTACTCAGAAGCTGGCGCTTCTGCATTTTCTTGGGCTTTTTGAGCGTCTGCTACACTTTTGATAAACGCTTCAAGTTTGTTGTAAACAGCACCAACTTGGGCTGCTTCGTTTGCACGGAATGCACCGCGACTTACTGCGGCGTCAATTACTTGTGCCGCATTTTGAAGATCTGCAACACCCAGTTGTACCGCTTCTTCTTGCGCTGGTGCTTCAGTTGCTTCTGTTGTTTCAATGTTTTGTTCTTCGCTCATTATAAACTCCTATTGTAACGAAATTATTATATACGTACTTATTTATCATCTTTGATTTGAGTACTGCTCATTTTATATGCTAAAATATTAGCACGAAAATCTTCATAGTCTGCATTCTCTTCAAACCAGAACTGATAAATTTTATGACCCAAACTCTTAATCAAATAAAAGCCACGTGTACCACTAAAATCTATAGTTTCAATATCTGGATTTGTATCGAACTCCACTACAATTCTTTGCTTGAGCATCTTCTTAATTGTATCAGTGCTTCTGATCCATTCAAGATCTTCTTCGCTCAAGCTATTCTTTTGTTCAACAATACGCATTTACTTATGCCTCAACTAGATCCCATACATCATCAAAACCCACAACAAACGTCTTGTTGGTGTTGTTTTCTACAACTTCAACCAGTCGTGTATTGGTGTCTCTAGCACTCAATTCGCCTTGGCTAGTATAATCGCCGTATCGTTCGATGGGCAAGTCTGCCAAACTCAGCATACCACCGGGTCTGCCATGTCTATCCAATGGTATATTGCGTTTAACAAATTTGCAGGTATAACTTTTCCCGGGAGTGATTGTTTCAATATTCATTTTATGCTGCTTTCTTTTGTGCTTGTTCTTCATAGTAGATAGACTGTCCAAATGGCGCAACTGGTTTGCTGTAACGATTTTTAATTAAGAATAGTGTATCACAGTAACCTTCAATACCCCAATCTCTCCAAGGTTCGCCATCTGTAAACATAATAAACTGATCAGGATCAATGCCTTCTTGTTCCATAAAGTGCCAGTTGCACATAAAGTCAGTGCCACCGCCTCCAACAATTTGATACTCTTCAATGCTACGGCCATCGTCATCTGTGAACTCATCGTATGCATATACACTAGTATCGAAACTCCAAATACGGATTCTGTAGCTACCAAACTGTTCCATAATGCCTTGTACTTCGCTTAGGAAGTCTGTGCAGTCAGCTTGTCCAATTGATCCACTAGCATCTAGTGCAATACAAATATCGATCTTCTCATCCTTTTGCATACTAGGCAGTACTACGTTATTAAACTGACTTTTGCGGTTAGGACGCATAAAAGTAAAATCGTTGCTGAGTGTGCTTTCAAGTGTTGCACGAATCCAGTTACGCCAATCCATTTTAGGTTCTGTAAGCTGGCTTACCATACGTGAAATCTCTGCCGGAACATTGCCAGCACCAACACTTTGTGCCGCTTGTATTACAGCATTCTTCAACTCGTCTGAGATAGCCTTAGCATCTTCTTTTGAGATAGTAGGCTTTTTGCCTTTGCCTTTACTGTTACCGTTTTGATCTTCTCCGTCACCGCTTGCGGCAGACTTACCATCTTCGCCTTCACCTTCCATGTCTAAATGGACATCAAGTGTAGCTTGGATAGGTGCTTGATTGGATTTAAGATCATCATATACATTTTCAGTATACCACTCGTCGCCGCAGTATTTAACATCAAAACAAATTTTTACTTGATCAATCATCTCGCCGATCTTCTCACGGAACAACATGCCGTTGATTTTATAGTCACCTGCCATGTTCCAATATTGTTTGTCTCTGCCTTCTACACGCAGGAAGTGTTCGTATATACAGTGTCCAATTTCATGTCCTACAAGAAACACAGTTTGTTGAACACTTAAACTGTCAACAAAGTCTCGATTGTAGAAAAAGTGACGACCGTCTGTAGCCGCTGTAGAGCACCAGCCCTCGTCTGTTACATCGACTAATTTTAAACGACATGCAATGTTGCCAAAGAAAGGTTGGTTGAAAAGCATCTTAATACGTGCGGCAACCAACTTGTCGTGTGCATTATCAAAGTCTGTCATAGTCACTCCTGTGTTCTTTGCTATACTTATATAGTAACATATCTTGAATAGTTGTCAACCTTTAAAATGATAGTAGGGCCATTAAAGACCCTACTATCCCCCAGAAGCATAGTTGCCTATGCCTGCTCAATCAACTTGCCATACTGTTGAATGAATGGCTTGTAGTTTTTAAGTTGATTGAACTTTGGACGGATACCATATTTGCTAAGAGCAACTGTGGCACCCATCACAACCATTTCACTTTCGAAGTTCTTAGTCATAAACTCTAGAAAGTTATCAAATTTTACATTGCCATTATCATCATTGGCAAATGCTTCTTTAAGCTCGTAACATAGTGCAGTAGTCAAAGCATACTTTGCACTGATGTTATCTGTTTTAAGGTCTTTTACTTTACCATCCAAAATGTCTGTTGGATTAGGCAACTGTCCACTTACCTCACGGTGTGCTTTGAACTTGAGAGCAAGTCCTTCACCAATACCTGCGGCAACCATATCAGTTACTTCTTCTTCGGTAAAGTCTTCTACATCAGCGATTGTCTCTGATACAAAGTGCCAGCTACGTGGTGTACCAAACGACCGCTCGTTGCTACCAGCATCGAAGTTGTAAAGGTCATTCTTAAACACACTCAGGTAACCAACTACATCTGGGTGTTCATTATTTTTAACAGCCCAATCGAACCAAGTGTTGAAGTCAACACGTACTTCGTAGTGTAGGAAACGGTTAGCCAACGGCTTAGGCATACGATACGTAACACCTTTGTCTGTGTCACGGTTACCAGCGGCTGCAATTACTACGTTGTCTGGTAGCTTGTATTTGCCAATTGCACGATTGAGAATCAACTGATATGCAGCCGCTTGTGTTGCAGGGCTTGCACCGTTGAGCTCATCGAGGAAAAGAATAATTATATCGTATTGTGCAGCCATCTCCTCATCTGGGAGTTCGTCAGGCGCACTAAAACGCATTTTGTTAGCAGTTTGGTCAAAATAAGGATAACCTTTAAGGTCAGTCGGATCCCAAAGTGCCAAACGGGCGTCGATCAAATGACATGTTTGACCTCGGTCAATATAGTCTTGTTTGATCTGTTCGAATGTTTCGGACTTACCAATACCTGGCGGTCCCCAAACAAACATCGGACGTTGTTTTTTAAAGTTATGCATTGCATACTTTTTAAGTTCTGCAAGTGTAACTGTGCGGGTTTGTGTTTCTTGTGACATAGTTTTTACTCCTGGGGTTGTTCTAACTATATGTACAGTTTAGCATCTTAAAATTCTGTGTCAACCTTTTAAGAGCCAGTTACTAATTCTAAATTTCCATCATCTAGCACTGTAAAGTCTTCAATGAAGTAGTGCCAGTCGCCTAGTGCAAGTTTTGCTTGCTTAAAACAACTCTCAGCCGCGGCCCAAAGTCCACCAACTGTACCATCTTTTGCCATGCAAGTAAATGTTTGCCATTCAACATCAGCAAGACTATCACCCATGTGGCTAATTACTTTGTATGAAACAATTCGAGGCTTGTTAGTAAAAATCGCATCCTCAAGGTTCATAATGCCGTTGTCCATACTCCATGAAGTTTCATAGCCTTGTTGCCATTTAAGATCATTATAGTGTTCAATCTCAAGTTCAAAAGCATCAACATCTTCAAATTTTACTGTTTGGTCTAACATTTGCGTCTCCGTTTTATCTAACTTACACATATAATATAGCACCAAGACGTCTAGGTGTCAACCTTTTTCTGCAACTTTTTTATCTTTTTTACATATTTTCTTCCATATGTTCTATAAAACTTTGCCAATTTTTGCCATACATTTTATAGAATATACGATCTTCTGTGCTAAACAACACTAGCCATTTAGCATCAAAGTAATAAGGATATTGCATATATCTATCCAACAATAGTCTTATACGTGGAGTAATTTTGATCTTGGGAAGTGGAAACTCTTCACGTTCGATATCCATACCACAAATAACATGAAGGCCCAACTTGGTTAAGCTGAGCCCTGTGTCGTTTCTATAGTTTTTAAACAGATCCTTTAGTGTAGTGTGTGGACGAGTACGTTGAGCATGCTCTAGTATAGTTTTATACCATTCCTTGTTCACCATCATCTTCTACTATTGTTTCGCCTTGCAATAATTTTACCACTGTAAACTTATCTGTTTTGAATAACTTATTAAGTCTGGTAGCCAAATTAAATGCATGTCCGCTGTTGCTAAAACTTACTTTTTTATATTTAGGTCCTGGAAAGTTTACAAGGCTGTTTAAGCTTCGCAAATTAATTGGTTTGTTGTCGTGAAATACTGCATATATAGCATCTGCATGAAGTATTTGTTCACTACGATAACTTTTGGGGTCTGTGAACTCCATTAGTATCTTTGGTTTTGGTCTGGCCATATTTCCCTCATTCTCTACTGCTTTAATGTATTTAGTTAAAACAGCATAGAATGAGCTTGATTAGGTAGACGTTGGCATTTGTATACAGATTGCTTGTTGCCCTGGCGGAAAGTATCCTCCTTGACCACTTTGTTCTTGACCTAATGCTTCTCTAGCAAAGAAGCAATCGTTCATTGATTCGTATGTTCCGTACTTTATTACATACGGCTCTGCTTCGTAAAAATATATAAATGTGAGTATCCATGTCATGGTGTTAATTGCTTTTCTGGTTTTTTATCCCAAGGTTGTCCACCAACATAAGGTTTAAAATTTCTTCCAGTTTGAACCATACATGCCATTCCGTCTCCGTATACGTTTACTAAACTCCATGTACCTGTTTCTTGATTCACAAAGAAAAACGCACCAGCTTGATATGGTTGTCCTGTACGTGCTTCGAAACTTACTCCATCTCCTGTAAACAACATGCCTTCTTTCCATTTCTCTGGAGTTTTTAAAACATCCATAAATGGTCCGCAAAACTGTCTAGCTATAAACATTTTTTGGTCATCAGGATTAGCCTGTTGTGCTTGTGCTATCACTGGCACTAGCAGTAGTAAACTTAATAGCTTTTTCATCTTCTTGTACCCTTCGCTTCATTGCAAGGTACATGTCCGCTTCATTGGTATAAGGTCCTATATACGGATAGTCCTGCAATGTTTTTAGTCTAGGACAGAAACTTGGCCTCCATCCGTGTGGAAATAATATCCCCCAGTATCCAGCCGCAAAATGTTGTTGACTTGTGGCGGTTTTAGTGTATACCGGCACTGTATCTTGTAGCTGTTCGTTGTACACAGTATCAACGTTAGTGGGATAGCCATTTGTAGATGCGTTTACAGTCTTTTTAATTTTTTGTTTTTCAAAACGAAATCTATCTAGATTATCCAAAACAGTTTCTGTGCGGCTTGTGTTCTCATAAAAAACATAACCCTCTGGTTTATTGCGTAGAGTGCCAACTTTTGTTCCCTTGCTCTCTACTATCCAGAAACTGTTTTCTACAACTTCTCTAGCTTGTAAGTATTTACCCATTACTAATATGCGCTATTCAAATATTCACTGTGTGCTTCAGCATTATCACTGAGTCGTTGTAGATCATGTAAACCACAAAAGCGCATAAAGTGTACGCCTACCATACTCGCAGGAACTTTTTGTACCTGTGTTGTAATAGCTTCGTCTAATGCTTGTTTAATATCTTGTGGTTGTGCAGTTAGATCGATAAGCGTAACATTACGCTGATAATCGTCCAACACACGATGCTCTTCTCCGTTGTGATCTGTCCAACGCTGTAGCATCATGTTATTCCAATTAAAGCCTTTGTTGTCTCTGTCAGCAAATGCTTCCAGTAGTCCAACTTTGTTTTTGGTACCCTTTTTACGTACACCAGGAAATGCACTGAACACATTGTCACTGCTATCGCCTCGCATACACTTTTCAAACAACAACCAAGCAGGGTCACCAATTTGTTTTTGCTCTTTAGTTTTGTTGTCAATCACAGGCTTGCCTTTGTCGTTTACAATACCATCTAGTCTAATGTGTTGATTAGTAATGCCATTGTACTGTGTAACTTTGTCTGTGAGCAACTGATAAAAGTCGCTGTCACTGCTAACAATAACATGTTCATCATCAGGATGATTTTGTATCCAACGAGCAATAAAGTCATCTGCTTCACAGTTTGCGTGTTGCAATACTGTACAGTTAGTCTTCTTGTCTAAGAATGTTTTAAGCTCATCAAAAGCATTCCAATATGCTTGATCTTCTTCTGCTTCTTTAGGTGTAAGTGCATCACGAGCTGCTTTGCGATTTGCTTTGTAAGGCTCGTAAAAGTCCTTGCGCCAACTGCGACCTTCTAAACAAAACACAACATGACTACCATTAAAGTCTCTGTATGCTTTGAGAATACTTGCAAACATAATATGATAAGCCATGCCTATCTTTGTTTCAATGCTGTCTCCACGTACTACGTGTCTTGCACGAAAAAACATGTTTGCTGTGTCTACTAAGATATATGTCAATGTATTGTCCTCGATTGCTATTGTGTATATACTAACAGTATTCATTAATAATGTCAAGAGTTTTTGGAGCGGGTAAGGGGAATCGAACCCCTACTACACAGCTTGGAAGGCTGGCGACACACCTTGTGCATACCCGCTTGGCATCGGTGGAGGGAGTCGAACCCCCGCTTGCGGTTTTGGAGACCGCCGTGCTACCATAACACTTCACCGACAAAAAAAGCCCCCTGTATTTCTACAGAGGGCCATGTCTAAAATAACTTTTACGTCACACTAGAACATGCCCTCCTTAGAGCACCAACCATAATTGTCTGTTCCGACTGTGTGTAACATTTAAAGTTCCTTTGTTGTTATTAACTATAATATACTATGTTTATTTATACTTGTCAACCAGTTAAAACCTAGATCCACATATTTCAAAGCCATTAATTTTCTTTTTGTATTCGTCTGCTTGTCCTACGTATATGTATTCTACACCCTGAGCTTTGTAATAAGCACATTCATGGCGTAAACTTTTAATTCCTAAATGTAGTTTTGGAGTTGCATAGTCCCATGCAAATTGTATTGCTTCGACATTTTTATCATTGAAACGATGGTAATGACTAAACGCTACTAGTTTACTGTTATCAAAATATCCTATTATGTCACTGCGTGGCGCACACAAGTCTTCATCAAACAACGGCATAACACTTTCAAACTTTTTGTATTTGCAGTATGTGTCGTATATTTGTTGTAATAGTTTACAAGGAGGATTGTTCAGCAACTGAGCATTTTTGCTTACACGATAATTTGTGTCTGATAACTTATATCTTGCATATAAATCACTCACGAGTTTGAACCTCTTGTTTGTATTTTGGTGTCCAATTTTTGTAATAGTTTTGTTTTTCTAACATAGCTCTGGCTAGGTCTAGTTTGTCTTTGGGTTGTATTAGTACAAGTCCGTAAGTGCCTTGATTGAGTACAACATCCTGTACTTGTTCTACTTCATCGGGATGATCTTCTAGTGCAATATATCCACGGTCATCTAATAATTTGTATGTGTTGTCGATTATGATGCTGAGTTCTTGTGGTGAAATACGATTGGGATCAAATCCTAGTATTACTACTTCTTTGCCTTTGGGCCAATGATATGTATAGTTTTCTAGTTCAGCTGTGATAATTAACTTGATCTCAAATGTATCGTTAAGCCAATGTGTGTGTACAGCATTATCCTGCCAAGCCTTCTTTGCAAAAGGACATGGCGGTAAATTGTTAAATGTAGCCGATGGTTTACTTAAAAAGTTGTTGATCCAATTTTCAATACTAGATTTAAATTCTTGCATTAAAATATTTATTAGTTGGCTCCGGGGGGAGGATTCGAACCTCCACGGTAAATACTTTGCGAGTTACTTACCACACGATAAACAGTCGTGCGTGTCTACCAATTTCACCACCCCGGATTAACTGTTATGCAGCTAGGGCAAACTTTCCTTGTTTGTCCAGCGCCGCAATCATTCTTGTCATACCAATGCCGCCACCAACACGTTGGAAGAAGTCAAACTTGAGGAACTCTTCTAGTTCTGCTTCTACACGTTCTTTACCAAACAGTTTGTATAATAACTGTGCATACTCTCCGTCTACAATACTGTGGAATGTATCACGCATCATATCAACATCACAACTACGTTCTGCCGATCCGATAGTTTCCATACCACCTAAGATGACATCCATTTTCTTTGCAGTTTCGCCATCGTCGTTACGTGCCATGTTCCAAAAAGGACTTGTTAGTTCTGGGAAGTCTGTGATCAAGCAACTGCCAAAACTTCTTTCCATTGCTAGCTCATGTTCTGCTTCCATTTCTGTATCAGCACTCAGTCCCCAATGTTGTTGCCATTCTCTGTATGTTTTTTCTGTTAGCGGATCAAAGCCCAAGTAGTCACACAGTTCATATTCCATTGCTTTAAGATCATCTACACTGCCTGGCATCTCAAATTCAAACATTGGAAAGATAATGTCATGTCTACCTGGTATTGCATTTGGTTCTTGTCTATAACTTGTGCTGACACAAAAAAACCCCTTACTATCGGGGCTACTTAATAATTCATGTTCTAACCACATCTGCCCTGTTTGAGGCAACGGCCAAGTATTGCCTGCATAGTTATAAGTTGCTACATTGAACGGATCTTCACATGCGGCAAGTATGCTTAGTCTATTTTGAGTGTGTACTTCTTCGAAACCTTTGTCTAAAAAAAAGGACCTCAAAAGGCCCACTGTGTTTGTAAATTTTGTTGGATTTATTAGTTGTGTCATTTTTTTTCCTTCTTTCAACCTAAAAAAAATTTGCTCAAAAAAAATTGAGCTTACTTTATGTCATCGATTTATTTATCATCGATAAGTCTCTTTTCCATATTTTCTTTAAAGTCTACTACATTGTCATTTTTGATAATATCAATGATAGTTTCGTTTAATCCAATCTCACGTCTAAGCCAATACATTTTCTCTTGTAGTTTTTCTAGTTCTTTTTGATAAAAGTCTAGCTCACGTTCTTTGCGAACTTTTTGTTCTATTATGTCTGATAGTAATATTAGTTTTGGTGATTCGTTCATGTTGTTATAAATCTCTGACTACGCCCGTGGGCAACTCCATCTGCGCCGTAACTGGCAGCAAACCCTTGTGGTTTGAGTTTGGGCTCTAGCCCTGTCATACCTAGGACATACCCAGCAGCTTCTTTTGCTACACAACTACTACCATGCTGTGGGTCTGTGTTAATATCTAAATGTATCTCACAATCAAATTCATCTATAAATGGTGCAAGTTGCACATATGCTTCGCACACTTTAATAGTTTCATTCATTAGCCGCATACGTGGTCGATTATATTTTGTATCATAATCTATCAGCGTATCTTCATGACTGAACAAACGGCAACCTTTATTACCGTTTTTGTGTACGATAACAACAGTTGCATAACGTGCATACCAAATGTTTTTCTTGATTGTTCTTACACTATCACAGCCAAAATAAATTTTAGTATCGCTGTTTAGTGTACTCAGTAGTTCTACTAATTCTTCAATCTGATTATTATTGAACATTGCCTTCGCCCGACTCTTGATCTAGTATAATACTACGACATAAGTCGTTAAACCATAAGTCGACAATTGCTTCGGGGGTAGCGCCGGCATAACCAGCTTCGCCTAGTAATCCAACAAAGTCGTCATTCCAATCCAGTTCAAAATATCCACGTTGCGGGTTATCTTTATCAAAGTGTACTTCGATCACCTTAACCCATGGACCAACTGCTTGTTCTTTAGTTTCTACTGTTTTACTTTTATTAAAAATGTTCTTGAGTTTGTCTAACATAGCTTTCTCTATAATTATTTAGCGGGCATAGTAAACAATGCTCTTACGTCATGTGGTTCATCTATTACCAGTGGTTTACGTGCAAAAATACACCACTTGTAAGCATGCATTGTTTGTTTGGTTGTACAGAATTCTCTGAAGCTAGTACCAGTTGTGTACACATCATCAACAACCATCCAAGGATGATCGCCAGGTGTTACATACTTTTCCATTGCGCCTTGTAATGGTAATCCGCCTCTTGGAATACCAACTACTTTACTAAAAGGTTCTGTTTGATAGTCCATAATCATACGTGCTAGTCCGTCCCACCATTCTGGTCTAATAGCATCGCATTCGATCTTCCAAGGCAGTGGTAGACCTGCGTGACTGATAAAGTCGCCTACTTCAAATAAATTTGCACTAGTGTGATATGGCATTTATAATCCTTTGTCTCTGAGTTTGTTGGGGTTAATCGGTGCTCTCATAGCACGATCTAATTTTTCACTACGTTCCCCACGCATTGCCAAAGAGGCTGATGTGTAATCGGGGTGTAAACCTCCACCCTCTTTCCATGCAGATGTCTGCGACTTCTTGGACGTTGAGGTTGTACTCTTCGCTCCTACCGCCCAACGGCATAAGGTATACAGGACATTCCACGCCTGCCGCACGATATTCATCAACAGCTCTGCCAGCTTCATCAATGTCTGTACGATCAGCAACAACAAATTTGAAATACAAAGAGCTACCATCAACACCAGCATACTCGCGAGCAACACTAGGCTTGATAGCAGTATCCCAAGGTTCTCCGCTAATGGAGAGTTTAGGGCTACAACTCCAAGTGACTTCAAATCTGTCTTGATTGTTGAGATAGTCGTAAAAGTCGTCATGTAAAGGTTGTGTAGTGTTTGTTTCAAATGTAACATTTTTTAGATCCTGCATACGTGGGTGTTCAAATAATTCTATGTACAGTCGTTGCCACGCCAACAACGGTTCGCCGCCAGTCATTATTAAGTGTACATCTTGTCCATTGTCTTGTACCCATTTACCATTGGGTGTCAAACTCAATAGATGTTCTACAACTTCGTCAACAGTTGCTCTTTTATTTAAGTGTTTAAATTCAGGATAGATACTTGCATATGTATCACAGCCTGTGTGTATAATAGGCAAGTCTTCGAACACTGTTGTATTTTCATGTACTTTCTGATCTAGTAAGCCCATTACTTCTTGATTGTGTATAACGCCTGCTTTTTGTTTAGCATCACGCATAGGCTCATCTCTGCCTAATCCAAAATTCATACAACGAAAGTTACAACCAAATGTACGTAAAAATACGCTAGGTACTCCTACATATTTGCCTTCACCTTGTACTGAATAAAATGCTTCGCTATAGTGTAGTTTCATAGTTCCTCCACAATGCCTAATATTTCTGCAACAAGTAAACCTACGGCTAGCCATCCCCAACTACCTGTAGCCAGTGCTACTACACAGCCTGCAATACGTGTTGCACTTTTTACAAGACTAATGTAAAAATGTTTTTTACTTGGATCTACTGGTTCAGCCATTTGTAACCTCTACTAATGGTTGTACGCTTGATGTATCGTGCCAGTCACTGCCATCTGCACTAAACTGACGTGTAGTTACTTCTTTAACAAGCATATTACCACGCTTTCTGTATGTAACAAGTTCTTGTTTTACAACACCATCAGTATCACTTTCAAATGCAGACACAAATGGGCCATCTAATTTACTATTCATAACACACTCCTTTTGTTCAAACGTTTGTTTGTTGTTATAGTTTGTTCCAGTATACTATGATCTATTGTATTTGTCAATGCCTTTACATCCTTAGGAAAACAATGACCTCCATATCCTAGCGTTCCTGCATCACTGGGTACCATCATATGACTTGGTCCAATGTTTTTCATCTGTGCTAGTGTACTAGTTAACATACTGTAGTTCATATCCTTGGGTGCATTTTCAAATAACTCATGAAAGAATGCAACTTTGGTTGCCAACCATGCATTGTGTGTATATTTGATCATACTGGCTGTAGTTCTATTTGTTACAACTACTTTTGTATTTAGGTGGCTAAACAAGTTACTCCAAAACGTTGTTTGTTCTTGATCCTCACCGCCTAGTATAAACATCTCTTGATTTTCAAAGTCTTTCTCTGCGTGTAACGCTCGTAAAAATTCAGGATTGTATGTTACATTACTTGGGTACTCACGCATAAGATCAGGCGTAACTGTGCTTTTAAGAAGTATAGGTTTTTGTGTATCCAATTGATTAATAACTTGTACAATAGCACTATCATCACAAACACCATCTTTGCCTTCAGGCGTAGGTACACAAACGATAAATGCTTCACATGTTTCTCTAATATCAAAAACTGTTGTATCGTTGTATTTAGGATCGACTCTGTGTACTTCTACTAGATGCTTTTCTAGATAGTTAGCAACTGTAGCACCCACAAATCCACAACCTATCACTCCTATTTTCATTTCTTATCATCTTTCTTAAAGTAATAATATGAATCATCCATTCGAGTACCTTTTGTATCGTCAGGGTCAACTGGATATTCAGTGTCTTGTTTCTTTGTAATACTCCAGGCACCATGATCTAATTCTTCCCAGAGCAATGTGTCTCCGTCATCCCATCCAACTTGGTTAAGCATTTCAGGCGGCAGTTCGACAAACAATTCTTTTGTTTCGCCGTTCTCTTGAACTTCAATTGTCCAACTATTTGATCCAGTTTGTTTAGGCATTTTTAATCACCATATCAAACATACGTTCTGGTATAGTACATATCCAAATGTACACGGGCCAGAACACTAAGTTTCCTATAACAACATCTATGTTATTACTGATTAATTGTGTTAACATTATTTTGGCTCCCAATGTTCAAGACATCTTGGTTCGTACATGCCCATGCTACCTACTTGAACACGATCACCACTTGCCTTTATTCTATATGTTTTAGTTGCAGGCTTACCGCACACTGTACATACTGCTTTGATCTTTTCAATGCAATCTGCAAGTCCTAGAAGTTGACTAGTTGTTTCAAAAGGTATGCCTCGGCTGTCCTGATCAAGTCCACTAGCAACTACATTAACACCACTACGTAACCAAGTTTCTACACCTTCTAGTGTTGATTTGGTATCCATAAACTGTACTTCGTCTAAGCACACAGTATCATAGTTATAAGGCATGATGTTGTAGTGTTCTTCTATTTCATCAAAGTCAGTAATACTTATACATGGATAACTTAGTTGATTATGAGTAGTAATTGTATCCTCGCTGTAGCGATTATCTTTTGCAGGCTTAATTACTAATACTTTTTTGTTTTGATGATTTAACCAAAGTACACGCTGTAATAGTTTACTAGTTTTACCTGCATACATGGGCCCAGCATATACATCTAATAGTCCTCTACTCATCTTCTAATGATGCCTCATAATCTAGCCAACAGTCTTCCCAATACTCGTCGCCCTCATTGAGATGCGGATCTTCCCATCGTTTATTGAACCATGCTACGTGTGCATAGTAGCCTTTACCACGACTATCACACCAATCATATTCGCAGTCGTATTCTTTTTTATCATAAAATAATCGTTCTACCATGTCTCCATGGTCAGTTTCAACAATACTAACAGCTACTTTTTTGGGATCAAATTCTTCATCGTCCTCGAGATCAATTGTCCATCCGCCAAACTCTCCCTTTTCGCTACTGTAAAAAACAAGCACAGGCACACTGTTATCATCTTCATGATCAGCTACATGCATATCTTGTGTATACATTTCACGACCATATAACTGATGTGGTTCTAACTCAACACGCTCTTCCCATTCATATTCAGGTTGTCCATGTTCTCCCACAGTCATTGGAAATGCCCAAAGTTCTGTACCGTTTGCACTGTTGTCATGATGAATATCATCACAGTCATGCCAAGCGTTCCATTCTTCGTCTTCAGGATAAATTGCAGGACTGTCTTTATCAAATCCTTCTTCTTCCTCGGGTGTATCGTTCCAAGACTCTAGTGCCATTAGGTGATCAACAAGACGACTGTCGCCATCTTCTTTACAAATAGGTTGCCAGTATTCAACAAACTCTTTTGTAACTTCTCCGATAGTCATCTCTCCGCCATAATTATGTCCGCGGATATAAATTTGCTTAGTCATTAGTTTGCTCCATTGCTAAAAATATAAACACCTTCGTATTTTTCTCTGCCCTCTAGTTTATCATTGCCAACACCCGGGCGTGTGTTAAGCATCATTTTAATCATTCCGTTGTATTTGAATCCAACCTTTTCTGCGGTTTCAATCCATCTATCTACAACTTTGAATTCTTCTTTTGCTGTTTTATAATCACTTATATTGGTAGCAAATAAACCATCACTGTTGAGTCCATGTTTAATGTTTTGCATAGTAGGTGCAACATATCCATCAAACCATTCATCTAGTGTATTAAATTGTACCATACACTGTGTAGGTTCGTCGCTGTACTTTTCCAAGTTAAAGTAAGGTGGACTACTAAATGCCAAGTCTATGTCTTCTGGCTGATATTCTTCACTTACACTTTGCACTATTGTACTGTTAGAACCTATTGCTTCTTGCATCAATTGCTGTAAGTAATTCAAACGTTCAACTGTTTCTGTATTGGGATCGATTCCAGTATAATTATAACGCATGTTACTTGATGCAATTCCTAATACTCTGCCGCCATAACCTGCGCTGTAATCATATATGTTACCAAACATCACAGGACACAAATGTTCAACAATTGCTCTTGCATTTTGTGCTTTGAAGTTTTGTATATTTTCACCAGTAACAAGTTCTAATGCTCTACGTAACGCTGTAGGATATACAAGTTTATTACCTTCTCTGAACTCAAAGCAGATTCTAATAGCACGTTTTAGTTTGGCATCGTTGTTGAATCTATCTCGTAAACTGTTTGAACCTCTTCCTTTTGGCTCAGCAGTCATCATATTTGTAAACACAAATCTGTTTATTGTTTGACCTAAATTGTTGCCTAATCCTATACATTTATCATTTACACTGTTGTAATTGGCAAATTTAAAGTCTTTGATTGCTTGTACTAAGCCATTGTGTGTATAGTATACAATAGGTACAATGCCACGATTACGATATAAATCAAACACAGTATCAATAGTTTTTTCAGGATCTTTATCGTATGTTTCCTTTGTATGTTTATCAAATTCTGTATACAGATCTTCGTAGCCAGTAAAAATATCTGCTACTGGATTTGTAATATTCCAAAATTTGTATAGTTCATCTATCATAATTTACAACAAAAATAATTGTACCATAGCAATACTATTCATAACTACGAACCATATTGTTAGTACAATAGCAAACCCTGCACGTCTAATCCACGTACTAATTACACCAAGTATACTGCCTACTAGATACATTGGAATAAAAATTTTAGTTGCTGGATCAAGCACTGTGAATGTTAAAACTGCGCTAGCACCAATTAGCATTACGGCTTCTATTAGTTCACAATAGAATGCAAATGGTGATAGTTTGTAACTATCTTTAAAAAACTGTAAAACTTTATCCATGTGCAGATTCATATTCTGACAGCAGATTACTAAATCCAATCTGCATCACACTGTATTCGTTATACTCTTCTCTAAACTGTTCAATCTCTGCAATTTGATCTCCATTAAGATCTTCAACGCTTTCTACTGCATAATACTCTAACACATAGTCATAAACTCGTTGGTTAACATCTTGTTCAATGTTATCTTCGTGTTTGTGTATTCTATTCCATTCGAATGCCATCTTTTACCTCTACTATTTTGTGATACTTTGATGCTCTAGGTTTTAGGTTTTTAATTTCTTCTAAACATGTTTCAGCACTTTCAAGTGTACTAAATCTAGCAATTACAATGGGGTCTTCAACTCTTGGCTGATATTCTATTACATAGCCTGTCATTTTTTTTCCACCTTTGCTTTTCTGCCACGTTTGCCTACTTTAAACGTATACACAATATCGTCTGGGTCTGTTCTCGCATGTGCTGGACATTCGGTAACTTTGTTTTTCTTTAACCATTCGTCGATTGCTTTAGTATCTTCTTCTGTTCTTGTTGCTCTAACCATAAGTTCCTACATTCTCCCAAGGATACACTAGCCATACATCCTCATCTGCTTTGTTAATTTCATGACAAGTGTATGCACAATGTTCTGTGAATTCACTAGCTAAGTTGTCTGTTAGTGTAGCAAAGCGAACATTGTCATTCCAAACATCATTCCATCCTTCGCTATTGGGCAAGCAACCGCTTTGCCAATCTTTCATAATCCAGTTAAATGTTGCACCTGTATCGTTAATGTCATCTACAATTAGTATTTGCTTTCGCATTTTAGGTTTGCATTGTCCATCGTGATATCCAAATGCATCTTCAGCCATCCAACAGTTGCTTTCGCTTTCACTGTCATCATCACGTAGACTTACTTTAAGTGCTTCGCAACGAATACCTGTCATGTTACTAATAATAGTAGCAGGAACATTCCCGCCACGAGTGAGTCCTACAATGTAGTCAGGACGCCAGTTGTCCTTGTACATTTGATTTACAATGCTTACACACATTGTTTCTATGTCATTCCAACTATAATAATGTTTTTTAATCATGCGTTCGCCATTTTATCTGCTATAAGTAATCCTCTATATAACTCTAAGTACGAGTCATACGCTTCTTTGAGTTCAGGATATTTGTCTTCTAACTTCTGATCTCTTGGTAATAATAACATACTCTTGTGTAGATTGTCAAGCTCGTTTAATATATTTCTGTCTTTAACAAACAACTCTGCTTCAATATGGACATCGTTTACAGCAAGATTTTTATCGATAGTATGTTTCATTTGATACTCATTAAATTGATGACGGCGACAAAGCTGAATACTCTGTCGCCGTTATTGTTATTCATTGCTTAAATTGCAATGAAGTAGATTACACTGATAACAGCAATAGCAATGCTACCTGTATTCAGTTGATCCATTTTACCACTTAGTAGTTTGATAAGTGCATACGCAATAAAACCAATTGCAATACCATGTGCGATACTAAATGTTAATGGCATTAGCACTGCCGCTAACACTGCTGGTGCATACTCTGTAACATCATCCCAGTCAATATCTGCGATGTTGCGCAAGAAGTATGTAGCAATAAAGATCAGTGCTGGTGCTGTAGCAAAAGCTGGAATGCTTTGTGCTAGTGGTGCAAAGAACAAACATGCACCAAACAAGACAGCAACAACAACAGCCGTTAAGCCTGTTTTACCACCTTCTTTAATACCTGCTCCACTTTCAATATATGAAGTAGTGTTTGATGTTCCTACTAATGCACCTGCTGTTGTTGCAATACTATCCGCAAGTAAAGCACGATCAATTTGCTCTACTTCGCCATCTTCATTAACTTTACCTGTCAAGTTAGCAACACTTGTGAGTGTTCCTGCTGTGTCAAAAAAGTCAACAAACAAAAAGGCAAATGCAACGCCAATAAATCCTGCTGTAAACAATGCACTAAAGTCCATACTAAATGCATGTTCTGGACTTGGAATAGCACCTGCTACACCGCCAAGATCACTGAGTCCTGTTACCCAAGCAATAATACTTACTGCAAGAACACCAAGAATAATTGCTCCTGGAATCTTACGTTTGTCTAGCATTGCCATAATAACAAAACCTAGTCCTGTTAGAATAACGGGCCAGCTTGTAACATCACCTAAGCCAACAAGTGTGGCAGGATCATCTACAACAACACCAGCATTTTTCAAACCGATGATAGCTAGGAATAAACCAATACCCGCACCTACACCAAGTTTCATACTTCGTGGAATACTGTTGATAATATACTTACGTGCTGGTGTTACACTGAGCCCAATAAACACTACACCTGCTACAAATACAGCCGCTAGTGCTTGTTGATAGGTATATCCCATACCAAAGATAACACCAAATGTAAAGAATGCATTCAATCCCATACCAGGTGCAAGAGCGACTGGCCAATTAGCCCAAAGCCCCATAATCAATGTACCAATTACTGCGGCAATAATAGTTGCTGTAAACACAGCACCAAATGTCATTCCTGATCCTTCTGTTGAAAGGATAGCAGGGTTGACTACCGTAATATAAGCCATTGTAAGAAAGGTTGCAATACCAGCCATTACTTCTGTACGTACAGTTGTTCCGGCGGCTGTTAACCCAAATAGTTTTTCTAACATAAAATTCTCCCTATGTCTTTTTATCCTGCAAATTGTTGTTGCAGTTTAATATTATCCATGAATTCCTTTTTGGTTCCATGGTCGTCTTTGAAAGCACCTTTAAGTACAGTTGTTTGTGTAAGACTACTATGAGCCATGATGCCTCTGTTTTCACAACATCCATGTGTTGCCTGAACATAAACACCAACATCTTTACTGCCAGTTGCTTTCTGGATTTCCTTTGCAATTACCATTGCAAGTTCTTCCTGTAGTGTACCACGTCTAGCACACCATTGCGCTATTCGTGTGTATTTGCTTAAACCAATTAATCGTTCTGCAGCAAGAATACCAATGTATGCAACTCCTACTACTGGTTGGTGATGATGCGAACACATGCTTTTTAGTTCACTGCGAACTACTAACATGCCTTCATAGCGGTCATCGCTGTCGTTTGGAAATGCTGTTGCTTTAGGCATAGGATCATAACGTCCTGCCATAAGCTCATTGATATACATCTTTGCAAGACGTCTACCTGTATCCATACTATTAGGATCAGTTGACCTATCAATAAGTAAACTGTCTAGTATAGATTCAAATTTTGGGGTAAGTTCTTCAATCAGTTCTTGTTTGTCTCCATCTTGTAATATTGAAGAGACGTTGTCGCCCGCCCAATAACGAATGCCTGCATCGTCAAGGCGTGCCTTTAGTTCTTTTGATTTTTCCATTAATTGCTCCGAGTTATAGTGGTGTGTCACTTTTAGTAATAGTGTCATACATGTTATTGCCACTGAAAAATTTCTGTGTCAATTTTGCTGACTCTGTATTTAACTGATTGTGATAATTTTTATGATTTTGCATATAATTTTTTAACTTCTCAATCAATTTGGATTTATGTTTTGTGTAACTTTCAAAACTTTCTGTCCATTCACTTGGATACTTAAAGTCCTCATCATACATTTCTGTATAACTTAGACGATCAGGTACCATTGGAATTGCTCCTGTCAATGCACCTTCGTATGCACTGATACCTAGTGTTTCTTGCAGATTTGCACTAAACACTACTTTAGCTTCACCGAGTATATTATGGTATTCATTTTTTGTCAACTGTTTTTCTTGACAAACAATAAATTCATACTCGGGCAATTCCTTAGCCAAATCTTTAAAAATGTCAACTTGCTTTTCTGGTGCGATACGATGTGGAAATACAATGGTATCCTTTTTCTCCATGTTTTTGTATGGTACAAGTGTTTCTTGCAAATACTCCATGGGCCAACCAGTAAGTTGAATGTTATCATTTGCATCAAGTAGTGTTTCTGCTGGAGTAAGTCCAAACATACCGTTGTACTTGAGCAAGTTCTCTGCAAACATGTTTATATGAAACTCTGTTGCAAAGTAGTTGTGATCATAGCAATAGAACATGCTCTTTTCTGCATTTCTAACCCATGCTGCATCTCCTATTAGGCGACCGAGGAAATCTTGAGGATCATAAGAACCTGCATGCCACATACCGCCAATAGTAATCTTGACGCCCAGTAGTTCTGCCATGTAACGAAGTTGTATAACAGTAGGATTCCAAGCGTCAGTATATAGGAAATAATCACCATCACTGATGGTTCCGTTACAAAACATCTCTCCTATTTGTTCTAGCTGTTTACTTTTGTAAACATTAGTACCGCCAAAGTTGAGAAAGGCCCCAGGCGTTGTAGCCTGAGGCGTATCTCCGCCACTGATGACAACTACATCATCAGTACGATTGCGCAACTGCAATGGTAAATGTTTTTTCCACTGTGCAGTATAACGAGTGTCTACAGCTTCAATATCTACAATGTAGACTGTCATGCTGTTGCCTTTTTATCAACCCATGGACTTTGATAAGTGCCAACATGGATCTTTAGTTTCTTTGGACTACGATCTGCATTCAATTTGATTGCAATGTCGTAAGTGATAGCAGTGTCTCGTAAACTGCTAACAATATTATAGTCCTGGATCTTGCGTTCTTTTTGCAAATCCTTGAGATAACTTGTAAACAGATTGTTTACAATTTTAGTTCCGTCTTGTTTATTTTCAAGACGACCGTCATGGGGCTCAATAATTTTAATCAAGTCCCATTTAATATCGTTGATACTAATGCGGTTTTGTCGCATATTATGATACCTCGTATTCAATGGTTGCTCCGTTCTCACCGTCTTCACTGACAGTAAGTTTAATTTTACGTCCAGGGTACTTGCTGTTGATTTGATCTGCAAGATCATCGCAAATCATTTCACAGCTTTTATAATCAAGTTGCAGAGTTCCGTCTGCATAGAGGCCTTCCAGCCATCTTTTGAATTGGATAAATTCAATATCTCGATCGTCATGAAATACTTCAATAGCAACATTGAAGTGGAAGATGTGACGGTGAATGTAGCCTAAAAAGCTAACATCGTCTGCACCGCCAGTAGCAAGATTAGGGTCATCCAGTGCCGCAGGATATTTGTGTAATCCTTCTTTGCGGAAAGTAACCCAAATCATACTATTTGTTTTTTTAAGTTTTTGCATCTTTGCATTCTCTTCTCTACTACGCCTAAGCATATATTCGTGATAGCGTTCTTGCATTACGTGTCATCGGGTGTAGTGGAATCTTCATCTGTAGCAAGTACGGTAAGTTTCTTTTCGAGACGTTGCATAGTTTGCAACAGTTCCCATAATTTCCAATCCATACTTTTAGCAATTTCCATCATGGTCTGATCTTCTGTTGCCGGAGTTTCTTCATTTTCAATAACTCTAATTTTCTTTACCATTGGTATCTCCTTTGAGTTTTGTTATCTCATCTTTGAGTTGCAGTTTGCGCTGTTTCATATTTTTAAGTGTTCGTTCACTATGTGTTGTATTATATAACCGTTTTATATCTTCGTCAAGTGTTCTGTGCTCTTGTTCAAGTTTTTTTATTCGGTTTTGTACAGGGCTCATTGGTTACCCTCTCCCTTAAATCAGTGGTACTAAATCTATGTTCACGCTTGTTAAAATATAGATCAATACCTCGTTTGCGGCAAATATCTTTGCCAGTAAAATCCTTTTCACGATACTCTTCACCAAGAACTCTTACTGTAATATGATACATGCTGAGTATATCTTGAAGATCTTGTTCTGTTTGATAAGGAATTATTTCATCTACATATTCAACTGCATTAAGTTGTGTATAACGTTCTACTAGTGTTTGTACTGGCTTATTTTTTGTATCGGGCCTGTCCATAGTGGGATCAGTTTGTAATCCACAAATAAGATAGTCACAATGTTCACGTGCTTCTCTGAGCATAGCAATATGCCCTGCGTGTAGCAAATCAAATGTGCTACATGTGAACCCTATCCGTTTATTACCGTTCATTTGATTACCGTATCACCAACATAGTCTTTCCAGTCTGTGTACACTTTTCGATCCATTAGATCATGCACACTATGGCACCATACGCCTGGATTGCTTTTACCCCATGTTGTGTCATCTAGTTTAATTGTTGCGTTATAGTTGAATTGTTTAATGTATGGAAGTTTTACACTTATCATACTAATATACTTATCATATTCGTCAAACCCACATTCTAGTACATCGTGTGCATATTCAACACCAAAGTCTAGTGTACACCAGTATCCTAGTTTAAGCAAAGGTTTGATCATGTTTTCCCATGCTTCATAGTCATCTTCGTTGTTAGGATGAAAACTTTGACTTGTGCCAAAGTACAAATGTCGGATGCTGTGTTCATCAGCACGTTTTTGAATCTCTTCGTAGGATTGAATGCCAACTACGAACAGTGTCTTCTCTCCGTGCATTGCAGTGTGTTCTACTTCTGTGCCAATAAAGTAAACTACATCTTGACGTTCTTCTGTGTTTAGTCCCATTCTATATACCCTCTGCCGTAACCTTGCGGTCTATCATTTCCATGTTCAAATGCTTGTTGCCATGTTGTTTCTCTACTATAACTATTAGTCCACACATTGTCAACTTCTATCTTTCCTGTTTGTATAGCATAGGTTGCCCATTTCATTGCTTCATGAAATGTTTCTGCTCTAGGACTGGGCATTTTAATTGTTACATTGTTCCACAGCCAATTAGCAAAGTCAAACATATGCGGAACAGTTTTTTGTGCAGCGAGTATGATCAGTGCATTTGGATTTACATTTACTCTTTTGATCTGATCTGTGTCTTTGAGATCTACTACAATATCGTATGCAAATTGAAGATCCTCAAACGTATTAGCACCTTGTTCGTTCCACCAGTCTAAGTCTGTGTTTGTCCAAACATCAATGTCAAATTCGAAGTCCATTTCTACAAGTGTTTGATAGAAAATTTTAGCAAGAAAGCCTCCTCCAATAATCAGCATCTTACCGTTATGTCGTTTGTCTAGTTCTTGTTCGCAAGTGTGTATCATGTTTACTGCACATGCAACAGGTTCAATAATGTATTCGGGTGTTGCCTCTGGCACTACACAGTATGTGCCTTGTTTGCAGTTGTAAACATCAGCATAGCCAGGTTCACCTCTAGTAGCAACGTAGTCTCCCACTTTACAATCTTCAATGTTGTTGCCTACAGCAATAACTTCGCCTAGTCCTTCGTGTCCATGCATATCAGTGGGCAGTAGTGCAAACTTTCCATTCATCATGTCGATATCACTGCGACATACGCCTGTCATAATTGCACGTACACGAATTTCATCTGTTGTTAGCATGGGTACCAAATAGTCCTTTTCAAAGAAAGTACCCTTGCCGTCTGTTACTAATTGTCTTACAGGTTGTTTAAGATCCGATGAATCCATAAGTCCATATCCTTTTGTTTGTTCCAAAACTCATCATTATTTAGGTTCTCATGTGCAATACGTATCATTGCTTCGTATGCACTTTCTGGACACAGTCCTAGTTGAAAGCTGACTTTGTCTGTGTGAATAGCAATATCGTCAGGACTGTTGCAACGCCAATCAGCATATAGTTTGTAACGACCCATATCGATGTAACACGAATCATCTACATCATAAGTGCCTTGTGTATCTACTTCACCGTAGTCACTGCCTGTTAGATCTTGCAACTGCCAACGCTGATCTGATCTACTCCATGTGGGTTTCATGTGCATCCAGTCTGGATCTATTACTTGTATCCAACTCAATAAGTGTGGCATCAAGTCTCTGCTTACACCACCAAATGCTAGTTTCTTTGTGGTAAACCAACTGCCAGGCTTGGGTACTCTATCTTCATTTAACCAATGAATGTGTACTTCACCTTCTCTTGCAGCCTCACGCACTTGATGTACATTGTCTCTGTATTGATTGTTTTTGGTCATCATAATACGTGTTGTGGGATGATCTGCTAGTAGTTCTTCCCATAGTTCTGCATCATCAACACCAGGCTTTTCAACAAACACAATGTCGCAAAAGTTTGCACATAGATCTGCTAGTGGATAGTGTGTGTAATTTGGAGTTGTAATATGACACACATCCCAATGCGCTAATCCTGCACCTAATGCTTTGTATACATGCTTGTAGTCTGCATTGGGATCTGCAATGTCAACTGTGGTCACAGCAACATTCATGTCTTCATATATTTTTTTGTATAGGCTACCAAAACCTGTGCCTACAATAAGTGCTTTATTCAAAGAGTGCATTAAACTGTGCCGAACTGTTAATTGTTTTCTTACCTACAGCACCACGGGTGCCAATTACTTTCATCCATAGTTTACGATGTTTTTCAATAATTTGCAAGCTCTTTCCTTTGTCGCTTTCTGCAAATACTTCCATAACAACATCTTTTACTTCTTGTTTGTCGAAGCTTTTGTCTACCATCATACTTGGATACTGTCCTTGATCAAACGCACGATTTGCTTCTTGTACACTCTTAACATGTTGCCACACATTATGACCCATAAGCATACAATAGCTAAAACTATCCCAACTTGTTTTAGTTTCGTTGCCTTGTCTACTTACATCACCAGGAGCATAGTAACAAATCTCGTCCAACATCATGTCTTTTGTTACAGGACTACCAATATAATCAGGATACATTTTACGTGCTTCATCATCAAACAATACACCATTGCCTTTGAAGCTCTTATCATCTGGAGCATCATTCATCATGTAACTCCATTTGCTGTCTTGATCCAAACGCCAGTTGGTGTAAAACTGTCCATTTGCTGTACACAAGAAAGGACTTGCACAGTCAAATGTAATTGTAAAACTTGGATTATGATATTTTCTTACTGCTCGTTGTATTGCAGTTAGTACCAGAGCCCACTCTAATTTGCTGGTTCCTAGGAAGTGCATAACATCATGCAAACCTTGTTCTAGTAAACCATCATGACGAAGTTCGACTAGCCTCTTGAGTGCTAGTTCGATATCGCACATGTTTTGACCTCCCATTGCCCAACCATTAAAATGAGCGTCTGGATACTGCTTGGGATCACTAAACTTTTTCATTTGTGAATACCAATCATCCGCTTGAGCAAAGTTTTCACCCTGTAGTACATTGAGAAACTTACAGTCTCCATTACGGTTTCTGATAAAATACTCATTGTTAAAAGCAGTACCATCTACAGCTTCTTGATAACTGCTGATGTTACTGGCTTTTGCACCATCAGGACTACGACTTACCCAAGCTGGAATATCGAGGATCATACCATAGTCCATAAAGGCGTCCATCCATTTTAGGACACCATCACGTTTCTTTTGTGCTAGATTACAACCACTGTTTGCTCTCCAGTCACCTTCCCATTTGCCTTTACCAATTTGGAAACCACCACTATCTCCTAACAGCCAGCTATATTCTCTATCACGTTCTCTGTACTGACTTTCTCTGTACATGTCTTTGTTTAGATCAAGACTAGCGTGTCCAGCACTGTGCAAGCTCCATTTGTAATTGAAGATGCCTTCTTTGGCTAACCAGTTAAGACTTTCTACACCATTACTTGGATTATTAGCAGTCAAATGTGCAGGAATACGATTCAAGTCAATATACGGTGTACCGCTTGCTTTTCTATCTTCGTTAAATGGCTCTAAGCCTCTGCGCTGTCTACCAATAAACAATGCATAAAAAGTACTCAATGCTGGCAAGAACACAGCATAATCGTTCTGTGTTGCTGTTAGATCTTTGTGTTGGTTATGTTCCATATATTACTTACTTTGTGCTGGCAGGATATAGTCATATGTTGCCATACCGCTGTCTACTGTAATCATTGCCGCTCCTGCGTTACTAAACTTCATAGTAATATCGCCTGGCAAGTTGAGAATACTCAGCACTTGTGCTACGGGCCAACTCCAAGCACTTGTAAGTGCTCCTTGTACATCAGGTGCAAATACAAAGTTACCTGCGTGTGTGCTAGAGTCACCAAAGAAAAACTTTAGATCACTGCCTTCATTCTTTGCAGTAAACACTACTTCTTCACTGTTGGCTTGTGCTTGCATTTTAAAACGTGCAACACTTGCGCTGTTGGGAGTTACTTCAACATCCCATGTTACACCTTTAAACTTAACACTTTTAAGTTTTTCTTCTACGACTTCACGACTCATAAAGCGATAGTCATTTTTAAAGTCGCCATTTGCATTTTCAAAATGCAAACCAAACGGAACAGTCTCGCCATTGCGTTCTTGTTCGTTAACAGTGATGTTTGCGTTTTCTTTATACTCGTCAATGTTGAGTAGAACGTTTAGTTTGTTCAAGTTGGGTAAACCAAATGTACCACTTAGCCCTGGCACTTGTTCTTTAAAAGATGCTTGTACAATAACTGTACGATCATCATCCATAGCTTCTAAACTAGTAGCGCCTTCTTCATTTACAATTTTTGCGGCCTCAATAAAGCCAAGTCCATGTGTGTGTTGCACAATGTCTTTGAGATAATCTCTCATGTTATGTCCTCTTCTTTAGGTATACTGTGTAGCTTCCTCGTGTACGAGTATTAAACCTGTATTCTCGCACAAAAGTATTTAGGTGGAGCCAATCATCCATTTCGTTACGGATCATTCCTTGTCCACAAATTATTTCACAACGTTTAATATTCTTATAATAACAGTCACTTAGGAATCTGTCAACCATTTTCCACGCTTCGTGTACATGTTTTCCGTGTAGATCTAGTTTCATTAGCCCCAGTCAAATAAACTATCAAACGTAGTTTTGTCTTCTGCTTTAGCTAGGTCCCAATTCATTACACCTAACAAGTTTTCTATTTTCTTGGTAATAATACCTTCTTCCATTGTGTCATTGTCAAACGGAAGTTCTTTGTACCATTCGGGCAAGCGTGTTTCGTCTGTGGGATAACCAATACTAGTAAGTCCTAGCGGATTATCCTTTAGTTTACATACAATGGTCTTCATACCATCCATAATTTCCATACTGTAACGGTCACCATTCATTCTACGCATTCTGTTGTAGTTGATAGCCGCTCTCACATGTCCAGGCATGTTACTTTTACCTTTGTATACTTCGTCTCCTGTTTTAGGATCAATCATATATTCACTATTGTAGTAGTGTGTAAGTTTGTTCACACGTTTAGGTGTGCCTTTAAGCCATGCTGGCATGTTTCTAAACTCACTGCGAAACTCAATAATACGTTCAATGATTTCTTCTTCTTTGCTTCCTGTTAGTGTTTTTAACAGTAGTTCACTGAGAAAGTCTTGCATAAAAGCAGGAGTATCACTGCGTTTGAGATCTAATCCCATTGCTTTGATCTTGCCTGGTTTTGTATCGCTGTCTTCTCTGTGGCCTTCATTATCATACACTAAGATTGCATAGCGTTTCTTTGTAATGTATATGCCAGCAGTTGCACTAACTTCACGTGCCGCCGCAATAATTTTACCTTGTTCTCTGTTGAGTACATTGTGTGCAGTTGCCATATAGTCAGGGAATGTTTCATTGGCTTGTTCGCAAACAGTTTCATACAGTTCTGTAACTTTGTCTTTGTCCCAAGCAAATTCACCATTTTCTATTTGTTCTTTAAATATAGGATATGCACTAAAGTACACACTGTCTGTATCGCCATATATAATTGCTGGACCTACATGATTGTATTCTCCTGTAAACAACTCGTTTACTTTGGCTCCCATGTGCCTTGCAATACATCTACCAGTTAGTGTTGTACTTTGCCCCATGCGTGGATCATTGAATCTACTGCCTGGATTAAGTAACGCACCATACAAACTGTTCAAGTTAATCTTTTTAACTAGCTGTCGCTTATCCCAATATGCTGTCTTTTCAATATCACCTGCCGCTTGATGCTCACGCATGTTCTTTTGTAGTACTTTACGTTCAGCATACCAACGCTCTAGTAAGCCTGGAATAATACCTTTCTTGGTTTGATCAAGTATTGTACCATTACTAGTAAGTACCCAAGGCTGTCCACTTTCAAAAATAATCTGATATAGTTCAGCGCCTGTCCCGGACAATTCTTCTCCATTTTCAAAGTCGATGTACAACAATGTTTCATCGTTCTTCTCTATAACTTTTTCATACTCAGGACAAGCAAACTTACCTTCCCATGCCTTTGCTACTTCCCATTTGTGTTCTGCTAGCATTGGCACAGTCAGTGTATGTCTAATTTGACCAACAATAGTTTCTGTACTCATGTTCAAGCTACGCAAAATACTTGGATACAGACTGTTCAAGTCCATACTACCAATCCATTCATGAAAGCCTTTTTTAGGAGTTGCAACGTATGCACCTGCCGCTGTACACTGTTGTGGATAATGTTTTTGCGTTTTGTCATGTACTTTATCTGGAACAATAAGTCCACGACTGTGCGCTTCGTTGAGAATAGCTTGATCTGTTACAGCAACCGCACCCATTGTTGTTTGCACAAGTACTGTGTTGTCATGTGCAATAACGTTTGCAAGGTCAATAAACTGTAGCTTCTTATCCATACGTACCAGCAAGTCGACGTCTTGTCTAGAGTACTCAATAAACGTTTCAAAGTCATTGTTGTACAACTGATCCAGTGTACCTTGATATTCTGTTTTACGTTCGCCTAATTCATATTCACCAATTGCATCTAAACTATAACTGTGCATTTCATGATATGTATACTTTTGATACAATTGCATATAGTCCAAGTGTAGTCTACCAATAGTATCATACGTTTCTTGCAACTTACCATACTTTTCATATTCACGTCTCTTGGGATATTTGCCCCACAGACAAAAACGTCTTGTGTGTTCTTTGCCCATAGTTCTTGCAATACGATTTACCAAGTATGGAATATCAAAGCCTTCGCTGTTCCAACCACTCAATACATCAGCATCATCTATCAGTTGTAAGAATGTTTCCAGCAGTTCACTTTCTGTATCACACAGTATAGTATCAGGGAATCTATCTACAATAGTTTGTGCATCTGCTTTTGTAAGTGTCTTGGGTTTGTTAACCAAACAGATTGTTTTTCCAAACCAATCCAAGTGTACACTAATAGCAGTAACAGCATTGAATGGATCTTCAGGAGGAGCAAATCCTACTTTCTCATCGAAGTCAACCTCAATATCGAAAAACGCTTGCTGTAGTTTGGGAGTGTCTGCTCCTAAGTAATTGTCAGCTAGACATCTAAATACAGGATTGACATCGCTTTCAAACAGCTTTTGTCCACCATATAATTTCTTTTCTTTTTTAAATTGTTTACCGCTTGTTGTTACTACACGATTTAGTTTGTCACCAAAGATACTTTCATAACTACCTCTTGTATCTTTGTAGTAAAACAAATACCGTGCAGGATATTCTCTAAACTCACGTTTTCCGTTTACACGTTCAACCACGTGTATAATGTCTTTGTCTCTGTCAATGAGTGCGTCTACATACATTAGCCTACAAAAGCCCTTTCTTGCACAAACGTACCTTGTGTACGTTTATTTCCCTCGTTAAATCCGAGACTATTAAAGTGTTCCTTTAAATCATTGTTAAATGCTACACTTCCACATAACATTATACGCTGTTCTGTAGGATTGTCAATCTTTACAGTTCCGTCAGCCATAAACTTTTGAATACGTCCATGTAGCTCTGCTGGCTCTTGTGTAACTGTGCTGATATACTCGATGGGCATTTCGTTGAGAAAGTCTCTGTAGCAATCTTGTTCTGCATGCAGTCTAGTAGTCCATGTTACAGTGATATTTTCAAACAAGTCATATGTTTCTGGCTCACGCAACAAGCTGATAAACGGTGCAATACCTGTACCACTTGCCATCATTACTAAATGTCCACCTAGTTCTAAGTTTGCTAGTATCAGTGTGCCTGTTGGCTTCTCACCTACACGAATAGTATCGCCTACTTGTACGTGTTGTAATTTACTAGTGAGTGGTCCGTCTTGTACTTTAATACTGTAAAACTCTAGATAGTCATCATATGGGCCACTAGTAATACTGTATGCTCTACTAGGTGCATCATCTAAACCAATCATAACAAACTCCCCCGCAGTAAATCTGTAACTGCGAGGTCGTTCTGTTCTAATTCTAAATAGTTTGTCAGTATAGTGTTGTACTTCAATTACTGGCAAATCCAGCATTAAACATCTCGTCCTGTTGCTTGTAGAATCTCTTCAACTTGACTAAAGCTGTCTTGAACATTTGCAAATTCATTTTTATATGCAATACGAATTGCTTTGTTAAGTGAAGCTGGCTTCATGTCCATTTCTTCTGCAATGGCTTTTACTGTGTCTTTGAGACCTTCTCTGAGAGTTTCTATCTCTCCTGTGACCTGGATGCCTTCAGACATCAATTGTTTTAGTTTTTTGATCTCGGTGTCATTGAAACTTCGTACGGGCATGCGTACCTCCTTTAGTTATTACTTTATAATATGATAAGATTACTTAGTTGTCAACAGGTTTATTGATATCGACCCACAAACAATTTACGCTTTGGTTTTTGTCTGTGACTAGTACACTTGCTTTGCTCATTGCAGACACACATGCATCTTTGTCTGCGAAGTTACCTATGTGAAAGTGTTCTATATCTTGTGCTGGTGTTAGCGCCATCCATAGCAGTACCCACATTTATTTTCCTCTACTCATCCAAGTCTAATGCTTGGTGCCCCCATTCTTCCATAATAAATTCGCCAAATGCTGTGCCAAACAACCACATAAATGTAAGAACAATACCTGCTACACACACGATAAGAATCCAGACTCCAATCTGTACTATTATGTGTTTGCCTTCTGTCCAATGAGCTACTCGCTTTATTTTGTTTCTAACTCCGTCTAGCATGTACTTGCCTACTATGTAACGTATTAGTCGCATCACAATTAGTATAGGCGAACTAAGCACGTCGAACAATATTAGAAACAAGTCCACTGACGCATCTACAATATTGTCAATGTTACACCAATTGCGTAATTTCTGACCTAGTCTGCGCACTCGTTCTTGACGTTTACGTTCTCTTTCAGCCAGTTTCTCGTCTGACAGAAAGAACATATCACTTCTCTAGCTTTTTCAATCGTGCTTCGAGCTCATCTATTTTTGCTGTAATCTTTGGATAGCGTTGACGCCATGCGTCTTCTGGTTGTTGCAGCCATGTCCAGCCCCAACGCTCTACCAAATAGTCTACACAGTTATCAACTTTGGCATAGAACCAAAGTCCAATACGTGTACTAGTCATATATGCAACAAATATTGCACCAAACACACTGCCAGCAAGAGCAGTATAAATCCAAAGCCTATCGCTAGCCATGCGTTCGATTATTTCCCACATATTATTCTGCTTTCCAGATAGTCCATGCGCCATATGCAATTGCTGCAATTGCCGCAAGTTTAATAAAGCTAGTTGCAAACAATGCAATCAGTCCCATTGCGATCATCACGCCACCATCCCATGTGGTGCGTTCACCGATACGTTCTTTTACCCAATTCATTTTCTTTTCTCCAAAATATCTTTCATCACGTTGGTTGCTGTATGCGTAAAGCACCTAGGTGCAACACTGTGAATGATTAGTGCAGGCACTAACAGTTGTAATTTAACTGCGGTTTTTAGTGCTACTGCCATATGTTGCAAGCCTGTTTCGCCTACTTCTTCTAAGTGTAGTTTACATTGTTTGCTTAACATTATTTGATTCCCATTGCGGCAAGAGTTGCTTTACCTACAATACCGTCTGGCACTAAGCCTCTGCTTTTTTGCCATTGTATTACCGCAGCTTCTGTACCTGGGCCAAAATCACCATCTGCTTTTATACCCAATGCGGCTTGTACTGCTTTAACAGTTTCACCTTTGCTACCCTTTTTCACTGTACTATGAGTAAAAGGTGGAGGTGACCAGTTACCACCTAACACTTCTAGTGCATGCTTGTAGTGTTTTTTACGATCAGCTAATCCAATAGTACCGCCATTAATACGTTTGGTCATACCAACAACATCTTGTTTGTCAGCCCATTTGTTTAGACCATTTGTTTTCCAGAACCAACATGCACTTTCTAGTGCGCCTTTTTTGGTTTTGAGATACTTAATTGCTTGTTCTGCTGTGTAGCCTAGTGTTTCGCCAAACTTTGTATAGTTGTGTCTACCAGTAAGTTGAATAACTCCTCTACCGCGGAAGCGCCATCCGTCGCCACTAGCTTCATCGCCATTGTCCATGCGGTTTGCATATACTACGTTTGCAATCTTTTCTGGTTGTCTGTGATAGTCGTCAGCATTTCTTCCTGCTCTTACAAAATACTTGGGAAATACAGCGTTCAATCCTTTGGCACTGTAGTTCAAGTTTTCTTTTGTAACACGGAAGTTGTTGCTTTCGTGGGCGCATTGTGCTATAAAACCTGCAACCCTATCAACAGTGTTTATCTCGTAATATGGAAGTATTTCTTCCATTGCTTCGAACCATTCGATATATTCTTTATTACCGTGTAATAGTTCTTGTACTTGATCTTCTGTGAATTCAAATTCAAATGTACTCATAATGAATACTCCCTTTTTGTATTGGTATTTATCGAACCCAGGCGCCTATACGCCCATGAACGTCTGGATCTTCAATGAATTCATAACCTTTGGGCGGTATTTCATCTTGTCCATACCAGACTGGTATGTATTCATTGCGTCCTGCAGGAAAGTCTGGGTTGTGTCGTAGGTGTATTTCTATTAGATTTCCGCCTATAAATTCAGCATTGATTTTAGCGTATTTGTTTTTGATATAATCTAAACAACTAGGTAATGGTATTTGAACATCTACTTTTACCCAACGATCCCATTGTGTATACGTTGCAGGATTTTTATGTCCTTGTACTGCTAGTACTTGTTCGCCGTTAAGATAATCTACGCTAATATGATCACCTTCAAATATTTCACACCAAAAATGTCCAGGTGTTAAGTGATCTGTAAAATCTTTAATGTAGTGTTTTTGAGCACCTAGCCCAAGTCCTATAGCGTTTACACATGGGCGTACCATGTAGTAGTCGCTTTTATCAACAGGTGTTCCAACAGGTCCACAAGTATAACCAAGATGTCTTGCTAATATAAGTTTATCGAATATCCATAAATCCTCGGGAGCAGTTGTTGCCCATGCTATTTCTTCTGTGCATAAGTTCATCTAAAATTACTGTCTAATCCACTGTCTTGCCAAGGCCAACTTCTAGCATCTGTTCCAAGTTCTACAGTGGGTTCACAATCGCATCCAGTACACACATCATTTATACAATCATTGCAAGTTGGTTGGTAACAGTGACATCTATGTCCACACTTTTTACATGTTCTGTGTTCACCTTGCACTAAGATTTCCTTGTTGTGTTGCTAACGTTTTTAGCTTTTCCTCTACGATTTTTGTTGGGATCTTCTCTGCGTTTTTTGCGTACAGCCGCCGCTATTGCTTTTTTGCCGCCTTTGGCTCTTAGACTTGCGGCACGTGATTTTGACAAACACTTGGGCTTGCCTTCGCCTTTTTTAGCATCGCCACATTTGCCTATACGTTCGCCTTTGGTATTGTAACGGTCCCAGCCGCCGCCACCAGCGCCGCCTTTTTTACCTTTTCCAAACCAAGCACGTAGGTTTTCGTCTAAGATTTCTTCAATAAGCATGTTACTTCTTCTTTGAATTGCCCCAGTTCTTAGCACCTTTTTTACGGCACTGAACTAGTGCGCCACTAGCATAAGCACTGGGCCATACTTTGTAGCGAGCTTTTACTTTGTGATAGCAAGCATCTTTTTTCTCTGCCAGCTGATCAAATTCTTCTTCAGTAATTTTAAGTTTATCGAATTTCATATCTACTCCTTACATTTTACTGTAAATTAAATCTAACATTGCTAGGAAGCCTTGCTTGGTTTTAATTTTTGCTTGTATCTTTTCTTGTGTTTCGGGTTTTTGTGCATCAAATACTTGCAAGAACATACTTGCTGTGGTTAGATCAACTTTCATTGACCCGTCCTCAAACTTTACAGTTTGGTATGCTTTGTCTTTTACAATGTTTCTCAGTGTATCAAGATTTTCTTTGAGTGACATTTTATAGTCGAAATAGTTTTGCATGTGTTGTACTTTAACAATGTTAAACACATCTTCTGCTTCCATTGTTTTGCCTTCTTTTACAAGACTTAAAACAAATTCAACCTGTTCCATTACATCGTCCCAAGTTTTATGACTCTCGTCTATCATTGTTTGTACATAACTTGCTACAACATGTTCATTTGACGGTGCATCTTTTAATTTTAGTGCATCTTGCATTTCGTTAACTGATACTTTTGGCTTACTTGCTGGAACTTGAGATTCGTCTATTGCCAGGTGTGCATCAATACCTGCTGTGCTTTTTAGTCCCCAATGCGCTGCCGCTTTTTTAGCTGCCGCATATGAACTTTCAGCGCGGCATTCGTGTTTACCTTTTTTAGCGTGTACACAGATGTAAGGCTTTTCTTCACCTTCGTTCATACTAGCTTCTGGTATTTCATTTCTGTCTTTGAGTGCTTGCACAATTTTTTCAATGTGACCAGGATACTTTGCGTCAATATCTTTGTAGTATTTTTTGATACGATCA
>Ga0255773_10000672_pt1 | contig 35901 bp, 35 predicted proteins | sample 011ome_17_FD_179971 | JGI IMG/M metagenome (GOLD analysis project Ga0255773, IMG submission 179971) | Coastal salt marsh microbial communities from the Groves Creek Marsh, Skidaway Island, Georgia - 011502XT metaG (version 2) | ecosystem: Environmental > Aquatic > Marine > Intertidal zone >... | reverse complement strand
CTTCAGCAGTGTCCCTCAATTGAGGAATGGCCTTTGGTGAAACGAAACTTCCGAAGTCGATGGTGTCAAAGCCCACCCGCAGCAACTGATTGATGTACTTCGCCTTTTGTTCGGTCGGAATAAAAGGTTCCATTCCCTGCATGGCATCTCTCGGGCATTCAATGATCTTCACGCTCATCGCAATAGTATTTTATTGATGTTTTTGATCAACCATGGACCTTCATAGATGAAGCCGGTATACAATTGAACCAAAAAAGCTCCCGCATTGATTTTCTCTAACGCATCCTCGGGTTTATGAATTCCTCCTACACCGATGATTGGAATAGTGCCATTGGATTCTCGGTGGATGAATTTAATCACATCCGTACTCTTTGTTAACACTGGCACACCGCTCAATCCACCCGCTTGTTCGCTTAAGCTTTTTGGTGACTTCAAATTACTCCTATCCAAAGTAGTGTTGGTAGCAATCAATCCGTCTATACTGATTTCACCCACCAATGCAACGATATCTGCCAATTGATCTTCGGTGAGATCGGGTGCGATTTTCAGCAAAACCGACTTTGATTGCGACTGTTTTGCTCGGTATTCGAATAGCGTTTCAAATATGCGTTTCAGCTCATCCTTACCTTGCAATTCTCTCAATCCAGGAGTGTTGGGTGAACTCACGTTGACTACAAAATAATCGGCATGATCGTACAGTTTCTCGAATGCAACGCGGTAATCATCCAACGCCTTATCATTCGGAGTAACCTTGTTTTTCCCAATGTTTCCGCCAATTGGAACTTTGTGTTGCGATTTCTTGATTCGCTCTACTGCGGCTTCCACTCCATCGTTATTGAAACCCATTCTGTTGATCAGCGCCTCATCTTTCACCAGACGAAACAAACGTGGTTTTGGATTCCCGGGCTGACCTTTTGGAGTAACTGTGCCGATTTCAATGAAACCAAAACCCAGTTCAGCCAATGGATCTATCCACTTGGCGTCTTTATCGAAACCAGCGGCCAAACCAACAGGGTTTGGAAAGGTTAATCCAAATACTTTGCGCTCGAGTTTTTTGTCCTCCACCTTAAAAGAGGGAGCAATCGGGCTATTCAATAATCCTAAGTTGTGAAAACGCTGTAACCATCCTGTAGTGAAATAGTGTGCCTTTTCAGGATCCATGGTATACAGCAGAGGGCGAATGATCGATTTGTACATCACTGCGAAAGTAAGTTTATCTGATTTCTTTTAACGTCCTTTGCACCTAATAAAACCAGAAACAATGAAATCGCTTTTTACAATTTTTTTCGCTGCTTTTCTACTTACTGCTTCAGCAGGAGAATTCTAGGTTAAGTTTGAAATTGAGACGGTAGATCACTCGCCTATTGAAACCACGAGTCTAGTCATCACCGAACGAGGCGAAGAAATCATGCGGCAAAAAGTTCCCGCTGATGGCGAAGTAAAACTGAAATTGGAAGAAGGTCGACTCTATGAAGCATGGATCATAAAGAAGGGTTTTATCGCTCATGTCGTCCACAATATTCATAGTGAAGGCGATGGTAAGTTTAAAATCACTTTATACAAAACGGATAAGCCAATGCCAGCCATAACGGCTTCTTATATTGAGGTAAACAGAGAATTTGACAATGTGAAGGAAATGACAATACCAGCAGAACTTTTGGGCGACTCCATTCACGTGGTGAAAGAAGATGCGATGTCTAAGGAAGAACAAAAGGCATTGGCAAAAATTCAATCCATCGCCAAAAGCCAATCAAAAGCGCAAAAGAAGATTGACAAGCTGACCAATAAGCGTGCTAAGCTGGACGAAGACATCAGTGAGTTGAGTGCCGAACTGCAAACAGGCGAAGTAGAACGTACCGATGGCGAGGAAAAGAAATTGAAACTGCAAGAAAAGATTGTAAAGATTCAAAACAAGCTCGATAAGCTGGCCTATTGATCTTCAGCGTAGTTTACTTCTATTAGTTCAACTTCAATCGACTCGAGGATTACCTTTTCTTTGCCCTGCAGCCACATGTAGGCAATCATTGAAGCACCCTCCTCTACTTCTCGTTTTTTGGTGAGGTAGAAGCTGGAGCGGTTTCTCTTTCCAGAAATTGGCTCGGTATGAATGATTTCAGTGGCGCGATAGTCTTGTTGCTTTCCACCTTCTTTTTTGAAGTCAATGACTCCTATCAATTTGGCTTTCTTATAATCTTCACAATACGTTGTGAATGTCACTTTGATGACTTGGTTACCGTGTGTAGTTAAGCTATCAGCGCTTACTTTGATTTTACCACTGTAAATATTGTCTCGATGCAATGCGCCCTGCTTAGAATAGGGATCGAAGTACTTTTTCCCTACCACCGAAATCAAGGTAGTATCAAACTTGGTTCTTTCTGGAAGTCCTTGCCGAAGACGATCGGTATCGGCATCGCGATAGCCATCACCGATCAAGGCAAGATCACCTGGACCCTTTGAATTCATGAAAAATGCCCAAAACGCCTTCTTGGTCATGGTGCTGTCAGTGATGGCGCCCGTTTTAAAATAATTGGTTTGAAGAAGGTTGTTCCAGACCAACAATGACATTAATCCGATGACCAAAGCCGAGACAATTCGAGACCGCGCGAACACATAATTGAATAAACCGGCCAATCCGAATGCACAAAGGGCGAACATATCAATCATTGGGCGAATGGACAGGCTGCCGCCATAATACCAACACCACCAGCTGAAGGTGATGTAAATATGTAAAAGCATGATGACCGAACTCGCCCAAAACAGGCCCTTGTCAACTTTTCGAGTTAAGGCGATTCCAACCAAAGCAAAGATCATGATGGGCGTATAAAGCAACCATCCATTTCTGTAGCTAAATAATCCATTGATAAAATTCCCAGTAAACCAATAGAAAGCTTCGTTTTCGTAAGAATAGGTTACCCAATGCCCTGTAGTAAACTTCCAAAACACCAATTGAGGAACAATGGGTAAAAAAGCCACGAGCGCTGCCAATGCCAGTTGAGGAGAAAATAATTTGCGCAGACTGCCCGTTTGCGCATAAAGCATAATGAGTGTTGCCAAACCTATGGTGATGTTGGTTGGTCGAATGAGAACTATCCATCCTAAGAGAACCGACATCAAGAGTAAATCTCTTGTTTTATAATTACTTAACCATCGATCATTCAACCATAGGTATAATGCAATTAACCCAAAATTGTAGACATGCGACATGCCGCTATCCGAAGTGCTGTAATGCAATAGATTGGTGGCATAGAACACGAGAAATACCGTTATGGTGGCAATCCACCAGGAATACCGTTTAATCAATATCTGCCAAGTTGCCCAAGTTCCAAGCAGCAAGAAAAGTATGGACGTAAATGCCACAGCAAGTTGATATGGTGTGGACCAACCATGTTGTTCATGGTCAAAGGCGCGGGCATAAGAATCAGCTATAATAAAACCGGGCACCCAAGCGTAGGCCACACCCATGGTCCATTTAGGAAGGTGTTTACCAGGCAATCCTTCTTGCATCCACGATCGATAGAGCAAACGACCGTTTTCATCAAATCGTTTTTCATTCAATGGATCACCGTGAACGAGAGCACCTTCAATGTACCCGTAATATCCGTAGCCATCGCTGCGTATGGAGCTTTCGCTGCTCCAATGACCAACATCGAACATATGGTACACGGCCAGCGCGCATATGATGATAAGAATTGGCCAAGCAGATTTCATAGTGGTGCTCAAAAGTAGTTTCTAAATAATTCAAAGGATAACTTCATATCGTACATTCGTCCCATGGCAATCATTCAGGCAAACAATGTATTCAAGAGTTATGGTGAATTGGCCGTATTGAAAGGAATCAGCCTTAACATAGAAGCGAAGGAAATTGTGAGTATCGTTGGCGCTTCAGGCGCGGGCAAAACAACGCTCTTGCAAATTTTAGGCACCTTAGATCGTCCAGATCAAGGACAGGTGATGATTGACGATACGGATGTGTTCGCGTTAAAGGACAAGCAAATTTCGACCTTCAGAAATCAAAAAATTGGGTTCATTTTTCAGTTCCACCAGTTACTTCCAGAGTTTACGGCTATAGAAAATGTGTGCTTGCCAGCATTCATTGCAGGTAAATCGAAGAAAGAAGCTGAAGACCAGGCGAAAGAATTGCTCTCTTTTTTAAAAGTAGACCACCGCTTGAACCACAAGCCGAATGAATTGAGCGGTGGTGAACAACAGCGTGTGGCCGTTGCCAGATCGTTGATCAATAATCCGGCTGTAGTGTTTGCTGACGAGCCTTCGGGTAACTTGGATTCGAAAAATGCCGATGATTTGCACCAGCTTTTCTTTGATTTACGCGATCAATTTGAGCAAACCTTTGTGATCGTTACGCACAATAATCAATTGGCCAATATGGCTGATCGTAAGCTTGAGATAGTTGATGGCGTTTTGTAGCGCGATGATGTTTGGTCTCGTTTTTGGACAACTGCAAACCATGTTTAAAGCCTCTCCCCTTTTCCTTACCCTCGTTTTTTCTTCGTTTCAACTACAGTGTCAATGGTTTTACCAATTGCCAACCTACGATCTACTTAAAGACTCTTGTGTTTCTGAGATTGTTGTAGAACAATTTCAACTAAGAGCAGCAGATGGTTGGATTAACGACACACAGCGGGATCCCAGCGAAAAGGCAACTCCGATGAATCAAATCGCTCATTACTACATCAATGACTTTGGAAAAGTAGATTCGTTGATCCATTATTTTAATGGAAAGCGTTTCGGTGGTTCCAAAATGAGGTACGATGCTGAAGGAAACCTCATAGAAACGCATGAGTTTAGGCCAGAACGACAATACATGTCTGTCAATCGCATTGAGAAAATTGAAGGTGGATACTCCATAAAGTACTTTTCAGATCAAAAGCTATTCAAGCAGAGTACGATAAGTTTTGACAGCATCATTATTGAAGAATTTCAAATTCGCGTTGAAGACTCCCTTCATTTTCGCTACGATCCTGAAACAGACGAAAGTTTTAGAAACACCTACATCAACGATACATTGGTTGCCACCGGCTACATTCGCTGGAAAGCTAAGGATGGCGTGCCAGACAGCTTGATCATCATCAACGAATATTTTGACGACCGTGTTGTGAGGCACTACGATTTGCGCGGATCAGGACGCTATGAAGGCCGATTTAAAGCGCTTCCTGACGGTTCGCCAGTTGTACCAAAAAGCTCAGTATTTCACCGCAGCATCGAGCACTACAACTACTTCAATCACATCGACACTTTTCATGGATTGCATTGGGAGCCAGCCCGTCATTTCTCGGAAAAAACACTTCCTCGTGAATCGTTAGTGCATTTTGATCACCAGTTTAACAACTCCACCACACGGTCTTTTTGCACGATTGATTACATATTCAAGAACTGCCCTGAACAATGAAGCGAAAAGCATCCTTGGGCATATTGATTGTATTCTACCTCATAAGTGCGGTATGGGCGAGTTACATTGGCCGCTGGGAAACGATTTATGGTGTAGGAGCCGCAGTTGTTTTAATAATTCAAGCATCTGTTTTATTGCTTGCTGGGCTGCTGGTCTTTATGAAATGGAGTTTTGATTCTTCAATAAAAGCTTCTTTAATAACAGGCACCATTCTTAATCTTACAATCATACTTGGACATGAAATCAGTGAATGCAGCCTACTTCATTCACTGCGCCATCTGAGTTGATCCAGTCGTTGGATGTGTTATTCCATTTCAACTGAACATCATCAATTACAATGTCGTAAGCTTCTTTGTTTTTATTTGAAATCCATGGCCAAGAAAATCCAGCATCAGTCTCTCACGCTGAGTATAAATAGAGCTCGGCTACCCATTCAATTTTTTCACATCCATCTTCAGCTCAGCATATTCAAAATGGTTGAACACCTCGTCTGAATTGTCTACGCTGCCGTTGGCATTTTTTGCTACGGTGATGTATTCTAATTCTCTTGTGCTCGGCAGTTTCATCAAGGCACTTAAGGCATCCACTTTCTCATAGTCTTCCTTGTCAATAGGTTCCAACCATTGGTCAAACTGTTCAGGACTCAAAATAATGGGCATGGTGTGCGGCTTGGAACCTCCGTTATTGATCCCATGCATGGGTTCGTCAGCCTCTTTCGTGAGAATAGCGCATGTGAGGTATTCTTCGCCATTAATGGTAGCAACATCCCATAAACCGGCTACGGGCATGCAGTCGTAGTCTTTTGGGGCGATGAAAAAGGGATACGTTTGATCGTCTTGTTCGTGAAACACAAAGTATCCTTCCAACAGGATCACGCATCTTCTATCATGGGCGGAGTCTCGCCAGGTGGGCTTTTCGTCATCAAACATGGTTTCGCAGGCGGCATTCCATGTTTTACGACCGATGTCAAGTGCCTTTTTTTGCCTGTCAACGGCTTTCAAAGGATCGCCATGCGGTTTATCACTGCGCCAATTCGGAATAAACCCCCACTTGAACTGCGCCAATCGCTGTCCTCCTGCACCACGCACCAGGCAAGGCAAATAGGCGTTCTCCTTTCCCGGACTGAAGTATCGCTGCACTGCAGCTTTATCGGGTTTCTGAAGAAATCGATTGGGCTCGCCTTCTCTCCATAACGCATATTGCTCGTGAAGATCACGCATGTTGTCAGAATTAGAGGCGTTTTTAATGAGGTATCTGAACGCTTTATTGGTATCGAAGGCTACATGGTTGCACATGGATTCAAAGGTGCGGGTTTTGGTGGAATTTTTCGCTGGGAAATTTGGGGTTTGGGGGTTGATTCATAATTCATGATTTATAATTGATTAGTAGGGGAACGTTGGCTTTTAGCAAGCAATGCTACTAAGGGTTCGAATTCTCCTTCACAAAAGATGGAAATGAGGTTTGGGGTTAGTGGTTGAAGGTTCGTGGTTTGGAGGTTAGTGGTTCAAGGTTTGGAGGTTGTTTATAAAGCATCAATGATGAATTATTAATCATCCAAACTAAGAACTACAGACCAGCAGCCCACAGCTGCACCAGAACTCGTAGCTTGCGACCGCAATGCGAAAGGAAGCGAAAGAACGATTGAAAAACCTACTGGATGACGCGTATGCCCGGCATTCAAAAGCTGATTTTATCCCGAATGACCCTATCTTGATTCCGCATCGGTTTTCGAAGAAAGAAGACATTGAAATTGCTGGATTCTTGGCAGCTACCATTGCTTGGGGGCAACGCATCACCATCATTAACAACGCCAACCGTATGATGGAGCTGATGGATCACGCACCGCATGATTTCATTCTAAACCATCAGCCTGAAGATCGGTTGCGGTTCAGGGGTTTTGTGCACCGAACTTTCAACGAAACCGATGCGATGTATTTCATGGAAGCATTGCAGCATTTGTATTTGAACGAACAAGGATTGGAAGGATCGTTTATTGCGAAGCCTGGCTTATATGCGAAAGAGCGCATTTTTCATTTTCACCACCAATTTTTCAGCATCGAGCACTTGCCGCGTACAAAGAAGCATGTGAGTAATCCGATGAAAGGCTCATCCGCCAAGCGCTTGAATATGTATTTGCGTTGGATGGTGCGCCCAACAAAAGAAGGCATTGACTTCGGCATATGGAAACACATGAAGCCATCGGAATTGATGATTCCGTTAGATGTACATACTTCCACAGTAGGCCGAAAGTTAGGCTTGCTGCAGCGTAAACAAGACGATTGGAAATCGGTGGAGGAGCTTACCTCTGCCCTACGTCAATTCGATCCTGCAGATCCTGTGAAGTATGACTTTGCGTTGTTTGGGATGGGTGTATCGCGAGAGGCGTGAGATGCATGATTGGGGAGCTGTTAGTGGTTCGTGGTTCAAGATTAATTGGTTTGGAATTACCATTCATTCTTGCATTCGCGAAAAGCTCAAGACAGCACCTGATAGCTGTCGGCTGATGGCTACTGGTCTTCCAATCATGAATGATGAATTATAAATCGCGGAAAGCGCAAACCATGAACATCCCTCGCAACTCTCTTTTACATTTTCGACAACACCCGCCAGCTCAAGAAAAGTCCGATCAATACGAGTATTGCACCTAGCATCATAGGAGCGCCCGGTAATTCAATGGGTGCATCTTGACCAGTAAAATATGCAAACAAACCCGTCATTATGGGTGGCCCTATGATGGAAGTAGCACTCATCGTACTTGTCAATGCTCCCTGCAATTCGCCTTGCTCGTTTGACGGCACTTGATTTGACATAATGCCTTGTAAAGCTGGACCAGCAATGCCCCCCAAGCAGTACACCACCATATAGGGGTACACCATCCAACCATCACCTGCAAGCGAAAACAACACCAATCCTATGGCGTAGAAGATCATTCCTAGATAAACAGATGCGTTCTCACCAATCTTGGGTATAAGCCAGCGAATCAATACACCTTGAACCAACGCGCTTAATACTCCTACAAATCCCAATGAATAGCCCACTTCAGCTTCGCCCCACTCAAAACGATACATGGTAAAATAAGCCCATGTGCTTTGCACAGCGTGCGCTGCGATGTAAACGAACACCATGGCGAAGATGAGACCGGCCAAAACAGGATAGCGCTTCAGATTTATTAAGCTACCCAACGGATTAGCACGTTTCCAAGAAAATGCTCTTCTCTTTTCAGCCGTCAACGACTCTGGAAGAATGAAAAGTCCGTACAGCCAATTTAAAAGCGATAAAACCGCAGCGGCATAAAACGGCACCCGAGGACCGAATTCACCCAACAAACCTCCGATAACAGGTCCCACAATGAATCCTAAGCCAAAAGCCGCACCAATCAACCCGAAATTGGCAGCGCGTTTTTCAGGAGCACTCACATCGGCAATGTATGCCGCACCCGTTGTAAAACTTGCACCCATTATTCCTGAAAGTATTCGCCCTAAGAAAAGCCACCAAAGGTTTGGTGCCAACGCCAATAGAATATAGTCCAGTCCAAAACCAAACAATGACACCAACAACACAGGTCTTCGGCCATACTTATCGCTTAGTGCGCCAACGATGGGTGAAAAAATGAACTGAAAAAAGGCATAAGCGAAGATGAGCCAACCACCATACTTTGATGCGGCACTTAACCCCTCGCCTGTTAATTCCATGATCAAACTGGGCATCACTGGAATGATGATTCCAATTCCCGTTACGTCAAGGAGTAAGGTGATGAATATGAATCCGACTGCCGCTTGTTTGTTTCTCATGGTATGATTGGCGCTGCAAATGTGGGGGTTGGGGGGTAATAATTCACCATTAATAATTCATGATTTATGATTAATAATTCGTGGTTCGTGGTTCAAGATTAATTGGTTTGGAATTACCATTCATGCTCGCATTCGCGAAAAACTCAAGACAGCACCTGATATCTGACGGCTGATGGCTTTTGGTCTTCATATCATCAATGATGAATCATAAATTATAAATCGCGGAACGTGCAAACCATGAATTAACTAGCTCCTAGCCCCTAGTTACTTGCAACTTCCTACGCAATCGCTCTACTCAAACGGTCATTAATTGCCCTTCCAAGTCCAAAATCAGGCATGCGCTGAACGATGATGTTTTGAATGGATGCATCATCATCCCAATGGCGAAGAGCACTGTAGAAAGCTTGTGCGGCTTCGGCATGATTCTCCGAAGATGATAATCGAATGATGTTTTTGGAAGCTACATCGTTCACCTCAAAATTGAATACAATAAAGGCCGAAGTGGCATTGATATGTGCGTTTAATTCAATCTGTGTATCAACGGCCAGAACTCGTTTAGCGGGTGAATAATGTTTTATGAGCATTCCTGGAGCGTCTGGCTTAGACGAAGATGTTTGCACCAGCACCTTGCCCACTTCTTTCTCAATATCTTCAACAGAAATTCCACCCAAGCGATAGACCACCACTTTTCCTTGTTCTACTCCAACAATCGTGGATTCAATACCTACGCTGCACGGACCACCGTTTAATATCATGCTAATCTTGCCATCGAAGTGTTTCTTAACATGCTCTGCACTGGTGGGACTTACATAGCCAAAAGGATTGGCACTGGGTGCAGCAACTGGAAAATCGCACTGGACAAGCATGCTTAAGGTCAAAGGATGATTTGGAATACGCACTGCAACTCGCGGTAATCCTGCTGTTACAATATCTGATACACGTTCAGACTTATTGATCAGAACGGTTAAAGGCCCGGGCCAAAAGCGCTTTGTCAATGCTAGCAATTGCTCAGGAATTTCCATTCCCCATTCAGCAATGCGATCGGCACTGCTGGTGTGGATAATCAAAGGATCATAAAACGGACGATTCTTCACTGCAAAGATCGATTTCACCGCTTCAGAATTAAACGCATTGGCGCCCATTCCATACACCGTTTCAGTAGGGATCGCCACCAAATGACCTTGAGAAAGCAATGAAGACGCTGCTGTTATATCATTGTTTATTAACGTCATAACGGCTCCGACTTAAATTTTTTATTCCATTGATATAACCCAAGCACACTGAGTGCGGTATATGCAATCATCAATAAACTGTAGATCTGCAATCCGCGAGATAGATACAACCAAACAGAAGTAACATTGATCACAATCCAATATACCCAAGCGCTCAATACTTTGTGTGCTTCTAAGTAAGTTGCAAGAAAACTAAACGAAGTGGTAGTAGCATCAACAAATGGCTGCTCGGCATCAGAATTGGTTTTAAAATACCATCCCAGAAGAACTGCCAATCCCGCACCTGCGCCAAATCCAATCAATGACCGTTGAATTGGCCATTTTACCACGGGCATGCTTCCGCTCTTTTGTTTGTTCCATACCCACCAACCGTATACGCCCATTACCGCATAAAACAGATATAGAATGGATTCAGAGTAAAGCTTCGCCTCAATGAAAAGATAGATACTCAGCAATGACGATACGATGCCAAAGCTCCAACACCAAATATTTTCGCGCATCAACAAGACCAAAAATGCCAAGCTGAGAATGACAGAAACTACTTCTATAACGAAACTGAGGTTTACCATGCTTTCATTGGGTTGGCAAAGATGCTGTTTGCAGATTAAAATTTAACCGTTAATAAATGAAAAGCAGACGCTGAAAAATTCGCTGTTTATATAGATATCTTCATAGCATGAAATTTTTGCACTTCAACCTTCCTGTAATTGCCGTAATGCTAGTGTTCAGCGCATTGAATCTAAAGACCTTGGCACAAAAAGAAACCATCAAGGCAAGTGCCTATTTCGAACTGGATGAACGCGTTATTTTTAACGAAAATGACCTGGATAGGGCGTTCAGCTCTATACCGAAGAACTCGAGCGCCAGGATTGTTGGTTACGCAGATCATGCCGGTGATAATGCCTACAATATTGCATTATCAGAAGACAGGGCTCAGGCAGTAGTTGACTTTTTACTGAATCGCAGTGATGGCCGTTTAAATATTATTTCAGTTGAAGGCAAAGGAGAGTTGCCTCCTACCAATACAGACGCAGGAGATGCACTTGCCAGACGTGTCGATGTTTATTTCGAATACGAAAGGGAAAGTAAGCCAAAAGCAGTGGAGCCTCCTGCTCCTCCGGCACCTCGACCAGTTGTTGCGCAACCCATAGAAGAAAGCTTTGAAATTGATACGGTATCCAAAGCCAACATCGTATTGAAAGGACTCTCGTTCATTGGAGGTAGGCATTTCCCTACCCGAGAATCAATGCCTGAACTGCATCGCTTGGTAGAAACCATGAATAAATACCCAACGCTTGAAATCGAGATTCAAGGCCACATTTGTTGCGATTATACCCGACCAGATGGCATGGACAATGACACCGGAGAGCCCATTCTATCTAAGAACAGAGCAAAGTATGTCTATGATTTTTTAGAATTGAATGGCATCGATCCTAAGCGAATGACGTATGTTGGCTTGGGAAGTACTCAACCTAGAGTATTCCCTGAGAAAACAGAGGAAGATCAACAGGCTAACCGCAGGGTTGAGATAAAGATTCTGAACCTTTAGTAGCTTCATTTTCAACGAGGTGATGCAGGTCACTTGCCTACCCCTTTTAGGTTGTTACTTTTGTGCCGATTTTTAAACAAACTCACAAGCACACAATGAAGAAAATCGCAGTAATTGGAGCAGGAACAATGGGCAACGGAATCGCGCATGTGTTCGCTCAAAGCGGATACGATGTCAACCTCATCGACCTTTCTCAAGATAGTTTAGATAGAGCCATCGCCACGATCACCAAGAATTTAGATCGCATGGTGAGCAAGGAAAAGATTTCGGAGAGCGACAAAGCTGAAACGCTAGGACGAATAACCGGAGTGACTCAGATGGTGGATGGTGTTAAAGACCGCGACTTGGTGGTTGAAGCCGCTACTGAAAATGTGGATTTAAAATTGAAGATCTTCAAGCAGCTGGATGAAAACACACCTGCCGGATGCATTTTAGCGACCAATACTTCTTCCATATCCATCACAAAAATTGCCGCGGCAACTGGTCGTCCTGACAAAGTAATCGGAATGCACTTCATGAATCCCGTTCCGGTAATGAAATTGGTGGAGATCATTCGTGGTTACGCCACATCTGACGAGGTTACCAAAACCATCATGGATGCGAGCAAGAGCTTGAAGAAGATTCCAGTAGAGGTAAATGACTACCCAGGCTTTGTGGCTAATAGAATCCTTATGCCGATGATCAATGAGGCCATCATCACATTGCACGAAGGAGTCGCTGGTGTTGAGGAAATTGACACGGTAATGAAACTCGGAATGGCGCACCCAATGGGTCCACTTCAATTGGCCGACTTTATTGGCTTGGATGTTTGCCTTTCGATCATGAACGTATTGTATGACGGATTCGGAAATGGAAAGTACGCCCCTTGCCCACTTCTAGTGAATATGGTAACTGCAGGAAAACTTGGTGTAAAATCAGGCGAAGGTTTCTACAGCTGGACGCACGGCACGAAGGACTTGGTGGTGGCGGATAATTTCAAGAAAGGATAGATTTATAATTCATTATTGATAATTAATCATTGAATGGCGAAACTGAGTCAATTTGAAGACATGGATATATGGCAAGACGCTAGAAAAATGGCCAAAAATTGCTATGCCTACGCTTTAATTGCAAAAGAATTCAATGATTATGAGTTAATGAATATGCTACCGAAAACAAGTGGTTCTGTAATGGACAACATCGCTGAAGGTTTTGGACGCGGAGGAAATAAGGAGTTTATTCAATTTCTTTCTTTAGCATACGCTTCTTGTACTGAACTCAAGTCACAACTTTATAGATTCTCTGACCGCCCATATTTCTCAGAAAACATTGAAAATGACATTGAAAGTCTTGAATCTCTCAAAAATAGAATCAATGGCTTCATCATGTATTTGAAGAAGTCAGAGACAAAAGGATATAAATTCAAAGAGGAAGATCTGAACTACTATCAATCTTCATCAAAAGAATCATAAATTATAAATCACGAATTATAAATCGAAAAACATGCCCAAAGGAATTTATCAAATACCCTATCCAGACAACGAACCAGTGTTGAGCTATGCTCCAGGTTCTGATGAGCTGAAGTCATTATTGGCAACCTACAACAAGATGTACAATCAGTCTCCGATTGATGTGCCGATGTATATAGGCGGTGAGGAAGTGCGTACGAACAAAAAAATGCCCATGTCGCCTCCACACGAGCACGCCAAAATATTGGGACATTTCAACTATGGCGATGCATCGCACGTGCAAGCAGCCATTGACGCAGCATTAAAAGCAAAAAAAGATTGGTCTGACTTGCCATGGGAACACCGTGCCAGCATTTTCATGAAGGCAGCAGAGCTCTTGGCTGGACCATTCCGCGATCGTATGAATGCAGCGACCATGCTTGCTCAATCAAAAAATGTGATGCAGGCCGAAATAGATGCCGCATGCGAAATGATTGACTTCTTTAAGTTCAACGTTCACTACATGCAGGAGATCTATTCTACTCAGCCCGACTCTCAAGATGGATTGTGGAACAGACTGGAATACCGACCATTGGAAGGCTTCGTATTTGCTATTTCTCCTTTCAACTTCACTTCCATCGCAGCTAACCTTCCTGCATCTGCAGCCATGATGGGTAATACTGTGGTATGGAAACCAGCAGAAAGCCAAATGTATTCTGCGCAAGTAATCATGGAATTATTCAAAGAAGCAGGGCTTCCTGATGGTGTGATCAATTTGATTTCAGTGGAAGGTCCCGTGGCTGGAGATGTCATCTTCAAGCACAAGGATTTCGCTGGATTGCATTTTACCGGTTCTACAGGCGTTTTTCAACACTTATGGAAAGAGATTGGAAACAATATCAATAAATACCGCTCATATCCTCGCATCGTAGGCGAAACAGGTGGAAAGGACTTCATCATGGTTCACCCAAGTGCACGACCTAAGCAAGTGAGCACAGCCATATCAAGAGGCGCATTTGAATTCCAAGGTCAGAAATGTTCTGCCGCTTCTCGAGCTTACATCCCTGCAAGTATGTGGGAAGAAGTGAAAGGATACGTGGTTGAAGACGTGAAATCATTTAAGATGGGTTCTCCAGCAGATCCTAAGAACTTCATCAATGCAGTGATTGATAAACGTGCTTTTGACAAAATCGCTGGTTACATCGATTACATCAAGGAGCAAAAAGACGCTGAGATCATCGTTGGTGGAAACTATGACGGAAGCAAAGGTTACTTCATTGAGCCAACAGTGGTGGTTACAAGCAATCCCCACTTCCGCACTATGGAAGAAGAGATCTTCGGGCCAGTAATGACGATTTACGTTTATGAGGACGACATGTTCTTAGAAACAATGCAAACGCTGAATGAAACCTCACCATACGCTTTGACCGGAAGTATCTTCTCTCAAGACAGGTACGCGATCGATTTGGCATGCAAAACGCTTCAAGATGCAGCCGGCAACTTCTACATCAATGATAAGCCAACGGGTGCAGTTGTCAATCAACAACCCTTTGGTGGAGCTAGAGGGTCTGGAACCAATGATAAAGCAGGGTCACAATGGAACCTAATCCGCTGGGTGAGTCCGCGCACGATCAAGGAAACATTCGTTTCTCCTACTGATTACCGTTATCCGTTTTTAGGATAATCATTCAGAAAACCATATTGAAATCCGCCTGATGAATCATTGGGCGGATTTTTTTTGATCTAAATTCCGAGAACTTCTTTGAGTAATTGATAGCCCGACTTGCTCACTTGCAGTTTCTCTCCTGAAGTAAGTATGGCCACATGGCTTGTTTTTTCATGATTTCTGGTTTTAGTTAGGTTAGACAGATATTTTCACAAGAAAACTACTTCTAAGCTTGAAAAGGAAATCACTAATACAAGATAAAAGATGGTTTAAAATAGAATATGATGAATTTTATTTTGAAATAAATAATTTAACCAACTAATATCATGCAATGCAAATCATATTTAAGAGACGATTTCTCAAGAAACAATCAAAAAATCAACAGATGTAAATGAAACGGAAAGTATATAGACTACTCCAAAAGATCACCTTTAATCCCAATTCCCATTTCAACGGAAACATCGGTGAGGTGATTTCCGAAAGCTTTGAGCGCGGTGATCATTTCATTTATTGGGCCAACAGAACCTTTCACCTCAATACTTTGATTGTAATCGAGCGGACTGGGTACTGCTGTTGCTTTTGTTATGAGATCAGTCGTCAAAGTGTTGGCTTTCTCAGCCATTTCGGGCTGCAAACGAACAATGAGGTCGCTCAAGGAAAAACCTTCAACGTTCGTACTATCCACCCTACCGTATCTGCCATCAAACACACTCTTTAACCCTATTGCATTAAAATATAGATCGCGATGTGAATTATCACTGAAGCGAGACTCTTCCCGCCCAGCAATGGATCCCAGAGAATTTTCCAAACGGTACTTCGCCAATTCGAACTGGCTGAAATTCACAAGACCAGTTAGCGCAAAACGAGTCGCTTTTTTAGGTGTAAGGTTTAGAAATTCTGTCCTGTAGTTGTTTTGGATGCTTGGCGACCATTCGTCTGAAAGCGATTTCAAATCCGCCACCAATTGGTCAACGCATACTTTCAGGTAAGTACCTCTTCGCTTTGCTGTGTTGAAGTTACTGCCACCAAGCACATAATCGCTGAATGCTCTCATTCCTGGAAGTTCATCTTCCAAAGGCGTTAGGTCTTCGCCCCAAAGTAGAAATTCGATTACGTGGTACCCCAAGGTAATTTGCTGACCACCACTGCCATCGTTCAGTTCTAGTAAGTGTTTCGCAGCAATGGATGGATAGTTCACTGAATCATTTATAATTCCAGAAATCGGGGAGCCTTCAACATAATCTATTCGCGCAGGATTGAAGTCCCATGCATTCAAGCGCCTTTCATAATTATTCTCTGAAGCATCGATGGCTCCAAATGCGAAACGAAATCCTTCAGATTGGCTGTAAGGAATGTGCGCCAAAACCCACTTCTCCTTGCATGCTTCCAATCCAGGTATGGTAGGATTCGATAAGAACAAATCAATGGTTTCTTGCAGGACAAGCGCCTCCAAATAAGCATCCTCATACATTGCATGAACAATACTTGCGTAAGTTTCTACAAAGTCTATATTGGCTTGATTGGTAACAATGTCATATACACAAGAGCCATCGTTTCGCTCAGCATCTGGATTGTAGTTGGCGGCAAGCGGATCAGTGCAACCTCTTTCTACACAACCCGATAAGCATACCGCTAAGATAGCCGTTACTAAAGCCGATGATAATCTGTATAATTTGGAGTTCATACTAAAGGTTTGATTCACTCAGAACATGCGAATATATCTCAAGCAGAAACGATAACGAGCTATCATTCATTATAATATTGCTCAAACAGCGACTTCATATGTGCATGGCAATTCCAAGGCATGGGTAAACAGCGCTCTACGATGGAAGCATTCTCATCTTTAAACTGGTCTAAAATCAAGTTTTGCTGCATGTGTTTTAGCGCTGCTTCAAAACTGTTTTCTATGCGCACATAAAAGGCTTCCGTTTTCAGCTTATGCTCACGCGCATAGACGGTGGAAACCTGCGTAAAGTAGATCAATAAAGCAGCGACTTTTTCGGCAGAGAATGCCAACTTCTTGAAATCATTTATGGCTTTGCGTGCTTTGTAAACTTTGAGCTTCTTTCCTGTTTTTGGATAGAAACCTTCGTGGACTCTTCCTTTGTATTGTTCCAATAATTCATCTTCGTCAGGATTGGCAAAAAAGTCGAAATAGGCCTTTACTGCCTTGTGTTTCTTATAAAGTTCTGATATGTGATGAATCAACTCTTGCTGGTCGAGTTGTTCTAGTTCCTTCTTAACATCCCTTAGTCCCATTGCGGGAAGATAGTGGAACCTATTTAAAAAGAGGAGGCACAAAACGATATAAATTCTAACCCTATCGAACCTCTCGAATGCGCCTCCTCAAAGAATATGTATTTAGAAACAATTCAAGGAATCTAAACCTTAAGCTATCAGGCGTCAAAAATATAACAATAACGAACAGACGCAATAAGAGGATGCAAAATGCACAGTTAAGATGTAAACCTTCGTGACATCAGCTATTCAGCTCATCGAGTTCAAGCCAGCGCATGGTTTTATCGTCCAAGGCATCGCTCAAAGCACCCAATTCAGTGGATAATTTCTGCAATTCTTCGAAGGGTAAATTAGGGTCTTGCAGTTTTTCTTCGAGCGTCTTTTTCTGTTGTTCGAGCTGCGGAATTTCTATTTCCAGTTGCTCAAACTCGAACTTTTCCTTGAAGCTCAACTTCTTTTTTGGAGTTTCCTTCTTAGGTTGAGACGCTGCTACTTTTACCGATTCTGTGGATGTTTTCTTCTGATCAGAAGCCTCCTTGAGTAGCGTTAGTTTGTATTCAGAATAGGGACCCCAAAAATCTTTTATTTCAGCATTACCCTTGAACATAAATAGGTGATCCACCATTTTGTCAAGAAAATAACGGTCGTGAGACACCACAATTAGGCATCCTGCAAAATTCTCTAGAAACTCCTCTAACTTTTGCAGAGTGAGTAAGTCTAGATCGTTCGTAGGCTCATCCAGAATTAAGAAGTTAGGATTCTTCATGAGCACGGTCATCAGATGCAAACGCCTTCGCTCGCCACCACTCAGTTTAGATACGTAAGTGTATTGCATTTCAGGTGGAAACAAGAAATGTTGCAAAAACGCAGAAGCCGTTAGTTTGCTGCCATCGCTCAGAGTAATCACATCTGCAATCTCTTTAAGCACTTCGATAACTCGCTTGTCTTCCTTTAATTGAATTCCCGCTTGCGAATAGTAGCCATAAATAATGGTATCACCCACATTCACTTTTCCAGAATCTGCCTCTTCTTTACCCGTAATGATGTTGAGAAAGGTGCTCTTCCCTATTCCATTCTTACCGATGATGCCAATGCGTTCACCACTTTTGAAGGTGTAATCAAAGCCTTTTAAAATATGGTTCTCTCCATAGCTCTTGTAGACTTTCTTTAACTCTAAAATCTTACCGCCCATGCGCGACATCTTCACGTCCAGCTTCAGCTCGTCTTGTTTTTTTCCACTTTTTGCTTTGGCCTCAATTTCATAAAACGCGTCAATCCTTGATTTACTTTTGGTAGTTCGGGCTTTTGGCTGACGCCTCATCCATTCCAATTCCTTCTTCATGAGTTTTCCCGCTTTGTCAATCTCTACCTGAAAAGCTTCCTCTCTTTCTGCACGTTTTTGAAGGAAATAACTGTAGTTGCCTTGATGACGATACATGGTGCCATCGTTCATTTCCAAGATAACATTGCATACGCGATCCAAAAAGTAACGATCATGCGTTACCATCAGGAGTGTAACTGACGACTGGGTCAAATAATCCTCTAACCACTCCACCATTTCAATATCAAGGTGATTAGTGGGCTCATCTAAAATGAGAAAATCCGGAGTATCCAATAAAGCCAGCGCAAGGGCCAGTCGCTTTTTCTGACCTCCACTCAATGTTCTCACCAGTTGCGATTTATCCACAATACCAAATCTGGTGAGCATGCTTTCTAACCTGCGATCAAAGTCCCAAGCTTCGAGCGAATCCATTACTGCTTGTGCCTCTTCTAAAACTTTCAAGTCAGCTTGATCACCAGAGCTTGACACCTCAAGTTTAAGGTTGTAATCTTCGATGGCCTCTAGAATGCGAGAGCTGGCGGAAGTAATGAAATCGTCAATTGTTTGATCTTCCTTTAAATCGGGCTCTTGTTCGAGGTAGGCCACACGAATGCCTTGCCTGTAGGTATATGTTCCACCATCTTGAACATCCTTTTCAGATAAGATGCGCAGCAAGGTGCTTTTTCCTGTTCCGTTGTTGGCGATCAAAGCCACCTTATCACCTTTTGCAAGTCCAAACGTAATGTTCTGAAACAAAGGTTTTATTCCAAAAGACTTGGACAGATTTTCAACCGATAAATAATTCATTGCTGCGAAGATGCAATGACTTCATGACAGTTTGCATAATATCTTAAAACATCCCTTTAAGATTTTTTACGACTATGGATAAACCAGAATTCATGTCATCAGAACCTATATTTGAACGAAAGAAGTTGTCCATGAAAAAGTTGCTATTCGTTGTTTCTCTATTTTTTGCATTCAGCACTTCTATCGCTCAATTAGACCCCAATCGACCTGTTCCAATCTTTGACTTCGATGAAGTATTCCACATTGAACTCAACATTACCGAAGAAGACTATAATCAACAACGAAGTGCTGACCCAAGCGCAATGTATCATTGGACCAATGTGTTGAAAAAGCACGTCAGAACTGAAGCTGACCTCAAAAATTTTTGGCAACAACTTGAACATTTGGAATACACAGAAGAATTGGTAGACCCCAAATATTACAGCTTCTTCAGCGATACCATTTTTAAAGAGAAGTTCTGCACGTTTGTAAAAATGACCAAGGGCGATTCATTCTACAAAGACATCCTGGTTTTTAAGCGTGAAGGCGAAGTTCAGGGAATTGCCAAGCTATGCATGAGTTACGATAAGGCCAGTTTTGCCCCACCCACCGTTTTCACCGATTGCTTTGGAGAATACAAAGAATTTGATCGCTTGCGTGAGAAAGGACTATTTCAGTAATAAAAGGAACGATAGTGCATTCGTTTTCTACTTTTTGAACCGGATATAGTTGATTTTATTGGCAGGTCAATTATTTTCGCCAATCTACTTAACGACCGTAACGGATTTTTTGACTTTAAACTAAGCCCTATGTTAAAACCAATTGCCCTATTTGTGGCCTGCTTGGCCATTTCCATCAATACCATGGCTCAAGGCTATGACGTAACTTTTTCAGAAGAAATAAAACTACGCGGTAAAGACCGCGCTTATACGAAAGACATCATTGGTGAAGATGAAAAGTTCTTGTTCATTTTATTGACTGACAAATCTGGAGGAACAGTTTCAAGCGATCAAATATTCATTCAAAAAATTGACAAGAAAACGCTTAAGCCAAAGCAAATCAAAGGCATTTATTCAAAGACTTTAAAAAATAAGGATTATCCATTCAGAAGTTTATTCAACACCAAAGATGGCTTCGTGATCTTCTTTGAGAAAAGCAAGAGATATGAAAATGAAGTGTACGCCATGTGTTGGGATAGCGATTTAAACATGGTGTTTGATAAGAAGCTGATTTACAGCTATAACTCTAAAGAGGTAAATACTCGAATTTTGAGCAATTCGAAAACGAACGATTTCGTATTACTTAGTCAAAAATATGTTCAGGAAGGACAGCAAATCAAAGTAGCTTACACCGCGTTTGATCAGGAGTTCTTTCAAACGCACACCGGTGAAATCCCATTGGAAATTGTTTCAAAGGTGAGTCAAAAGAAAGCTTCAAGAAGGTCTTTAAGTGTTCTTGATGATTTTGAATTTACTGCCAACAGTGAATTGATTTCATTGATCAGAATAAGTATTGACGATGCAGCAGACCGTTTTGAGCTATCTTTTATCAATACAAATACAGGTGACAGTGAGCGTCTTCCTGTAGTCCTAGAAAATAATGCTTATTTCGATGAATACAGAATGATAATAAGCGGTGATGAACTCGTATTATCAGGGTTCTATTCAGACGAAGTGGAGAAGAACAGATTGCTTTCATCAAAGACGTATAAAGCGGCCAACTCTGATTTGAATGGAACATTCTTTCAGCGTTATCGAATCTCAGATCGAATGTTGTTGAATAATACTCAGACACCGTTTGATGTTGAATTCCTGAATTACATAGCGGAAAACAATCCAGCTTATGAAATAGGATCTATTAAAATCAACCTTTTTGGTAAAGACAAAGAGGATAAAGATGAAGAAGATCTTTCTGATAATTATCGAATTAGAAATGTGGTGTATAACATGGAAGATCAATATGCTACATTCTACTGTGAATATGTGAATAACAGCTATCACACTACCACAACACGAAATTCGAACGGAACTACCACTACCACTACTACTTATACCAGTAAAAGAGGTAATCTCTTTTACTACAGAATTTCACTAAAAGATGGTAAAATGCAGTGGTTCAATACTATCCGTAAGTATGAATACTATTCGAGTTCTAGCAGTTATGTCTGGTATGTGAAATCCTTGGATGTTCTTCCAAAAAAATCAGGCGATCTCATATTTTACAAGACATCTCGGATTTTCAATGAAAACGACCCCAGTGACATGAAAGGTGAAAAGATAAAGACCAAGAAACTCGAGCAGAACTTCTTTTCATCCATTGTTAATCCAAAAGATGGAAGTTACGAGAATTATTCCCCGGCTTTGACATCGCAGAAGTTGAAGCCTCATTTTAAGGTACAATTGGATGATAAGATCAGGAGCGATTACAGTCAATCATACTATACCATCAATTCCAAGTATAGCTTAAAACCACAGTACTACCCTCTCTATTTAGTATTAGCTTACTTGCGACTTTTTGGTGCTGAATTAACCAATGAAACCTACACCATTGCTCGCATTGACTATTAACGATTGATGCCACAGTGCTTATTTGAAAGACAAGAATGAGGCGCTTTATAGCGTCTTGTTTGTGTCGTCCGATGAAGTCTTGAGATGGAATGCTCTCATCGCACAAGAGATGTTTTACGATTTAATCTAAAATCCATGAACATTCAATCGTCTATGCATACTTTCGTTCTGCAATTTTAAATGAATTTAGTCCGCATTACTGGTAGATGAAAAACACCTATTTCAACCTTATCGATCAAACCTTCTATTTCCCACAAGAAGGGTTCGATCTGAGAGATGGATACCTCACCTTTCATGGTATATCGCTAAAGCACCTTATTGAAAAATACGGCACTCCTTTTCGGTTCATATACCTGCCAAAAATTGGTGATCAAATCAAGAAAGCACGCAATCTGTTTAACCGTGCGATTAAGAAACACGGCTATAAGGGAGAATACCATTATTGCTACTGTACTAAATGCAACCACTTCTCACATGTGATTTCCGCTGCCCTAAAACACGATGTGCATTTAGAGACCTCTTCCTCTTTTGACATTGACCTGATCCAAAACTTGTACAACGAAAAGAAAATAGACAAGAAAAGAATCATCGTTAACAATGGATATAAAACTGAGGAATACCTAAGAAAGATCATTTCACTGCATGAAATAGGCTTCACCAACATTATTGTGGTGCTTGACAGTAAATCTGAATTGGCTCGATTAACGGATGTTGCCAAGGAAGCCGGAATCAAGAACCCAGTAAAAATTGGCATCAGAATGGCCATCAACGAAGAGCCTCAGTCTGCCTATTATACCTCTCGATTGGGAATTCGACCAGCTGAAATCAATGAGTTTTTTAATACCCAAATCAAAGACAATGCATTGGTTGAGTTCAAAATGCTTCACTTTTTTGTGGATTCGGGCATCAAAGACAGCCTTTACTATTGGGGTGAGTTTCAAAAAGCTGTCAAACTATACATCGACCTAAAAAAACAATCCAAATCCTTGAATTCATTCAACCTTGGTGGTGGATTCCCGATTCGCAATAACCTTGGATTTGAGTATGATTTCAACTATGTGATCAATGAGATTGTAAAAGGAATCAAAGAAGCCTGTGTTAATGACAACGTGCCTGAGCCCAACATTTTTACAGAGTTTGGCAAGTACACTGTGGGCGAGAGTGGAGCCATCATATTCAAAGTTTTGGAGCAAAAACAGCAAAATGACAATGAATCATGGTATTTAATTGACAACAGCTTAATGAATACCATTCCTGACGCTTGGTCGATTCACGAAAAGTTTATTCTACTTCCGATTAATAAATGGAACAATGAATACAGTAGGGCAAATATTGGTGGTATAAGTTGTGACCATTCAGACTACTACAACTCTGAAGACTTCAATCAAGAAGTGCTTTTGCCTAAGTATCCAGAGACAGATAAAGAACCGCTGTATTTGGGATTCTTCCATACTGGAGCTTATCAGGACGCGATCAGCGGTTATGGAGGTATAAAGCATTGCCTCATCCCTTCGCCCAAGCACGTAATCATCGATCGAGACGAGAAAGGTAATATTATTGACTACGTTTATCGCAACGAGCAGTCAGCTGAAGACATGTTTAGACTTTTAGGATACAATCAAGAATGACAAATTTTGCAGGAGTAGCAGACGAGTTCTGCACTTATGACTATGCAGCCGTATTGCTGCAATCCATTCCGTATGATGGAACAAGCACTTGGATCAAAGGTGCCGACAAAGGTTTTCCGGCATTTCTGGATGCATTGGAGAACATGGAACTGTATGACATTGAGACCGGAACTGAGGTGTATAAAAAAGGAGTGCATATTCTCCCTCAAATTAAGGAAGACGCATCTCCAGAAGCCATGTTCAATGCTGTTTACAACAAAACAAAGGAGCTACTGAATACAGGTAAATACCTTACATTTTTTGGAGGCGAACACTCCATCAGTATTGGTGTAATCAAAGCGTTTTACGAAAAATACAACAACCTTACTGTGCTTCAGTTAGACGCCCACGCTGACCTGCGTCCTAGTTATCATGGCTCACCCTACAATCATGCATGTGCCGTATATGATGCCAGTGTAAACACCAATCTTATTCAAGTTGGTATCCGCAGCATGGACATTGGTGAAGTGGAGCATATGGACAGAAGCAAGACATTCTTTGCAGAAACCATGTATGGCACCACCGACTGGATGGATCAATCCATCGCACTTATGACCGATGATGTGTATCTGACAATTGATCTTGACGCCTTCGATCCCGGAATATTACCAGCTACAGGCACACCTGAACCTGGTGGCATCGATTGGAATACCATGATCAGATACCTGAGAAAGGTGTTTGAACAGAAGAATGTTGTGGGATTTGACATTGTTGAACTCGCACCCATAGAAGGCAACAAGGCCTCTGAATTTTTAACCGCAAAGCTTTACTATAAGCTCTTGAGCTACAAATTTTTAAACCATGGCAAATAAAGGACCGATTAGCAATTTCATTCTAGAGCATTACAAACACTTCAATTCTGCAGCATTGGTAGATGCCGCTCAAGGCTATGAAAAGCACTTGAACGAAGGCAAGAAAATGATGGTGACCTTGGCTGGTGCGATGAGCACCGCTGAATTGGGTCGTTCGTTTGCGGAAATGATCAGACAGGACAAAGTACAGATCATCTCATGCACTGGTGCGAATTTGGAAGAAGACATCATGAACCTTGTTGCACATAGCCACTATGAGCGTGTGCCGCATTATCGTGATCTTACTCCAAAAGAAGAATGGGCCTTATTGGAGCGCGGATTGAATCGTGTTACCGACACTTGTATCCCTGAAGAAGAAGCTTTTAGGAGACTTCAAAAGCACATTTTCAAAATTTGGAAGGATGCTGAAGAAAAGGGTGAACGGTATTTCCCGCACGAGTTCATGTATAAAATGTTGCTTTCAGGAGTATTGGAAGAATACTACGAAATTGATCCTAAGAACAGCTGGATGCTCGCAGCTTCGAAAAAGAACTTGCCGATCATTGTTCCTGGATGGGAAGATTCAACCATGGGCAACATCTTTGCTTCATACGTAATGAAAGGCGAATTGAAAGCATCAACAATGAAATCAGGTATTGAATACATGACTAACCTGGCCGATTACTATACCAAAAACGCTGGTAAAGAAGGAATCGGATTCTTCCAAATTGGAGGTGGTATCGCAGGTGACTTTCCAATTTGTGTAGTACCTATGCTCTACCAAGACATGGAAATGCATGATGTGCCTTTTTGGAGCTACTTCTGCCAAATCAGCGATTCAACCACAAGCTACGGTTCGTATTCTGGAGCCGTTCCGAATGAGAAAATCACCTGGGGAAAATTAGATATTGACACACCCAAATACATCATTGAGTCGGATGCTACGATTGTAGCGCCTCTCATTTTTGCATACTTATTAGGCTGGTAGTCCTTCTACTTCTCTTCTTTGTAGTATACCTTATAGAATTTCAATCTGCGCTCAGCATCATAGCCCTGCTCAATGTTGTCAGGATTTCCATGCACATAGATGTGAAAGTTTTTGTCGAGTTTGAGCACACTTTTGAAAAACTTCTTACCGTTTTTCACTGCTTGTTTTGACGACTCGAAATGGTCTTCAATTTCCACATTGCGCTCATCTTTGTATCGATCCTTGTAGGCGTTAAATGTCTCGATTACTTCTGGTTGCTCAAGTACTGATTGAGCAAAGTCTTCAGAATCGATTTGATCGCGCTCTGTGAAGTATCCACTCGAGCGATTCAACATTTGAATTTGTGATGCACGATCAATATCAAAGGCTTGCGGCATCTCCTCCATGACGAACGACTTACACATAGTCATGTATTCCTTGGTCTTGGTATATACAGTGCTGATCGGCTGAACTCCTAAAAAATCCTCTTTCCAATACTGTGCTTCTTCTCCTTTGCTCAACTGATCATGCGTAAGCACCTTATAACCATCGTCAGCGCAAGTATTAAAAATGATACATCCCTTGTCCAATTTCCGAATGTCGATGCCGTTTTCGAACTGCAGTTCAAATCGTTCGTCTGCATCTAAAACATTCATAAACACATTTTTCTGTTCGCTTTTGAACAAGCCAACAGCCTCTACCAATTCTCCATCCAGCACCAAATCCGAAAAATGCACCACATAGAACTCTCCGCCTTTTATGCGAGGATGAATCGAATGAGCATATAAGTGTTTTGCTAGCTTTTGTGATGCTTCAATAAAATTGACAGAAGTAAGGAACAATTCGTTCACATAATTGAAGGTTTCATTCAGCTCCAAATCTGTATGGTGATGAAAAGCTGCGTATTCTTCACTCTGAAATGGTTTTAAAAAGTAACGCAATAACAGCTCCTCCTCTTCAATAGCAAGGGTTCTAACATGCTGATCACTCAAGGATAAGCGCTCTTCATTTACCTTGTTTCCGACATAGTGAATGACAATTTTCTTAATGTGAGCAGCTGAGAAATCGTGCATAGTTCGAGGCTATTGATGGATTGCGAAACTAATTATTGAAAGCGCATTTTCCATCGCAAATGTGCAATACTTTACTGCCCTAGTGCTAGCGCACAGTGCGCTTGAGGGTGTATGACAAACTCGGCAAACTCGAATTATCCTTGGGGAAGAGATCAATACTTAGTGCAGTATCGCTTTTTACAGTGTAGCGGATGAGCGAGGGAAAGTCATGATCGGGATTCATAAACTCATATTCCTCGGCAGATTCCTTTGTTAAGGCGAACGTAAATGGCCCTTCTCCATTCACAACTACTGTGTAACCTGCCTTATTCCCATAACTCTCTAAAAAAAGTAATTCCGAATCTACGGTGTCGCCATTCATTATACTGAAGGCGTGGCCTTCAAAACGAGATTTGTTCCATTTCCATTGTTCTACCATCAAAGTCTCTCCGAGCTTGCCTTCCCACTTACCCGAAAGCCATCGAAAGCGGTTTCTAAAGGAGTTGTCGGGCCTACTGCACGAAGTACTGAAAATCAGCGCAATAAACATGAAGTACATGATCAACTTTCTCATACTGAATCAAATCTAGTTGAAAGATTTGAATGTAAAGCATGAAAGTATCTTTGCCGTTTATGAAAGGAATGAGAATCGTTTTTTTTGGAACACCCGACTTTGCGGTGGCTAGCTTAGAGGCATTGGTAGAAAATGGATATGATGTAGTTGGCGTAGTTACCGCTGCAGACAAGCCTGCTGGCAGAGGACAAAAGCTTCAACCCTCAGCAGTAAAGAGTTACGCTTTAGAGCAGGGCTTAAATGTTCTACAACCAACCAACCTGAAATCTGAAGACTTCGTTTCGACTTTGCGATCATTGAAAGCCGACATTCAAATTGTAGTCGCATTCAGAATGCTTCCTGAAGTGGTTTGGAATATGCCTAAGTTGGGCACCTACAATGTTCACGGATCTCTTCTGCCCGACTATCGTGGAGCGGCTCCCATCAATTGGGCCATCATCAACGGTGAGAAAACTACCGGAGTTACCTTTTTCAAACTGAAACATGAAATAGATACTGGAAATATCCTCAATATCAAAAGCACGGCAATAGATGAAAATGAAACCGCTGGTGAAGTTTATTCACGATTGATGCATTTGGGAGCCTCATTGTTGATTGAATCGCTTCAATTGATTGAGTCTGAATCGTACACCTTACAAGAACAAAAACCTACTACTCTGGCTAAACATGCCCCAAAGATTCACAAAGAAGACTGTGAGATCAGCTGGGAGCAACCGGCTGAAAATGTGCACAACTTTATTCGTGGCATGTCGCCATTTCCCTGTGCCTTCAGCCGAGTGAAGGAAGATGGCAAAGAAGAAGTGTGGAAAATATCAAGAAGCAAAAAAACCATCAATCCATGCGGTGCCCCAAACAAACTCAAGAGTGAAGGAAATAGACTCTTTGCCTCTTGTTCAGATTTTTGGTTAGAAATTTTAGAGATTCAAACACCAGGAAAGCGCAGACTCACAGCCGCTGAATTTTTAAATGGATACAAAGGGGATATTGCAAGCATCGAGATACAAAAAAAGCCTTCCGGAGAAGGCTCTTAATGGAATTGCGAAGTTGTCAATGTTTGATCACTCGGGTTACTTTTCCTCGACCATTTTGCGATACGGATATATAGTACATTCCCGATTCTTGGCCAGAAATATCAATGCGTTCCAATACAATGTCTGCGTCTCCCGCCAATGTATTTTGGTACACTGAGCGACCGTTGGCATCAAAGACCTCAACTTTTAGATCACCTTTTTCTTGTAAACCCATGTCTAGAATAAACACTCCATTTCCTGGATTTGGAGATACTGTGAAATGATCCATTTCAAGGGAGTTGCTTTCATCGAGGCTTGCATTGCACTTTTTGTTCAGCTCGTGAATTTCATCCTCCGTCAACTCATTTATCTCGATACGGTATGCATATTCTTTTAAACCACTTGTTTTAGCTATCCGTTGAATTTCACGATCAATTTCTGTAAGTGTTCCTGATGTTTTTTGTCTCGTTTCCATTGATTGCATGCACCACATCGCCTACTTTCAACCCCATTTCATATGCCGCTGAACCTTCAAAGATTTCCTGCAATTGAACACCACCATCATCATCAATTGAATTCCCGACTATCCCAAGAAACGCTTTTCGATCATCGCCTCTAATTATTGTTTCGAAATGAGGTACACCAAATTCATGGCGTGGAGGTCTTGGCGGATGAGGAGCATGAACAGATGGATTATCTGAATCCCAATTGTAATGGTATGCATACGCTCTAGCTTGCTGTTGCCCTAGCTCGGCACTGATCTTTTTCTTTTTGCCTTCTCGAATAAATTCAATATCTATTTTTTCACCGGGATCATTGGCACGAATGGCCCTCGCAACATCACTAAAGTCGGCAACTTCAACGCCATCGACCAAAGTTAGAATATCACCTTCCATTAAACCAGCTTTTTCAGCAGCAGATCCTTCAACCATTTTTTCAATCCGTGCCCCTTTCTCGATCTTTAATTCCTTCGCCTCATCGTCTTCAATCTCCATGGCTATTACCCCAAGGAAAGCCCTTTGTTCTATTTCAGTGCTCCATGTTAAGGCAGCATCTGGAACAGCCATCATGTGTTTTCTGAAACGAGGCTCATCGGCATTTCCGTTTCTACGAATGATAATTTCTAAGTCGGTATCATCCATGTCATTCATCGCTTCCTCAAGTATGATTTCAATCTCCTCAACCATCTCATTCAGCGCTTGATCAACCCCATCACGGTCCATTTGCTTTTCTGTAATGGTTGTACTCTTGCTCCCATTCTCAGTGACTTCAACTTCAATTTTAACTTTCTTCGTTTTGTCGGACTGCTGATCTTGCGCTTTTGCAATGGCATATCCACCAAGAATGAGCAACAACACAAAGGATAATTCCAGGGATGTTTTTCGCGTAAAATTCTTCATGATATAAGGTGGTTATTGATGATCTCAAAACTAGAATACATATAAAAACATAAAAGTTAAAAGGCGTTGAGAAGTGTTAAGTGGTGTGAAACGTTATGTTTGAAAACATGATTTACAGGTTTATAATAAGTGCTTTCTTTTTCTTGATGATGAATGAATTTGCAGCTCAAAGTGTCATGGTTTTGGGAATTGCCCAAGATGCCGGACATCCACAAGCTGATTGCGAAAAGAGTTGTTGTAAGTCGTCATTTGAAGATTATCGGAAGAAACATAAGGTAAGCTCCATTGCATTTTCAGATGGTAGCAGCTTTTACATCGTTGACGCAACTCCTGACTTCATACAACAACTACAAGATGCTAAACAAACCTTCGCAGGGCAAACATTTGGTGGAATCCTGTTAACGCACGCACACATAGGTCACTACACTGGGTTGATGTATTTGGGTCGCGAGGCCATGAACAGTAATTCCATACCCGTTTATGTTCTGCCCCGAATGAAAACCTTTCTCGAAACCAATGGACCTTGGAATCAGTTGGTTACTCTGAAAAATATAAAGCTTTTCGAACTAGAGGAAAATGAGGAGTTCAATCTTTCTGAGAATTGTTTTATCAAACCCATGATCGTACCCCATAGAGAAGAATTCTCTGAAACTGCAGGGTATTCAATTGGGATTCATGGAAAAACAGTTTTGTTTATTCCCGATATCGACAAATGGCGGCTATGGGATCAGAGTATAAACGCACTGATTCGTGAATCGGACTTGGCGTTTTTGGATGCCACATTTTTTGATGAGGAAGAATTACCAAGGAGAAACATGAATGAGGTTCCTCATCCATTTGTGATCGAATCAATGAGCTTGTTTGAACCCCTTTCAGAAAATGACAAAAAGAAAATTCACTTCATTCATTTCAATCATAGCAACCCATTGTTGAATGATTTCAGCGCAGAGTATCAATTGACTCTTAACTCAGGTTTCAAGATTTCACGAGAAAATGAATTAATATCATTGGACTAACATACAGACGTCTTATCCCTTCGGATCAACTTTGATTGAACGACCTTTGAAGCGCAATCCTTTAAAGGCAGGCTGAACACTATCTGCCTTGGTAATCTCAATGTCAAATTTGGCTTTATCTCCAAACATGTCAATTCTACCAATATGCTTACTTCTAATACCCGTAGTATCACAAATAATCTTCAAAAGATCTCCTTTATTAAGCTCGTCCCCTTTTCCTAGATTGATTTCAAAGGTTTTCATGTTCTCCTCCTTACCATCTACTCTCTTATTGAATGGCTTATCGAAGTCTTTCGTTCTCTCGCTGCGTCTTTCACGAACATTCGGTCTTCCTCGATCAGACCGATCGCTTCTACCACCTCTATCATTCCTTCTACCTCTATCTCCACGGTCGTCTCGCGAGCTACTTGATGAAGCGTTTAAGTCTCCACCTTTCTCTACGCGCGCTTTTTCCATTACGCCAGTGATGAACTTTGCTATAATATCCTCCTTTGATAAGAACTCTAATTGTTCAATAAAGGCATGAACCCAAACTTTTGCTTCGTCTGTTTCTTCCACTGAGAGTAATTCGTCCAGCTTAGACTGAACCGATTTCAATTTCACCTCATCCGCAGATGGGACCATGATTTTCTCAAACTTCGTCTTAAGCTGACGTTCAATGGAGAACAGCTTCCGCTGCTCGGCAGGCGAAACTAGTGATATGGCTACTCCTGTTTTACCAGCTCGACCCGTTCTGCCACTCCTGTGAGTATAAAAGGCAAGGTCGTCTGGTAAATCATAATGAATAACATGCGTGAGATCGTTCACATCAATACCTCTAGCTGCAACATCGGTAGCAGCTAAAATCTTGACTTGCTTCGATTTAAATTTGCGCATGACAGTATTTCGCTGCTGTTGCGAAAGATCGCCATGAATGGCTTCAACGGCATACCCTGACTCGCCCATACTCGTTGAAAGGCGCTGAGTCTCGGCCTTCGTTCTACAAAAAATGAGGCAATACATATCCCCTCCCTCAGCATCAATGATTCGCTGAATGGCAGCTTCCTTATCAAACCGCTTCACCAATGCAAATTGATGCTTGATGTTCGTGTTGAGTTTGTCTTGAGAAATGATACTCACCTCAAGAGGATCCTTCATGTATTTGTGAACGATATTTCGAATATCAGGCGGCATGGTTGCAGAAAACAACCATGTATTCTTGTCGTGCTGGGTGAACGATAATATCGTGTCTATATCTTCTTTGAAGCCCATGTTCAACATCTCGTCAGCCTCGTCCAAAACAGCAAACCTTACATTACTTAAATTGAGTACTTTACGATCAATTAAATCAATCATACGTCCAGGTGTAGCCACTAAGATTTGTGGACGCATTCTCTTCAAATCTTTAATTTGATTGGTAATAGCTGCACCGCCATACACCACGCCCACTTCAATCTTTGGAAGGTACTTTGAAAAATGCGTCAATTGCTGAGCAATTTGCTGCGCTAATTCCCGAGTTGGAGACAATACTACCGCTTGAACGGCATGAATGTCAACATCAATGTGCTCGATAAGTGGAATTCCAAAAGCGGCAGTTTTGCCTGTTCCAGTTTGGGCCAATCCTAAAAAATCTGTCGCTTCATTGAGCAGCATAGGAATAGCCTGCTCTTGAATAGGAGTTGGAGAAGAAATGTTGAGGTCTTGAAGGGCTTTGACTATATTTTCATTGAGCCCGAGTGATTCGAAAGTTTGCAATATATCGGTAATTCAACTGCAAAGGTAGTTTGAATCTACGACTAACGCACTCATCTTGATAAGTTTCTTTAGGCTAGCTCTTTGTATTACAAGGCATTCCGTTATTCGTAGTACGAAATTCAAAGAATGTATCAACACATTGTAGACACCCCTATCGGCTGGTTTAGAATTGTAGGCAATGATGCGCACATCGTAAATTCGGGTTGGATCAATGAAGAGGATGCCATTGTGGGAGGACCTGGTGCACATGTAGAATGGAAACGTCGGGCTGAGGTTCAGCTCAATGAATACTTTTTTGGCGACAAGCGTACGTTTAACCTTCCCCTATTCATGGAAGGAAGTGATTTTCAATCAAACGTTTGGGCTTGTATTCGCGAAATACCCTTCGGCTCAACTCGCACTTATAGTGAAATCGCCCAAGAATTAGGCGACAAGAATAAAGCGCGTGCCATCGGAACTGCAGCTGGAGAAAATCCATTTTTACTTTTTATTCCTTGCCATCGAATAGTTGGCTCGGACAAATCTTTAACGGGATATGCAGGAGGTCTAGATAGAAAGGAATGGTTACTAAAACACGAAGGAGCCTTTGAAAGTGAACAATTGGCTTTATTCTAATTACTCTCTGTGTTCAATCCAAGATCATTTAGTTCTGGCAATTCGTCAAAACTTATCCAAAACATATTTTTTAGCCGATCACAAAACTTTCGTTCCAAACTAAGGGATACACGATCGTCAAGCTCCATGAGTCCTTGAACCCTTGAGATCATTCCATTGGGAATTTGCCCTATTACATTTTCAACGCTATTGTAATGAGCCACAACGGAAATCGTAACATTAATCAACCCTTCAAGACGCAATGAAAGCTGCATGCCATCAAAGAGATGGGTTTCCATTTCCTCAACTGAAATCAGGCGCTTAATAGCCATTGCATAAGGCAACGGAATAAAGTAACTCGGATCTTTTCGCGTTAGGCGTTTCTTCGCTTTCATAGGTCAAGTAATACGAAAGTGTCGAAAAAATGGTTTGGTTGAGCGGATAGTTTTTCACTTTCTTCAACCTTTCCTAGCTCAAAACCCGGAGCACCATCCCTTTTAGATATTCTCCCTCGGGGTGTGCAATACTCACTGGATGATCGGCTGGCTGCCTTAAATGATGCAACACCTGCAACTGCCTTCCAGCATTAATGGCAGCACTTACCAGTGTACTCGAAAATAAATCTCGATCAACCACTTGTGAGCATGAAAACGTGAATAGTATGCCCCCGGGTTGTAGTTTTTTAATGGCTGCTTCATTGATTCTTCGGTAGGCTTGTATCGCGCTATGTCTGGCACTCTTGTGTTTTGCAAAAGCAGGTGGATCAAGAATGATCACATCAAATGCCTCATCCATCGATTCAATAAAGGGCACCGCATCTACTTTCAGTGAAGTGTGAATAGAACTATAACCATTCAACTGGGCATTCTCCTCTGCCAAGTCCAACGCCATTTGAGAAGCGTCAACACTGACCACCTTGGAGGCTCCACCTTTGGCGGCTGCCATGCTGAATCCACCGGAATAACTGAACACATTCAAAACGCTCTTCTTCTTCGAATAAGCTTCCAATAATTTTCGATTGTCACGCTGATCAAGGAAAAAACCAGTCTTCTGTCCTTTTAATGCATCAACATTGTATAGAATGCCATGCTCCGCAATCTGAATTCGATCGGTCACCGATCCAAGCAAAACTTCGGTCTTCTGTTTACCTATTGGTTTATGAATTATGTTCTTGAACTTCAGTTTTTTCAAGGCATCTACAATCAATGGCAGACTATTGGTCATGCCTTTTGAGTGCGGTTGAAGCACAACCGTATCGGCATAGACATCCACGATCAAGCCTGGCAGGGAATCCCCTTCACCATGCACTAACCTATACGCGCTGGTGTTCTTAGTAGGAAGTTCGATAGATTTTCTCAATTCAACTGCGGCTTTCAATCTATTGAAATACCAATTTGCATTGATCTCTTCTTGCTGAAAAGTGAGTATTTTCACCGCGAGTGAGCCATCTGCGTAATGTCCGCGAGCAAGAAACGCACCCTTATGGTCATTGACATCTACAACATCGCCTTCATCTACTCCTTCAGTAATGTTAACTATCGCTCCTGAGAAAATCCAAGGATGAAACCGCTCGATTGACTTTTCACGTCCTTTGCTCAATTGAATTGCCTTATTCATCCTCTGATCATTAATTTGTGTTTGTACAGGAACTTAGAGCCCGAAATTTGCAACTTATAAACTCCCCAATCCAAATCGTTCGTTTTCAACTCAACCATATGCCTTCCCTTTCCTAAATAGAGTTCACGATGAAAGACTGACTTCGCACTTAAGTCGAGCAAATCAACGATATATTCACCATTTTGGTAAACCATTATTTCCACCTCAACCTTTTGACCTTGCCGGATTACATCTGGTAAATTGCCCGCAACACTCGTTCTAAATTCTTGTAAAGAATCATTGACCATCGATAAATGGACGGAATCTACCTTTTCAAATGCATCGAGATAGAATTGCTTGTACCCATCAACGTAGTAATAATCAGCGCCAAACTGTTGATCATACAACACCCAAGCACCAGCCCGCTCAAGCTGGGCAGCCACTTGACTACTGCTATCGGTCTCAATGGTTTTAACCACTCCCAATGCGGTTGTTTTTTGTATATCTCCAACTGATACTTGAGCAGATGGTGAAATCAGCAACCCGTTGAATGCGTTTTCAATCATTGTTGGAGCATGAGTAACTCCGGACCCTAATGCTATAAACTCAGCATTCTCAATGGACTCCACGCTATCATTAAATAATTGTATTACCGCATTTAGATCGGCCCAAGTTAATTCACGGTTTTTTGTCTCAGGAGAAACAACCAATGCGTTTCGTTCGCGAGCCAACCAATGCAATTCTTGTGTCCAAGAAGTATATTTCCAACGCTCGCCAACATCGTCTGTGAAGGCCAAAATCAAGTGATGAGGCTTAATGGTATCCTTGATTGATGCCAAATGCAATGCGCCACTTTTCAACTTCAACGACTGTTCATGAATCGATTGACCTAACAACGAAGCACTTAGGAATAATAATGATAGAAATATGCCTAGTCTCATGGGGGCGCAAAATTAGTAATGCTTTCATGGCGGCTAACCAATATTGGATTTATACTTTCGCGCCCCGAAAAGAAAGAATAAAACATGTCAGGAAACAGAACTTTTACTATGGTAAAACCTGAGGCTGTAGAAAACGGCAACACAGGTGCAATATTGGCTAAGATTGAAGAAGCCGGATTTAGAATTGTAGCATTAAAGAAACTTCACTTGAGCGAGGAGCGCGCTGGTAAGTTCTATGCAGTGCACAGCGAAAGACCATTTTATGGCGAACTTGTAGAGTATATGTCTTCAGGGCCAATCGTGGCAGCAATTTTGGAAAAGAGCAATGCCGTATCAGATTTCAGAACATTGATTGGTGCTACAGATCCTTCTGAAGCCGCTGATGGAACGATCAGAAAACTATTTGCTGAATCAAAAGCGAAGAATGCTGTTCACGGTAGCGATAGCGATGAAAACGCTGCGATTGAAGCATCGTTTTTCTTTGCTGACTTAGAGCAATTCTAATGATTGTTCAGGACAAAGCATTTTTTCAAAAGAGCATTGAACTTTTACGAACGTTGAACCAAGATCAAGAG
>Ga0255773_10000670_pt1 | contig 36025 bp, 27 predicted proteins | sample 011ome_17_FD_179971 | JGI IMG/M metagenome (GOLD analysis project Ga0255773, IMG submission 179971) | Coastal salt marsh microbial communities from the Groves Creek Marsh, Skidaway Island, Georgia - 011502XT metaG (version 2) | ecosystem: Environmental > Aquatic > Marine > Intertidal zone >... | reverse complement strand
CTCGAGGAAACCGTCGATGTGACGTCGACCGCAATGCCCATCTCGCTTCTCGTTGAACCCGGCGATATTGAAATGCAGAGAGGCTCGCCGCTGACCGTGACAGTGAGGGTTGAAAACGCGCAGCCGGGCGCCCTGACGCTAAGACTGCAAGACGATCGATTGAATTGGCGCGACTATCCTATGCTCCTCGATTCGAGTGATTCGAATGGAGCAACCTTCAGCTATTATTTGCCGGCGGTGGTCAAAGATTCGAACTATCTCATAAGTCTTGCAGGAGAGGAGCAAAGCTCGCGGCAGTACCAGATTAACCTGTACGATCTTCCGGAGATTGAACAGATCGATGTCGCCATGGACTTTCCCGGCTACACAGGCGAAGAGGACAGAATCGAGTCTGATGGCGGTGATATCGTTGCGGCTGAGGGCACGGAAGTCACTCTTACTGTTACGTTTAACAAGCCTGTAGCTCGCGCTGAGATACAGTTCTCGGGCGCGGAAAGCGAAACAGATAAAGAGTATGTTAACGGCAGTCTCGATGTTGATGGGCTGCAGGCGACCACACGTTTTACCGTAGCGAGCGATGGTGTTTATCGAATTACCGCAACGGATTTGCAAGGACTTCAGAGCGAGTCGCCGCTAGATTACTACATTCGCGCTATTGAAGATCAGCCTCCACAGTTCACGTTGCGTAGACCGGGAGCAGACAGAGATGTCATGCCACTCGAAGAGGTGGTGATTGAGGTTGATGCTAGCGACGACTATGGATTGGGCGAATTCATTCTCAATTACGCAGTGGTAGGCGAGGAAGATAAAGAGGTCGACTTTTTACCTGCCGAGTCAGTTCGTTCAGCGCAGGGGTCGACACTGCTCTATCTTGAGGATCTCGCGGTTGAGCCAGGCGATTTTATTAGCTACTACTTAACGCTTGCTGATAATAACGCGCTAAAGGGTCCGAGTGAGGTGGTGTCTGACATTTACTTCCTTGAGGTTATACCAACCGATCAAGAATTCCGTCGTTCGCAGCAGCAAGGCGGTGGGGGCGGCGGAGGCGGCCAAGGAGGCGGCGAAAGCAGCGCGCTTGTTTCGGTGCAAAAAGACATCATTGCGGCGACGTGGAAGCTGCGAAATCGCCTGCGAGACGCCTCTAGCACTGACATCGAGGCTGATGCAGAGATCATCGCCGAGAGTCAGCGAGAGGCAACGGGCCGCGCTAAGATGTCAATCGATCGACTATCTGAGCGCTTGAGTTTCTCCGACGACAGTTATGATCTCGCTGTCGAAAATCTATCTCTCGCTATTGAGCAGATGAATTTAGCTGCGAACGATCTGGACAGCCTGCAAATAACAACTGCGCTCAAGCCTGAACAACTCGCTCTGCAATATGTTTTAAAGGCAGAGGCGAATATCAATCGCACCGACATAAGCATGAATCAGAATAGTGGCGGTGGCGGTGGAGGCGGCGCTCAGCAAGAGCGGGAGGACCTTCGCGAGCTCTTCGAGATGGAGATGGGGCAGCTTGAAAACCGCTATGAAACGCCAAATAGCGCTAACCAAGCGGGCGGAACGAACGCCGAAGAAGTAAACAAGCTTGAAGAATTGGCCAGACGTCAGGAGGCGTTGACTCGTGCTCAACGAAACCTTGCGCGTCGCGAGCAAGAGCTTGCTGAGGAGCAGCGTCGTCGAGAGCTTGAGCGGCTGCGAAGGCAGCAGGAACAGCTGTCTGCCGATGTCGAAAAACTAGCCCGCGAATTAGCTCAGAATGGTCAGGGTCAGCAGTCGCAGCCACGCAATTCAGATTCACCTCAGCAAGGCCAACAAAATCAGCAAAGACAATTAGCAGGGCAGGGTCAGCAGTCGACTCAACGAACCGGAGCGGAGCAGTCAGGTGACCCTAGCGCTCAGGCGGCCATTGAACGTGCGCTGGAGCAAATGCAACAGGCTGCAGCCAGTGATAGCGCGGCTATTGCTGCTGCGCAAGGCCAAAAAGCGCTCGAGAGTTTGCGTGATCAGCAGCGCGAACTAAGCGAGGCGGGTGAAAGTTCGGTGTCGCAGATCGCCAGACGCTTGGGCGAGCGCGGACAGGCGCTTGTTCGTAATCAGCAGGCGCTACAGGAAGGTCTTGCAGAGGCTAGCAGAAATCAGGGGCTGGGTCAGACTCGCCGCGAGGCGCGACGCGACGAAGCACTGCAGACACTTCTTGAGGCGCAGCGCCAACAGCAGCGCGATATCGAGGAAATCGAGGATATGCTTCGCGCGGTTGTGACGCGCGGTGAGAGCGAAGACAGGAGTTTGCTCACTCAGGCTCAGGCGGCAACCCGTGACTTGAAGCCGATTCGCGACGAAATGGCGACGAGCAATCGCGTTCTACGCAATGGCATGCTCAACCTTGCCATCGATATGGAACAGGAACTTGGCGAACAGATTCAGCAGCTGGCGCAGAGCCTGGCACAATTAAATCCCTCGCAAACGCAGGATTCCGCAAGCTCGACTCGGCAAGTAGCAGGGGACGCCCAGCAGCTGCGGCAGCAGATCGAAAGCCTCAGCCAACAGGCCGCCGAATTTAATCAGCGTGGCGAGACGGCGGGCGATGGAAATGCGCCCTCCCTTGCGCAGATGCGAGAGCAGTTAGAGAGTAGTCAAGCACTTGCCGACAGTCTGTCGCAGCAGCTTGCGCAGCAGCGCGGTGGATCCGCACAGGCGCTGCGCGGCGACTCCAATACGGTAGGAACAGCGAGATCTATCAGACAGCAGTTGTCTAGGCAGGACATAGAAGCGTTTCTCGCACAGCCTGAGCTTCTTAAAGCCCTTCTGCAACCCATCGTTGAGCTCGAGGGCGCGTTGCGTGCGCAAGCCGAGTTAGAGAGCGCGGCGACGCAGCTCTATAGCGCGGATGACGAAACAATTCCAGACGCCTATCGAGAGCTAGTGGAGCAGTACTATCGAACCCTGTCAGAGGGTGATAGTGGAGGAGTTCGGTAGTTATGCAGTCTTCCGATCTCTCTTTTTTAGAGGCATTGCGTGCTGGCACACTCAGTTTCGCCTATGGCATTCCGCCTTGGGCCTTCTTCGCCGCGTCGCTCCTCGTGATTGCACTCGTCTGGTTTGGCTACACAAAGACGACGAGACCATTAAGCCTGCGCTGGCGCGTTGGGCTCGTCGCTCTCCGGTCTGCGGTGCTCGTGGTTATCATGGTTTGTTTGCTAAGGCCGGTCGTGATCGATCAGGAGGTCATTCCACAGGAGACTTTTTTCGCGGTCCTCGTCGATAATTCTGCCAGCATGAAAATTGCGGATATGCCCGGCGGCCAGACGCGCACGGAGGCTGCAGAAGACTCTCTGTCTCGGACTGGTCTTTTGGATACGCTCGCCGAAGACTACCAATTGCGATTTTTTGGCTTTGGTGGTGAGACTCGACGGGCGAGTGAGCTCGCGACAATTGGCACTGATTTCGATGATGACGAAGCCGCGATAGCCTTTAGTAAGACTGCTATAGGCGATGCACTGAATTATGTCGATGACCAGTTAGGTAGTTTGCCATTGGGCGGTGTTTTGCTGATTAGCGACGGCGCAGATAACAGCGGCACGGATGCTTCCATCGCTGCTCGTAGATTCGCCGCCAGTGGTGTCCCAGTATTTACCCTTGGCGTGGGAATGCCAACACTCCCAAATGATGTTGGCATAGAAGGTGTTTTAACAACCGAAACCATTTTGGAAGGGTCGGTCTTTACAGCTCAAATCCGGCTCGTTCAAGCAGGCTTCGATAACGAGCGAGTTCGTCTTCGTGTTTTCGATAATGAGCTTGAGGTAGCTAGCCGAGAAGTAATTCTGGCTCCGGGAGATATTACCCAACGCTTCGAAATTGAACTCACCCCTGAGCGCGACGAGGCCATTGTCTACCGGTTAGAAGTTGAATTGCTCGATCGCGCGAAGGCAAATCAGGAGCGAGTGCTCGAGAACAATGAGTACGAGTTTCTTGTTGATAACACCCCCAAGCCCGCTCTCGATATACTTTTCATAGAGGGGCATCCGCGCAACGAGTATAAGTTTATTCAGCGAGCCGTACGTGGAGATAATTCCTTGCGCCTCGCGACCTACCTGCGTACCGGGCCAGAAAAATTCTACCGACAGGGAATCGAGTCTCCGACTGAATTAAGCGATGGGTTTCCGCGCGAGCGCGACGCGCTGTTTGAGTATGAAGCGATTATTCTCGGCGACATAGAGCAGGAGTTTTTCGATGCCGAGCAACTTGCGCTGCTCGAAGAGTTTGTATCCGAGCGGGGGGGAGGGCTTCTGCTATCGGGAAGAGTTGATGAAGGCTTTATCGGTACGCCACTTGCCTCAATTGCGCCCGTGAATTTGGTTGAAGAGTCGCTACTGCCCCAACCTTTGCAGGGGGGCATTCGACGCGGTGATCATCCAACCGGTGCGCTTTTTTCGCCGCGGTTGACCGCGGCTGGACGCATTTCACCGCTGCTGCGGCTCGCCGCCGAAGAGGCTGCGAATAGGGATTTTTGGTCGCAGTTGCCGCCTCTTCAGGGGGTCTATGTAAGCGGCCGAATCAAGCCCGGCGCCTCAGTATTGCTCGAACACCCGAGCCTCGAGTATCAGAATCAGCCGCTTCCAATTATTGTTTCGCAGCGATTCGGTTCTGGCAGAAGTATGAGTGTTGCTACTGCAAGCACATGGCGCTGGCAGATGATGCTACCTGTTGCCGATCAAACTCAGGAAAAGCTCTGGCGGCAACTGCTCAGGTGGCTTGCAGTTGGTGCTAAAGAGCGCATTACACTCAGTTTCGATCGGGAATCCTATAATGTTGGTGACACGGTAAGAGTCGAAGCAACTGTCCGTGACGCGAGCTACAACGCCGACAATGATGCGACATTATGGTTACAACGCGAAGATCCGCTTGGTGCTCTCAGCGATATCCCCATGCAGTGGCTGATTAAGGAGGAGGGCGTCTACAGTGCGGAGTTCCTCGCAGAAGATGTAGGTGTGAATAATCTGCGAATCGACGTCACAAGTGCTGCCGGAGAAGGGCGTGCGGAAAACGCCGAGGCGAGTGCATCACTCGTTGTGACTCCCTCACTGCGTGAATATTCGAATCCAGGACTCGACGCAGGCATTCTCCAACGACTAGCTGACACGACAGGCGGAGATTATGCCACCATTGACAATGCCGCGTCGCTCATCTCTTCCATTCGCAACACACCGAACGCTTATTCCAAGGAGGTGATGACAGACCTTTGGGATAGTCCTTGGTTACTTGGGTTGCTCATTTTGTTGCTGTGTCTGGACTGGACGCTGCGTCGCAGCAAGGGGCTGTCTTGATGAAAAGCCTGCTTAGCAAAGCGCTGGCGCCAGCGTTGTTCATTCTTGGTCCATTGACCGCGATAGGTCAGAGTGGAGAAGACCGAGAATTATTCGCGCAATCAGCGACTACGTCAAAGTATGCAATGATCCTAACCGGTGCCACGGTCGGTCAAGAAAACGAAGCAAAGTTCCGCCAACTTTCTCTTTCTCTTCACGACATTCTCGCGAGTGATTATGGCTATAGCACCGCTGGGATAGAGCTTCTACTGAGCGAAACCAATGCTGATTCGCGTGCAGATGGAATGTCGGACAGAGACGGGATAATTGCGAGCTTAAGCAGGCTGAAGGAAAAACTAAAAACTGGCGACCAGCTCGCTGTTTTTATGCTCGGTCATGGCACGGGTGTCGATGATGAAGCGAAATTTAATCTCCGTGGGCCAGACCTTACCGGCGTGGAATTTGCCCGTCTATTCGATGGCTTTGCCGAGCAAGACCTAATTTTCGTAAATACAACGAGTGCGAGCTACGGATTCTCCACGGCTCTTGCTCGTGAAGTGGCAGGAGAAGGACGCATTGTCATCTCTGCCACTCGCTCTTCATCGGAGAAATTTGACCCTTATTTCCCGCGTTATTTTATAGAGGGTTTAGCTGATAAGCGCGCCGATCGCGATAAAAACACTCGAGTTTCGTTACTCGAAGCGTTCACCTACGCAAAGAATAACGTCGAAGAATTTTACGAAGAATCAGGCAGGCTGGCTGCCGAGCATGCCGGGCTAGACGACAATGGCGACGCTCTCTTCGCTCTTGCACCAGCGCCTGGCGAAAGCGACGGGAGCCTCGCAGAGATTGCGTTTATCGATGCCGCGGATGCGGACGATGACACCTTGTCTGCAGAACGTTTAGCGCTTAAGCGACGGATGCAAACACTTGAGCGCAATATATTACTTCTGCGTGGCCGCAAGGCGGAATATCTAGAAGGCGACTATTGGCTGCAACTTGAGACTTTACTTGTTGATCTTGCAAAAACGACGGAGCAATTCAATGTTCAAGCGCCCTGATACTTTTTTAATAGACGCGGCGAAACGCAGACACTCGCGTGTAAAATGCTGCCTCTATGCCGTTATCTATTCCGTAGTATTTATCACGTCGCATGCTACGGCACAGAGCTTGAATGATGTCTTAGCGGATGCCGATTCTCCTTTAGCGCAAGGAGAGCAATTGTTTCTTCGTGGATCCTATGCCGCGGCGAGTGACGCATTTATGCGTGCGCAAGGTTTGGACCTAGAAGAAGGTATCGTTGGCGCGAGTCGGTCATTAGCAATGATGGGTGATAGGGCGCAGGCGATCGCGGTTTGTGAAAAAGCGTTGGCGAACGCCACACCGCCAGATTTGCCTCTAATCGCAACTCAACTCGCTGAATTGAGACTCGCGCAGGGAGAGTCTGCGCGCGCGCTCACGTTATTTTCACAAATTGATTCGGGTCTAGATCAGCCGCCGCTTCGCACTCTCGTTAAAAACGGTGAAGCGTTGCAAATGGTCGGTCGACGCGATGATGCTAAATCGCAGCTTCAGCGTGCACTCGATCGCTACACTGATGGCCTAGTTTTTTCTTCTCAAGATATTGGCATGGTCGCGCGCGCAAGTTGGCTTCTTGGCGAATACCATGATGCGAATAGTCTTTTCAGCGAGGCGACGAGGCTCGACCCAAATAATCTCGAAGCGCAGACCCTGTGGGGGGACTTGTTCCTCGAAAAATACAATGCGGCGGATGCGCAGCGATCCTACCAAGATGTGCTTGCGATAAACGCGCGCTATTTGCCGGCACTTGCCGGCATTGCACGCGTCAGCGGCGACATGGGAGCATTGGAGCGTGCTCTTTCAATTAATCCGAACTACGTTCCTGCGCTCGAGGTACAGGCACAGCTATTTTTTGTGAACGACAGGGAAGACGACGCGCTTGCCGCGATAAATCGTGTACTCGAGCTAAATCCAGAGTCGCTAAAAAGCCTAAGTCTTCTGGGAGCAAAAGCCGCCCTTGAGGAGCGTCTTCAGGATTTCGCCGAAATCCGTGCGCGCGTTGACGCCTTCAGTCCTTCGAATCCACAGTTTCTTGGCGATGTTGCCGACACGCTCGGTCGTCAGTATCGATTTGTCGAGGCTGTCGCTTTGGCGCGTGAGGCAATCGCTTCGGACCCAAGCTATTGGCAAGGCTACACGCTTCTAGGAAGTAATCTTATCCGCCTGGGTGAGGAGGTCGAGGGGCGTGAAAATTTAGAGATTGGTTTCGATAACGATCCATTTAACGTCATGACCTCGAATATGCTCAAGGTGTATGACACGCTCGACAGCTACGTGACAGTTGAAAGTGAGCATTTCAAAGTAAATTTATCTGAGAAAGATGAACAGATTTTATGGCCCTATCTGGAGCCATTGCTCGAAGAGAGTTGGGACACGCTAACCGCAAAATATGGATTCGAACCAGAAGGACCAATACTCATTCAGGTATTCGAGAACTCGCAGGATTTCGCCGTCCGCTCCGTCGGGCTTCCCGATATTGGTCCGCTTGTGGGTATCTGTTTTGGGAAGGTTATTACGCTAATCTCGCCTGATACTCTGTCGGCAAACTGGCAGGAGATTGTTTGGCACGAGTTCGCGCATGTGATAACGCTACAGATGACTGGCAACAAATTACCGCGCTGGTTATCAGAAGGGATATCGGTGTGGGAAGAGCGTGAGGGAAGGCCCTATTGGGGACGGAGCCAAGGGCTCGACTTAGTGAGGGCGTGGGAGCAGGGTAAACTCCTCCCGTTCGCAGATTTAAATAAAGGCTTTAGCGGTGCACAAAATAGTGCGGATCTTGGCTTCGCCTATTTTCAATCGTATTTGGTTATTGACTATATTACGCGAGAATATGGCTTCGAGGGTCTGCGTTCCCTGGTGATGCAATACGACGAAATAAAATCAGACGCTGAGAGATTTAGCGACGCGTTCTCAATTTCACTCGAAGATTTCGACGCGGGTTTTCTCTCTTGGGTTGAGCAGCGAGTTGCGGAGATAGACGTCTACGTACACAAAGAAGATGCCCCAGATGAAGGCGAGGGCCATGGTCATGGCGTGCGCGAAAATTCGAGCGCGATTCTTGCCGAACTGTATAACAATGCGTCGCTAAAGCAGCACATGAGCGCGCGAATCGAAGCAAATCCGAAGGACTTTCAGGCGCACCTCCAGATGGGTATCGTGCTGTTTAAGGAAGAGGCATTTGACGAAGCAAAAGTTTACTTAGACGCAGCCTACGCCATGCTCCCAGAATATACTGGTTACCCGAGTCCGCCGCTCGTGCTTGCGCAGATCTACGAGAAAGAAGGCAATGAGGCTGCTCGCCTCGAGCAACTCAGTCTGCTGCTCGAGAATCAGCAGCATGACTACAATTCAGCGATCACTTTAGCCGAGGCAGCTTTCGCTAGCGACGACCTAGAACGCACAGCTTACTTTATTGACCGAGCCATTCAGGTAGATCCTTATCGACGCGAAGTCCACGACTTACGGGCGCGTCTAGCCTCTCTGCAGAACGACACTGCGGTAGCGGTGCTCGAAAACGAAGTCATTGTGACTCTCGAGGTCGATGACCCCGTCGAGGCGCGAACTAATCTGGCAGAGGCGTATTTAAACAATGGCGATTTGGAGTTAGCCAAGCGCAACGTGCTGAGCGCATTAGAGATCGCACCGAGCTATGTTCGCGCGCAAAAAGTTCTCCTGCGCGCAGTCGATGGAGCGAGCGGAAACAATGACTAGATGTGAGAGACTCGCGTCGTCTCGGGGGCTGCAACCCGGTGAGTAAAGGCACACGCGAGCATAAGTCAACGAGCAGAACTGGCGCCGCTATAGGTCTGTTTTTCTGTGTTGTCGCACCATTGTTCGCTTTTTCTTCCGACGCGCTATCACAAAATTTACGATTCGATGAACTTGCCCCCGATGCTGAGGATCTGTCGGTATACGGCGACGAAATCACCGAGTTCCAATGGGTGCGTGGGCGCTATACGAATCATGGTGCCGGTCGAGGCGGGTTTGGTCGGCGCGGCGGTGGTTGGTGGGATACTGACTTTCCAGATTCTGATGAGAATTTTCTTCGAGGTGTGCAGCGCTATACTAACGTCGATACCAATCCTCGCAATTACACGTTTGTTGAATTAACTGATCCGCGTCTCTTCGAAAATATTTTTCTTTACATGAACTGGAAGCGTGTCCCCATCGGCTATCCGATGAGTGGTCCTAATTTTACTGCACCCGAGGTCGAAGCGCTGCGCGAGTTTATGCTCCGAGGCGGTTTCGTGCTAGTCGACGACTTTTGGGGGCAGCCACATCTTGATGATATGTTTGTCGAGATCCGAAAAATTTTCCCTGAGCGCGAGATTATTCGGCTTGAGTCGGATCACGAGGTCTTTCACATTTTCTTTGATATCGATGAAGTCGCTCAGGTGCCTGGAAGGATGGTGACGTGGGATTATGGTGGTTTTCTCAATAAAGATGACCCTCAGTATCCGCCAGCAGTCTATGCTGTTTTAGACGACGACGGCAGGGTGATGCTTGCGGCTAATTACAACACCGATCTCGGCGATGGTTGGGAACATACGTTTTATGCGGGCTACCCCACACAGTCGACTAACGATGCCTATAAGATAGGAATAAATTATTTGATCTATGCGTTTAGTCATTAATCTTCGTTTGGCATATCGTCAACTTACAGGCATAGAATTTAACACAGGACTCAACAATGACAGATTTTAATCAGCAGGAAGGGGCAGAAATGGAGAGCAATGAGTCTATTGAGGCTAACGCCTCAACGGTTGAAACAACAGCAAGTGCAGAAAATAGTGCACTTGAAACTCCTGACGATCTCGCGCTAGTAAAACGAATGCAGCAGGGCCACCAGCAGATCGTCGACGAGATCCGAAAGGTTATTGTCGGTCAGGAAGCGGTTGTTGATGAGCTTCTCATTGCCCTTTTTTCGGGCGGACATTGTCTCGTAACCGGTGTTCCGGGTCTCGCAAAGACGCTCCTGATTAAAACTGTCGCAGACATTTTGCAGGTAAACTTCAGTCGTATTCAGTTTACCCCAGACTTGATGCCGGCTGACGTTGTCGGGGCCGAGATAGTTGAAGAGAAAGACGGCAAGCGTGGGCTCAATTTTGTTAAAGGCCCTATATTTACAAATATCCTTCTGGCGGATGAGATTAACCGTACACCACCTAAAACTCAGTCCTCATTACTCGAAGCGATGGAAGAACGGCAAGTGACCGCGGCGGGGACTACCTACCCGATGGCGAAGCCGTTCTTCGTGCTTGCCACGCAGAATCCGATCGAGCTTGAAGGCACTTATCCTCTGCCTGAGGCGCAGCTTGACCGTTTCATGTTCAAAATCGAACTTAAGTATCTCTCTGAGGCAGATGAAGTGGCCGTTGTCGCCAACACAACGCAGACCCGAGATACTGCGCTTTCGCATCCGCTCAGCGGCGAGGACATTCTTGAATTTCAGCGCATAGCCCGGCAGGTCCCCGCTGCCGAGGCGGTGATACAGTACGCGGTAAGACTTGTGCATTCTTCGCGTCCTCAGTCTGATGTGGCGCCGCAGTTCATTAAAGATTGGGTAAGTTGGGGTGCGGGCATTCGCGCTTCGCAGAATCTTGTTCTTGCAGGCAAGGTGCGAGCACTGCTGCATGGTCGTTATAACGTCTCCTTCGGTGATATCCGCGCGTTGGCACCGTCGGTACTCAGACACCGTGTATTGCTAAATTTCCACGCTGAGGCAGAGCGCATCACTACCGACACCGTGATCTCGCGGTTACTCGAAGAGGTGCCGGAGCCGAGTTCGGGACTGTAGATTTGTGTATTTTGTGATACCTCTAAACTTCACCGCTGCTTTTATCGAGCATGAGTAAGACCTGAAACCTATGCCAACAAAGACAGAGACCGAGGCCTCGAAATCCAAGGCGCCCACTGAAGGGGCTGCGAACTTTTTGGATCCGAGCATACTCGCAGGGATCGACAATCTCGAACTGCGCGCGCGTGTGGCGGTCGAAGGCTTCTTGTCGGGCCTACATCGAAGTCCGCACCGCGGTTTCAGTGTGGAATTTAATGACTATCGTCACTACCAACGCGGCGATGATCTGCGTCATGTGGACTGGAAACTCTACGCCCGTAGCGACAAGCTCTACATTAAGCAATACGAGGACGAAACTAATACTCGTTGCATGATTGCACTCGATACCAGTGCTTCGATGACGTATGCCTCGGGCGGTATGAGTAAACTCGACTACGGTATAAGTGTCGCTTCAGCGCTTGCGTATTTTATAATGCGCCAGCGCGACGCGGTGGGTCTCATTACCTTCGATGACAAGCTGCAAGAATTTTTGCCAGCGCGCTGCCGGCAACCACATCTTATGCACCTGCTGCGGCTTCTCACACAGGTGTCTCCGGGCGATCAAACCAATGCAGCGAGCCCCTTGAGCGACCTTGCGGCGACGCTTACTAAAAAAAGTCTCGTATTGCTTATTTCTGACTTGCTTCAGGGTGAGGAGGAAACTATCGCGACGCTGCGCAATCTTCGCGCGATGGGTCATGATGTCATTGTTCTCCATGTCATGGATGATGCAGAGCTCAACTTTACCTTTGACGAATCATCCGAATTCATCGACAGCGAGACGCGAGAAGCCTTTATTACGACACCGGCTTCTGTGCGCACAGCCTACCTTGAAAATGTGAATGCCTATCTGGCCGAATGCAAAAAGCAATGTCAGCGAGCAGGGGTAGATTATTGCCTCCTTAATACTGCTGATCCGATTGACTCAGCACTGTCGGCCTATTTAAGCAAACGGGCGAGGGGATTCTAAATGGTGTTCTTAGCGCCTCTTCTTTTATTCGGTCTCTTGGCTGCCTTAATCCCGATTGCTATTCATCTGATTCGGCGCGAGCGACCCCCCAAGGTCGTTTTTGGCTCGATTCGATTTCTGAAAAACACACCGAAGAAGCTCATTCTTTTTCAGCATATACAACAGTGGGTACTGTTGTTACTGCGTGCGCTTCTTATCAGCCTGCTCGTTTTTGCTTTCGCAAGACCCTTGCTCAATCAGTCGCTTGCGAAATTACTGGACGCCGATCCTCAGTCTGCAGTTTTAGTGGTCGACGCGACGCTAAGTATGCGTTATCCGGGCGTATTCGATGAAGCAATCGACGAAGCGCATGAGTTTTTACAACGCCTGGGACCGGGAGATGAGGCTGCGATAGTTGTCCTCGATGAACGCGCCACGGTGCTGATTGATTTTACAGATGAGCGAGCCGCCTTGATGCGTGTGCTGGATACCTTGGAGGAGCCTAGTTTCGGCTCGACGAATTTGCGATCGGGCCTAGCGCTTGCCGACGAGATGCTCGCCGCAGCCTCGTTTGAGAATCGTTCGATCACGCTAATTTCTGATTTCCAAACCACGGCTGTAGATGAATTAGACGGTAGCTGGAAGTTGGCGAGGGGTGTTGCTTTTACTCCTGTCGATGTAGGCGTTGAGGCCACCCAAAATCTCACAGTCGCAGACGTTCGCGTCCCCTCTACTCTTGTAGAAGGGATGCAGGCGAGCCCTGTTCTGGCGCGCATCCGCTCGACAGGCACTTTACCGATTGAACGTGCGCAGGCAACTCTGCTTGTTGATGGAGATATCGTTGAAAGAATAGACGTCGAGCTTACAGACGTGTCTGAGAAAGTTGTCGAGTTTGCTCACGCGCTAACGGGAAGTGGAGAACAGGGGATTGAGATTCGCGTGCAGGGTGATGATTTTGTCTCTGATAATTCTCGCTTTGCGGCTGTAACCATAGAGCCGAAAGTTGATGTGCTTGTAGTAAACGGCGAGGCATCGTCGGATTGGTTCGATGATGAAGCACATTGGTTCGAGTTGGCGAGCGGTGGAGGGGTAACCGGTCCCTTTTCAGTGACTAGCACCGTGCCAAATCTGTTGACTCCTGAGCTAATTCAAGGCTCGGAGGTTGTGGTCCTGCTTAACGTCGGTGCATTAGGCCTTCAACAAGCGCGCGAGTTAGTTGACTTTGTGCGCTCTGGAGGAGGGCTATTGGTTGCACCAGGCGATCAAGCTGCTGAGGTTACGGCCCCGTTAGATTCTATTCTCCCAGGTAGCTTAGCGGGTAGTCAGCGACTGCGCGCTGGGGATTATCGAGTCATTGCCGATCTAGATCGTCGCCATCCGCTGTTCACCGGCCTGCCCGTTGAATGGTCGACGCGATTCCAGCGTGTATGGACTTTAACGCCAAAAGAGGATGCTGTGACACTCATGCGTTTCGATGATGCGACACCAGCGCTTCTAGAAACACGCGCTGGAGAGGGGCGCGTGCTGCTTACGGCAATGCCGCTGGATTCGGAATGGGGTGATTTCCCTCTGCAGCCACTTTATTTACCCTTCGTGCATGAAACGCTCGACTATCTAGCTGCGCGTCCGAGCGAGCCGAGTCGTTATCTTGTTGGTGACTCAGGGGTGGCCAATTTTAGAGAGGTAGGACTGTCGCGCTTAGCTAGCGAGATGCAAGACCAACGAGGGGGCGGAGGCCAGACGCGGTTGGTAGCCATTAATGCAGACATCAATGAATCTTCGTTAGCGAGTGCTTCAGTCGAATCGGTTTTTGACGCGATTATTAATCCGGAGAACGCGAGCCTTGCCCCGCGCGAGGTACGCACTGCTCAGCGCATGATCGAATTAGAGGAGCCTCAGAGACTTTGGTGGTGGGTGCTCAGCCTCGTTTTATTATTATTGCTCGCTGAGACGTTGGTTTCTAATAGGACCTACCGCTAGAGTCTGCTCTGTGCGTGGTGACACCTTGTTATAATCTAGCGCGCGGCCAATCGGTAATTCATCAAACAGTAAGTTGCGTCATAAAAAAACGGCGACTGATGGGTCGCCGTCTTCGTCTCTTCACTAAATAGCTTCCGCTTAGCCTGTAACGAGGTTAGTACCGAGTGGTTGATGCTTTGGTTTCATCCGCAGCATCTTACGCAAGGCATCTGGGAGAGCGAGCATTGCGGGTGTCACGATTAGCGTAAGAATCGTCGCAAATGACAGTCCGAATACGATTGCAGACGCAAGGCTTACCCACTGAGAGGTAATCGGTCCACCGACTTCGATTTCAGCATTGATGAGATCGACAGAGACGTGCATCGCCAGTGGCAATAGACCAAATCCGGTGGTGAAGGTAGTGAGGAAAACCGGACGCAGTCGCTGAACCCCCGTCTGCACGATTATCTCTTCGAGTGTCCAATCGGTATGCTTGGCTTTGAGATAGTTAAACGTATCGATAAGTACAATATTGTTGTTCACGATAATTCCCGAGAGCGCCACAATACCGATGCCGGTGAGAATGACACTAAAGGTTTGCCCCGTAGTTAGGAGCCCTAGCAAAACGCCAGCCGTAGACAGCAATACAGAGGACAAGATAATTAGCGATTGATAATAGCTGTTGAACTGCGTCACCAACAGTATTGCCATGAGGGCCATTGCAAGGCTGAAGGCTTTGCCTAAGAATGCAGCCGAATTGGCTTGCTCTTCGTTAGCACCGCGGAACACAGCAGTGACGCCTCGCTGCGGCGGATTCTCTTCGAGCCATTGATCTATTTCGATAAGCTTGTTGCTAGCAACGACGCCCGGTGCGGGATTCGCGCGAACATAGACAACGCGTGCGCCGTCGACCCGTTGGATGCTGCTCACCGCGGGTTTTGCAACTCGAGTGATAAAGCTGCTTATGGGTACAGGCCCGTTGGCGGTGGCAATGCGAATCGTATCCATTTGCTCTATGCCGCGGTATTCGGCAGGGTAGCGGATACGAATGTCGACTTCTTCTTCGCTGTCGTTAGGGCGGTAGTCGCCCATAAAGACGCCATTCGTCATGAGTTGTATGGCCGTACCAATTTCCGCCATGCTCGCGCCCATCATTGCAGCGCGTGCGCGGTCGACTTCGATTTCCCATTCGATGCCAGGCACCGGCGCGGTGTCATCGATATCGATAAGTCCTGTCATCTCGTTTTCCATAAAACCGCGAATGCGCGCAGCTTCGGCGAACAGGGGTTCGAGTTCGTCGCCAGACAGCTCTATCTGGATTTCCTTACCAACCGGTGGTCCCTGCTCGAGTGAGACGACCTCTGCGCGAGCGCCGGGTAGATTGGCGATTGCTTGTCTGTAGAGGTTTTCGACTTCAAAGCCGTCGAGGTCGCGTTCGCGACGGTCCGTCATTTCTACAAAAATATACCCGATTAGATCAGGCGCTGTTTGCTGGTCACCGCCGAGCTGTTGCCCGGTGCCAGACTGCATAACAATCCCTTTAAAGTAGCCTACCTCGTAAATACGATCCTGCACGCTGAGCATGATGTCGCGGAGTTCTGCTGGCGAGTAGTTACCACGCGCGAATACTTGAATTTGTGTCTGACTAGGTTCGACGCCGGTAAAAAACTCAACCCCTTTCCCGTAACGGCCATATGCCCAAACGATAGAGACTAGCGTGACAATACTGAGTAGGAAAACAGTAATGGGGAGTTTGACAGCGACTTGGAGGGATTTCTCGTACATGCGAGTAACTCCCGTCGCAACGACCCGGCCATCGTCCCTGCGTTGCGTGGCAAATGCCTTAGCCGCAGCTGATCCTTGGCCTATAAGCGCACCTATCGTCGGTGCGAAGAGGAGCGCGTAAAACAATGACCCAATCAACACGGCGAAAACTGTGATTGGCAGGTAGCTCATAAACTGACCAGAGACGCCAGGCCAGAACATGATTGGCAGGAATGCGGCGAGTGTTGTTGCAGTTGATGCCATGATCGGCCAAAACATGCGATCGACAGCAGCCTTATATGCATCAAGGCTGTTTAGACCTTCGGCCATTTTTCTGTCGGCATATTCGACCATAACGATCGCGCCATCGATGAGCATGCCAAGCCCAAGGAGCAGGCCGAAGATCACCATGAAGTTATAGGTGAAGCCAAGAAGGCTTATAATTATGAAGGCGAAGAAGAAGGAGAAAGGAACAGCAAGCGTGACGATAAGACCCGAGCGAACGCCGACCGAGGCAATAACGACGATGAGAACGAGAACCATCGCGGTCGCCATGTTACCTTGAAGTCCAAGGTTTTGCTCTAGTACAAGTGGCGCCGTGTTATTGATGTAAGACAGCGTAACCGACGGTGGAAGAGTGGGGCGTATGCGCTCGACCACTGCGTCTATCTGTTCCATCGACTCGACAAGATTCGCACCCTTTCGTTTATTAACGTTGAGCGAGATAGATGCAGAGCCGTTCGAGTAGGAGTAGCGCGTTGCATCTTTAAATGTGCGTCGCACTTCCGCGATATCAGATACTGTCAATACGCCGAGATCCGTTGATGCAAGCGGTAGATTAAATAGGTCTTCGGCATTTTCGATAAGGCCGGGCACTTTAACGGAGAAGCTGCCTTGGCCAGTATCAACTTGGCCGGCTGGAATTAGCCGGTTGTTACTCATTACCGAGTTAACGATCGCGCTATTAGGAATCCCATAGGTTTCGAGTTTCCCCGGATCAATTTCGGCTTCGAGCAATTCTTCGCGATTGCCCACCATCACCGCTTCGAGGATTGGCGGTAAAATCTCGATTTCACGCTGAAGCTGCTCAGCGACACGTAGCAATACGCGCTCAGGTACGCCTTCGCCACCGATAGCGATCTGAACGACAGGCAGGCCCGCTGCTGAGACTTCCTGCATCAGTGGTTCTTCGGTGTTGGCTGGGAACTTTGCTTTCGCTCTGTTGACCGCCTCGCGGACATCGCTGAGGGCTGTTTTAGATTCGAACGAGATATCGAATTCTGTAATGATCGTTGCGGCATTTTCGCTCGAGAATGAGCTGATCTGAGTAATGCCGTCGAGTGATTTTAGCTCAACTTCAGTTGGTTTCGCGAGCAGCCGTTCCGCGTCCTCCGGTGATATTCCTTCGTGAATAATCGTGGTGATGATTATCGGTACTTCGACATCGGGGTTTAACTCGACCGGAATCGAGAGATAAGAGCCGAAGCCGGTTAACATGACCGCTACAAAGATGCTCAGCGTCGTGCGCGAGCGTGATACAGCCGTGTCGATATAATTTTTCATCTAGTCCGTCCAGAGTTCATTGCTAGTGTGTTGGTGCTCTCTAGTTAATTCTCGCTAGTCTGGCTTTGCCTTTGCTAAAAGACTGTTGTGCTATCGACGCGCTGCCCCGGGAACACAATTTCTTGGCCTATTGTGACGAGAGTCGCAGTGCCGCTTAGCCCAGTTACCCACACGCCGGAATTCAGTTGATTGCTGCTGTCGCCAATAATAGTGACGCGCTGGAACTGAACCACGTTATTGCGATCGAGAATCTTGACGCCAATTTCGCCTGTATCGTCGAGCGTGAGTGCTGACGAGGGGATCTGGTGAGCACGCAGGTCTTGCGCATCGACCAGAAGTTCGGCCGTAATGCCTTCGCGGATGTCGGTGTTGCTGTTATCTACCTCGACCTCAATTCGATAGCTTCGCGAACTGGTGTCAGCGGCGCGCGCGAGGTAAGAGACATGCCCGGTTACCCGCATGCCGGTGCCTAACTCTGCTTCGACCTGCGAACCAACGGCGAGAGCTGTAATGTTTTGCTCTGGCACGAGGCCGACCAAAAGCATAGGGCTGTCGTCGAGTACTGAGGCGCAGACAGTGCCGACGCTGAGAAGATCACCTAATTCAACAGTGCGGGTCTCTACTACCCCATCAAAGGGCGCGAGAATTTTCGTGCGAGAGAGCGCTAGCTCGGCTCTAGTTACCGCGGCTTCAGCGGCGGCGACCGCTGCTTTCTGCTGTGCCACGATTACATCTGATTGCAGGCCGCGTTTTTGCAGGTCTAGTGAGGCGCTGTATTCGAACTGCGCCTGCTCGAGACGGCTGAGAGACTCGTTTAAGTTAGCGTCTCGGGCATCGATGGCGAGTTCACAAAGAACCTCGCCTTTAGAAACGCGTGTGCCACGTGCGATCGGCTCGCTAACTAATTTCCCAGACTCCTCTGCTCTAACCATCACATGACGGTACGCCTGTGTTCGGCCGCGTATCCGAATCTGTTGCGTATAGTCTTGCTCATTCACCGTCAGCGTGCGCACGAGAGGCGTTTCGATACTTTCGCCAACGTTGCTGCCTTCGGGGGCTGCGCTCACGACAACCGCAGGTCCTGCTTCAACGGAAGTACCGACTGGTTCGCGAGGGATAATCATCCATGCGACGACAGCGAGAAATATTACGATTGCTACTAGTTGCTGCTTTTTCAAACCAGCCTCCGATTGCTAGATTGTTGATCTTGTCACCTTGCCGCAGGCTTAACGGTTGAAAAGTTCACAGTGATAACTTAACAACTACTACGACTTGCTTTGAAAGCCAGATGAACTCCTTGATAAAACATAGGCCGAGGATATGAACTGCGGCGCAGTATCACATGGTTTACGCCCAAGTTGGGACGGCTTACTTAGGCAAAGTGTTACGTATTGTAACCCTATCTAGAAGCAATGCAACGCTTTAACGCAAGCAGAAGCAGGAGAATGTGGCTCGGCAAAACAGTTGTGGCATGCTAATTTCTCTCGAGATGTTTCACAGCGGCTAGGCCTGCTCAAAATAAACGCGTAACGAGGTTGGGAAAATGAAAGATTTAAAGGGAAAAGTAGCAATCATTACAGGCTCTAGCAGTGGCGTTGGGGCTGCGACTGCGCGGTTATTTGCCAGCCTCGGCTGCCATGTCGTGATTAATTACAATACCAATTCTGCGGGGGCTGAGCAGGTGGTGAAAGATTGCGAAGCGCTGGATGTCGAAACAATATGCTTTGGCGGCAGCGTGGCTCATGACAGCGACTGTGAGGCGATGGTGAAAGCCGCGATCGATAAATGGGGGCGTGTCGATATTCTGGTTAACAACGCGGGCACTACTAAATTTGTCGACCACAACAATCTTGATGGTCTCAATGCTGAAGATTTTCAGCGTATTTACGGCGTGAATGTCGTTGGCTGCTACCAGATGACGCGCGCCGTTCGCGCCGCCATGGAAGCAAATGACGAAGGCGGGGCAATAGTAAATATTGCGTCGACAGCAGCGGTAACGGGCATTGGCAGTAGTATTGCCTACGCGGCGTCTAAGGGTGCGATGGTAACGATGACACTCTCGCTTGCTCGTGTACTGGGTCCCAAAATACGTATGAACGCAGTATGCCCTGGATTTATAGAAGGCGATTGGCTGCGCGAAGGACTGGGCGACAAACAGTATGAAGCCGTGAGGGACGCAAACAGACGGGACGCGCCTTTGGGCGTTACTGCTTGCCCTGACACCGTTGCCGAGGCGATATTACACTTCGTGACGGGCCCACAGGTCGTTACCGGTGAAACATTAATAGTCGATGGTGGGCGTCATCTCATGTCAACGCCACTGGGTCGGCGTTAGACAAGCAGATTGAATTGCTATCATGCCGCCGCGCGTTAACTGGCAACAGGGCGCTTCTGCAATTTTCGCTGAAGCGTGCGTCGATGCATTTTAAGTTGCCGCGCGGTCTCCGAGACGTTGCCGTCATTTTCGGCTAATACTTTCTGAATATGCTCCCATTCGAGCCGTCTAACCGACATGGGCTCAAGAGTTGATTCCGCCTTCTCCACTTGCGAAGGCTTCGCCTCATGGTCTTTTGCGAGCAGGGCATTGAGAATGTCGCCGGTATCCGCAGGTTTGGCGAGGTAATCATCGGCACCCAATTTAATCGCCTCGACTGCCGTTGCGATGCTGGCGTAGCCCGTCAGCATTAGAATACGCATCTCGGGATTGGCCTTACGCAGAGGCTGGATTAACGACAGCGAGGTATGCCCACCTAGATTAAGATCGAGAATCGCGTAGTCGAAATTACCCTCAGCTATCGCTCGGGCTGCGGCATCTGCACTTAGCGTGTGGTTAACGGCATAGCCACGTTGCTCGAGGGCTCTTGCAATCGCCCTTGCAAACACCTCGTCATCTTCGACGAGTAAGAGAGCAGGCTTCATAATCATGACCTTGCGCTCAATGAGTCAGCTAACGAACGGCGCTCTATCGGCAAGAGAATACGCGTACGTGCGCCACCGCTGACATTTCTCATTTCGATTGTGCCGCCCAGTCGCTGAATCGAGGCGTTGGCAAGGTAAATTCCTAGCCCCATGCCTTGGTTTCTAACGGAGATAAAAGGTTCGCCGAGGTTCTCCATGACTTCGTCCGGAATACCCGGACCATCGTCAGTGATTATTAGTTCGATCATTTCTGACTCGCGCTGGATTGATGAATCTGCGCCGATTATTTTCGCGCTCACACAAACCTCGCTGCGAGCCGCTTTGATGCCATTTTCAATAATATTGATAACGGCGTGCTTTACACTGGGATCTGAAGAAAGTTCTTTTCTATCAGTTTGTGCTATTTCAAATCTGATTTTTGATGTCGGATGAATGTTGGTTAAATACTCGCGAATATCGTCGACGAAGTCTGAGATCAAACTGTTGCGCGGGACACCCCCATCCTCTTTGTGGTAATACCGCGTAAGCTGAGTGAGCGAGTTGCGACAGCGGGTAACCTGCTGTCGTAAAATACCGATATCCTCTTTCACTTCTGGGGCGGCCAGATTCTCCATCGCGATTTCGTCGAGTTCGCCGAGCATAACAGCCATAGTCGAAAGTGGCGTGCCCAACGCGTGCGCAGTGCCTGCTGCAAGTGTGCCTATGGCGATTAGTTGCTCACTGCGCAGGGCCTCCTCTCGAGCGTGAGCAAGGTTGATCTCGCGTACTCTAATTCCTTCGGCCATACGCGTGACAAACGCGGTGATGAGCGCGGCGCTGACTACAAAAATTACCCACATGCCCACCAAATGAAGTTGGAAGGTCATCTCTTGTCCCTCTGCGCCCATCGTCATTTGTTGACCTGAGCTGAGATCTAGCAAGAGGAAAAATGTGTAGATCGCGATGCTACCCGCAGCAAAACTCAGGACCATAAAGCGGGGGAGGATAGTGGCGCTTACTGCAAGTAGCACTAGTAAGTAAGAGATAAGTGGATTACTTATACCCCCCGTTTGGCTTAGTAGCAAAATGAGCAGAACGACGTCTGCAAGCAAGTGGCCTAACAGTTCGAACGCAAGAACCGGGCCGGTGGAGCGGAGTCTCCGAAATCCAATGAATAAACTTACGATGACACCCAGCACTAGTGCCAGCACGACGCCCAGTGGCACCTCGATGCTGCTGAAAGGAAGCAAAATTGCGAGACCTAAAAGGCCAATGATTGTGACGAAGGCGCGCAGCTGCAGCAGTCGCTGAAGCGCAACGCGATTCGGTGAGGCGCTTTCCTCAAGCGGGGCCATGAGCGCGCGAAGACTAGACTGCGGCTTGTGTATCGCTACCATACTATTGATCCTTCGCCAGGGGCTTGGGTGATCAGACTCGGTTTTTCCTATTCTAACTTAAGTTAAGCTAAGGGTTTAGCGGGTTCGATCCTAGGCAATTCTGTCTTCGCACGCTATATTCACTTTCAAATCCTTACCGCGCCCCAAAGCAGCCACAGAAATCGATAACCCTATGACCGAAGACCACTCTCAGGCCTCAGTTAGCCGCCATTTTTTGCTGCGTCGTGGTCCCTCTAGCTACTACTCGGCGCAAAAACAGGCGCTTGATGAGGCTAAACGTAAAGTGATAGACGCGCTCTTAGGAGGAGTTGAGCGCTCTGTAAACAAATATCACTATGGACTTTTTACCGACGACAGGCAGTCACTAGGCGACGCGCAGGGGGCGTTAAGCAGCAAGCTAATTGCACTAGTGTCCGAGCGTGTTGCTCTAGCCTGCGAGTCGGCAGGGGGAATCGAGTATCGCCTCGGTGTTCAAGGCGCTAGCCTCGCAACCCTTAGCGCGGCATCTTTTCCAGTGGTCTTGCCGCCCCTGGCTGAGGCAGAAAATCAGCCCTCGATCGAAATCATCTTCGTCGAAGTCTTAAGCGAGTCTTTAACAAATAGTGAGAACCTCAGCGAAAGTTTCGACTGCCTGTTAGTCGAGGGCAGTTACCGCAGCATCGATCAATTGGGATTTCTCTCGCGTGCGCGTCGGCTTTTGAAACCCGGAGGGGGGTTGGTTTTCTTCGCTGAATTTTTGCTTGATGACAGTGCCATCGAACATTCTCCATTGCCGAATTGGAGTTCGTTGCTACAGCTCGCCGAGAGGCTTAACTTTTCCGTCGTGGCTGAAGATCATACTTCCAGCGCATTGCGCTCTATTAATGAATTGGTGCAACTTGCGAGAGAGACGCCGCAGCGTGAAATCCAGAATTTCGATGGTGTGCTCGCAGAATTCGAAACTGCGGCTAAGGAACTGTCTTCCGGAAAACGCGCATTTAAGCTTGTCTCTCTCACTAAAGGACAGAGGTCAACTGAGCTCGATAGCGAATACGCCGCTGCAGAATACGGCGATCGATCGAGCTTTGAGCCGGCAGCAGTCGCAACGCTTTTCGAGAGCAGCTTTGGGCATGCATTCGATGCTGAGCTGTGGCATTGGAAATATGAACTTGGGGCAGGGCGCTGCGTTGTCGCGCGGGCTAGCGCCGACGGTGATATCGTCGCTCATTACGGCGGTGCGCCTCGTGATATAAGCTACTTTGGCAGAGAGGCGCTAGCCATTCAGCCCTGTGATGTGATGGTTATGCCAGAGAAGCGCACGCGATACGGCCGCGGCAGTCTATTCTTTAAAGTTGCCGCTACCTTTCTCGAGCGTGAAATAGGCAATACGGTAGACCATCTTCTCGGATTTGGGTTTCCTAACAAAAAGACAATGCGGCTTGCTATTCGGCTCGGTCTTTATGAGAAAACCGATGATTTCGTCGAACTCAGGCTTCCAGTGTTGCAGTCAACATCAGCAACGCTAGAATCAGAGTGGACGCTCGCTCGTTTCGATGCTGAGGATCCATCGCAGCGCGCCGACGTGGACGTGTTATGGGAGACTATGCGAGCAGATTTTCGAGACGGAATCATCGGCGTTCGCGATTGGGACTACATAAGTTATCGCTATCTGCAGCACCCACATAGTGCCCGCTATGTGTTTCATTGGCTGCGCGATTCGACGAACAAGGCAATGGCGCTGATCGTGATTAAGCGCGGCGAAGACGCCTGGCTTGTGATGGATATCATTGCGTCGCTAGAGGTGGTTCCACCAGCACTCGCTGCGCTTGAAATGTTTCTGTCCTCGGATCAAAAAGCAGCGACTCAGGGCCCTTATGAGATTGCGCTTTGGCTCACCAAGGGCTGGGTAAAGAAGCTCGATATGCCAAATGCGGAGATTCGTGATTTGGGCATCGAGATTCCTTGTAATAGTTGGAACCCTGGGCCGCCTGCTGCGTTGCTTTACGGCAAATGGTGGCTGACTGCGGGGGACATGGATTTTCAGTAGCAACTACACAGCGCGAAGCTACTGATAGTTTTCGAAGTAAGAAACGGCCGCAGAGACGGCGAGGAGAAAGGGATGAACAAATATAATCAAGGCCTGGATAAAAACGCAGCGAATTTCGCACCGTTAACCCCACTTAATTTTATCGAGCGCGCCGCGAGTGTTTACCCAGATCAGACCTCGATCATACATGGTGATACTCGCTATACCTGGTCACAAACTTATTCGCGTGCCTGTCTGCTTGCCTCTGCGCTAGATGGAATGGGTGTAGGCGAGGGCGACACTGTTGCTTTCATGGGTGCCAATACGCCGGAGACATTCGAGGCGCATTTTGGTGTGCCGATGATCGGTGCTGTACTCAATGCGCTCAATGTGCGGCTCGATGCGAAAGCGATTGCTTTCATTCTGGAGCATGCCGAGGTTCGCGTGCTTTTTACGGACCGCGAATACAGTGCAACGATCAAGGCAGCGCTGGAGTTGCTGACAGATAAGCCGCGTGTGATTGATATCGATGACCCGTATTTTGAAGGAGGGGAACTGCTCGGCGAGACGGATTACGAAGCGTTACTTCGCACGGGTGATCCTGACTACCGATGTTTCCAAGTAAAAGATGAATGGCAGGCTATCTCGCTCAATTATACCTCGGGCACAACGGGCGACCCGAAGGGGGTTGTTTTTCATCATCGAGGCGCTTACTTAAATGCTCTCTCGAATGCAATGTGCTGGAATATGACGGCGCAGCCGGTTTATTTGTGGACCCTGCCTATGTTCCATTGCAATGGGTGGTGTTTCCCTTGGACGCTCGCGGCAGTGGCGGGTACCAGTGTGTGTCTGCGCCATGTGCGCGCAGATGTCATATTCGATTTGATTAAGTGCCACGGCGTCACTCATTTTTGCGGTGCCCCGGTTGTCCTCAATACTCTATTAAACGCCGATTCCAAACTGCACGATGGCGTACCTTCTGGCATCAATGCGATGACGGCGGGTGCAGCACCTCCGGCGGCGGTAATCGCTGGGATGGAGAAACTTGGGTTTAATGTCACCCACGTCTATGGACTCACAGAGACTTATGGCCCCTGTGTCGTCAGTGCACCGCAGTCAAATTGGGCCGACATGGAGATCGATGCGCGCGCCGAACTCATGGCACGTCAGGGCGTGCGCGCGCCTCTGCAAGACGAGCTAATGGTTGCTGATCCTGAAACGCTCGTCCCCGTCCCGAAGGACGGGATGACTATGGGTGAAATATTTATGCGCGGAAATCTGGTCATGAAAGGCTATCTTAAGAACCCTAAGACCACCGAGGCATCGTTTGCCGGTGGATGGTTTCACTCGGGTGATTTAGCCGTTTGGCACGAGGATGGCTATGTGCAAATCAAGGACCGGTCGAAAGATATTATTATCTCAGGCGGTGAGAATATTTCATCCCTCGAAGTTGAATCGGTTCTGTTCCGCCATCCAAAAATACTTGAGGCTGCGGTGGTTGCAGCAAGTGATGAGAAATGGGGTGAGGTACCCTGTGCCTTTGTTTGTCTCAAAGACGGTCAAGAAATGACAGCCCAAGAACTCGTTGCCTATTGCCGCGAGGAGCTCGCGGCATTCAAAATTCCGAAAAAGGTCGACTTTGGCCCTATCGAGAAAACGTCGACAGGCAAGGTTCAAAAATACCTCCTGCGAGAGCGCGCTGAGAGCATACCTCTAGTTCTAAAGGCCTAGTCTCGATAGTGGTGCTTTATGTCTCCAACTTTGGCGTCCTCGTCAATCTTGAGCGTCACCTTATGATAGAGCCGGATGTCGCCTTTGACTTCGGCGTTACTGTCGATAATTAATTCTGGTGGCGTATTGTTCCAGTTTAACCAGCGTGTCCAGGAGCGGCGACGGCCCTCGAAAATCACGTCGCCCTCAATCACGCTGCCCTTGGCAATAAGGACATCGCCATTGGTTGTGATAACACTGTCGCCGACGTGAGTATTGTTGAGAGAAATTTTCCCGTTAACCGTTTCTACACTGCCATCAATCTTGCTGCCATTGCCAATGCGAATAGCCCCATTGATTGTTTCGAGTGAACGTCGGACAGTGACGTTTTCTCTCACTCGAATGCCGCCGTTGACGGTTTCAGCACTGTCGATAGCTGCATCATCCTCTATTTCTATGCCACCGTTAACGGTCTCGACAGCGGTTGCGTGAGCGTTTCGTCCAATGTCTATGCTGCCATTCACTGTCGAGACCTCGCTAACCTGTTCGTTTGCCGCGACTCGAATACTCCCGTTCACCTTGCTGATATCTCGAAACTCCTCGGCATGGCTGTTATTAGCAAATAAATAACTTGAGAGTAGCAGCGCGAGCAGCGACGCGGCGGCGAGTCGTCTATTGTGATTACTCTGAAATGGCATTGGGTTTCCTCCTTCGTGGAGTTTTAATTTAGTAGACCGGCTACGGTCCAAGTAATTACAGCGTTCTTGTTAAGTTGCAAAGCAAGTACTTTGCCAATAAATAAAAATATAACTATTTCAATGGCATGTGGATTTCAATGCTGTTCTAAAAAACTTATAGAGGCGAAATTCGCCAAAAATTATTCGTTTCAACATCGCCGCAGACTCGGGCCGTTGATGGATCTCTCAAAGGGGCAACACTGCTTTACAGTCTGTGGGCTATGGGCTAACGTCTACTCGAATTATTTTCCTGCCTCGTTCTATCTAGACGACTAACTTCGGGAAAAGTTACTCACTCTTAGAAAAAGCCTGCCATCATTTTTTATGGAAACTATGAGAAAACTATGAGGAAACTGCGATGAGAGAGCGAAATAAACAGGCGTCTAACCGCTGCGCGTTGCGAAACATTTCGCCTAAGAAAGTCTGCACAAATTATGTATTAGGCTGTTTGAGCGCAGCGGTCGTTGCCTGTGCCTTGTCTAGCGTCGCGCTTGCGCAAGGCGAGATACGCGAGTCTGCTTCGCATCGCTTCGAGGAAGTCGCCGATGGTGTGTGGCTGGCAACAGGCAGTGGTAGCGTCTACACGATGAGCAATGCCCTGGTGCTTGTGGGGTCAGAGGACACGCTACTTGTTGACTCGCATGTCACTGCGGCGGCATCGAGAGCGTTAATCGAGTCCTTATCAGTGCTAACTGACAAGCCGGTCCGCTACCTCGTAAACAGCCATTATCACTTTGATCATGCGCACGGGAATCAGAGTTTTCCGCCCGGCGTTGAGATCATCGGTCATGAGTACACTCGCATGAAGCTCAATGGCGAGGCGGGAAATGTGTTAGAGGAAGTTACGTTTAAGAGTTTTTCCGATCCCGTCCCAGGCACGGTCCGTAGTTTGGAGCGACAGGCGGCAGACGCATCGAGCGGCGCGCGTCGTGAGCAGCTATTGCAGCAGGCGAAGGTTCAAAGGGACTATATGGAGGCGATAAAGGAAATCGTTCCTACCCCGCCAAATATAACCCTCGAATCGAAAATGACGCTGTTTCAAACCCTCGAAGGAGGGAGCCGTGAAATTCAGTTGCGCCATTTTGGCCGCGCTCATACCGGCGGGGATGTGTTGGTGTGGTTGCCCGACGAAAAGGTTGTATTCACCGGCGACATGATGTTGCCCGGTATTGCCTACATGGGCGATGGGCACGTCGATGAATGGCCAGCAACATTAGATGGCCTGAAAGAACTAGACTTCGAGATTTGGCTGCCGGGCCACGGACCTGTGATGCGGACACGCAAGCCTATTCACGATTTTCAAGCCTACCTTCGAGATCTCTGGATAAAAGCGAGCGACATGTATGCTGCAGGCATTGATGCCGCCACGGCTGCCGAGACGCTGGATATGACCAATCATTCAGAAAATTTCGCTCAGATACGCGCGCCGGGTGTCGATCCACGCGCAATCAACCGCATTTATTCGCTCTTGGAGGCGCGCGAAAACTAATTTCCGTGCGGTTTGCAGGCCAGAGGAAAGATTCCTAGCGAAGGTTAGTCTAGCAGCGTGAAGAGCGACAATAATAAGAAGAACAGGAAAAGTAGATGATTGACGTTAACGACCGACCGATTTTTCTGAAGCCAGGACACAATGCTGGCGATTTACTCGAATCGCGTGAATGGAAAATTCTACGCGAAGAACGGGGACTCGTTGAGGTGGAAGCGCACCTGCCCAGCCATTTACTCAACCCTCGCGATCAACTCTTCGGCGGCTTCACCGGAACCTATGTAGATATGATCTCGATCTGGACGGTGCGCACGCTATTCGACTCTCAGCAGCAGTTCAAATGGTCTGCTACGGTGAATATGCGAATTGATTATTTCGCCCCTGTTCTTGGGCCGCGCTTTAAGCTGCGCGGCGAACTAATTAAGGATGGTCGCTCAACCTGCCTCGTCGCGACCCATTTCGAAGATCTGGACGGCATCAAACTGGTTTACGCCATCACGACACTGCGAAAGAGCGACTAGCACGAGCTACATCGAGTAGCCCTTCTCGTCGTGGTCGACGATATCGAGGCCGATCTGCTCTTCCTCAGCTGATACGCGGATGCCACCGGTGAGCGCGCTGACGAGCTTAAGCAATCCGAAGGTCAGGACGAAGGTAAAGAGGCCAACGACGACGATACCGAAGGCTTGTACTAAAAGCTGTGAGCCAATTGTCATTCCCTCTGCCAGCCCATTGCCGCTGAAGATGCCCAGATTATCCGAGACAAGCACGCCTGCGAGGAGAGTGCCAACTATGCCTCCGACACCGTGAACAGGGAATACGTCTAGGGAATCATCGATGCGCATTTTCTGCTTTAGATACGTTGTGCAGAAGTAGCAGACTACGCCACCGGATAAACCGACAAGCACTGCGGCGGCGGGACCCACTGAGCCCGACGCAGGTGTGATCGTCGCGAGACCTGCGACCATGCCTGTGATCGCGCCGAGGCCACTTGGCTTGCCATATTTAAGCCATTCGATCGCCATCCACGTAACAGCGCCGGTTGCCGCCGAGAGATGGGTCACCAACATCGCCATGCCTGCGCTACCGTCTGCTGCAAGGGCGCTGCCGGCATTAAACCCGAACCAGCCAACCCACAGCATTCCGGCGCCAGAGAAGCTCATGGTCAAATTATGCGGCATCATGGGTGCGGTGAGAAATCCTGTGCGGGGACCCAAAAATAACGCAGTTACAAGCGCGCCGACACCTGCGGTGACGTGGACAACGGTGCCGCCAGCGAAGTCGATGAGCCCCATCTGCCCGAGCCATCCTCCACCCCATACCCAGTTGGCTACGGGGAAGTAGACGAGCAGTGTCCAAAGTGTCGTAAAGAGGAGCATCGATGAAAACTTGATGCGCTCGACGAATGCGCCAACCATTAACGCGGGGGTGATAATCGCGAAGGTCATTTGGAAAGTGGCAAAGACACTTTCAGGTATGTCGCCTGCAAGTGAGTCAACCGTGACGCCGCTGAACATCGCCTTACTCAGGCCGCCCCAATAAGCCGACTCGGCTGGGCCGAAGGCTATGCTGTAGCCGGCAATGAGCCATAACACTGAAATCACAGCGGCAATCGCGAAGCACTGCATTAAAACTGACAATACGTTTTTCGTCCTCACAAGTCCGCCATAAAATAATGAAAGGCCTGGAAGTGTCATAAACAGAACGAGCGCAGTAGCAGTGAGAATCCATGCAGTATTGGCGCTATTTAATTCAACTGCTTCCTGCGCGAAAATGGCGCTGGGCGCAGCAAAGAGAAGCGCCGCTGCGGCGATTTTTTGAAAGGTTTTCATGTCTGTCATTGCCTTGTTATTTTTTGGGGCTAAAGAGCGTCGTTACCGGTCTCGCCGGTACGTATACGAATCGTTTGCTCAAGGTTGCTGACGAATATTTTTCCGTCGCCGATCTGACCAGTGTTGGCAGCTTTACAGATTGCTTCAATGACTTGATCGACAATGCCATCCTCGACGGCAACTTCGATTTTCGCCTTAGGCAGGAAGTCGATTACGTATTCTGCGCCCCGGTACAATTCGGTGTGCCCCTTTTGACGACCAAATCCTTTAACTTCGGTCAGCGTCATTCCGCTGATGCCAATTTCGGATAGCGCCTCTCGTACGTCGTCTGACTTGAAGGGTTTTACTATCGCTGTCACTAGTTTCACGTCGATCTCCTGCGGCGCGTTGCCTTGGGCTAAACGCCAAATGATTAGTTCGAAATAAGGTGTCGCACTTGTTGTGGTTGTCGGGCGTAAGTTCCCGCAAACGCCCTATTTTGGTGCGTTTACGGCCACTATCAACGCCAAAACTGTAACATGGTATCGACCTAAGCTCCATCGATCTCGCTGACTTTGATATCTGCTAACAGGTACTTCAAAGAGTCACGTTGGCGCCCCCAGTGTCCCGCGAGCAGCGCGCCAGAAATGTTATGCCAGATACTAAAAATAGCCGCTGGAAGAGCGGCCGTTGCGGAAAAAAATTGTAGCGAAAGCGCCGCTGCGAGCCCTGAGTTCTGCATGCCGACCTCGATCGCTATGGTTTGACTTTGGGTAAGATCGAATCCGAGGAGCCTGCTCAAGGTGAAGCCCCCTGCAATGCCTAGCGCGTTGTGAAGGATAACTGCTAGGACTATCAGTGGGCCAATTCCCTGAAGCTGTGGTGCATTCAGCGCAACCACAATCCCGATTATGAGCAAAATGCAGATCACCGATAATAGCGGTAGCACCGGCTGTAAAGCAGCGCTCACGCGTGGCAGCAGTGCTCGAAAACCTGCGCCAACCAGGACAGGGACAAACACGATCTGCAGCAGATTTTTGATCATCGCTACTTCGTCTACGGCAACCTGTTCTGCCAGATAGAACTGGCTCAGCAAGGGAGTCGCGACGACGCCAACGAGCGTCGACATAAAAGTCATACTCACCGATAACGCTACGTCGCCGCGAGCCAGAAAACAGATGACATTAGATGCTGTGCCTCCGGCGCAGCTGCCGACGAGAACCATCCCCACGGTCAGAGGTGTAGATAGCTGCAAGAGCTTCGCCAGTGTCAGTGCTAAAATCGGCATAAGCAAAAATTGCAGAGCAACACCTACCGCAACCGGACGCGGGTCATGTGCAATACGTGCAGCATCCTCCCGGGTGAGCGTTAGCCCCATCATGAACATTATCGAGGCAAGTAATGGGACAATCATGAATTGCGAAGACGCGAAGCTGTCCGGCTTTAGTGCGCCTGCGGTGGCTATAAGTAAGGCGAAGATCGGGAAAAGCCGGGTGAGGCGCGATTGACGAGGGGTCCTTGGCACCTGGGGGCGAGCACGTTGTCTCACTGCAGGGCGTTTATTTTGAATTGTGGGCATTGGCGGGGGATCTCTATCACTCTAAGTATCGCAGGCATTAGGTAAGCTTAGCATGCGAATAGAGCTACGTTCAGCAACGGTTCAGTCCGTTGACGCTACTCTTCCAATGAGAAATTGGAAGTCGTGACCGGACGTCGCAGCATTGTCTGAGTAGCTGTAACATTCCCGCGCTCTCTGCGTTAACCCCAAGGCAATGCCGCTATTCTAGCCACCTCGGTAAGTTCGATCAAAAACGCATAGTAAGAAGCTCGATTTTATAATAGCCAGAACACCAGTAATTCAGACTAGCAGAAAACAGTAAAAAAGAGGATTCGATTATGATCAGAGTGATAACAGTTTTTACCTTAGGCTTGCTTCTCAATGGCTGTTTAGTCACGGTCGAGTCCGACTCAGATTCAGTGCAGCAGGTATGGAGCGAGAGCGACGTATCGCGGTTGAAGTTAGGCCTCAGCGATGGAGATTGGGTGCGCAGCTCCTTCGGCGACCCTGTGACTAAGCTGAATTATGCCGACGGCACCGAGATCTGGAAATACCGGAATATCTCTGAGAAAGATACCGAGGTAGGTGTCTTCCTGCTGTTCTCGTTCGATGTTGAGCAAGAGCGGGTAGAGACGCTTTCGATCGAATTTACCAACGGCGTAGTCACCAATTACTGGATTGAAGAAGACCGCTTCTAGATAAATACGCACGAATGAGGCCTCCGCAGTGGGGCCTTTGTGCGCGTTTACCCTCCCCATCAGGCCTTATCAGCTCTCATCTTAATGGGCACCTCGATAAGCCAGCCCCTAGCTGAAGCATTGAAAATGCTGATTCTCTACTTTTCCTCCCTACTGCTATATTTCCCGATGTAACTTTTTTTAGGCCGCCACGTCTTTAAGAACATATGCAAATTGAATTCCAGCAAGCGATAGAGAAACATCGTCAACGAGTCGTGACGCTAGCGCGCTATAGCCTGCGCTCGCCTGCCGATGCCGAGGATATCGCGCAAGAGGTGTTCGTTAAACTCTGGCAGCATTGGCCAAAAATAGACCCCGATAAGCAGCTGTCTTGGTTGCTGCGGGTGACCCATAACGCGATTATCGATTTCGTGAGACGTCGCAAGACCAGAAATGATTCGATAGATGAGGCCGTCGACGTAGAGGCGCAAGCGGCTGAACATTCCCAGTTCGACGCGCTTGAGAATAACCAACTGACCGCGAGCCTTACCAAGGCAATAAGGCAGCTAGACGACCCTTTTCGGTCAATTCTCGTGATGCGTGATATTCAGGGGCTAAGCTACGCAGATATTGAAGAGAGTCTTGAAATGAATGCGAGTCAGGTCAAGGTTTATCTGCACAGGGCGCGTCGTAAGCTGCGCGCTGATCCCCAACTACGGATGCGGTTTGAAGAGATGACCTAGCCCCCCAGCGACGTGGTTATGACGTGGTTATAGAGATGAAAGAATCAGAGAATTTAGAGAGTCAGAAAATTAAGGCGGAACAGCAAATGAACAAGAGTTCTGAACAGACACAGTGCTATGCCATGCAGCTCCAGATAGACACATTCTTGGACGGAGAACTAGAAGGTGATCAGCATGCTGCGTTTGTCGGACACGTCGCCGAATGTCCTGGCTGCGCGCACGAGCTCCGCTATGCGCAGAATCTCTATGAATCCGTGCTCGACCTACCCAAAATCGATTGCAACGATGTCCTTATCGATAACCTTCTAGCGATAAGTGCGCAAAGCTCGACCCAGCGAGTCGAAGACTATGAGGGTTCGTCCCCAGAAACCACCCGACTGCCGCTGCGCGCAGGTTTATTTGCGCAGCTTGATCAAATTTTTAGGGAGCGGCTGCCGCTGACTATAGGATTCGCCGCAGTGAGCACGCTGGTGATTGCGGTGGCTATTGTGATGGCACCAAGGGGAGACATTCTACCGCAGTCAGTTGTAGCTGACGCGTCGTCAAACTCGGTCGCAGAGAGGTCGCCGGTTACCCCGGCTGCTTTTGATGCTGAACAGGTGCGCATGGCCCTGGAGGAGCTGAATACCGCAATCGACTACTTAAACAGAGTGAGTCAACAAACAGAGACGATGATAGGTGAGCGTTTCGTGGTGCTGCCCTTGCAGCAGAGTGTTAACAGCTCTCTAAGAAGAGCGAGTTTTAGTGGCAATGAAGAACGACAGGCAGGACCGATTTAGGGTCTGCGCAAATCTAAACCTAGCCGCATAGCGGGAAGAGGTAATGACAATGAATAGAAGTATCCAATTACTAATCGCGTTACTCATAACCGTCGGCCTGAGCATGAGTGCCCAGGGGCAGTCTACGATCAACGATCATCCAGGCTTCGTAGACTTTTCAGCGTTGTCGGGTTTCGCCGGCGCCGAACCGACTGTGCAAATAAGTCTCAAGACACCGCTGCTGAACATGGTGACCAATCTGCTCAAGCAAGAAGATGAGCAAGCGGCCTCATTTGTATCCAAGCTGCTAAGAGTCAACGTCAACGTGTTTGAAAGTAGTGATGTCGATATTAATGAAATAGCGAGCTCTATGGCGGTTTTGGCAGATGAGTTGGACGCACAGGGCTGGGAGCGAGTGGTTAGGGTGCGAGAGGATGAAAACCATGTAGATATCTACTTCCGGCTTTCCGATGACGCAGATCTAATCTATGGCATCGCCATCATGGCCGCGGAGGAAAGTGAGACAGTGCTGGTTAATATAGTTGGCGATATCAGCGTTGAAGATCTTGGCGCATTGGCGAGAAAGTTCGACATTGATGAACTGTCCGAGATCGATATAGACGTTGAGATTGATCAATAACAATTACTAATCGAGGCCGCTTAATTCCATGCGTTCGTCATTAGCTACAACGACTTGCAGGCCATCGATTGTGGTAAAACTCCGATCGCCGAGTTCGAATTTAAAAGCCTGGTATTCCGTCGGGATAGTCTCGCCGGCGCTATAAAGCTTAACGGTCACGACGGTGTGGTCGTCGCGCCATTTCTGCACAGAAACGACACCGCCAAGGGCGAGCATAATGGTTAGGAAAAGGTAGGAAGCTAAGCGAAGCTCCGAGATTTTCTGCTCCGAACCGCCGCTTTGGGCAACTGTTTCAGTGTGGCGAGATCCGGAATCAGAGGTTGCTCGGCGCTTAAGAATTAAGGCGGCTAAGAGGATTATTCCGAGAGTAAGAAACAGTTTAGAGAGCATTGCATCGATCCGGAGGCTAAGGCTAAAGGATAACAGCGCATCGTTACGCCTGCTACAGGCGCCAGAGCGCTCAGATAACATTCTAAATAACAGTTGGAGAGGGCAGGTAAGGGCGCTGACGCATGACGCAGGCGGCCTCGGCCGGTATACTACTGCCCTCGTATTCGAAAGAGCTCTGTCCGACATGCAAAAGTTAATCGCCTCCCTGCAGCTTCTTTTGTCGCTTCTCGTCTTCGTTGCTGCGGCTGCCACTGCCCATAATCTCTATTCTCTCGCCTCGCGCCCAGAGACTATTTCTGTGGTGAACACCCTTATCGGTCAGGGCGTTCTCATCATCGGGCTGTTGGTCATCTCGAGAGTATTGTTCACGCGAGGGTTGGCCCGCTGGCGTGCTGCCTAGCGTGCGATCGGGACAGCACTGCCTCCTCAAAACCCTCTGTCAGGGGAGGAAAAACACCGCGTAAGAGGGTATACTCCGGGGTTTCCAATGCGCAGCCTAAGTTATGATCGTCATCGACGACCCCAATACCTTTTCACAGCACCAGCCGGGCTGTGTCGCGACCATCGGCAAGTTTGATGGCGTGCATCTTGGGCATCAGCTGATCTTAGATCAGCTCAAGCAGAAAGCTGAGGCGCTCAATCTTCCGGCGCTCGCGATTGTTATCGAGCCGCACCCTGAAGAATTCTTCACCTCCGATCCCAGTGCCTGTCCGGCCCGACTTTCGCTCATCGACGAGAAGCTAGCACTTATCGAAAGCTTTGGCGTCGACTTTGCTCTAGTCCTGAGGTTCGATAAGCAGTTGAGCGAACTGAGTGCTGAGGCGTATATTCGCGACATCCTCGTTAACGGTTTAGGCATCGCTGCGTTTATCGTAGGAGATGATTTTAAATTTGGTAATAAAAGGAAAGGTGATTTTGCGCTCTTAAAGCGCGAAGGTGCTAAGCATGGCTTCGAAGTCTTGGAGTCCGCGGCCTACGAGCGCAATGGGCAGCGTATCTCGAGCACCTACGTGCGGGACTGCCTCGAGGCAGGCGATTTCGCTCTCGCAGAGCAGCTGCTCGGCCGCAAATACACAATAAAAGGTGAAGTAATAAAGGGGCAACAGCTTGGCGGGAAAATAGGTTTTCCAACCTGCAATATAGACCCTCGGCGCTTGAAAATGCCCCTGTTGGGCGTGTTTGCCTGCTATGCGCGCTTGGACGAAGTGCTTTTACCTGCTGCGGTAAACATAGGCTTCCGTCCTACCGTCCAAGCTGAGGGAGGTGCATTATTAGAAGCGCATCTGCTCGATTTTCGCGGAGATCTGTACGGCGAAACACTAGAAATTATCTTCGTCGCGAAGGTGCGTAACGAGATGAAGTTCGACTCGGTAGACGCGCTTAAGCGCCAGCTAGAGGAGGATATCGCGCGCGTGCGCGAACTAATTATTAGCGAAAGCCACGACTAGACGTGGCATCTAAAAACTCTTCCCCAGCAAATTAAAGAGCAGAGCGAGGTAGTGGCTTCGCTCTCCTACAACAAGAAGTGAAAACATGAGCAATAATCAAGACAGCCTCAACTTAAAAGAAACGCTTAACCTGCCATTCACCGAATTCCCCATGAAGGCTAGCCTCGCGCAGCGGGAACCAGAAATGCTCGCTCGTTGGCAGAAGCTCGATATCTATCAGCGCATCGCCGACAAGAATATAGGTAAAACAAAATTCATCCTTCACGACGGCCCGCCCTATGCGAATGGCGAACTCCATCTAGGCCACGC
>Ga0255773_10000667_pt1 | contig 36188 bp, 20 predicted proteins | sample 011ome_17_FD_179971 | JGI IMG/M metagenome (GOLD analysis project Ga0255773, IMG submission 179971) | Coastal salt marsh microbial communities from the Groves Creek Marsh, Skidaway Island, Georgia - 011502XT metaG (version 2) | ecosystem: Environmental > Aquatic > Marine > Intertidal zone >... | reverse complement strand
TCCTTTTCCAGACGACAAATATGACTTTGACGACGAGGAGAATAAGGAAGATGTGGTATCTCAACACGCGCGAATGCTTTCCGTGGAAATCGCCAACCGAATACACCCGTCCTTGGACTTCTTCGAAGAGCACTTGGAAGAGGTGAAGGAATACGCGCTGGTCACGATCGCACAGTTAGAGGAGGTGAAACTGTTTTTGAAACGCCAAAACGTGAAGAGGGAAAAGAGCATCACGAGCACGAAGAGGGAGGACGGCGTGTTCTTCTCGGAGAAGAAGAAGAAGAAGAAGAGCAAAGAACAAGAACATGAACAAGAAAGTTTCGGCGTGAGTGATGATGAAAATGAAAATGAAAATGAAAATGATGAGACGAGTGATGATGATGAAAATGTTCTTCAAAGTCGCGATACGCGACGTAATCAAATGGAGATTGATCTCTCAAAGTTAACCGCTCGTTTGGAACAAGATTTCGCGTTCATCGATTCCGCCAGGGAGACTTTGAACGTCATCGAGCGTAAAGTTTCGGAAATGGAGGAAGACGTGTGGGAGAAGGAGAAAGCGACGGTGAAAACGCGCGTGGACCAGAGAGTGGAACAGGTGAAGGACCAATTCGGGAGGATGTTTTCTTCGATGTTTTCTTCATCAAAGGAGTAGCAGGTGTAGCACGTAGTAGAATAATACTAGTATTAGCAGCGCATATAGTATTCGTTTCGTGATCGAGATATGTGATCGAGGAGAGATGATCTCTTAATCGATGATTAAATCTTAAGCAATCCGTTTTTGAATTTGTTCAAGTATTGCGCGATGCGTTTCCTCTCTTTCACGCTCATTCCGATTTTCTTTCCAAACTGGCCGTTCATTTTCGATTGAAACTCTGTCATCCCGAGCGATGGGAAGTGCTTTTGCAATTTCTCCGTATCGTTTGGGACGTCTTTCGGGTGTTTCTTGTGGACGAGAGCGAAGAACGAGGACAATAACGTTTTGTCGGTGACATTCTTCTCTTTATCGTCGTCCTTGTTGTTGTTGTTGTTGTTGTTCTTGTCGTCCTCTTCCGGTGATGATGATGATGATGATGACTCAGAAGAAGAAGAAGAAGACGTCGAAGAAGGAAAACTGCCGCTGGTGCTAAACCTACTTAAACTATTGCTACTTAAACTACTTAAACTACTTAAACTACTACTTATAATACCATTACTCCTTAAAAAATGTCGCGCAACATAGCGTCTTGCAGAGAGAGCGGCAGACATTCTTTTTATAATGAAGAAGGAAAACAGACTTTTTTAAGGAGGAAAAAGGTCTCTCTTTTATACACAAAATCTATCTTTACAGACTCCTTTGACTATGAACTAGTAAATCTATTATAATAATATTATTATTATTTGTTCTTAAACCTGTCCTTCTTCTTCCTCTTCCTGTGCTTGTGCTTGTTCATGGCTTTCTTCCTCTTTCGTTTCACGCTGTCGGCTCGGAAGATAGTACCACCACCATTTCCACTTCCCCGCGCGTTTTCGTCGTCGTTTCCGTCTAGGTCGTTGGCGTCTAAATCCTCGCTTTTGCTCGTTCTTCCAACGACGATTTCCGGCAACAACGCGAGTTGTTGCTGCTGCTCACGAAACGAGTACACTTGGTCCATGATCGTTTGTAACGATTCCAATTTGTTTGCTCTCGCTTTTGAGTTGTTGTTGTTTGTCGTCGTCCTTTCTTCTTCTTCTTCTTTGCCTTCTTCTTCGCGCAAAGCGTCCAACAAGCCTTGAATGGACTCGAGTTTGGCTTCGATTTCGTCTTCGTCCGCGTCCTGTAGTAGTGAACGTTTGAAAAGCCGTCGTCTTTGGAATTTTTGACCGCGTTTACGTAGTTGTAATAGGCGGCTAAATCCGAATTATCTGAATCATCGTCTCCGTCTTTTAAACTCTCTTCTTCCCTGCGTTCGGCGAGCGCGGCCGCTCGAGCGCTCTTCCTGAGCATCGCCAAAACCGCCTCCTCTTCTATGTCCTCCGCTTCCATCATCGTCATCGTAAAGTCGTCGTCGTCTGCTTCCATCTCGTCTTCGTCTGTGTCGGACGCCGAATACGCCGCCGCCGCCGCCGACAAACAGTTCTTTTCGATGAACTCTTTCACCGTCCAACACTCTCGATTGTCCATTTTCTCCTCACGTTTGAGCCGTAACGTTCGTTTCCAACTCGCCGATTCGTTCGTTTTCTTCATCGTTTTGCTCGTCGCTTCCATCAAACGCTTCTGAATCTCCCTTCGATAGTTCGACGTCGATCTTCGCCCGTTCGTTTTCGTCGTCAAATTCGTTTTCCCCGTCGTCGTCTGAATCGTCGTCGCGTTTAGTCTCTCGTTTTCGTCTCTCTCTTTATTATTATTGTTAGTATTCTCATCTTTCCCAACCTCTCGTGAAGCCAAAGAAGAAGAAGAAGTCGTTTTGGTGGTCGTTCCGCTGATGAATTTCGTCGTCGTCCCGATCGATCTCCTCGACGAAACGAACGATTCAGACGACGACGACGACAAAGAAGAAGAAGAAGACAAAGAAGAAGAAGACAAAAAAGAAGCGTCTGCTGCTGCTCTCCCTCCTTTAATAACGAATACTCTTCTTCGAAGAAACATCATCGTCGTCGTCGTCATCTAAACACGTTTTGTCGGTAGTGTGTGTCAGTCAGTCCGTACAAAGGTGAGACGATAGAAAGAAAAAATGATGCATGAATTTTTTATCTCCTTTTTTTGCTTTTTTTCTTTGTTTTACAACACGTTTCTCTCCTATATATCAGTCTATCAAAATCTGTCTAGTGTGACTATTTGAATTCTATTGTTTCGCCGGCGCTAATAAAATCGATCGTTTCTCGCTCTCGCTTCCCGAGGTTTCCTCGCGGTGCTTGACGTCCCCGGCAGTTGCGTAGACGAGTATACCAATCGCTTGTACCGTGAACGTGCCAACAAAAACCACAGCCTGCGTGGTAGAACTGAATCCACCCTCGAAGCCGAAGAAGCGCACCATGCCGACTAATAGACTCTGTTGTAATAAAACAACGTTGAACGTGCCAGCGTCGACGTATTTTAAAGCTCTGTATGCACTCGCAAAGGAAGCGAACAACGTCACCGAAGTCAATATGTATATCATAACGTCGTGATGCTCTATTCTAGCGAAGAAGTTCATCAAAAGTTCGAAGTTCCACTTGTGCTCCGCGAAAATCGCTACTATCGCGAAAAGAGTGCCGTAAAATCCAAACGCGGCCAAAATTTCGTTTTGGTACACTCCGCTATCGATTGAATATTCCTGCAAAATATTCGTCGCCGAAAAGCAGATGGCGGCGAAAAACGCGAGCGCATCTCCCAGTCTCGGGTTTTTGTCCGGATGCGGTACGTTGTTACCCTCTTCATTTACCTCTAAACTGTCGCAGACGATGAGGAAGAGGAGAGCCGCCATGGACACGAAAGCGCCCACTACGTGCCGCCTAGAATACCTCCGATTCATGAAGAGAAACCCGAGAGTACACGAGATGGGCACCGTGGCTGTTTGAATAATCGTTCCCGACGTTACTGAAGTAAATTTGAAGCAAAGAATCGCCGAATAATTCCCTATAAAATCAAAAACCACCATCATGATGAGAGCGAGCGTTTTCTCGTTTGGCCGGCAACAGAGTCTGCTGAACTTTTTTGGATCTTTTTCGCCTTTTTCAACGTCAGCGACGACGCCGACGACGGCGAAAGAAGAAGAAGAAGGAGGAGGAGAAGAAGAAGTAGTAGTAATACTTTCCATGTGTTCTCGGTTTCCTCCGACCAAGCCGGGAAGAAACGCATAACTGTCGTACATCTTATGCCTGCGAAGCTTCTTCTCCACGCCTTCGGACTGGTCGTAACGAATAACTTTATCGCTCGTCATTTTTCCGATTTTGTTTACTTTTTCCTCTCCTCCGACTTCCTCTCCTCCTTCTTGATGTCGCTCTATCACCTGCAAAGGCGCAAACACGATCCAAAGCATGACGTACGCGGACAGAAGCGCGAAATATATCGATCTGTGCCTCTCGTCCAACACTTTACTGAAAATGGAAACCAAGGCGTATAATATCGCGGTGATGAACGCGTAGAACGTCCCTTTGACGTACGTCATGATGACAGCTTTAACTCTTTCTTTTGAAAAAGCAAAATGTCTCGCGTATCGATGGTATCCTCGGTGTATCAGCGGTACGTTATTGTTGTTGTTGTTGTTGTTGTTGTTGCCATCAATCTCCAATTTTCAACACCATTTTAGTAGTACACATCACGGCTCGTTCTCATACGATGAGTTGCTCGTCAACGGCTCTACTTCTTCTTCTTCTCAGAAAGAGATTCTTTCGCGAGCGACTGACTGGCCAAAAGAGAATACAACAGAGGAGGTTAAAAATAGAGAGATACAAAAGAGAGCGTTTTTTCTCGTCGTCGTCGTCAACTTAAGTTGCTCTTTGCGTTTCTTCTGCGTGTTTGTCTTTGTGATGAGACGACGACGATGATTTTGCGAACCTTTTTTCTCTCAAAAGTCTCTTTTTCTTGGTAACACTAAAAATTTTGATATGCCACGCTTAGGAGTGGTGGTGGTGGCAGATTTTTAAGAAAAAGAGCATCACTTTGTGCGAGCAAATATCTAGGAAAGCGCGCGAGAGTCGAGACACGCGCGATACAGCACTCACGCACACATCAACTCTACCTATCGGTACAACGCGTAAAAAGTAGTACATTTCAATCGCGCGACGAAACGGCGACTGGAGAGTCATCCATATCAGCGTGACTTTTCGGGAATTAAAAAACTTCTTCTTCTTTTTTTAATAACGCGAGTCTTTTGTTGAGGGGACTCCCTAACAAACACACCCCGGACGGAGAATACGAAGAAGCGACGACGATACTAATAATGACGATACCACCGATAATATCAGCATGAGCGGAAGCGAAGTGAATTACGGCGCGACCGATGAGGAGGAGAGCGTCACTCGTCGTCGTCGTCCTTCTCTTTTCGCGAGGCAGGATTCCAACGAGTTCTCCTCCTCATCAATTAAAGCGGGAAGTACGGGAAGTTCAGATTTGGGAAGCGTGGTGACGCCTTCTGTGCGCTCGTTGAAAGTTGGCGGAAGATTTGGTTCTATTCACTCTCTGAGCGGCTTTGGGGGAAGTTTTGTCGCGGGCGATGGAGAAGAAGACTTGGAGGAAGAAGATTTAGAATCCGGTTTGGGGAGGAGAAGAAGAAGTCAGAACAACGAATCGTTTTCGGATTTGGCCAGACGTCGAAGCGCGATGCGCAGACGAGGCCGAAGCAGCGAAGAAGGATTGTCGATTGCGTCCTCGGCGAGTTCGACAATCAGTTCGATATCGGTGTCGGTGAAGGGAAACGATAGAGTGTCAAACGCCGATACGCTTCTGGAGAAAGTAGGAGAAGACAAACAGGAAAGACAGTGCGCGCCACACTGTGCGCCACACATCTTCGTCTGGGGGATCCCAGGAGCTTTGTGTGCCACATCGTACGCGTTGTACAACGTATTTATCAAACTGGGAAGCTACTCGATTTCACCGGTGTTGGGAGGAGTTATTTTACAATTCGTTGCGTGCTTATTAGGTGTCGGTCTCTTAGTATTCGATCGGAGGAAAAGCGAGTATAACGTCTGGCAAGAGTTGAAAGAGTCTGACAGAGTTGGTATTATATGGTGCTGCGGAGCGGGTCTCGCCGTGGGGACGGCTGAAATGTTGAGCTTTTATGTCTCGTCTTTAGGCGTCTCAGCGTCTCAATCGATACCTGTAATCATCGGAGGGTCCGTAGTGTTTGACGTCATCCTCGGCGTCTCGTTCTTGAATGAAAGTTTCGGTTTGAAAGCGATGCTAGGCGTTCCTGTCATCGTAGCAGGTATTAGTAGCGTCGCCTCGTCTGTTACTGGAACGGAAGGTGGCAGCGTGACAATTGCGGCATTGTTGGGCTTCGGCAGTTCCTCTCTTGCCGCAAACGAGACGGTAGAATTAGAATTGGTTGATTGGATAGGACCGGCGATTGCTTGTGCGATGGCGTACGCTTTGTATAATGTTTTCATAAAACATGGATCGGATACTATGAATCCTGTTCTTGGCGGGGTCATTTTGCAAATCGTTGCCATGATTCTGGGTTCATCTTTTCTGGGCATTCTTCTTCGCGCCGGTTTTTCTGAGATCTTACATTACGACATAAAAGGTATTTTCTGGGCGTGTATGGCCGGCTTTTCGGTTGGGACTGCGGAAATATTGAGTTTTTACGTCTCATCTCTCGGCGTTCCCGTCTCCATTTCGACTTCGACCGTTGTAGGCGGGTCGGTCGTTTTGGGCTCATTAATAGGCTGGATTGCTCTTGGAGATATAATTACCTTTGGTTCTGGTTTCGGCGTTCTTTTTGTTTTATGTGGCGTTATTTCGGTTGCTATGGATGCGGGCGATCACGATGAGGATGAAGTTATATCGGACGATGGTGCCAACGTGTCGAGTAAAACAATCGGCGGAGATGGAACTGTAAACCAGTACAATGATTTCTTTAAAAAGGTACTGGATCGAGAAAAGCAGGAAAGCCCAGAGCAAGGTAAAGGCACGGACGCGATCATGAATCCTGTTGCGTTGGAGAAGAAGAACAATCGATATATTCCCGCGATAGATTCAATTAACGAGGAAGGTTCCGTGCATCGTCCAACTTCTCCGATGCTTGCTCGCTTTCTCGTTGGTACGGACCCGCTTGCCGCAGAAAACTTGGAAGACTACTACTTCGGGAAACCGTTTGCTGGATTGAGTTCGGACAGTGAAACCGACTCATCGAGAAGGTGATCGTTCAGATTGTCGTGAATAGGGGGTAAATCAGAGTCAAGTTCATAATAAAATGTACACATAAATAGTAGAAAACGTGCACAGATTGCAGCACGGTCACGTTGTATATAATAAAGTATTTTCAAAATTCATCAATTTCCATATGGCGTTTTCTTGTCTCTTGCGAGTTTGAGAAGGACTTCCCCATTTTGTGCTGTGTGCTGAGTCTCCCTCCCCCTGACTTTTCTCGATCTCTCTTCTTTCAAAAAATTTCAAAAAACCTCTTCTTGCATGCAAACGTCTCTCGTCACAAAAAAAAAACTCTCCCCCTCTGTTTTTCTTCTTCTTCTTCAGAGTGTCGTCTCTCGCTCTGGTGATCCTTCTTCTTCTTCTGTCGTTGAGTAGTTTTAATAGTGCCTTCATTTTCTCACGTTTGAGAAGACGGAAAGAGTGTTCTTCGAGTAATACGCACACGTATATTTAAAAGCGCTGAGGCTGTTTTTGCTTCTTCTTCTTCTTGGATACTAATAATACTACTAAGATGATGATGATGAAAATGATGATGAGCCAACACCACCACGAACAAGTTTCGTCTCAAACCACAAAGTTCAAATCATTTTTGAACAACAACGCATCGAAAGAGTTGAGAAGATCACCCACAAAAGTAGTAAACAGATTAAGTAAGAAAAAGAACGAGCACAACAACAGAAGAAAACAACATCACGCTAGAAGAAGAGATGTGACGAGAGCGTGCGGGATCATCGGCGTGATGACGCACGAGAACAAAGTTTCCGCGGAGTTATACGAAGGGTTACTGATGCTCCAACACAGAGGGCAGGACTCGGCGGGGATGGTCACCTCGGACGGAAGTCGATTTAAAGAGAAGAAAGATAACGGGTTAGTGAAAGACGTTTTTGATAAAAGGACGATGAACTATTTAGACGGGAACATCGGGTTAGGACACGTGAGGTATCCTACGCAAGGCGGTTTATCCGCGACGGAGGCGCAACCGTTTTTCGTCAACTCGCCGCTCGGGATTTATTTAATCCATAACGGAAACTTGACCAACACGGACGAGTTACGATTGAGGCATTTGAACGCGAGACACATGAGAACGAATTCGGATTCGGAGGTTTTGTTAAACGTCTTCGCGGAAGATTTACAGAGAGAAATTAATTTGCACCCGCTGAGAGACCCGCACGTGCAAATGTTTGACGCGGTGACGCAAACGATACAAAAAGTAAGAGGGTCGTATTCAGTGATTTCTTTGGTCAACGACGTCGGTTTATTCGCGTTCAGAGATCCGAACGGGATTCGTCCGTTGGTTTTAGGTCAAAGAGTGAACAAAGATGGGAAGGATGAGTGGTGCGTGGCGTCGGAAGACGCGGCGTTTGGACCGCTCGGCTTTAAATTTGTCCGAGACGTGAACCCGGGGGAAGCGATTATCATCACCAACGACGGGAAGATGGTGTCCAGACAGTGCGTGGCCGGGGACGCGTGTCCGTGCATTTTCGAGTACATTTATTTGGCCAGGCCAGATTCTACCATGAATGGTATTTCGGTATACGAATTCCAACTGGATTTAGGTCGAAGATTGGCGCAACACATCACCGAGCGAGGGTGGGACATCGACGTCGTCGTCCCTGTTCCAGACGGGAGTCGCCCGTCTGCGATTGAAATCGCGAGCGCGTTGAATTTACCCTACCGAGAAGGTTTAGTCAAGAACCGATACGTCGGGAGAACGTTCATTATGCCAGATCAAAGAACGAGAGAGTTATCGGTGAGACGAAAATTAAACGCCATGCGATCGGTGTTCAACGGGAAAAAAGTTTTGTTGGTGGACGACTCGATCGTTCGCGGGACGACGATGAACCAAATCGTAAACATGGTTCGAGACGCCGGGGCGAGTAAAGTGTATTTGGCATCGTCTGCACCTCCAGTGCGACACCCAAACGTGTACGGCGTCGACATGCCGTCTCGCGAAGAGTTTGTCGCGAACCAACGAACGGAAGAGGAAGTGTGCGAAGTCTTAGCCGCGGACGGGTTGATTTACCAAACCGTGGAGGATTTGTTACAAGCCGGTAAGACCATGAACCCAAACATTAGCCGATTCGATGCGTCCTGTTTCGATGGCGACTACATCACGGGCGACATCGACGAAGAGTATTTGGAGGATTTGTTAGCCGATCGAGGTTTAGGCAAAGTCGGCGCGGTTAAAAGCCTTTGATTTTTATGAAGAAGAAGAAGGAAAGAGAGAGAGAGAAAGAGAGAGAAAGAAAGAAAGAGAGAGAGAAATGTGCGATTATATACAAACCGTTTCGTGTTTATTATATATATTATACAATCTATATTGAAGCGTAGGTAAAATCTTCTCTCCCTCCTAATAGCTCTTCTCTCTAACTTTTGATCTCCTCCAAGACCTGTAACACGTCCTCCGCTCTCGATCTCGTAAACGCGCCGCCTCTCTCCATTTCGATGTACTCCACGATACCGTCTTTTACGATCATCGCGTATCGTCTACTTCGCACTCCTAAGCCTTTATCCATCAAATCGAGTTCGCACCCTAACTTTCTCGTAAAGTCGCCGCTACCGTCGCCGCACATCAGCACGGGAGCGGCGCCGACAGCCTTCCCCCACGCGTCCATGACGAACGCGTCGTTCACGGACACGCACGCGATAAGATCGCACCCGGCTTGTTTCATTTTCGCGGCTAAGTCGATAAACCCTGGTAAATGCTTATTCGTGCACGTGGGTAAGAACGCCCCGGGCACGGCGAACACGACGATCGTTTTTCCTTTCGAGCATAACTGAGACGTCTCGATCGATTGTAAGTTGCCTTCGTGATCGAAATATTGCAAGGAAGAAGTTGGAATCCGGTCGCCTTTTTTAATCAATTGTTGATGGTGTTCACGTTCGTGTTGTTGTTGTTGTTGTTGTTTATCTTCTCGTTCGTTCGGGTACGCGACGGCTTTGGTGGAGACATCGAACACACGTCGAGAAGACGTTCTCGTCGTTTTTGTCGTCGTCAAATGCGGCGGCGACGAAAGGAAGGGACGACGACCCTTCGTCGGACGCTTTTTTTCATCCGGTGACGTAAATGTTTTTCCTCCGTCTGCTCCACAACAACAAAAACAAAGAGAAGAACAACATTGTTGTTGTTGTTGTCGTCGTCTTCTTCCAACATCATCTCCTTCTTCTCGTCCTCTTAAACGTAAACCTGTTGTAATTCTCGTCGTCACGCCTCGAGCCGTCGTCGGCAGAGAAGCAACGACAGAAAACATTCGTTTGTTTGTTTTTTTTTGATGAAAGGGCTGCTCTGTCTCTCTTTTTTTGACGCAAACTGTGAGATCTTTTTTTTTTTGCTCTTTTTTGCTTTTTTTTTTGTGGGTTTGTCAAACAAAATCATCGTTACATTTATACACTGAACGCGCGTTGTCTCTTTTGTGGTTCACTTCTTTTCAAGAATACTACTACTAATAACAATAATAAGAAGAAGAATTAAAAGTCGTAGGAATACACTCTTCGACTTCGATTCAGGCGACGACGACGATTCAAACGACGAGGATCAGAGAGAAGAGAGAGATGTTTTATTCTTCCGAGGAAGAAGAGAAAGACGGACTTTTGATTCGAGATGTTGAAAAGAAGAAGAAGAACATTTCTTCTTCTTCTTCTTCGATGACGATGACGACCACGATGTTCGTTTTGGTTTTACTCTTCGTCACGTATGCTACTACGACTACTAGGACGAGTACTGCTACTACTGCTGCTCTCGAGAGGCCGAGGGTAAGAAGCCTGAGTGATGTTGATGCATTCGTCGCTGCTGGGAACGCGGGGGTGGATGCTTCAGGACAGGCTCTTAATACTAATACTAATACTAAAAATAAGAAGAAGAAAGCGACGATATCAAAGACATCAAAAGAAATGATGAATAATAATAATAATAAAGATGATCAACAACAACAACAAGAACAGCAACGATTCAACCCGTTAGTTATCGTTCAACGCGACAACGAGAAAGACTATCAAGATTTGAAACGCATTCAAAAAGTCTTCCCGAGTGCGAATTCAATCTTCGGCGTGAACGCCGGACAGTGGCCGCAGAACCTGGAAGACGCCGAATACGGTTTACAGCCCTTGAGGATATTCAACCGCGAGAATTTCAAGAGTCTCACGTGGAAAGTAGATGATAAGAGGAGAAATCCGGATAATTTAAAAGGCATACAGTGGATCGCGTCGATCGATGAACGCAATCCAAAGACTGGGAAGTTGGGCGACGGAAGGATGCCAATCGCGCATCACATCGGATGCATGTACGCGCACTTCAACGCGTGGCGAGCGGTGGACGATATGGCTTACGATAAAGGAAACGATAAAATCTATCCCGCTTGGATTATGGAAGCCGACGCGTACGTGGACGAGAACCAAATGAAACCGAGAATGACTCGATTACTTCAAAACGCGCCGAAAGATTACGACTTTTTGATGATGAAGAGAGAGCTCTTTTTAGGGATTTGCGGTCCAGATAGACCGGAAAATTGCAAACGGTCGGAGAATTTCATTCGTTTAGGCGCACCGGGACCGAATCAAGAACCAGTTCGAGATGGGTACGAACGAAGAATGTATTTCTATTATTGGCCTTTGGATGGCCCGGGCGCCGGTTTGTCGTCCTACGCAATCGGTCCAGATTTTTCATATAAAGCGTTCAATTTCATCTCCCGGAAAGGAGCGGACATGATCGATGGTTTCTTATTCGGTAAGCTATGCCGAGACGACTACGTCTCCGAAGATGCCGCGAGCCCGGGGAATTTTTTGTTACCGGAAATTGGCTCCGCGTTGGTTAAACCGAGAACGAAAGAAACGAACACGAAAGACAACAAGTTGAAAGTGTTGAATTGCTATTTGCTCGGCGACGTCGAGTTGGTGAAGAAAGACGCCGACGACGAAGAGGCGTCTCTCGGTAACGACGAACAAGAGAACGTCGAAAACGAGAAAATCGACGACCCGGTGACTCTTTTCAAAGCGAAAGTGCACCAGGAAACGTCAAGAAAAGCGTCGCCCGATGACGAACAACAACAAAAAGACATCGACGTGACGATCGAAGCGAGCAAACCGACCGAGTCCTCCTCCCAAATCACCATCAAAACTGGGGATGCGTCCATTTCGCAAACCATCTCAAACAACAACGATGGCACGTTTTCCTTCGAAGTGAACGAGAAAAACGTCGACGGACAAGAAGAAGGCGAAACGAAAACGGAAAAGATCACCGTGGACACGACGCAGATGCCCGGACCTTACAACGACCTGTTCTCGAGCGTCATGAACACCATGGCCAGTGGTGGAGGACCGTTTAATTTACTACAAGAACAAGAACAACAACAAGAACAACAACAACAACAGTAGCAGTAAATGCTACTGCGCGTGCATAATGATAAGTAGCATCGACATCCTCTCCCCGATGATGTCGAGAGTTGTAATAAAAATGTATATACTACCTTCCAAAGGTCTAATAAAAATCGCCACTAACACACGAAAGAGAACAAAACAACAAACTCATCGTCGTTAGAAAAATACCTTTTACGAATGCCGCTTCCGTCTCGCCTCCAAGTCCGCCACGAGGGCTTATCCATCGTCATCTTAGGCGCGACTGGAGATTTAGCCTCGAAGAAACTCTTCCCGTCTTTGTTCAACCTCCACTCCGCGGGTTTTTTACCAACCAGGACTAAAATATTCGCCTCTTTGCGAAGGAAAAGCAAAACTGAAATCGAGTTCAAAACGGAATTGACGGAACACATCAACCGGGTTTGGAAACCGCCGGATGGGTCGAACGCGACGAAACCGACCAAAGGTTTGATGGAGGAGTTCTTAGAGGACGTGGAGGTGTGTTATTTGGACGAGGAGTTTCTTTCAGAGGAAGAAGAAAAGAATAAAAAGAAGACGACCGTAGTAAATGGTCGAGGCGATGGAGGAGGAGAAGAAGAAGACGAAGAAGAAGAGGACGAGGAATCGGATTCGGAATCCGGTCTTCATGGTAGTAAAGAAGGGAGCGAAGAAACGATGAGACAAAATTATCGATCCATTCATTCGATAACGAAGCACATTGAATCGTGGGAGAAAGAAAACGAAGACGCGCCGGCATCGAATCGAATGTGGTATTGCTGTTTACATTCGGATTTTATCGTCGACTGCGCGAACCAAATCCACTACTTCACGAGGACGAGGAAGGTGCATTTCACGGACCACACGCAAGCGGAGATGAAGATGAAGAAGAAAGGATGGACGAGGTTAGTTCTGGAAAAGCCGTTCGGTAGAGATCGAAAGACGTGCGAAAAGCTGAACGTGAAGTTGAGCAAACGATGGCCCGAGAGCGATTTGTTCCGCATGGATAGGTATTTAGGTAAAGAAGTGATTGAGAACTTGTTGGTGATGAGGTTTGCGAATCGATTGTTATCGCCGATTTGGAATCGAGATAACGTGGCGAACGTACAGATTATATTCAAAGAACCGTACGGCGCGGAAGATCAACAAAGAGGGGATTATTTCGATAAGAATGGGATCGTTAGAGATGTCATGCAAAACCATTTGTTGCAAATTTTAGCCGTGCTGGCGATGGACGCGCCGGTATCGTTAGATCCGGAAGATATAAGAGACGCGAAGTTGAAAGTTTTGAGACAAGTGGCGATGAGTAATGATAAATTTGACGTGTTGAAAAACACCGTCGTCGCGCAATACTCGAAGTCGAAAAACGGGAAGCATTTGGGCTACATGGAGGAACGCCCGGAAAATTCGAAAACCACGCCGACGTTTATCATGGCGGTGTTGAAATTAGCCAACGATCGATGGGATGGGGTGCCATTTATTTTTAAAGCCGGGAAAGGGATGAACGAAAAGAGGTCGGAAATTAGAGTGCAGTTGAAGGAATCCCCCGGGGATGTTTTCGGGAGAGACGACGACGAATCTCGATTACACGCGGCCGGGCCGAACGAGTTTGTTTTGCGCATGCAACCGAAAGAGGAGATGTACATGAAAGTGACGATTAAAGAACCCGGGTTAGGAGTCAAACCTACGGCTTCGGAAATGGAATTGAGTTCGAGATGGAAAATGGAACAGGCGAGGAAAGATGCGTGCGGGGAAGCTCCTCGACGCGCCTACGATCGATTGATATTGGACGTCATCAACGGGAACCAATCGCATTTCGTGAGGAACGATGAACTCGAAGCCGCGTGGGCGGTGTGCGATCCGTTGGTTTCCGCGATTGAGAGCGGGTATTTGCCGATGACTACGTATTCATACGGTAGTCGAGGACCGAAAGAGGCAGACGAATTGAGAACGAGGGCTGGGCATTTACCGTCGCATTTGGTCGAGAAGGATTCGGTGCCGCTGTTGAACGCGGAATACGATACGTTGCCGGGCGAGGAGGACGGCATGACGGAATCTTTAGCGAGTAAATTATCGAACGCGGTGTACGTTTCTGAACCCGTCGTGAAAAAGAATAAGCCAGTGAATGAAGGCTACGCGTTGAGTCCGAGAGGATACCGATCCGGCGACGTGAGTCCTCAACAACAAAGGTCGCCGAGACATAGTCAAATGAATGCGCGTCCCTCGACGCAATGGATTTAAGTATAGAAGTAGAGTATCGTCGATAGATGATACGCATTAGTTGCATGAATAATTTGTTTTGTGTTTATTTAGTACGTATTAATATTAGTCTAAGTCTTCCGCACTACCCGCCGCCGGTTTCGCATCTTCTTCCATCGGCGCATCCTCGCCCTCGGCCGCCGCCGCACCAGCATCGCCATCCTCCATCTCCGCGTCGCCATCGAGTTTCTCTTCCTCTTCACCCTCTTTCTTTTCTTTCTTCTCTTCCTTCTTCGGTTTCGGTTTTGGTTTTGGTCTCGATAAAATCGGCGTCGCGAAGCGCTCCAACACAGATCGTTTCTTCTCGATGTCCTCTGATTTCAACACACAATCGTCGGTTTTCTGTAAAGCGGATTGTAATTCGACTTTTTCAGCCAACCATTTTGCGGCATCGTCGCACTCTTTTTGCACTTTCTTTAAGTCTTCGGCGTCGATGTGCGCGTGCGCTTCATCTTGAGACGTTTGTTTGATCATTTGACACGAAGATTCTAAGGCGGCAATCGCGCCAGGTCGTTTGTGTTCTTCGTTGTATCTCTCTTCGATCGGGTTACCAATAGTGGATAACTCTTCGAGTTTTTTTACGTAAACACCTTTGGTCTCGTCTTCGCCGTCTTCGTACAACCAGTCTTCGGTGTTGTTCAACAACTCTTTGAACGAGGTTCTCACGTCTTCCTTGACGTAATCGAACAACTGTCCGCCTTCTTCCAACTTTGAGCGCATGGAGTACACGTACGCCTCGACCGCGTTCTTTCTCTCTTTCGTCTCTTCCATGACCTTGTCTTGCAACGCCATGTCAAATTCTTCTTGCTTGCACTTTTCGAGCACTTTGTCCGGTAAACCGCCCGTGTACGTCGATTTGATCGGCACGTCCGTTTTCTTCGTTTTCTTTTTGATCTCAATCTTAAATTTCGGTTTCGTTTCTTCTGGTTCCTCCTCCTTGGCAGCTTCCTCTTTTCCTTCCTCTTTCTGTTCTCCGTCCTCCCCACCTTCTTCGCCGCCTTCGGTTTCCATCTTTTCGCTCGCATCCCCCTCTGTCTTCTTCGGTTCTTCTTTTTTCTTCGGTTCTTCGACAATCGGCACTTGCACCTCTTCCTCGTACTCCTCCCACACTTGCGCTTCCGTGCACTCGACTAAGCCGTTCAAGTTCAATTTCACCTTCAATTTGACGTTGTGCTTGTCTTTGCCTTTCGGGACGGCCGGTAACGGTCCGATATCGAATGTACCCAACGAAGATTCCTCGGAGGATTCGTCCGTTTTCGTCGTCGCTTGCACCGTGAACTGTTTCGCTTTCAAAAACGTCATTTGTTTCGTGCTCGGAATCGGATTATATTTCTCAAACAATTCCACGTCTTTCACTTCGCCTTTCGCGTCTCCCGGCCAGGACATTTTGACCGGGAACGCGAACGCGTCGATGACGTCGAACTCGCGCACTCTAAACAACGGCGAGAGCATGGCGCCTTGCAACGCGCACCCTCTGGCCACAGATTCCGAGGCGTTCAACGTTCTCGAGATTGGCTTTTGGAAGAAATCCTCCAACGCTTTTTGAATCGATTGAATTCTCGAGGCGTTACCGACCAATTCGACCGAGGCGATGTCGGCAATGTCCAACTTGGCATCGACCACCATTTGTCGCACCGGACCCATCAAACCGTTTAACTCGTTTTGTGCCAACTCTTCCATCTTATCTCTCGTAATCATCGATCGCACATCAACGTCGTTCATGAGACACTCGATGTTAATCGGCGCTTCTGGGTTCGCCGACAATACTTTCTTAGTCTTTTCGATGGCTGATTTCAAACGAAAGCTCGCGCGGGGATTCGATTTGACGTCAATTTTGAACTTCTCCTTGAACTCCTCGCAAAAGTGGTGGAACATCGCGTTATCAAACGCGCCGCCACCTAAGTTTGTATCGTATCCAGTCGAGAGCACTTTCAAACCTTTCGAAGTGAATTCAACCACCGAACATTGCATGGCAGAGTGCCCGATATCCACAAACGCCACTCGTACCGGTTTCTCCGTGAACTCTTGCGTCTTGAAAATGCCGTACGCCAACGCCGTGGCGGTCGTTTCATGCATCAATCGCATGACGTTCAACCCACAAATGCTCGCCGCATCAATCATCGCGCGTCTTTGCACGTCGTCAAAGAAAATCGGCACGGACAAAACGCAGTCGGTAATTTTAATCCCCTCGTTATCCAACTCGGCGATTCTCTTCAGATCGCTCAAAATCATCCCCAACAACTGCTCCGGCGAAAATTCTCTTTGTTTCCCCATATACTCCACGGTAACGATGATATTATCCGTCTTCTTGTCTCCCTTCACTGGATACAAGAATTCCTTGATGTCTTCTTGGACAGTTGGGTCGGAAAATTTCTTCCCGATTAAGCGTTTCAAGCACGCGACCGTATTCGTCGGTTGCATGTTGATCTTATCGCCAGCCGCGCATCCAACGAATCGTTGCCTATTTTATTATTATTATTAAGAAAAGAGAATTAATGTGGTGAGTGCGTGTTGTGATTCACGAGCGCGACGAGAGAGAAAAAGAGAAAGAGAAAGAGAGAGAAACTTTGCGAAAGAAAAACTCCTCCTCTTTTCCTCTGAACTCTGTGTCTGTCTGTTGATGATCAAACAAACGAAACGTCGTTTCCAAAAAAGATGGAAAAAGAAGGAAAAAAGAAGGAAGTTTCTTTTTCTTCTTTCGCCGGCTGCCTCTTGCACCTCTCTGCTTCGGTCGATTCACTCCGATCATTTTCATCATCATCAATATCATCATCAGATTCTTACTGAAACCAATGAATAATGAATACACAAACACTTTATTTCAAGTGGCTCTGATGCGCGCGCGCTGCTCGTAGAAGAAGAAAACGGCAACGAAAGTTTCGAAATTTGATCGTCTCTCTCTCGCCTCCACACTTCGACGAAACGACAAGACGATGAGAGAAAAAAAATCATCATCATCTAATATAAAAACGAGGAATACTGAACGCACTTGTCCCCAAAATTGATCAATGAAGGCGTCTCCCGTTTAGACTCTTCGTTCATGACGACATCGATGCCTTTCCGTCGCGCGAGCGCGACCACGTTCGATTTCGATCCGAAATCAATCCCAGCCACAGACATTATTTATATATGTGAGATTTGATGATGATTTGTTCTTGTTTTGTGTGGTGTTTCTGTGACGCCGACTGCAGTTGACTCTCTTCTCTGCTTCTTTAAAAAAATGGAGAAAAACGCTTTCACATCAAAAATCACACGAGTTCTCTCCTTTTTTTTCTTTTTGGTTTGTTGTTTTTTTTGCTGCTTTTTGCTTTTGCGCTTTTCTCTCACTCTCTCACTCTCTCTCTTCACTTTTCTTCTTACACACAAAAACAACAATATGCCTATTATAATGTCTTCTAAAAGGGTGGTGCGTCGTTTACGTCGTCGTTTACGTCTTTGTCGTCCGTAAAAGTCCGTCGTCCAAAGTTTCCTTTTTCCTCTCTTTCTTCTTATATATATATAACACACGTACACATCCAATGAGGAACGCTAAAATTCTGTACTGAAAGCCATTGAAAGAGCATCGCTCTTCGTGAAACTTGAAATCATATAGTTTGTGCTATCTGAGGATATATTATGTGTGTGTGTGTGTGTGTGTGTGTGTGTGTGTATGTATACCGCATCGTCGCGTTTTTTCTGCTCTCACTCTGTGTGTGTTCAACAAAGTCGTCCGTAACGGAACGGTGTGTGTGTGTGTGTGTTCTAATAACTGTCAAACACCACAAAACTAACTGTCTCTCTTCCTCTTTTCCTCTTTCATCAACTCAAGCAGAATAAAAACAAAAGAGTATTCTGAAGATGGTATTCTTCGCGGCAGGTACTTCGGTTTTAGGAGTCGGGTATTTCTGGGTCGCGTTCATCGTAGCGTCTGTTTTGGGACAAGTGAACGTCCCGTTCCTTTCAAAGTTTGTGCGCGATACGGCGAAGCGAGGCAAGACGAGAGGCGTCAACTTTGAAGAAGACGACGATACATCGAAAACGAAACGAATCTTATTAAACGTTCCGCACGCGTGGTTCACGCACTTCTACGTCGTCGGTACCACTTGGAACGCGTATACTTTGTTGCGATGTATTCAATCAAAGAGAAATAGTATTGGTGTGTTTTCATTCGCGAAGGCGGTCTTAGGAGACTCGAGCGGCGAGCTTCTCGCGAGCGTCTTGTTTCAGTTTCACGTCACGCGACGGTTGATGGAATCTTTGTTCGTCAAAGTGAACAAGAAGAAGGCGCAAATGCACGCGATTGGATACGTTCTAGGTTTACTCTATTACGTGTGCGCGACTTTGAGCTTAAAAAGTAGCAACGAAGAAAAGGGAGAAAGAAAAGCCGACTTTTTTTTCGCCTCTCTTCTCTTCTTCTACGCCAATTGGAAGCAATACGAGTGCCACGTGTTACTCCGGAACGCTCGCTTACAAACCGACCGAAGAGATCAATACGCGCAAATAGATTCCGGTTTGTTCTCCTTAGTCGCCTGTCCGCACTACTTTTTCGAGTGCGTTTTGTATTTCAGCCTTTGCGTTATACTCCGGTTTTCAAAGTCGAGCGCTTTGATGTTCCTCGCGGTTTGCGGAAACTTGAGCGTAGAGGCTAAGAACCACTTGATTTGGTATCGTCGCCGAATTAAAGGCTTTCCCAGACACAGGAAAGCTATGGTGCCGTATTTGTATTAATTCTTCTTAATAAGTTTCTTCTTATATACCAGTAGTTTGTTGTTGTTGTTGTTAAATAGTGTGTTGTTAGTGATAGAGAGAGAGAGATATTTTCGTTTTCGGAGATAAAAAGAAAGAAAGAAAGAAAGAAAGAGACGCTTTTTCGTCCGTCGATCGACGAGATCCCCCTTTATCGTTTATCTTTTTCCTCTGTCTGCGTTATTAGACAATCAAAACAATCAACTCCATTATAATAAAACTCTATATTATACTATGTTAGCTTCAACCAGTGGCGGTGCGTTGTTCTCTCGTAGCACGCGTTCTCTTTCCTTTTGATGACGTTTATCTCGTCGATGATCTGTTTTCTGTCTTCTTAAAAACGAAAAGAAGAAGACAACGGTGTCATCGTCATCATCACGCCGCACTCGTCTCCAATCCAATCCCTAGAAGAAGTCCACTAGGGCGGCGTCCAAAATTTTACAACTCTTGACGACACGCGTTACAGAAAAGAGTACAGTATCATCCAGTCGTCGTCGTCCTGCACTCGTTCTCTCTCTCTCTGTCTCTCTCTCTCTCTCTTTGTGGCGCGTTCGTCCTAGAAATGTGTGCGTGCACAAACGCTGACTGACTCTTCTTTCGTTCTCTCTTCAATCAATACAGCGACGACGGCAACGTCATCAACGACCAACAACACCGGCGTTGCTGCTGCTTCCTGGGGGAAGTTGTCCTTCAGACGAAGTCATCAAAATGCAACGACGACGAATAACAAAAACGTTAAAGTCCGAGGACAACAAACTTTAAAACAACTGAGAAGAAGATCAAACTTAACCATCGTCAACGTGGCCACGCCGTCGAAGAAATCGTCTGCGGAACCACCGAAAGAACCGAAAAGGTCCGCGGTGGAAATCATCAAAGAAAACTCGGATTTTTTACGCCACCCTCTGATTGAGCAGTTGGCGACGCCGGAGACGTTCATTTCCGAAGACGCCGCGCAATTGTATAAGTTCCACGGTGGATACCAACAAGACGATCGCGAGAAGAGATCGTTCGGGGAAGGAAAATTTTACCAATTCATGATGCGAACGAAACAACCGGCTGGTTTAGTCTCGAATAAGTTGTATTTAACCATGGACGACTTGGCGAATACGCACGGGAACGGGACGTTACGTTTGACGACGAGACAAACCTACCAGTTGCACGGTATTTTGAAACAAGATTTGAAGCAAACGTTTAGAACGGTCATTCAAAACATGGGGTCCACGTTAGGCGCGTGCGGGGATATTAACCGGAACGTGACCGCGGCGCCGTGTCCGGACAAGAAGAACCCGAGTTACGAAATCGCGCAAACGCTTGCGCTCGACATCGCGGAACTGTTAGCACCGCAATCGGGGGCGTATTACGACGTCTGGCTCGATGGAGAACAAGTCATGACGGTGGAAAAGCCTGAAATTACGAAAGCGAGAATGGATAACTCCAACGGGACGAACTTTGAAGGAAGCCAAGAACCGATTTACGGGAGTCTCTTTTTGCCGAGAAAGTTCAAGATTGGCGTCACGGTCCCCGGGGATAATCACATCGATTTCTTGAGTAACGATATCGGTATTTGCGTCGTGAACGATGCCGGCGGCAAACACGTCGGGTATAACGTCTACGCCGGCGGCGGTATGGGACGCTCGCACAGAAACAACGAAACTTTCCCGAGAATCGCATCGCCGATTGGCTACGTCGATAAAGATGATATTTTTTACGCCGTCAAAGCTATCGTTTGCACACAAAGAGATTACGGCAGACGGGACGACAGAAAACAGTCCAGATTAAAATATCTCGTCCACAGCTGGGGCGTCGAGAAGTTCACCTCGGTCACGGAACAATATTTCGGCAAGAAGTTTCAACCGATTGCGCCGTTGCCGGAGTTCGAATTTAAATCGTACCTCGGGTGGAACGACCAAGGCGATGGGAAGTTATGGTACGGTGTCCACGTCCAAAACGGTCGCTTAAGAGGTGAATTGAAAAAAGCCTTGAGATTGGTCATCGAAAGATACGAGTTACCGGTGCGTTTGACCGCGCAACAAGATTTACTCTTGTGCGACGTCGACCCGAAGTGGAAGGATGACATTCACCAAACTTTGAAAAACGCCGGTTTGAAAGATTTGGACGACATCGAGCCGAACGACCAGTTATCCATGGCGTGTCCGGCGTTGCCTTTGTGTGGCTTAGCAATTACCGAAGCCGAGAGAGGTTTACCGGACATCAACAAGAGACTTCGCGAGGTCATGGAAACCGTCGGCTTGACGAAAGCCGACGACATTATGATTCGCATGACTGGTTGCCCGAACGGGTGCGCGAGACCATACATGGCCGAACTCGGTTTCGTCGGCGATGGCCCGAACTCATACCAAATCTGGTTGGGCGGTACCAGAAACTTAACCGGAATTGCCCGAGCGTACGAAGACAAGGTGAAGGTGGACGATTTGGAGACGTTTTTCGAACCGATTTTCGCGTATTGGAAACAAAATCGTAACAGCGGCGAAGAGTTTGGTCAGTTCGTCAACCGCGTTTCGTTTGAAGAAATGAAAGCGTTCTCGGGATCATACGTCCCCGGACAACTCGTTTCCGCGGAACGATTGCCGAGAGTCATGGTCGAAAGAGCGGCGCTGGATAAATTGATCAAATACGCGGAAGAGAACAACACGACGCTGACTGCGGCGGCAACGAAAGCCATCATGGACTTGTAAATTCAATTATAAATTAAAATCAACATCTATCTATCTACTATATCAATACTAACTGCATCATTTTTATGTTACAACAAAATCGCGCGTATATAATACTCATCCCCTCATTCTTCCAACTCCGGTCGAGTTAACAAATACAACGACGGACCTAACACGGGTAATAAATAAAACAATGGGTTCACATCAGATGATGCTGATGATGACAACGACGACGAGCGTCTCTGTAAATCCTCCTGTATAGCCGTTTTCATCACCAACGACAAGACGATTAAATCGCAGGTAGACACGCACGCCAACGTCGATTGTTTCGTCAACAACGTCACAAACTCCGAAACCACCGCGGCGTCGAAAACGTGCGAGAACGCCCAGAAATATAAAAACCCACTAAACGCCGTCAACAACAACGCGTTAATTTTAGATTCGAGAATATTCTTGGTGATAAATCCTAAATCGGATTTCTTTACGCCGTTTATCACCGGCGTCCGGGCGATTAAATACGGTCCCAACGCGAAAAATCCGAGAGCGAACGACGCGCCGACGAAAAACTTCGGTTGCAACTTTGGCTGTTTTTCGCCACCGCCCGGAACGAGTAAACACGCGTACACCATAGGAACGACCCCTAAACTGTTAAACAAAGCCTCAAACAGTGGGTTCACTTGACCTTGAAACGGAGAGGAAACGAGTTGCGCGATTAAATCCGCATCGAACGACCCCACCGTCTTTGGTGCCACGAACGTCGCCACCGCGAGCAACGAAAACCACAAACCAAGAATTGCGAGTCGCTCCGAATCTTCCCAGAACTTGTATAACAACTTTTGTTGCTCTTCTTCTTCTTCTTCTTCTTCTTTTTTGTTGTTATTCGTATTATTATTGTGGGCACGCGTCACAACTACTAATCTTTTATCCATCATCATCGTCGTCATCTTTGTCGTCGTCACGCAGAAGACGCCGTTTCTTTTTCCCTCCTCCATCTTCTTCTTCTTCTTTTGAATCGTCATCGCAAAACCACATCTTATCTTTCTGTTGATGTTGTTGTTATCATGAGAAAGTTTCGAAGTTGTTTTTGTTGTTCCTCTCACCACACGTAATGATAAAAGCGTCGTCATCTTTTTAACATCAACACACTCTTTCAAAGTGTTAAAAAATATAAGGAAAAATGAGCAAAAGTGGGGGTGAAAGAAAAAAACAGAAGAGAATGAAGAACGAAAAATTCAAAAAATCATCTGAGTGTTTTGAGAGGTGAAATCCCCTACTTTATATCTGCGCCTTTGAACGTGCTCCTTTGAGCGCGTTTCACGAATATATGTACACATAATAAATAGACGCGCGCGTTTTGTATTATACCTTTTTTTTAACGGAGAGCTGCTTTGAGAGTTTTTGTACACGGTTTACACCATCGTATAACTTTTAATCAATAGTAGTACCTACACGATGACGGTGAACGACGAAGTGATTGAGATTTCATCCTCTTCAGAAGAAGAAGAAGAAGAAGAACAACAAGAAGAAGAATTAGTAGGGGAGGAGCGGGAAGAAGACGAAGAAGCAGAAAGCGAAGACGAAGAGGAAGAAGAACCATCATCATCCCCGGTGGTTCGGTGTGCAATTCGAACGACGAGAAGCGAAGAAAGAGAAGAAGAAGACAAAGAAGAAGAAGTGATTTTGATTGACTCCGACGACGATGAAGAAGAAGAAGACAAAGAAGAAGAAGAACAACAACAACAAGAACAACAACAACAAAAACAACAACAACAACAACAAAAACGCTTCTTTAACATCGGCACGGAAGTTTTAATCCATAACATACTCAGTAAACCAGAATTAAACGGAAGAAAAGGAGAAATTATGGAGTACACGGGCGGGTTTGATCGAAGGTATTCGGTGAAAGTATTCGGTAACGTCTTGGCGTTGAAAGAGGTGAATTTGATTGATTTTAACACAGACGGAGAGAGAGCGATGGAAGTGATGTTACAAATACGCGCCGCGGAGAATCGAGATGGTGACGACGATACTACTAAGAAAAGGAAAGAGATGATGGAAAACGAGGAGGATAACGTGATGTTGCCTACGCACAGAAATGATGACGTCTATGGAGAAGATGACGATGAATCACCCTTGTATAGAAGAATGGCGCCGTCGCCGCCGCCGTCGGAGTCGCCTCCGGCGAGAAGGATGGTACCGCCGCCGTCGCCGTCCACACAATTTACGCCGACGAGAAGTAAATACGCGCGAACGTTACCGTATGCGCACCCCGCGTATCAAAGTGGGAAAAGCAAAATGTTTGGTAAAATCACGTGCGTGTTAGATCACGACTTTGCGATTAAAAATGTCGGTAAAGCAGTCATGCAAGGTTTGGACGCGCCGAATGGGATTTCAGGCGTATCGAAAGACTATAAAAATCGATTGCGATGTACGTCGCGAACTTTATTGCCTATCCCCGCGAGCATCACGTGGATTCGGCATCCGGAGAAGGAACTGAGATCGAACGAAGAGTGCAGATTTATGTTGCAAGATTTGACGCAAATGCAAGTCGAGGAAGATCCGAGATTATACTGGTCGATGCGCACGACGTTGGTTTTAAACGGCGAAGAGTTTGTGAAACTCCTCGAAAAAGAGGAAGAAACGGAACGCTTGCAACACATACATGACGGTTCTTTATCGGATGTTCTGTTGAAAGCGAAACGACGCTCGGACTCGGTTGGTATTCTCACGTTGTTGGTGTACGGATTAGACGATTACGTCTTGAAACGAACGAGGAAGGAGATGGCCCAGGTCGGCGCCAAAGACGCGTTCAACGATAAGTTTGTTTCCGCGATGAAAACGAAATTAATCGTACGCTCGGGCGGGTTTGGGAATCTAGGAAAGATTCAAGTCAAAGTAGTGGAGTGTTTAAACGAGCAAGCGGTCGTTGATAACATCATCGGCATGCACAGATGGTTAGCAGATCTTCCGTTTAAGAAGAACCACAACGCGATATCGGTAGGCGTCGTCGCCACGGTGGACGAGAAGAAAATTAAAAAATTGGACCATTTGAACGTCTCGTGGGTGAAAGCGCTGGCAGCGATATCGGGATTAGCCGAGGAACACGCGCACGTCGTCGCGAACCGCTTTCCAAGCGCGAAGAAGTTGATTGAACATTTCGAACGGTATAAAGACGATCGATATGGTGGTGAACACGTCATCGCCGATTTGAATAAATTTTCAAACAGACACCGCGACGGAAGGCAAAAGATTGGAATTGGAGTCGCGCAAAGGTTACGCGTCATGTTCAGTCAGAAAGCGAGAGCTGGTGATATATTGTAAAAGGAGGAGTAGACGTAGACGTAGAGTAGTAGTAGTAGTAGTAGAATGCTTTTGTAAAAAAGCTTTTATTTTGTAGCTCTCAACATTCTCAAGGTTTTTCCTGCTATGGGCATCTAAAAATAATCAAACGATTTTATGAACCGGTCCGAAATCGTCGTCTAAATCGTCGTCGTCGCTCCAATCCTCAGACCATTCAATCGGAGGACCCTTGTTCGGCGTCGTGGTTTGCGACGAGAAAGCGCTTCTACTTCCACCACCGACACGCGGAGCCGGACCTCGCATCCAGCGTTCGTACTTAAACTTGGCGTACGCGCCGAGAAGTAAAATTGCAAATACTGCCACGAGAAAGGCAAACATTTGAACGTTGTACATCCCACTTTGGACGTTTGACATCATGTTATTAAAGTCTGGTAAGCCAACGGGCTTGCGAGATGACGAATAGGAATCATCGCTGTAATCAGAAGAGGAAGTGTAATCGTTCGTGTCCGATGCTGGTTCTAAATCAGCCTCGACTTCCTCCTTGTCCCGGAATCCACTCGCACGTTCTCTTCGAGAAAAAGACGACGACGACGAAGATACCTCTTCCCCTCCTTCTTGTTCTAATTCTTGTTCTAATTCTTGCTCTTCTTCCATCTTTTCCTCTTCTCGTTCTTCCTCTTCTTCTTGAAGCTCTTCACGAATGGCTTCTTCTTCTTTCTCTTCTTCTTTCTCTTCCTCTTTTTCTCCGCTGCTTTCGCTGCTTTCGGCAGAGAAGTCCGAGTCAAACGATGAATCGTTGGTGTCGTCGACGGTGCCCTCCTCCTCCTCCACCTTTTTCTCCTTCTCCTCCAACTCTTCTTTCTCTTCCTCGATCATCTCTTCTTCTTTTTTCTCTTCAAGAACTTCCTCCTCACGAGTAGATTCTTCCTTTTCCTTTTCGTTCTCCTCCTCCTTATTAGGTGTTTCTTCGCTGTTGCCGAGAGCGGCGACTGCGGTCAAATCTTCTTCTTCTTCTTTTTCTTCAACTGGTCGTTCTTGCGTCTTCTCCTCTTCTTTCACAGAGGAATCGTCGTAATCCGAAGCTCCTGTGCTTTTCTTACTGTTTCTGTGACGATGGGTTGTGGAAGACCTTCTCGAATGCGTCGTGTTGCGATGACGATGTCTTCGCTTCTCGGTCCCCGAAGAAGACGCACCGCTCTCATTATTATCATTATAATCATCCGTAATCGTTTCGGTTGCGCCTCCAAAAGATACATCTTCATTTTTGCCCTTGCCAGTGTCGCTTTCTTCAGTCTCTTTCGATTCCAACACTTCAGTCTCTTTCGATTCTACTTTTTCCTCCATCTTTTCAACCGGCATTTCCAACTCCTTCGCCGCTGCATCTTCTTCGACGATTTCTTCGTCACTCTTCACTGAATCTTCCTCTTTTTCGACAGATTCTGACGCAGGCTCTTTCATTTCTTCAACAGTTTCTCCACTTTCACCATCATTTGACGACGACGACGTTCTCTTCTCTTCACTTACAGCTTCATACACATCTTTCAGCTCGACGTATTTTTCAGCCTCTTCGAGTGTCTTTTTCGCGCCGTCGGCTTCGTTTGTCGAAGCTGGTTCTGTCATGTCGTCGAAACTTTCCTCTTCCTCTGAAGCTTTCTCGTCTTTATCCTCGACGACGGCGACATCGTCCGCCTTTGCGGCTTCTTCGTACAACTCTTTCTCCGTTTCGCCGACTGACGGCGTTGACGAAGTCATCGACTCTTCCGTTTCCTTCTTCGATGCCTCTTCCTCGGAGGAAATTTTTCGAGACGACAACGATGACGACGATTCTTCTTCTTCTTCTTCTTCTTCTTTTCTATATGACAGCTTCCCTTCTTCCTTCTCTTCTTTCTCTACGGCGTCTTCGGCGACAACCGACCCCGGAGCGGTCTCTTTTCCTTCATTTTCATCTTTTAAAGAAGAGGTAGAGCTGTCCGGCGGAAGGTCAACTTCTTGAGTTCCCTCGTCCTCTCCTCCCATCATCTTTTCGTATTCATCTCCAATAGTCGATGATGAAGAAGCAGAGGAGTCTTTCGATGTCGTTTCTTCTCTTTTTTCCCGAATGCTCTGTTTTTCTTCTCCTTCTTCCACCGATCGAAGATAATCTTCTTCTTCTTCTTTTTTCTGCGTTGTTCTCTTCCTCACCGCACCTTCATCGTCTTCTTTATAGTTCGTCGACGACGAGTCAGCAGCATTACTCCACTCTTCCTCTGGTGATGATGTTGGTGGTGCTTTCAGAGACTTCTCTTCTGAGACCGCCGGTACTTCTTCTTGTTCATCTTCTCCTTTTGCGACTTTTACGACGGCACCACTTTTTTCTTCTTCTTCTTCATCCACCGACGACAAAGACGTAAACGACGACGACAACGAAGAGTCGTCGTCGTCGACATCTCTTCCTCTTCCTTGCGCGGATGTGAATTCGTTAGTAATGGTCGTTAAAATCAGCGCGAAGAAGACGAAGAAAAAAGAACGACGACGCATTTCTTTCTTTCTTTTACTCGTATCGTTCTCTGTTGGTGTTTTGTTGGTGTTTTTGCGGAGTGGTTTTGTGGTGAATTTTGCCAAAAAAAAGTGGAATGAAGGTATTGTTCTTGGTAGTGGACAGCTGCTCCGTGTCTCTCATCATAAAACTTTCAATAATATTGCTAAACTTCTTCGTCGTGTCTCTCGCCTCCTCCTAGCTAGTGCATGCTCCTTAAACTCTTTTCTATTCGTTGCCTCAAACTTCCTCAAACTCGCTTTCTTTTCAACGGCGCTGGATATTTGTTCGTTCCAACGTTGATTTTCTCCATGTCGCGCGAAGCGAACCATTGCGGACCGTAAAACTGAAGCATTTGCGTGCCTTTCGGGATGAATTCCGTCGTTTTATACTCTCTCCCAACGATTCCTTCGTCTCTGGTATCGCCAAACATGCGATCCGTGCACGTCACGTTCGATCGTTCTGCCGGCCCAGGATTAGACATGTATTGAAGTTTCGACGATACGGGGCAGTCTTGCGGGTCTATCACGCCGCCGCCTTGCCAAAACGACAACATGTAATCCTTTCTCAATTTGTTCAACTTTCTGACCGGTTTCCGGGTTCCAAAGTACACCATTTTGTAATTCTTTGGTAAGTCAAAATTGGCGATCAAGATCTTACCAATCCCGAGAGGATGTTCTCTCGTGGAAAACGCGTCGTCTCCAACCCGTAAATGTTTCGAACAATACGGCACGGGACATTTTTTTTGTGCCTTTTTCTCGCACGGCGTACCAGATTTATCTAACGCCCAGCAATACTCCGTGCCGTAATTTTGCAATCCATCCAAACGCATGCGACGATGAGGTTGTTGTTGTTGTTGTTTTTGTTGTTGCTTTCCTTCTTCTTCTTTTTCCGTCGTGTTGTTTATGTTTTTCTTCTTCGTCTTCATCTTTTCCGTCAAATTTTGAACCGTCGTCGGCGTATTGATAGTCTTCGTCGATACATCTTTTAGGGACAAAAATGAAGACAATTTTGAAGACTGGCCGTGAAGCGCAATCTCTCCACCGCCACCCATGTTGTGTTCTTCTTCTTCTTCTTCTTGTTCTTCTTTGTTCAGTAGTTTTCTTTCTTTCTTTCTTTCTTTGAAAAGACTGATGAAATGAGGAATCTGGTTTGAAAATAATGACTCGCAATTCGAGTAGTTTTCTCGATTTCTCGAAACGGTTGATGCGACGAAACGCTTTCTGCTGCTTTTAACAAACAAGACGTGATGAAGTTTTGATTTAGTTTATACTATGCTACCATTTTGGTACAGGTGTCTATATTTGTTAAATGGATTATTAAATGAATACTACTATAAAACTAAGAAGAAGACGGTGGCAGCGGCGGTGGAGGGGGCAAGTCATCTACGACGACGCTTTGGTCGGGCGGAGGAGGTACGGGGATTTCTGGCGGAGGAGGTACGGGAATTTCTGGCGGAGGAGGAGGCGCCGGTGCAGAATTCATATCCCCCACTTGAATGCCCTCAGGAACGACGTATTGCTGTTCGTACTGTTGATAGCCGTACATTGCCATTTGCTGTTGTTGATAATAATACGCAGCAGTGGCGGCATCCATCATCGGCATCATCGGCGCGCCGTAACCATTGCCAAGGACTCCTCGTTTTTTATCGTTGGCAATGTTTACAACCAGAGGTTTCGTGCACCCTTCGACCATGTTACCGTGGACAGCTACAACCGCAGACATCGCTTGCTCTTGATCCATCATTTGCACAAAGCCGTACCCTTTGGAGAGACCTGTCGTGTGGTCCAAGACTAATTTCACACTTTGCACTAAACCGTATGGGCTAAACAGCGTTTTCAAATCCTCCTCTTCGTAATGCGATGGTAAGTTTGCCACGTAGAGTTTTGCCTCTTCGTTTACGTCTTCCTGCGCGCTATCACCTCCAGACGCGTTGTGAATCGGGACTTTCGGCTCGTTTTTAATGCGCGTTTCTACCACTCGTCCTTCGATAGTCATGCCGTTCGTATGCGGAATTGCCGATCGAGCCTCCACCTCGGTAGCGAATGTTACGAACGCAAATCCTTTGCACGATAATTGTTTATCGCGGTCTGGAACAACGTCACACGCCGTAACGCGGCCGAATTTTTCAAAAATCGGACGCAATTGTTCATTCGTCACGTGCGGCGGTAAATTCGCCACGTATAGCTTGTTTTTATCGTCCGGATTGTTGCCGCCACCACTGAACGGCGCCGCGCCAGCTTGTGGTGCACCTGCGCCCACTCCAACGGATGATGCCGGTGCAGCTCTTGCGCCGGCACCTAAACCAGAAATTTTAGCATTCAAGGGGTTGTATTGATCTACTCCTCCAACCGCGTAACTCACGCCAGCTTTTCCTCCGAGAGAGCTCGGGTCGACGCCGATTTCGGACAAGAAATCTGAGTATTTGTCTTCTAAACCGTTTCCAGTGCCGTGAACTCTTTCTATATCTTTCCTGTACATCTCGTCCGTTTTGGATTTAATATGATCCGGCAACTGATACAAAAGTGCGTTCTCTTCTTCTTGCTGCAATCTTAACTCCTGCTCGTCGACTTCTCTGAGCGTACCGTTCATAATCGCGAGTTGTCTCAACTGCTCTCGTTTGTGTTCGTTCATGTTTTCATCGACAGGGACGAGTAACTTTTCAATCATCTCGCAGGCTCGATCAATATCAACCATAGTATCGCCTTCGACTAAAACGTGTAAAGGTTCGTCTACGGATACGTCTTGCTTCCCCGAGCCTTCTTTCGCGGCACCTCTTCCGCGGACCACGATTTTCGTATTGGTTTCCATTTGCATTTTTTTCTGAGTGTTCCCGCGTGGACCAATAATCAACCCGAAAAAGTTATATCCGGGGTGTTCTTCAACTGGGATGTAAATCTTTCTTCGTTTTCTGGAGGGAAGATAATCCGCTGGTGGTGTGAACTGAGGGCACCTGCGAGCGATTTCTTCGATTAAGCGTCCACGCTTTTCTTCGTATTTGTCTCGATTCACTTCAGATTTCGAACTCACTCTGTGACCATGCAAGTCATACACCGGCGGTGCGTCGTCTTTCGGTTTCGTCATGTTCTCTTCCACTTCTTTCGGAAAGTGTTTGCTGTTTTTCGTTTTCAACACGTCCCGTTTATCGAGAAATTCCTTCTCGGAGAACGGTGCGCCAATCAAGCAGTTTCGGTTGCAAGTTTCTAAGTCTTTGAACATGACTTCCAACTCTGGATCTTCTCGAGCATTTTTCGGCATGGAACGTACACCCAACAGAGCGGCGGGAATCTGAACGCGTAAGCCTCCGGATATAACGATCGTTCCTGGCAACGGTGCGTTGCGTTTCACTGCGACGTAATTCGTGTCATTAGGTGTTGCTTCGTTTGCAGTCGCTTCTCCTCTCGTCTCCTTCTCTTCCTCCTCGTTTGCGGTTTCCCATCGACTTTTACGCTTTCCCCGCTTCTTCTCCGAACTTGCTGTTGTTGTTGTTTTTGTGTTGTTGTTGTTGTCGTTCGCGTCTTCCTCGGTCGTCGTTGTCTTCTTCGCAGGAGTCACATCATCATCATCATTCTTGTTGTTTTCATCACCGTTTTCTTTTTCTTCGATCGGCGGCGAATACGCCGACGACGAATCTTTTTTGTCTACTTCTTCGACGGGTTTTCCCCATCGACTTCCAAGGGCGACGAAAACTGAGGGTGATGACTTCGCCATGATGATGATATTGACGTATCAATCTCCTCAACTTTTTTGATAACAACACTACAGTCGATGAGACACCGACGCCCAAAATGAGCGATGTTGAAGGAAAAAATGAAGAGAGAGTCAAAACGAGAAGAAGAAGAAAAAATGTTAAAAATCTCTCCTCTTTCCAAAAAATCAATCGAAAATGTGACTCTTCATAAAAACTCTCTCTTCTTCTTTCACATCCGTCGTCGTCAAAATTTGCGCAAAAAGAGATGTTTTGGATGCGACGAAGATGCGCGCGTTTATTCTTCACCACGAGCACCACCACATCCAGCACATCCACCAATTTTGATCATCTTCTTCTCAGAAAAAGAAGGAGTAGTCAAAACGCGACGACGACGAGTGGTCTATTCTGTCACGCGAGTTATTATTATTCGTCCTCGGCATCATCATCAACTATATCATCCATGCAAGAAGAAGTGGAAGAAAAACCAACAACAACAACAACAACGAAAAAGAAGAAAGAGTTCCAACGGAGGAAAACAAAAGCAACGACAAAGACGAAAACAAAGTACGAAATAGAGCAGCAGAAGCGCGCGAGGGTGGTAGATTTGAACTTGGATTGGGGTGATAAAGTGTACAGAGGGAACGCGACGGAATACGCTGGAGTGAAAGTGACGAGTAAATTGGTTTGGCCTATACCGATGCACGCGCTCGCTCAACTCAACCCAGAACTCGGAAGCGTGTTGAACCTATCCCCGCCGACGGAAGAAGAAAAAGCTGAAGCGGATAAATTTTTATCGGTTTTGAAAAAGGTGCCAACCGACGACGAAGATTTCGTGCTCAGAGAGTTTGATCAAGTCGGTGAAGAGGGGGAAGTTGAAGTCACAGGGTCGACAAAGACGAGAGCAAAGAAAACGGAAGCAACAAAGAAGAGCGAAAAGGCGACACGGGAGATGGAAGGAAAAGTTCAGACTGAAAAGAGGAACGCGCTCTTTCCTGCGTCTATGCCGTACGCGCACTTATTTGAGGCGCTTTTACTTGAAGCGAGAGAACACTACCCAGGTGGTTCAAGGTCCGAATCGACCAGGAGGCAACTCACAAAGTCGCTGCTACTTTTGGTCCCTCGAGAGCTTCTCGAAAACGTTGCGGAAGAAATGGAAATCTGGATTCGACCTTCACCAAAACAACCGAAAAGAAGCGTCGATGCTTTTCGAATCGGGCAGAAGCGACTCAACTTTTTGTACTGGTTGACGGAACATTGGAGGAAACCAGCGGTGAAAGGGAAGGATCTCGCGACTACAAAAGGAGAATTGGCCGCTTTAATTTGGAGCCAATACCTAGCAGCTTTAAAAGTCGTGCGAGGCACGAACGACGCAAAGCTTCTCGCCGATATTTTAAGCGAAGGTAATGAAACCGGCGATGTAGAGGTAAATCGTATTCGCACGGGTGGCTGGGCAATTGGATCGCAACACAGAGCGAAGGAGTATGTAGACAGACTGACAGGTAAAGCGTCGACTCCCTCTTCTTCTTCTCCTTCTTCTTCTTCTTCTCCTTCTTCTTCTTCTTCTCAAGAGGCAGATGTCAAACACGTAAGCGATGCGACTGATCGCATGGACTACCCAGATTTGTTCACGCCGGATGAAATAGTTGAAATATTAGTAAAGGCACGCGGGAAAGATGTTATGGCCATTCGGATTCGCGAAAAGTGCTCCTGGGCGGATTGGTTGATATTATGTACAGGGAAATCCCCTAGACACATATCTGATTTATCGCATGCGGTGATGTTTGAATATAAAAAACGCGTCGCAAAAAATGCAACTACGTTTACCAGCAAAGTTAAACCGTACATCGAGGGTGCGAAAGCAGATATGAGTGGTGGTGGCGACGAGGAATGGAACGCCGTCGATTGCGGGAGCTGTGTCGTTCACGTTCTCAGCGATCGAGCGCGCAGATATTATGATATCGAAGATCTGTGGGCGAGTGGAGACGAAGTCCTTCATAACGGAGATGAATTATTGACGATAGATACTATAAAGATAGACTAAATACATGTAATATTAATCTCTGTGTCGACTGTTGTTGTCGTCGTTTAAGGCTCCTCGTTGTTCGCGTAACTTTCTGACGACGTCCGCACTCATCGAGGCTGGCGGATGTCTGGACATAGCTTGCGCCGTGGCGGAGGAGAAGGCGAAAGATTTCATTCCTCCGTTTACGCGCGACGGCGCCATCGACGGTTCGTTGCTACTTCTATTTCTATTATTACTAGTGTGTCTCGCGTACGCGCTTCTGAACTGATTGTACATGCGCGCGAACCATACTTTTATGGTTCTCCATAACTCTTTCAGTTTATTTGGAATCGCGTCGAAGAAGGCGGCTAACTTTGGCGAGACGCGTCGCAGTCTCATGGAGACAATGATTTTGTATTTTTGCACGAAGGGAAGCAGCTTGTTAAAGACGATCGTAGAGACGACGGATTGAATCGTGCTGATGATTCTAATCGCAAAAGTTTTAATCACTTCGATCGTTTTTTGAATTACTGGGTACTTTTGGTACCAAAGTTTCAATTTAGGCAAAATCGCATTTACCGCGCGAACGACCACTCTTCGATAGAGCACGTCAAAGATTGGATATAAATAATCGCGCAACGGTTTCGTTTTCATGTAAAACCACGCGGCAAATCTGTTATATCCGGACTTTTCGCACGTCCATTCGACAAATCTGTTCAAAATAGCGGATTTTTTGCACAGATACTTTAATCCAATGTACCAAACGACTTGGAAGAGCAAATAGTAAAACACTTGCATGAAGAGCGATAAAGACACCCACCATCGAATAAAGCGTTTGCCCATGCTCGTATTCTTTGCGCGCATTTTAGCCTCTTCGTATTTATCCATCATCGATCCAAACGTACCAGCCATAGAGCCGTGATGGGTGTAAAAAGAATCGTGGGACATGGCTAAGGTGTTCGTTTCGACACCTTCGGCCCACACTGCGGAAGCGCTGTGTGACTCGCCCGTTCTCGCTTCGTGGACAACTTTCGGGTGTAAAGAATCTTTGTTGCTCGCCGCGTTTGATATGCCACCTCTGTGGCGAACGTCATAAATACCCGTCAAGTGCTTCGTCATTTCGTGGTCGTCGGTGTCGTCTACTAAACTATCGCCGTTCTCGTTTTGCGTGTGATCGAATTCTACGTTTAACGCTCCTGCCACCGTTCGGGCGAGTTTTCTCTCCAAGTCTAATAATTTAATCGACGACGGGTTCCCTCTATCCGTCACGTATACGCGCTGCGAGTCTAAGCAAATGGAAATGCCAAACGGAACATCGAATGATGATTTCGTCGGCGATCGACGACCTAAATGGTCTCGAATGTGATTGGATTTATCCACAACCGTCACGTCGACGACTTTCCCCGCATTTTCCCAGTTTGGTTCGTACGATGTGTCGTCTTTGGACCCATCCGGATATGCCGCCGCGATGTCGTCGAAAACGGGAACTTTTCGTACCGCGCCGTTTCCAGAGTCTACGACTAAAACGTACACTTTTTCCTTCTCCTTCTTCTTCGACTGAAACAACGAGGAGGAAGACGCGGCCATCATCGCCGATAGCGAGGACGGCACGAACGATACCGCCGTCGGCTTCGCAAAGAGCGTATCGATACCAAGCGCGTTTCCTTTATATCCTCTACTTTTACCTCCGGCTAACGTGACCACTGCCCCGGTCTCCGTGTTCACTAATCGTACCGCGTGGTTCCCAGCATCAGCCACGGCTAAAAACGCGCACTTGTTGCTCGATTTGCCGCCGCCATCCAACACGGTGTTTGTGCTACACGACATACCCATGGGTTGTAAAAATCTCGCGTTAGATTTTATACCGTCTATCATTCCCGGAAGTTTGTCTCCCGTCAACGTCGTCACCTCCCCGCTTTGCACGTCCACTTTCCGTATGCAATTATTCATCGCATCCGAGACGAACAACGTGTGCCCGTCCGGGTGCATGACCACGTCCATCGGCTGATTAAACCTCGCTTTCGTCCCGACTAGATCGTCGTGGTAACCGGTTAATCCAGATCCCGCTACGGTTCTTACCACTCCGCTCCCTAATATAATTACTCGAATCTTATGATTCTTCGTATCCGCGACGTATACGAACCCGCCGTCCGGCGATACCGCCACGCCGGATGGAAACTTAAACGTCGCGTCCCCTCTCTTCGCTAAACCATCCGCACTCCCACTCGCCCCGGTCCCAGCTAACGTCGTCACCGTCCCAAACTCCACGTCTATCCGCCGTATTCTGTGGTTAAACGTATCCGCGATGAATATATCTCTCCCGTCCGGAGATGCGACGACGCCGAACGGCTTGTTAAATCTCGCCTCTAAACTCGGCCCATCGTGGAATAACATGGACGGATGTAAAGCTCTGGACGGGTCGTACGAAGACGATCCTCGAGTGTCTTGTTTCGCGAATCGTCGCGCAGAGTACGTGTGCGATGAATCATCGCCATCATCATCTCCTTTACCTCCTTTGTTTTGTTGTTGTCGTTGTTGGTAATAGGCTGCGCTGTTCCCATCTCGTCTCGACGAGTGCACCAATCTGTCCTGTTGCGCGTTCGTCGTTTCGACTTTGAAGATTGCGAAGATTGTCAAGAACGCGTTCAAACAGAAGAAGAAGTAATAATAAAAGAGCATCGAAGAAGAAGACAAAGAAGAAGATCTTCTTTTCGTTGTTGTTGTTGTCATCATCATCGTCTTCTTCTTCTTCTTCTTCTTCTTCTTCTTCTCTCTTTATTTATCTACTACGCCTCCTCTTTGTTTTTTCACTGGCGTTTTTTCACTCAAAACACAGAAAAAGAAATTTTACACCAAGAAGAAGAAGA
>Ga0255773_10000663_pt1 | contig 36359 bp, 54 predicted proteins | sample 011ome_17_FD_179971 | JGI IMG/M metagenome (GOLD analysis project Ga0255773, IMG submission 179971) | Coastal salt marsh microbial communities from the Groves Creek Marsh, Skidaway Island, Georgia - 011502XT metaG (version 2) | ecosystem: Environmental > Aquatic > Marine > Intertidal zone >... | reverse complement strand
ATGTTGCCCAGGATCGCGTAGAGATCATAACCCCCCATCCCCTTGACGTTTGCGCCCGGTGTGGGCCTCTCTGCCTGACTTGATAGCGTGGCAACTATCGCACAACGTTTGCAGGTTAGCTATATCCCATTTAGATCCGCCCTCGTTGATTGGTACAATGTGATCCACCACCGTACCAACGACAAACAATCCACTGCCATCACAAACGACGCAAAGTGGATTGTTATCTATAAACGCGCGGCGATACTTCCTCCATGCTTGGGAGTTGTAAAACTCGTTGTTATCATTGCGCCGCCTCGCTTGGGCCTTCCTTTCGGGCTGCCACGGTCGCGGCTGATGCTTTGTTATTCGTGTCATGTTGTATCGTGCTTAATAATGCCCGCAATACTTTGCAGCGTTGCGAGCGTGTTACCCTGTGTTACCGTAATATCATCCTTACTTTGCATCCTTGCTTTTCATTTGTTCCTTATATCCTTTTCGCCTTCGTTCGTTGCAATCAACGCCGCGTTTCCTTCTTGCTTCTGCATACTCTCTTTTACTCCACTCGTTCGCCTTAAACATAAAGCCAGTGAGAATACATAGTCCGGACTTTGCGTTGAGTACTTCAATGCCGTTCTTTTCAATGAATATAGGTTCTTTACGTTCGCTCATAATACAAAAACCCGGCACGCCTAAACGCACCGGGCAACTTTAACTAACTAACCAAAAAATATGAAAACTCAAACTAAAATCTTTTAAGGTAAAAGGAGCGCGACTCGTTCGCCACGCTCCTACAAAAAACATTCTTTCACACGTCAAGGCGCCGGAATCGAACCGGCAGCGGGCGAAAAATACTTCTCAGTTGTGAGAGATAAACCGCTAACCATTGCCCTGATATTTGGGAGCCTCATTTGACTCCCGTTGTTTCCACGATCTTACGACCGCTTCGACGGTTGCCTTACCACTAATGTCGGTTTTACCGGTGGAAGAGTGATGCTGTCACTAATGATCTTTGGAGCGCCCGCACTCATTCGCACAGGCTTTGGTGTCGGTATGTTCTTAACTGCTTCTTGTGGGTGGAATGGCGCGGCGGGAATAATTGCCGGGCCTTGTGCGTTTAATTTAGTAGCGCCAATTGTAAGGAGTGCGAATAGTAAGTATCTCATATCGGTAACAATTATTTGACAAAAGTAAGTGGTTGAAAGTTCTTGTACAAGTATTTACACAATTTTTTTTGTAGCCAGGTAAAATATCGGTATGTCAAGTAAGGTAATGTCTTTAACAACAATAATATCTACCTTTAACAACTCCCAATATTTTACTGATGCAAGATGCGCGGGCATGTGGGAGTCGTAGTTGATCCGCTTTCCTGTTTCCTTGTTAGTTAGGTAAAGCAAGCCGCGCCCGTCGGTGTACGTTAGTTCGGATTTATTTAGGATTTGCATGGTTTTAACGCTTCGAGTGCTTGTTTAAGTGTGTAACCGGCGTGAATTGCACGCTCCGGTAAGTCGGTGCGTTGTATGCGATCGTAGGCGGATGCGTTTGTAGTTCTTGTTGTAATGGTTTTACCGCGCCATTCCCAAGTCGAGTAAACATGTCCGTGTAAGCAAACGGCAAAAGATAGTCGGTTGTACAGTTGTTGAGTTGTCATGATGCTTTTATTTAACTAATTTATAAAGAATGTTTAATGCCTTCCGAACTGTCAATCCATTGTAGGAGTCCTTTGGATCTAATAAACAGCGCTCCAAACGATCGACGGCGGCAATGGCTGCTTTGTCTGTACTTCTGATGATTACATCTTTGCCGTCAATTCTCCAATGGCAGATAGCAACGCCGCTAAATTCGCCCTTAAATTGTAATTTGCTCCAAAGTTGCTGAGTTGTCATAATGCATTTATTTATTAATCCAGCTTTGAATATTGACTTTATTTAATACTATTTCACGGGCAATCACATACGCTTGCTTTTCAGATATTTTATTCGAAGCCAAACAAGTAGACGCAACATTTGCAGCAAATGAATTTAAAGAGCTAACATAAACTATTAATCCGCAAGCGTCATTTGTCAATCTTTGATGGAAAGCGTAATTGTGTTTAGCTGAATCAAATGCGTAACGCATAATAGCAGCCTTAATTGAATTTAAGTTTGTAGCACATACAAAGTCATTTGATTTTTGCTTTTTTTCTGCAATTTCGCCATAAATACAAAAAAGCTCAAATGAAAAGCGTTGGCGATATGGCTTATTTATTTCGCTTTGTTTTGCATTGATATGCGCTTGTTTAAATATTTGAGAGCGTGTCATAATTGTAAATGTTGAATGTTATTGAATGTCTTAATTATAACACGAAGATAAGGCGCTTTCCAATTCTGTGCAAGTGTTTGCACAATATTTTTTAAACTTTTTTGTACATTATTTAATTAAGTATTGAAAACCAACGCTTTAAAATAAAAAAAAGTAGCGACCATTACGGCGGCTACTTTCACCAATCTATTATATATGACATTCAACAATTACCCAAACTCATAGGGCCGGACTCATTTGCCCGGCCCCTGTCGCCATGAAAAGATAAAAACTTTGCCTTCAATACCTGCTACTCCAATAGGTTCAATCTTTCCACTTTTCAAAAATTGCTCAAAAACTAATTCGGTTTGCTCTTTGTACGTTGGCTTTGCAATCCGGATAAATTCCGTTTTAGTGAACCGACCTTTAATCGGTCGCATCTCCTCCGGTTCCTTATGCTTTGCCATTGCACAAAGTTACATCGTGCGCTTTAATTCATCGAGCTTTTCAGTTAGGTATTTTATTTTTTGTTCAATGCGCTCTATTTCGCTGAATTGCCTAACCTGGAACCGGATACCCCAACGAATTTCACCGTTAATTATCTCCTGTTCGTATGCCTCGTAGCTTGCTCCCTTATGATAGAATCCACGTTTAAGATCGTTTAGGCGCGCATAAACAGTCGTTATTTGTAGTTGAGTCGTTCCGCTTAATTCCTTTGCCGTGAGCGGGCCGGCTGACAATAGGTGTAAAAATATGCGCTCCTTTTGCGAAGGCGCTTTTGGCGCGTTCAATTGGCGCGCTTGGTGGCTTGTGTCTTGCATTTTAAAATTGCGTTTTATTTCGTGCTTCTGATTTTTGTATTTAAAAAATTGCCGATCCATAATAACCGACAAAGATCCATTATCAAAAACAAGTAGCCCTAATTTATGAATTGATTGAATGTCACTTACTCCGCAAAAAGGATGCAGCTCAAAAAAGGTATTAATTGCGTCCTCTTGGTTATTACCAGGAATGTAGACCGGATCTAAATTGCGGGCAAATATTTGATAAATATACATCACACTTTTAAAAATGATAGATCCGCCGGTGTATAGTCTTCGCCTTTTAGCACTTTCCCGGCTTGGTTAAAAACCGGCTGCCCGTTCGTTCCTTTGCTCATATTCGATTTGTGTACTTCGTCAAATATCTGCTCTACCAAATCCGGATGTAATCCGAAGTCACACGCGGCGCCAAAAACGACGTACATTAAGTCGATCAACTCTTTGTAGCAATTAACAACCGGCTCTTTGCGCCAAGCTTCAACAAGTTCTCGCAGTTCCTCAGTAATTAAGCTTACTCTTAAATCAAATACTTGCATGCTTGGCTTTTGCCCGTAAACACCAACTTCGCGTTGGTAGCGTTGTTGAAAGTCATAAATCTGTTTAATTTGTTTCATCTAATAAGTATAGTTTGTTTTGTTCAATAATCCGGATCAATGCCTTTGGATAGTGCTTTGCGGTCGCATATCCGCACTCCTTCAAACCATTGGCCCACTGTTTGTAGTTTTTCGCTTTCTTTAACCGCGCGTATCTCGGTTGCTGCAAAAACTCGGAATGATCGCGCCAAGAATGCCACAACGAAGGGTACTTCCTAAACTTTTGCGGTCCCCATCCGACTTCGTCGTGTCGGAGTATGTACTTTCCGTTGTGTTTTCCCTTTATCCCAAAAAAGTTGTTAGCCTTCGATGCTAACGTACTTTGCCCTGAATTGCTTTCCAAAATTGCCTGAGCTAATTTGATACTCACCGGAATACCATACTTTTCCCGCTCAATTTGGGCTAATCTTAGATACTTTGCCGCAAATCGCTGCTCTTTGGTTTGCTTCGAGTCAGGTAGGTACATCCAATCCGGGTATTTAGCTTTTTTAACCTTTTTTTTTAATTCGCCAGCCTTCGCTTCTCGCTTACTTGCTTTACTTTCCTTCGGTTCGTCATTGATGGAAAATGATACACTTGCATCGATAGGGGGCCCTGCCATTACAGGTTGCATCGGTTCCGGTTCGGTGCGCTGCTCAATTTGGTTCCGGTGGCCTGCATCGTTTAAGCGGATGTTAATTTCAACGCTCGAATTTGGCAGCCATACCAATACCACAATAAGTAGAGCAACGAGGGCAATAAGACGAAGGAGTAAGCCGTGAGGCGTCGCTTCGATTTGATGCCGAACAACGTATAATAGTTGAATGATTTTAGACTTCATCTTGTTTGATTGATTGAACGAGCGCTAACCAGCTAATAACGCTCACAGCGCCCGCAAATGATAGATTGGTGTAAAATTGACCTGGTAACCAGGCGTTGAATGTTTGGCCGTGTACCCACATAAAGCCGAGAGCCAACAACGCGCAAACGAATAAGCCTACGTCGGATCGGTAACTTTGGCCGCCTTGCTTTAAATCGAGGATTGTAAACAAGTAGAACGCAATCGGAATAAGAGCCGGAATGATGCCGGCGGCTCCAAATAGTTTAACCATACCATAAGCGAAAAAGACAAGCTCAACGGCGTTAATCGTGTCGAGTAGTAGTTGACGCGCTGGAATGCGTTTGCGCCTTGTTTCTAATGCTTGCTTATTAACATCTAATGTTTTTTGGGCAACGTCTGCCAAGTGCACCATTTCGTTGACGTCAACGAAATGGTTTTTGGCCGGAGTGCGTAACGTGGCGCGCGGACTACTTCGTTGCATAACTTTGCGGCCCTTACTAAATCGCTCGTTTAATTGTTCAAGCTGCTGGTCGGTTAGCTCCTGATGCTGCGAAAATTCAAGCCCAACGAATTTAAGCCGGTAAGCGGCGGCGCGCTGGGTGACGCCTTGTTGAATTTGATATTCTTTGTGTGTCATAATAAAATAGATTGAATGTAATGCAAATGTAAATACAAAGTAAATACATTTTCAAATTTATCTACTCTTTTTTGTACATCTCTAAAATCCTGGTGAAAAATTCTAAAAAATGATCGGTTGAGCGGGCAATAAAGTAAATACCTCCTGCCCGCTCAACTTCAAATTGCCTCCTCTTTTGATCATCGCTTTGCCGATCTTTGCCGGCTTTAACTTCAATGCCGACATACCTACCACGAATACAACAAATAACGTCCTCAGTTCCTTTACCGCCGTTCGACTTTCGATGCACACCTTTTGCAGCATCCCAAATGCCTACGGTATTAATGCGTACCGCAACGCATCCGGGCTGAAAGTTTACTACTCGGATAATATTTGCCTGTATTTGGTTGGCTGTTTCGAACTTAATCATTCAAAGTAATTTTTTATCAAATCATCTATTTGCCGCATCGTTGCTACTTCGTTTTTAAGGCTCGAATAAGCTCTCCAAACGTATAAATTTGGCGCGATACTTTGCAGCTTTTGTTTGTCGTATTTGTACGCCTCGCACGTTCGTTTGAGTATGTCGGCTGACTCTTTGCACCATTCATCAATGATACTAAAACTATCAATAACGGATTGAATATCGGCTTTAATTTCCTTCCTCATATCAAAAAAAAGATAACTGCTTTTTAGACTCAACCGCCGCAGCGCAATTCCGGGCCGCCAAATCAAAATAGGATTCCTTCAATTCAAATCCGATGCCTTTACGGTTCATCTTAACCGCTTGGAATACTTCGGAGCCAATGCCCAAAAAAGGAGTAAAGATAGTTTCTCCTGGATTTGACCACATAGCTATACAACGCTCGATAATGTCAAGTTGGAGCGGCGCAATATGTTTTTCGTCCTTTTCTTCTTTAGCGCCCTTGTAATTGTTTAGCACGTTGGTACGATCAATATCCATCCAAACCGGCGAAGCCCACTTTTGCCAGGTATTAAGATCAAAGTTTTGTTTTGTCTTGTTGGTGATTGGCGTCCATTCTGCCTCATCGCCTTCCCACTTGCGGAAAATGGTTATGTACTCGGGCATACCTATACCGGAGTAGCTCGAATCGGTTGTTACCTGCTTGTACAATAGGCGTTGTGTTTTGGTGCGCTGCATTTCAAGTACCGGATCGATCCAAATAGTAATCTTGGAATGGTATTTGAATCCGGCCTCTTCCATCGCGCGATGATAGGCGCCAGTAAAGTCCCACATACCTGAAAAGCCGGAGGAGTTCTTGTAGCGGGCTAAATCTTTAGAGTGGACACAAACAAGTCGCCCGGGCTTAATGATCCGGTAAAGCTCTTTGAGTAGGAATCGTTGTTGCTCGAAAAACTGTTCGTCCGACTCGCAATTACCCATATCCCGGATATTATCTGAATATGTAAACAGCGTACTAAATGGAGGACTAAACACGCTTAGGTCTATTGAATTATCCGGTATTTCCTTAATGAGTTCGCAGGAGTCGCCATTGATGATATGAAAGTGTTCCGTTTTAACTTCCCGGCGGTTATAATCTAATTTAAGATCAAACGTTTTTGCGTTTACCTGGTTAGTAATCTCATTCATCATTTTATCAAATTGAGCTTGTTTGTTGGCAATTGATTGAACGACATTTGCCATTGTGTTAGTGGTAATAAGGTAAATGTTTACTTCATTCTTTTGGCCGAACCGATACGAACGCCTAATGGCTTGGTATAGACCCTCAAACGAAAAATCTAAACTTGCAAAAACTTGGTTATTGCAGTGCTGATAATTAAGGCCGAATTGGGCGATCTTTTTCTTAGTGACCAAAATACGAAAATCGCCATTGGCAAATCCTATCAACTTAGACTCTTTTTTGTCCTGCGGTTCGGAGCCACGAACGCCAACCGCCTCCGGAATAAGTTTAAGTACTTGATCCTCTTCGGCATCTTGGTTGACCCAAATAATAAACGACTCTTTGGACTTGTTTACAATTTCGGCAACTGCTTCAATTCTTGGAAGTATCGTCAATCTTAGCTCCTTATTAAAGTCGGTCGCGTTTACCGATGCGCTATTGAACAACATTCCGTTTTCGCGTTTTTCGACTTCAATCTCTTTTTCAAAAAAGTTGAGCGAAGGCAGATCATATCCGACCGACTCAAATCCCAAATCCGACGGGCTTCTAAGTACGCTACTCCAACTCGCGATCCATCCGTAAAAATCCGATTCGGCGTGACCTTTTAGCCGGTAATTATTCATACCCTCGTCGCGAACAAACCACCTCATTCGCATGTCGTTTGCGTCCATCACGTCGAGAAACTCAGAATGGTTTCCAATCTCGTTCAAGTCGTTAGGCGCGGGAGTAGCTGTACAAGCGAGCTTAAATCGTGTACCGGTAAAGGCTTCGATAATAAGCTGCTTATAAACGCCAGTAAAGTTTTTCAGGATGGAGCTTTCATCGAGTACGACACCGCCAAAAATTGAACACTCAATGTTCTTTAACTGCTCATAGTTGATGATATACACTCCCGGCAATGTCTGTCCGGAGTACTTTTGGCACTCAATCCCGAAGCGTTCGCCCTGTGCAATCGTTTGCGGACTAACTGCCAACGGCGCCAGTATCAAAACCGGCTTTTGAGTAAATTGCACTACCTGATTTGCCCACTCCAATTGCATAAGCGTTTTGCCAAGTCCACAATCCGCAAAAATGGCGTATTTGCCCGCTTTTAGCGCTCGTTGTACAATGTAGCGTTGGAATGGGAATAAGTGCGCGTTTAGGTCGTTTTGCGCAACCTCTACGCCGGTGGCGGCGTGCTTTTTGAGCTTTCGTTGTAATAGTTCGATGTAATCTTGATCCGGTAACATAATAGTTAAGTTTAAATTGAATTGCAAATGTATATACAATAAGTGATAATAAAAAGTATCTATTTAAATTGGTTTTATAAATTCCTGTAATCGTTTATTGCCTTAAAAATCTGATAGGCTACCTGTGGTACTATTGCGTTTCCTGCTGCCTTGATGCTTTCGTTTCTCCACTTTGGAAAGGTAATAGAGTCCAATCGCTCTGAAAACCCATCATTTCTAGAACAAACTGCGGGTTCAGTTGGGAAGTTTGACCAGTCATTAGGTACGCTCTTTTTTGAAGCCCATCTTGGTTTCTCTTGCCAGTGTTTTTCGCCGGGTTGTCGTCTGCTGTTGGCGTTGGCAGCATTAAGGCTACTACTCCGCTTAACATACTCGCTGTTCCATCGCTCCTTTTTTGTCCTTTCCAATCGCCAGCTATCGGAGTAGGCAACAAACCAAATTCGCTCTCGCTTGTGTGGTGCGTTGACGCTTGCAGCTGGAAGTATAAACGGTTGTACTTCGTACCCAATAGCTTCCAAGTCAGTCCACACCTCCTCGAATACCAACCCTCCTGACCAACTAACAAGGCCGCGAACGTTTTCGCCCACAATCCATTCCGGCTGAATCTCCCGAATAACTCTAAGCATCTCGGGCCACAGGTGGCGCTCATCTTCCTTTCCAAGTCGCTTCCCTGCTGTTGAGTATGGTTGGCATGGAAACCCTCCTGTGAGAATAGTTCCATCTGCCTGCCAATCATCTCCGAATCGTTGTTGTATTTCATCGTTCAAAATTTGTCCGGTTAAAGTGTGAATGTCGCGGTGGTGGTATGCCTGTGGCCAATAGTACTCTAAAACTTTGTTTCCGAAATCGTTTATTTCGCACGATGCAACGTTTGTCCATCCTGCCCATTCTGCTGCCAAATCAAAGCCGCCAATGCCGCTGAATAAAGATATATGTTTCATCGAAAAAGCATTTGAGTTTTAAGTTTGACATATAGCGCAAACTCCGGCCTTAACTCGTTGTCAATCGCTTCCCATTCCTTCTCCCACTGCTTCAAAAGTGCATCGTCCGGTTCAAACTTTGCCCGCTCTCGCTGTTTACCTGTTTCGCGCTCTTTTAGCCAATCTCTAAAAAAGTCGGGCATTGCGATTGCGTTGGAAGGCGGTTGTTTATTCTCTTTGTGCTTTCGAGCGTTCATCCCTTCACAATAGTCTGCCTTTTGGCTCCAATATTGCGCGCACCAACTCGATAGTACTTCCACGTCTAACCGATCAAACACTTGGCCAAATTTGCCAGTAGCCCCCATCCGGAGCGCGCATCGAAAGTCGGCAACCGTCAAAAGTTTGAACTCGGTGTAAAGCACTTCGGCAATTGGTTCAAGTTGGTGTTTTTGTAGATTTTTACCCACGTTTAAAAGAATTGCGGCGGCGGTTATCATCTCGGCAATTAGTTGTATTGCCTGTTCGCTGCCTAAATAAAAACCAAGCGCGCCAAGCGTGGGAGTGTCGGCTTTTATCGCATCGTCAAACGTTGCCGGTTTTAATTGCGGCCAAATAGCAATCATATCAACGCAACGGAGCGCGGTGGCCTGTGAGAACTTGTACGGCATAACCGTTTTAATCTGCTCCCATCGTTCGAGCGTTGCCGGGTGGAGGTTATATTGAATTTGCAGCTTGTTATCCATTTAATAAATTCCTTTTATTTATTACATAACTAACTAAGTCCTCATGTTGCTCTTGCACTTTGCTTTTTCCTGATGGCTTAAACTGTTGCCGCTCTTCCTGTATGCCTTTCCAGCAATTTGCAACCGCCGTTTCTACAATCCTCAATGCCGTTTCCGGATTGTATTTGCTTTTTTCAAGCATGCTTTTAAATCCAGTTGCCGCGCTTTGTGCTGACTTGTATGTATTCTTAATCTCCTTTTTATACCTAATCCATTCCAACCAAGCAGCCTTAAACGGTTCGTAGTAGTGCGCAATGCCTTTCCGCTCCAACTCCGCAATAAACTCTTCTTTTAGTTGTATTGCATTTTTTTGTAATAGGTCGGCCCGGTGTACATCCTCGTTCTTTTTTCTCCCTTTAATGGTAGTTGGTTCAGCTTTTTGAGTAGCAGAATTTTCTTGATCCTCATTTTGAAGAAAGGAAAAATGCGCGTTAGCGCTATTACTATTAACTGTATTATTAAGTGTATTATTAACTATACTATTATGTTCGGCATTTTTACCTATACCCTCTCGGTTTTTTTGCCGCGACCCTTTCGGGCTTTTTACGGATAGCTCGCTTTGTTTTTGCCGTGACTGCATTTCTTCCGATAGGTAGTCAAGAGAAGCATTTACTAAATAAATCTTCCTTGAGTTGCCTTCATCCTGAGCGACAAAACACTTAATATAACCAGCCTTTTCAAGGTCTGAAATCCATCGAGAAATCGTGTCCTTGCTGTTATTGTATAAATCTGCAAAGTATTTATTGTTAGCCCAGCAGTAGCCCTTCGAATTGCAAAGGGCTGAAATTTCGGCGTAAATAATACGCGCACCAAAAGGCAGTGAGTTGTCGTACCTTACTTTTGACGGCAAATAAGCTATAAATCCTGGATCGCTTTGTTTCATGGCTTAGTTTTCGTTTAACATTATTATACAATCTAAATCTACCGTGTACCTTTTTTCGGGCTTTTCGGTTTCTTCATTAATCGCCCAATACATTTTTAAGGCGCCCATATCTAATAATTTTTTTCGACGCCTAAAAATCATATTATTAGTATCGCCGGTCATTGCCGATAAATAATCATTATCGGGAAAGTTTGCATCATTGTTATTCATGTAGTCTACTATGCAAGCAAGTAAATAGTATTCATTTGGCCCGCATATTTTAAGGGCCTTTTGAGAAAGTGAAATCATAAAAATTAAAAAAAAAATGCCTTCGGCCGCTGCTTGCACCCTCCGGGAAAAGGATACAATAAAGAGCGTACAGATAAACCGCTCCACAGCGCCCGAAGGCATATTTGATAATCTGTATTTAACGGGTTCCCGCCCGCGTCCTACGACGTTGCAAAAATACGATTAATCTTCGACACTTACAAGGGAATTTTGCCAGTCGTGCCAATCAAAATTGCCCTTAATTCGCTCAAATTCTTCATCGTCTTTGACCGTTTGCCAGGAGAAATCAAAACAGGGCAATGGCTTACTTTTGAAGGCGTACGCTTTCCCATCAAGGTTTACCGCGGCGTATTTATAACCCTCCGGAATGTCTGCTTTAGTTAGTTTTTTCATCGCCTAAATTAAAATGAAGTTTAAGAATTAGGAGAGCGACGTACGCTTGCTCCTGTTCGATTGTTAAATGCCCCTTTTGTTCGCCTAAATTAAAGAGTACTTTTTCCGCCAAGTAAATCGCTTGCAATATCTTTTTTTCGGCTAAAACGAGTTGTTTTTGTTGTTCTGTTAGTTCCATCCTAATTAATCATTAAGTCGTAATTTTTGAAGTTTTCAAAGTCGGCTTTATCGGATTCAATACGCCTCATTGCGTCATCTCCCGTTCTTTTTGTCAAACGCGAAAACCGTACCGCTTCTGACATATTCACATAAATAACGATGGATTGATCGCGAATTGATTTTGGCAGCCTGTTAATGATTGCCGGCGGCAAAATAAATAGGTCGTTGCGTTCGAGCGTTCCAAGCGAAACGCCATAAACCCATCCGTTGTACTCTTCCGTAATCAAATCCTTTTGATTGATTTGCGCGGCTAAATCTTTGTCGGCTGATTCGATAAATATATATTCATTTTCAGAACTAAACCGTTTAGGTCGCGTCGTAACCATTCGGCCAAACTTTGCACCTTTGGCAATGAATATATTTTTAAGTGTGCTTTTGCCGGCTCCTCCCGGCCCTGTGATAATGATTTTCATAGATACAATCTATTATATTCTTGTTTTAAATTGATAACGTCCTGATTAATAGCCGGGAACAACATTACCCGAGTTGCTTGCAATTCAGAATCGCCCGCCATAACGGAGCGGCCGTTGATGCTGGTATACCATCCTGAAACGTCAATGTTATTTTCCACGCCGATTAAAAAAAGCGTGAAGTAAATTTCTGTTAATCTGTTTTTAGTTGTCATCGTTGCGAACCTTGCGCGCTTTGTTCAAGCGCTTTTTCTGTTTTGAAGTATGATATTTGTGATCTAATTGCGTCGAGTACGTCGCGTGCAGAGTCTAAAAGGAGCTTTGCGGCCTGATATTCGCTTTCACTCATTTTCTCCTCTTCCAGTGCCTTTTGGCTCATTAGTAACCCTTCGCGCTCAATTACCGTTTGTACCGGTTTTTCGCCTGCCTTCGATTTGTCCTCGTTTAAGATTTGACAAGAGCGGGCAAAAGTTAGTTTCCGGTTAAACTCGGTTCGCGTCATTTGCTTGTGAAGCTCGCCTACCTCAAACGAGAAAAAAAATATTTCCGTAGCGAGTGACCTGGATGCGTTTACCAAACGTTCTATTTCGTGTGGCTCCCAGCGCTTTGAATTGTACGCCGTGATGATAGATTCTATTTTTTCGAGTGGTGTTTTCATGTTTATAAAATTAGGTTAATTCCATCCGGAGTCCAAAAATCCTGTGAGCTGTCCCAAACGCATGGATCAAACGAACCTTCAAAACAACGGCGTTTAAAAGCGTCCGTTAGCTTCATTATTTGCCGCTCTGCTTCGTCTAATTGATAATTGGAGAACTTATGTACGCTCGTTTCCCCGTCATCGTCCACGGCTAAAATATAGGGTGCCTTTGTCATATCGTACGCATAAGAATAAATAAAGCCCTGCCAATGCAAACGACGTCCTCTAATTTCGTTCTCTGCGCGTTTTATTTGTGCGCTTGGTACATTCTTTAAATCAATTATAAAGTCATCGCCTAAGCCATCTACACGCCCCCTAAATACAATGTCGTTGATAATAACCTCCGGTATATCTACCTCAGCCACTTGCAAACGATCTAAAAAGGACTTGCAAACAAAGTTGTTGAGGACTGCGTCTTGTTTGCGTTTTAACTCTTCAATGGCCGCCTTTTCTAAAATCGTAACTTTTGAAGCTTCTTTTACTTTCTGTTTAATTTCGGCAACTGTCATTTTTTCGGCCTCAATTCCTGTGTGCTGCGCCAAAAAATCTAACCACGCCTTTTTGCCTTCCTTTGTTGTGGCGTCAACCTCCGGCCCTGAAACATAAAGGATATTGAATAAATGCGGTTGCAAAATAGCAACGTGCAGCGCTTCCCCTAATATCATTGCCTTTGTTGGTGCGCGCTCTTGAAGCTTGTAAGCAATGAAATTACGCGGGCTTACTGCGAAGGCTGATAAAGCCGAAAAAGATAGTTTGTAATCGCCTTCGCTTAGTTTGTTAATTAATTCTTGTTTAGTCATTGTTTAAATAATTTTCAATAATGATAATAGCATTTTTATAAGCTCCATAATCGCTTCCATACTTATTTGTAACGGCGTTTTTAAAGTCGCTAAAATTTCCAGAAAAGCAACCTGCATTTATTATGTCTTTTTTTGATATTGTCAAATATCTGTAATTATCTCCAAATTGCCCTATCGTTATAAATTCGCCTTGAAAAGACACCCGCGCATCGCCGTATACCCGCGCATCGCCGTATACCTTCGCATCGCCGTATACCCCCGCATTGCCGTATACCTGCGCATCGCCGTATACCTGCGCATCGCCGTATACCCACGCATCGCCGTATACCCACGCATCGCCGTATACCCGCGCATCGCCGTATACCTTCGCATCGCCGTATACCCGCGCATCGCCGTATACCTGCGCATCGCCGTATACCCACGCATCGCCGTATACCCACGCATCGCCGTATACCTTCGCATCGCCGTATACCCACGCATCGCCTGTATTGCTTAGGTTTTTTTCAGATTGAATATAGCCGCCCAATTCATTAACGCCTACATTTGAAAATGATCTTAGCGCCTTTATCCTAAATAAATTAATGTTATTTACAGTAATTGAATCGTTTATTATAAGTTCGTATTTCATTTTGTTAGTTCCTTTTTGCGTTGAGTAAATAAATCAATATATAAATCCGGAGCGTTCAATTCCTTCCAAAGTGCGCCAAGTTCGGCCACGCTCGTGATGGATTTTACCTTTGCTTCGACGTCAATTTGATCCAGGCTAATCGTTTGAACCTGTGGCCCTTCAAACGCCTGCCTTTCTTCTTCGATGTTCAATCCGCTTAGTTCATCGCTAAATCCTTTTTTCAAAGCGAACGCCTCCGCACACTTGGCAATCATTTGGAGCGGCATTTGAGCGGCTTTGGAGAAGTCCTTACCGCTGACAACGTTTGGGTAAAACTCCGCAAATACGGCGGTGTGAGTAAACGGGCAACGAACGCCGCTAATAACTCTATAAACGGTCGCGGTTGCTGTTAATGGTAACTTTCCGCTTTCCTTTATGTCGGCGGCTGTTAGGTAGGATCCATCGCTTTTGAGATTGTACTTTATATCGTCACATCCTGCGAGCTGCCCCGTTTGCGCGGCCTTAATTCGGAATCCGTCAATACCCACGATAATCGCGTACTTATCCCCATCCCGCGTACGATAGCGAGTAAGATATATCTCTTTTTTGAACGGACTTAATCCGTGTTGCCTACTCGCTTCGGCAAAAATGGCGACTTGGGCCGGTGGTGTTCCAGGTGGAATTACTCCGGCGCTTTCAAGGGCCTGCAAATTACTTTTTGTTAGTTCCATTAATAAACTCTTTTATTTGTTGAATGATATTGAGCGCGTCCGCGTTTAAGGTAATTGCCTTTTTGTTTTTATGTGCAATGCTCACTTGAACAAATTTCCCGACAAACTGCCTAATTGTACTTTGTTTATTGTCCGTATCTGCGTTGCAATAGTCGTAAATATTCGCCAACGTCGCCGACTTAGTAGGGCTTGCAAATAGGCAGTCAAATATTTTGCGGCCTGTACCGTTACAAAGAGCGTTCAGGAAGGTCTGCGCTTGGAGCTTGCTTCCTAATTGCTTGCCGATATGCTGCATGCCCTCAACGGCCTTTTTGTTGGCTCGGTAAAACGCTTTGTTGTCCGGTGATCGCTCTAAAAAGCCGCCCTGATAGAGCTTTCCAATATAGTATCGGATGTTGTCTTCTTTGATATTTCCATTGTGAAAAATTACCAAAGTTAAAGGAGTGTATATCTCCCCCCTTCCTTCAATTTCGCGCCATATAGGCGACGTTAATCCGTGCGCCTCGTAAATTCGCCAGCGCTTGCGAAACTCATTAATTTCCTTCATTATTAGCTGTTTTTGTTTATGCAAATGTAAATACATTATTACTTTATTTCCAAAATTTTAACATAGTTTTTATACAAAAATAAAACAGACATAAAAAAACGCCCTGTTTTACAACAAGACGTTAAAGGCAAAAGGAACTAAGGTCGTACTGTTATGAATTTCTTTGTTTCCTTTATTTGCTTAATTTGATCGGGCCACAAAAAGCGGCAATCGCCGTGCAGCCAAGTAGGAGTATAATTTACATCCTCGATCGCCCTTAACCCAAGATTAAAAAAAAGGTCGAAGTTGTCGTGTATGCACTCGACCATTTCCGAAGGCTTGTAATCCGGTGTATCTGTGTCGAGCGCATTGGCCAGGTAATGTTGGCTAAATTCCGCTCCGCCTTTTGGCTTAACTCCCCTCGGTCGCGTCCCTCTGTTTTGCAAATTGCCGCCAACATGCCAATTATTTATCCGTATAGGCCCCATTAAATTGCGTAGCGCGGTCGCGTACTCAATTTGAAAGGCAGATACCATCCTAATCGACTGACTTCCAAAAGTGCGAAAAATAATAGGGTGTACAAACTCCTCCAACCGGAAAAAATCCGGTAGTACGGCTCCGGTCGCGTGTAGGTTCATTCCCGAATTGGTTTTGGTTCGCTGTTTTTAGTGGCAAAGTATAGAATTGTCACTAAGCTAATAACCGCCTGAATTAGGCCCTGCCAATTGCCGCCAATTGCGGCGGCTGCGATCAATTGGAGCTTGTCAAACATTTCCGGAGTAAGAATTGGAAAAAACGCGCTTAAAATCGTAAACAAGTAGTTCCAAGTGTTCGCATTCGTTGCCCACTGTTTAATGTCCAATTTTGCGTTTTTAAAATACACTCGGAGCGCGCCCGCCGCGCCAATGATACCAAACAAGCCCGCCGCAATTGTACGGCCTTCGCCCTCTGGGAATCCTACAAAAAGCCCGCCCAAAAACAGAATAACGGCGGTATAAAAATTGGTAGAATTAATGCTTTGTTTAATGTTCATAATAGTATAATTTAAGAGTAAGTAATAGTTTTGCCTGAGTTTGCCGGGATTGCTAAAAGTCTGTCCCGAAGTACTTTTTCTACCGCCGCTCGAACGGTCGCAAGCGAAGTAGTAAATGACGCCTCTTTGCCGGTTAGTTCCGTGCCTGTCATTTGATAAATATTACTTCCTGCCCTGTTGCCTTCGTTGTCTATTAAGGTTAAAAGGCATATCATATCGTCGTTACTTTCAAGATTAAAGCTAATAGACAATGATGCTACTTTAAACAGCCGCGCGGCCGAATCAATGCCGTCGGCGTCCTCAAAAATTGCAATTGTATCTGATGTTGTTAGAGCCATATTAGTATCTTACTTCGATGTTTAGGATATATTGTGTAGTTGCGGACAAAGTGCCCGCGATTGCGATTGTGTACTCGGTTGCAGATTGTGCGCTTACCCACCAGCAAAGCGAAGGACTTGCGGCGGTGAACGATCGCGGAGTTATAAACACTCGCCCTATTCGGTTCGGTTGCGCTGTGGATGGGAACGTATATTTAAAAACATCCACATTCCCGGATGGGCTTGACGTTGTGGTAAATGTTATTTGGTAAACAAGTATGTTAGAGTCCGTTCCAAACGATACGCCCGTTGCCGCTGTTGTACCTGCCCCGGAGTACCAAGTTAAAGAGGTTGTTAACGGACTGAGCGAACTTGTTAGTTGTTGTACGTTGTTATTTGTGGTCTGATATTCAAGACCCGCAAACGCATTATTTGTTCTTAGTACTTTACCCAATAAAGTAGATCCGGTCGTTGGTCGTTGCGCGGTCGATCCTGATGGCATCAATATTCCATCCGTGACCGCGTCCATATCCAAACCAACAAGCGGAATTGAGTTGTTTATACCAACTCTACTATCTTTAGAAATAGTCAAACCGGCGCTTCCTACTGATGGCGTGTTATCCGGTGCAATCCTAAAAACGTCGTTGGCTGAATTATCTATACCAGCGCTCCACGTGGTGCCGCCTGTACCAGGTATTTGCCATTGAATGATCGGATCGCCCGCGTTTGTTCCTCCAACCTGTATATTTAATATTGTGTTGGAGCTTCCATTAAAGTTTGAGCCATTCCGGATTTGCCCATAAACATTTGAGCCGTTTACTGTCGCTCCAAAATCAAACAAGCTTAAAGCGGTTGATTGCGTCGGCCCTAATAGGTTATACAGGTACGATCCGTGCGAAGTAGCTCCAATTGTCAATCGGTTATTGGAAGCGTCGTAAAGAAAAACGTCATCGGTTGTTAAAGATCCGGCGCCGTCCGCAATTGCGATTCGGCCCGCTACTAAAGTGCCGGTAATGGCTGATAAAGTCGCGTACTCTAACGCCGTCGCTCCACTGTTTACGCGCAATACTTGCAAGGCTGTACCCAATGCCGCCAACCCAGTGCCACCGCGTGCAATTGGCAAAGTTCCTGACGTAAGTTTAGACGTGTCTAAATTTGGTATATCTGCTGCCGCTAACGCTCTAAATGTTGGAGCCGCTGCGGAACCGGTTGACGGGCCGGCAAAAACGGTATTTATTGATTGAGTAGCAAGGGCCGCCGTTAAGGTTCCGGATGTCGTCACCGGAGAACCGCTTACCGTAAATATAGCCGGCAAACTTAAGCCTACACTTGTGACCGTTCCGGATGCCGTTGTAATAGTTGCCCATTCAAGCGCCGTGCCTGCTGCGTTTACGCGCAACACTTGCAAGGCGCTGCCTTCTGGGAAAACTGCCCACTCTGTTCCGTTGTGGTATAGTAAATCGTTTGCCGTTCCCGGCGGAAGGCTAAAAGTACCAATTTTTGGTTTTTTGATTAGTAGCGAGTTTTGCGGATAGCTTGCAGTTAGCGTGCCGGTAACAGCGATTGAAGTAGCTCCGGTTGTTGGTGTAGTAGCGACTGTCAACTCGTTAAAATCGCCGGTAAGCGGATTAAGAACAACGAGCGTATCGCCTGCGTAAATATCGCCGCCAGTCAAGGCCGCCGCCGTTCCGATAGTCGTAATTGGCCCCGCGTTAAGTTGCAAGGCGCTTGTCGTTGTGAGCGACAAAGGCGCAATTAAAGTGCCGGGAGGTTTGGCAACAAGCTCATAAGATGGCCCGGTTGAACTTGACGTTTGCGGAACGGTCGGTATTTGCGGATCGTTGGCAGTGACTATTTTTTTGACAGGTGCTGACGTGCTAAACCCTGTACCATATTTTAACTCGAACCATTCTCCCGACATTGTATCGTCATTAGCTGTCCAAGTACCGCGCATCAATAACCAGACCGAATCGCGCCAAACGACGCGGCCTAATGTTGTCAAGTTCCCAAAAACATTCCCTTGCAACTTACGAATTGGTACGTGCTGCCCCGCTACTATAAATTCGCAAAGTAGATATTCTAAACGCTTGTTTTTTGGATCTGTACCCGGCCCCCAAAGGAATGCGAGTTCATAGGCGCTTGATTTGTAAACCCACAAAGCGCCCAATGCGTTTGGATTTTCGGACGTGCCTAACAGCGACTTTGTTTGAGTAACAACGCTATTGTTTGGGAATAGATAGTTTGTCGAGGTGTACTCGTACTCATCAGTGGCAATGTCGGGAAGTATTAAAAGTGTTTGATTGCCTAATTGGTAGGTAAGGTCAAACGTTGTTCCGGTTATGGTCGTGCCGTCGTATTTTTCGAAGCGGACAAACTCAAAGTTAAATTCAAAATTATCTGCGTTTATGCCTATTTGAGTAGTAACAAGCTCTATCAAATTGGTAAAGCTGAATATCGCGCTTGTATTGTTGTACAAAAAGACTGCGTTAGAAATCGGTACGGCATAGTAGATATATTGAACTCCGGACACAAAATCAATCTGCGAGTATTGTACTTGGTATTGTGGAGTAAGGGTATATGTACGCCGCGCAAAACGGTCGCCTATTTTTAGATAAAATCTAAATAAGCAAACAAACGGCTGAAAGGGAGATCCAGGCGCGGTGTTACTTGATAGCGTAAATTGAAGGTTAGCGGAAATCCGAAAATAAGTGTTTCCGCTGTTGCTGTTAATCGGCTTTGGTACCGTTACGGCTGTGAAATTCGTATCTGTAAACGCCTTAACTCCTGACAATAGATTGAACCGTTCAAGAGCCAAAAAAGTATGCCGGTGTTCTTTTAACGGCGGCAAAAACTCATATCTTCCAGTTGCTTCGAGCGCAAGCGTATTTGTTTGGTTGATTGTGTTAATAGCGCTAAAATTACCCGACCCTAAATAGTTCTTTGAGCGGTCATAATTGCGCCCTACGACCGTTGCGGCGGTTCGGTATGGTATCTGTTCGATCCAAAAAGTTCCGTTGTTAAACGTGATCCTCGCGTTAAAATTCGTTAGGATATTTTCTATTACCTCATAGCACGATAAATAGTCCTTTACGCCTTTTTCGTCTTTGTAAAAAACGGAATGATCTGCGTATGTTTGATACAACGCGCAAGGATCGGACGCGGTCGCGGCGTGATCGTTTTCCCACCAGTCAATGAAGCTCGAAACAAAGTGTTGAGTCGGCGTAAACAGTACATCAACGTACCGGATTTTTGAAAGTGCGTTTATTAAGTGATCTATTAAGCGCGCTTTACCTGTGTAGGCTGTTCCCGCGTTGTTGTACTTAATATCCTTCAAACTCGCTATTCCATCCGTTGCCGTTACGTTAATTTGATATGGATAACTTGCATCCTCATAGCTGCCAATGTCCGGTAAAATAACCCCGCGCCAGTATGCCGCCGGCGTTGTGCCTTTGGTTATGTTTACCACAAATCGCCCCTCCTCGCTTGCAATCAAATCAGTAAAAAATAATTCGTGGCTTGCATTTTCAGCGTACATAACGAATTGGCACTCCGTCCCCATTATGGTACTAATTCGGTCGCTTGCTTCGTGCGTAAGCGCAAATCCACGCGAGTCGGGATTGAATGGAATTGGATCTCCTGAGTAGGATCTATCCCAAATCTCAATCGTATAACGGTCGCCGCTGAAACTGTCAAATTCTGCCTTAAATCTTATTGCGGCCATTATCGGTATCTATTTGTTGATTCAACTTCTTTGTTCATTACTAACATCAAATCGCGTCCGGATATTTTACCCATAACTTCTACGCGCTGCGAACCGCCTAACATATCTTGCAATTTTGATAAAGGCGCAATAACCTCCGGATCTATTCCCGCCATTCTGTTATCGCCAACCATTGCAAGCGTTGGCCCGTACGCCAAACCACCCTGAGCGAGTTTTGGAGGTTGTATTTTTGATTGCAGTCTGTTAAACAGCGCCGATACCGCGCCCGCTGCGAGTGCGCCCGCTGCGATGTTTGCCGGGAATGGCAACTTCATTGCAGAGCTAACCGCTTTAAATATACCCTCAATTGCCATTGATTTAGCTACCTGCAATGCAGAACTAACCGCCGCCGCTGCATATTCCTGAAACGATGCGGAGCCTTGACTGTTTAGCGACTGTATCGAATTTAAAACGGAATCGGTCATCGCTTTTTGAGCTTCGCCGCCGTCCTTCCACATCGCGAAAAAGTCGCCTGTTGAATAGGTAAACGCCTCCTGTTCTTCTCTTGTTAGTTTTAGCTTTTCACGTAGCGCATCTAAACTTGAAAGCTCTTCGTTCGTAAATGATATACCAGGCGTTTGTTGGTCTGCCTGTGGAAAAGCCGCCTGAATATCTCCCTCGCTTGGCGCGGTCGGATCTGCTCCAAAATTAGCCTGAAAACGCTGTATTGCAACCGCATCATAATAAGCTCGCGTCGCTGCCTCTAATTTTATCGCCCGCGCTTCTGTTTCGTCCATTAAATCAAAAAGTTCCTGATAGCGGTCTTTTTGCTCCTTAATTGCTTTTGCGGATTTTAAGGTGGATTCGGTATTTGCGTCGGTTGCTTTATTTAAGTCGCCTGTTGCGTTTTTTACATTGTTAGTCGTTTGCGGGAGGTCTAAATTTGCGCGTATTAATCCGGTTACGGCATCAGTCTGATTTTTAATTGACTGCAAGGCTCGGTCGGTGTCCGCAATCAACTCTTGCTTAACTGCTGATGATTGTTTTTCTAATGCTGTGTACGAACCAAATCCGGCCGTTGCTTGCTGAAAAGCTACGGTGCTTTTTTGCGTCAATCTTAACTTTTGCTCCTCCAGCCTTATCCGTTCTTTGTCAAGCTCAATCAATTTTTCCTCGGCTGCCTTGACTCTTGCCGCTCTTAATAGGCTTTCAATGTATTGATCTTGCAATTTAGTAAGCTCCGCAATGCTTAATTTTTCAATGTCAAGATTTGCGAAGTATTTAGGCGAAATTTCCTGCAACCTTCCAAGCGCTTTTGCTTTTTCGTCCCTCGTTGCGTTTTCGTCTTTTAGTATGGCAATGAGTGGAATAATTGCGGCGCGTTCGGTGCTTACTTGCTCGTTTGCTTTTGCGCGTATTTCGGATAATGTCGCATAAGCTGTATTTGCGTTTTTAATTTTATCGCTAAGCAAAACAAAAGCGCCAGCCAATAACGCAATGGCTCCGATAACTGTACCGGCCGCAAGTGCTTTTTGCGCAACTGTCATCTTTTGCAGCGCCGCGACCGCGTTAAGCGTTACTCCTGATAAATTTTTAAGGCCGTCAGCTATAAATCTAATCCCCTGCACAACCGCAACACCTCCGGAATAAAATAACTGCATCACTTTAATAGCCGGGCCAAGTGCCGCCGCAAAAAGCGCAAAGTTCAAAATACTTTTTTTCGTTTCCGGATCGAGTAAACGGAAATAATCTGCGAGCCTTCCAAGTGTTTCCGAAAAAGCGTCTGCAATTTCGTTTATATTATAGACCTTATTTATTTCGGTTCCAATGGTTGCAAAAAACTGCTTTAACGCGCTTTGCGCATTGTTTACGGCGTTCGCAATTCCGCCTTGTACGCGCTCGGTTTTTGCAAGGCCCTGTGTTATTTTGTCTATAAACTCGTCCGCTGATACGCCGGCATCGCGTAAGGCGTCGGCGCTAATTGTACCAAAAGTATCTTTGATTGTTTTAGCCAAACCAGGCATATTTTCAAGAATTACGCTTAGGTCTTCTTGCAATATTCTGCCCTTAGATGACATCTGCGAGAATTGCCGCGTTACGCTGTCGAGTTGATCGGCGCTACCACCGGACGCGGCTAATGCGTTAGCAAGCTCGGCAATAGTTACCCGCGCTCGTTCTGCTGAAAATCCTACCGACTGCAAACGAATGGAGCCTTTAACAGCTTGTTCCAAATCAATACCAGGAGCCAGCGCGACTTGCCTTAATTTCTCAAGTTCTGCGGCCGCCTGTTCGGTTGTATAGCCGGCGTTTCGCATTGTGGTATTTAACGCCTTGTCGAGCGTTTCAAAATCACCTGCAGCCTTAATTGCGGCGGCTCCAATACCTACTAAAGGCAATGTAAGCGACATAGATAGGCCGTCGGCCATTCCGCGTAGTTGCTCGGCTGATTTTCTCATCCGCGCTTCCACTTGCCTCATAGAGCGGTCAAACTCCCTAAAATTTACCGCTATTCGTACATTTAAGTCGCTAACTGCCATTAGTTTACAATTCGTTTAGTATTAGATTCAAACATTGCGAGCATCAACTCGGCTTGTTTTTTTAACTCCGCCTCCGATACCTTAATGCCTTTAAACTTACTTTCCTCCCATCCAAACCGCCCTAAATCAGTGGGCTTTATACGCTTTTTGCCTGTGTGCGGCAATATAGCCCAATATCCAATTTGACGCGCTTGAATCCAAGATTCCTTCATTTGATCATTCTTCGCCTTGACCATTGCCGTAAAATACCGCGGCGAAGTGTTGTAAAAATCATCCTCCGACAAACCAACCCAAGCCGCCGTTTGTTCGAGCGACTCCCAATCCGTTAGGCTGTCGGCTGTGGCTCCCCCGATTGCGCTTCACCTCCTTTCGCCTTTGGCATTGAGTCGGCAAAAAGCTCCATTATTTTAGCGATTGTTTCTCCTGTTAACCAGTCGGCAACATCTTCAACTGATGCCGCAAAAGGTTTTTTTGTTGCTTTGCCGCCGTTGGTAAAACCTGAAAATGCAAGATCGGCAATAAAGCTAATTTTAATCTCTGCCTCACCGCCTTGAATAGATTCTGAAAAATCCCGTAAAGCTGTGCGGCCTGTTAATTTCTCATAGTGATAAAGTGCGCCAAATCCGAATTTGATAGGCGTTTGTTGTCCGTTAAAATCTAAATAATTGACCATAGAAAAAAAAAAGAAATAAGGCCCGACAAAAGCCGGGCCAAGCATTAAGGATTTGTTGTTTCAGATAAAGCACCGGTTCCTACAAAAGTGAAGTCGTAGGTTACATTTTCATCGACTCCGGATGAAGATGCGCTTAGGCTTGTAAGCATACCAGTACCGGAGTAGATCTTATCGCCCGATACGGTCGTACCCCATTTGATTGTTGCCGTCGTGCCGCCATTAATCAGGGCGTACAAGTCATCAAAAGTGTAGGTGCTGTCCCAAGCGAACATAGCACTACCGGACATTTCCCACGACAACCGGCCTGGAAGCTGCGAACCCCAAGAGTCGGTATCTTTGCAAGTGGTGTCGCGAGGCGACATTGAGATACTCAAATTAGCATCTACAAGGCAAGTAATAGTCGCTGATCCAACTTGTATTACTGCCAAACGGGAATTTAAAACGCCTGTTGTTGGCATAATGGAATTTATTTAGAACGTGAAAAGGATTTGGGCGGTGTAGGTATTGTTATTTCGTCAGCGATTGACGGCTCGAACGTTTCAAGGGCGGCTGCTTGCTCTTCGGTTAAAGGTGTACAAGCATTATCCGCTAACGCGTTTTTGCGACAAAGTGTAAAGTCTGCAATCGGTTTTATTATGCCCTGATCTAACAAGGCCTTTGCGTCTGCCCCTAAACGAACGCAATAACCAGGTAAATAGATTTTTCCGCCGGCCGACTGATCTACCCATTGTTTAATGAATTGGTATCTGTCCATTACTTTTTTAATTGAATAGCGTTTAATCGTTCTTGCATTTTAGCGACTTCGACGGCCAAATCTTTACGTTCTCGATCGCAATTAACCAAAAGCGCGTTTAAATCTTCGATTTTGGATTCCAACTTTTTTTCGGTCGATCCCCACATATTAAAAAAAAACCAAGTAGAACCAACGAAAAATATTACTGAAAGTCCTTGATCTTTTAGTTTAGAAGCGAAGAGGTCGTATAGTTGTTGCATTTGTTTATTTGGGTATTTGTCTTAAAATCTTTTTTTCGGTCGCTTAAAATTATCTTCAATCCAAGTAAAGCAAACCATGCCTGCCATAAATCCAAAACCGGCGAAAACTCCAAAAAGCGCGTACTTTAAAAATTCCATCATCGCTTTACAACTGTTGCGGGCCGAATAACATAATCCGTGCCCAATGAATACCAGTTAGCACCATTTTGGAAATACTCAATAAATCCTTCACTATCCCACTCCGTTAGGCGAAGGTAGCTCGGAGAATAGTAGGCGCGCTTCCAAGTGCCTGCTGCCTTTGTAAACGACCATTGCAACCGGTCTAAACCTTGCACTTTAACAACTCTAAAAAATATAGTCGTTTGTTGGGTGTAGCCTTTGAGTGCCCACGTTTGTAGCGTTAGCTCTTTTTGTCCTGTCGTGTCAAACAAAATTACTCTGTACGCTTGTTCTATTTGGTTGCCATCTCGAATCATTCCTCCTATCTCTGCCCGGTATTTTTGCACCACTCGCATATCTGCTACCCGCCTGCCTATTTCCTGCGATGACAACTGCCTGAGCGCTGCTACCTGCTGTACGGTGTCCTTAATGGGTACGTCTGTTTGTGTGCGCCTGCCTTGATCGTCAATTGTCAAATGCGTAAGGTATAATCCCTGCGCGGTTGGCGTGATGAAGGTAGTATCTGTGATTATTGTTTGCGCTTGCATTTGTAGCGCTGTTAGGAGTAGGGTAAATATTAGTGTATTTTTCATTGTATGTATTTTTTTTAGTGAAGGTCAACCCAAACGCCTGCGGCCCTGACTTGCAGTTTGTTGTCTGTTGTGTTGTAGATAACCAGCCCGTCGGCAGGTGTTGCAATTGCGTTACGTTGTGTTGTGGTCATGCGAGGGAAGAGAACGCCCTGTGTAGTAGATGCTACCTCAAAGGCTGAACTTGCGTCTTGGGTTGTTGTACCTATAGCTAAAGCGCTTTGAAGGTAATTTAACGCAGTCCCTTGTCCATACAACCCCCAATTATTTGCGCCTCGTGGAGTGTCCCAATGAACTGTTTGGTATTGCACTGCATTAATTAGCGAAGGAACCAAACTCAACCCACGTGTAATCCCAGTGCCTCCAGCTGTTTGGTTAATTACAGATCGAACGTAAAAAGCTGTGCTGGTTGCATTCCCGCTTGGCGGTGTGAATTCCTCATTTATGTAAAAACAGAAATTGTTGCCACTTGTTTGTGTGCTTTGTTCGCCCGTAAAAAAGTATTTGCCAAGCGAAGAGGATTGACTTGTCGTGTAATTAAAGAAGCATAAATTTGTACCGTTTATATCAGAGGCTCCTTGCTGATTAGTAAATGGGAAAAAAATTGGGCTTGCGCTATTGGCTGCATTCCCAAATCTGAGCCATCCATTATTAAGCACCCTAAATAAATTTTTGTTGTCACTATTTGCTGCTCTAAAGGCCTCTGTTGCACTTGTTGCTCCTGCTCCAACAGCGTGCAATCGCGCCGTTGGTGTATTTGTCCCAATCCCCACATTCCCATCATCTCGAATCATTAGCGCGTTGTTATTGCCAGCGCTGTTGTGGAATTGAGCTGTCCAAGTGGAGGAGGAGGTGCCAGAGCCTACTACGTGGAGGCGGGCTGCTGCGCTAGTTGTGCCTATTGAAAACTCCCCTGTTGATGCTATTATTGCACGCCTTCCATTGTTTGTCCAAAATTCAATTGGTGAAGCAGAGCTCGTGATAAAGACCATACCATTTGTAAGTTCCGAACTTGCAGCAATTAACCCCCTAGAGGGCCAAATAGTATGCCCAAAGGAATAAGCGCGCAATTCTATTGAGCCAGTAGTTGAAGGCGAAATACCAATCGATGCAGCTGCTATACCTGAATAAGCATTGTTTCCAGTATTGATATTTCTCACCCAGATATTTTGACTTGAATTAGCGTTCCTTTCAATTTGAAAAGGAAGCGTAGGTGTAGTTACACCAAGCCCCAGCCTTTTGTTTGTATTATCCCAAAAAAGTCCATTATCCCCACCTTGCGTTTGCGTTCCTGTCCAAAATGATACTTGTCCGGTTGTTCCTGACCCTGTCACATCGCTTGCTGGATCTGTGTCCACCGTAACCGTACCGCCCCCATTGGATAAAGTTAAAGTATTGGTTCCGGTCGATAGCGTTTGCAGCTCGTTGGTAGCGCTTGGATCTGCCGGAGTTTGATTTGACCATACACCGGTGACGCTGTTATAAATTAGCGTTTGGCCTGTGGTCGGGCTTGTTAGTTGTACGTCGTTTATTTGATTAAGGCCGGGAAAATGGGAGGGCCTTATGAATAGCGTTCCATTATTGCCGGCGCGTATTACAAAAGCTATTGGAACCTTTAAGTTAGGTGCGGTTGGTAGCGCCTTTGTAAGGCATCCGGGCGTCGTTGCGCTGCAATAAAGTACATCACGATCCGCCCACGTTTCCCCGCAACTCGCGCCTGTTGTATTTAATCCTCTGTCTTTACCGAAGTGGTAAACTAAACCATCGCTACCATTGGAAATATCCTGCGCGGCTGTACCTAAAATATACTCACTGTTTACTGTGCCGTTCGCGATTGCGGGAGCGATTAAAATACGCCCCGATGCGCCATGCGTGCCGACTGCCATTACTACTGTACCGCGTGTTATTGTGGAGCCTGTTTGGTTGCGGCAATTAAAAAACACGTCCTCGAACATTTGGCCGGTGACGCCGCCAGCATTCAACACAACATCAATAGTCCCTTCATTTGCATCCCACGACAACCGGCCGGCTTCGCCATCTGCGGCGCTGCCTGTACGAAAACGCAAAGTATAGAGGCTGTCAAGGATGATGCTATCATTTTGGATGCGGATTCCATCGCCGGCGTAATAGTTTGCGCCCTGATTAATCCAAATCCACGCCGAACCGTTATAAAAGTACAACTCCGGAGTAGTGCAATTATTAATTACAACTTTACTATCTCCTTTATTTGGAGTATAGGCCGGCGTTGAACATCCTGCAATTTCCTCGATCGTGTTGCCGATTAACTGCCATCCTCCGGGCGTGTTAAAGTGATACCATTTGCCCGTTATCGTGTCAATGGCAACTCGCGAAGTGCGTGCGGGAGGCACAAACGAAGGAGCGCCGTTGGTGTAGCTGATGCCGGCGCCGTATGTAATGTTATTTTGTGCGGAAATTTGCGGTAAACTGCAAAAAAGCGCGGCAATTATTAATATATATCTCATCCAAATACAATTTTTAAAATTCCGTAAGGGAGGCCGTAGTAGTTGTTGGCAGTCAAAAAGTAAAGATCGCCAACGTTCAAACCTGATGCGAGTGCGTCGGCGTCTGAATCAAAAAAGCGTACTTTGATTGATGGGAGCGGGCCGTCCGGATTAACTATCATTATTCTATCATTTTAACGACCCCGTAAGGGAGGCCGTAGTAGTTGTTGATTGATAAAAAGTAAAGGTCGCCCGATTGCATACCGGCCGCGAGCGCATCGGCATCGTGAGTGAAAAAACGACCGTAAACAGGCAATGGCGGCCCGACTGCATTTTGCCGGTTGACTCGGATTGTATATTGTGCAATGTGGCAATGATAGCCCGAGTCGTTGTCGTAAATTTGTCGGACTTGTTCGTACCTAATGCCGTCAATGCTTGTTAGTTCGAGCTGAAATGTAACATCGCGGCGAAAAAAGTCTATTGCCTGTCTAAACGCTTCTTCTGCTTGTCGCGCTTCGTCAAATGTCGTTCCCCAAATCGCTACCTCCGTTAAAACGTTATCTACCCAACTCGCAGCCGATTTGTTGTGGGCTGGATTAGAGCCTACTACCGTAACAACAGCAAAAGGAAGGGCCGCGTTTTGCGGGGCCACGACCGGATAAACGCGCGTACCAAAGATGGCAAACGCGTCGGTGTTATCTGCTATTATTTTTCGGATTGGGCCTTGAACGTTCATTATACTTTTTTTAGGCGTTTTATTTTGGCTTTTAAGCCCTCTATAATCGTTTTTTGAGTGCGCTCTTTCATCATTATCCAAGTAGGCAGAATAAACGGTCTTGGCGGTGTGTGGCGCGTGCCTTTTTCGATCATGTGAGCGTAGTATCCATCCGTTTTGCCGAATGGCCCAAAAACGCCCTGAGCTGTTCCCTTTGCTAATTTAGCGCCGACAAAAACCGCGTACTTACTTTGCCTAAAGCGTAAAACGTCAAACGACGCAGCGAGGTTGCCAGGATAATAGGTTGCTACTACATTGCCGCGGCCCTTTGGCGCGCGCATACTCTTAACGAGTTTTGCAGTGCTGTATCTTTTGTGAACTTTGCGGCCGTGTGGCGCTGCCCGATAAAGAGCCGCTACTACCGGTTTAGCCGATTTGGTTAGAATAGCGCTCGTCCCGCGTTTGGCGTTGCGCGCTATCTGCCTAAATTCCTTTAACAGTTCTTCGACTTCCTTTGCTAATTGTTCGTTCATTCTGTGACCTGCGTTTCAAGTATTAAACGATCGTTTCTGCCTTGCTCGGATATGCGAATTATATCCCAATTATCCCCATTGTAAACAATCCGATCAATCACCGTTACATCTGTTTTACGAATCTCGAAGTTTGCTCGGTTGGTTGCATAAACCGCGCCTTCTGTAACGTCTTCACGAACTCCGCTTTTTGGATATATAACAGACGCCCAAACAGTCAATAAATTAGACCACGTTTCTACGCGTTCGCCAGTTGCATTTTCAACAAGGGCGCGCCGTTGTATTGTTATTTGGCGATCTAATTTACCTATCGTTTCTTTTTTATTGCGCATCATACCACAAATCGAGTATAGGGTGACATAAAGCGCTCGGATGCACGTATAACAGCGTCCGACGGCGAATCGGTGCGATTTTCGTAAATGTCCGCTAAGATCAAAAATACTGCAATCTTTAAATTAGCAGGAACCGACGCCGCGCTCGCATATCCGGTCGAGTACGTGACTTTAACTTGGAATGGCTCTGCGGTTGCGTTCCATCCATCGATCGGAACTATTACCCCGCGTTCGCTTGCTGTATGCTTCTCAATAACATATTCACTCGACGCCAAATTGGTGAACGTCGCCGGATTTGTACTGATGGAATACCCGATAGAAGTGAGCGCGCTAAATGGCGCGTAGGTCAAATTAAACGGTTGGTCATCATCCGGAAAGCTCCGGTAAGTTTCCACGACCGTAGCTCCTAAAAGCGACATTTGGCAGTATTGTTCGACAAAGCGAATTGCCGCCCGCAAATAGGCCTCAATTATAGTATCCTCAGCGCTCCCCGTAACGCGTAAATGCGTTTTAGCCTCATCGACGGAAACGGGCAAGGAGGAAGAGTAAGTTAGCTCTATTGCGGACGGCAAGTATTTCATTTTATCGCTTTGTTGCTTTTTTTACGATTGCGTCTGTGGCTGCTTCAATTAGGACTTCTGCAATAACTGCCAAGCCATCTTTGATTAGCCGCTTGGCGCGTGATTCTGGTACGTCTTTATGAATACCTTTTCCATATCCAAAGTCGCCGTCCTCATCGTGGCCAACAAGACTATCTAAAACGCGAATAGTCATAACTAAGCTGTAATTAGGTGCTTAACTGCTGCGGTGTCAAGTAGTTTCGCGTCCCAACGAGCGAAGCCAAACAATCCAATTTCGCCAGTGCCCATGTATAGATATTCGTTCCGTAAAATTTCAAGCGCGCGAGATTGGCGAACCAAGTACTTGCTGAAATCGCCGAACAAGATCAACTTGGAAGCGGTGTTAATTGTGCTGTCCATATCCTGGTTAATCACGTATTGGAATCCGTCGATTGTTGCAGGTTCACCCACGATAAAGGAAGGCTGCCATAATGGACGCGCGTCAGATGCTCCGATTGATAACTTTTTAATGTACGCAAGTACATTATCGTGCATCATAAAGCGACCGTTGCGGCGATATTCAGGATCTACACTGTGTACCAAGTCGAGGATTTCGGCAAAAGTGATTGCAGTAGCGGACGCGGCGGTTTTACCCAAAGTAGAACCCGTTACAACGCCTTGTGGCTGTGAAGATCCTGTTCCGGTTGTGCAGCTTTCGTTTGCAGCACGGCCGAAACGCGTACCCATCAAATTAGCCACATACGCTTCAATGTCAAATGCGCTATCCTGGATAAGCTCCTTTGAAAGCTTAATAAGATCGCGGTAAGTGTACGCACCAACGGCAACCTGTGCGAAGGTTGTGTCTTGAACAGTCGCGGCGCTACCTTCGGCAACGAGAACCGCTTTCGCGCTGGTGTCGTTGTTAGTAGGGAAGTTCAAGGTATTTCCGGAATCCGTCAAAAGCAAATTTGCAACCTCCAAAACGCCGCCGTACGCCTTCATCGATTCAATGATCTGATTTGCAAGGCTAACGGGAACAGTAAAGCCGCCCAAAGAATTAGTGCCGGCAATTAGCGTATTAGTTCCACGTTTTTCCAAAATAGAACGCTCGGCATCTGTCATACGTGCCTCACCTTGAATCATGTATTTGCGGAAAACGGCGTTAAAGTCGGCGTTTACCTCTTCAGGATTGCGCTTATCATTTGCGCGACCTCCTCTTTCCTCGTTCTCATAAAAAAGCTCTGCTGATCGTTTTTCAGCTTCAAAAGCTTTTTGGCTGCGTTGAAAGGATTGGTAGGCTTCTTCCTGCTCCTTCTCAGCGCGGGCAAAGGTTGCCTCTAATTCGGATTTGCGTACATCGGTAAGCCCTTCCACGTTGAGCGCGGAGGCAGCTTCCTTCATTGCGGCTACTGCGTTGTCATGCCGCTTTTTTAGATCTTGGATTTGTTCTAAGGTCATCTTTAAAAAGTAATTGAATTTAAAAAAGCGGCCGCGTTTGCTTTCGCAATTGCCAACCGGATATTTATGTTTTGGTTTTTTGGAGCTTCAACTTTTTTTGCGCCCTCAAATGAACGCTTTGCCACTGTTGTATCTTGATAGGCTGGGAACGTAACCGGCGCAACGTCGTAAAGCGTGCCGCCTTTTAGCAGCTCCCTAACTTGAACTTTGCCGCCGTAGATTGCCCGGTCGATCCACTCGTCCGGAATTTTGCCGCGTAGTTTATCCGGATCTAATTCGCTCCAATTTTCGTCTTTGACCGTAAATTGGAATGAGCTTTGGAATATGTCGCCGCGTTTAACCTCCTCATAAGTGTCGCGGCCTATTTGCGTGTCCGGTAGGTCAACTTCGTATTGCAGTCCCTTGTCATCGACTGTTAATCGGAGTGTATTGTTTGCGGTTCTACCAAGTACTAAATTTGAATCGTGGTTTTTTAGAGCTGCGGTTTTGGACGTGTCCATTCCATCAAAAAAGGAACGGTTCACCTTTTCTAGGTACCAGCCCATTGAGGTGTAAGTATCAAATATTGCAGCCGTACCGCCAATTCTCATTGAATTGTCGCCCTCTGCGCGTTGTTCGAGCGCTCCAATGTTTGCAAGGCGTACTTCTGCGTCCGATATTGTTCTACTGTTGTGGGTCATTGTTAGGAGCTTGTAAATTTTCAAGAGTAGTCATATTGACCTGGATATAATGCTTTTTACCAAGTCCATCAGCAATAGGATTCATATTTTCAAGGCGGCGAACCTCGTCCAAGCTCATAACGCCCGCGTTTAGCATTTGGGAGTAATATTGTGCGCGTGCTTGGGTGTCACCGCGTAACAAAGAGTCAAGATTAAAGCGGAAAAAATAGTTAGCCCGGTCGGATTTGCGTATAACGCGGCGGTTTAACTCGTCCTCAAAGTTCTTGACGATTGGACGTATTGTATGCGTTACGAACTCGATTGACTGGTGTTCGATATTGCCAAAAGTGGCGCGTTCAAGGTCGCCGATTAAGTGGAGTGGAACTCCAAAAAAGCGGGCAATTTCTCGAACGGTCATATTTGACGACTCGATGAATTGTGCATCCTTTGGACTGAGTGCAATTTGTTGGAATTTAGCACCGCGATCTAATACGCCGATCGATCCCGTTTCTTTGTAGTTGCGCATCACGCGAAGGAAATTTTCACGCATAAAGTCGGCCTGCTTTTGATCCAACGGTATAGGAGTTTCTACTATACCGCGAAGGCCGCCGCCGTTCTCATACATCGCCGCGGCATAGTCATTTGCAGCCAATGCCATTCCAACGGATTCACGCGCATAGGTTAGCGGGCTTTTGCCTTCAATGCCGTCATCGGAGAAATTCCGAATGTGGAGAACCTCTCCGGAGTCAAGCGTTTCGCTTACTCCCTCGTTTGTGTTTTTGTAAAATATTTTACCTTTATAAAGGTACGGTTCAACAAAATCCGGATGAAGTATTTGAAATCCGGAAACGCGGCCGGTGCGGTCAAACTTCAATTTGGCATACGCGTTGCCCCTCATCATCAAATGCAGCATAAATGTACTCCGCCAAGTGTAGGAAGTCATCCGGTCGTTTGGCTCAATACAAACCGCGTATTGTTCCGGAGTACCTGTAATCTCTTCGGAGCCGTCATCTAACTTTCTATAAAATCCTAATTGAAGGCTCGCGATGGTGCGAGAAAGCAAGCTCACACACGCGTAAACGGTGGATACTTTTAGCGCTGTTTCCGGATTGACCTTTTGACCGGCGACCGACGGCCCGCCATTAAGCCATTCTATAAACCAGCTTGAAGGATTCGACAACGTCGAGCGCTGTTCCGGTTTTGAGCCGATTAAGGCCTTGAATTGGTCAAATAGTGCCATTTGTGCAAATATGGTAGGATATTGCACGTTTTACCGCTTTTTTTGGGTAACATTATAGGCGTTTGACCTTTTTTCGTTCGTTTTTTCGCATAATAGATAGGCATTTCCGGAAAACCCCGTAATTCTTGTATTTTTTACGCCCTTTTTTCGCAAAAAATGCCTGTTCTAATTCATTATAAATCAAATACCGCGCCTTATATGGTTCATTTATACAGGCGTCATCGTATTGTTTCTTAAATTCACGGGCTTCGACTAAACGCCCCACGCTTTTAAGGTATTTTTAAACGGTTGGCCTTCAATACCTTTAATCAATTCCATCATTTGTAGGGCAATTTCACGGACTTCTACCTGGGCGTGTTTGTCGGCTCTTTGAGTGTAGAAATTATGGAAGGATCGAAGGTTGAACATCACGTCAAAGGTTATCTGCGAATTATACAATTTAAAATACCTTGCTGACTCTTTGGCGCGCTTCCTGCCAAGTTGCGGCGTTAGCTGTTTAACCGCTTCGTGGTATAGCGCGTTTGATAGGTTGCTGAATAATGATAGAGCGCTGCCCCAGTTGTATGGTTCGTGTAGCTGCTTAACAAAAAACTCGTAAACCTCCGGATCTGTTATTTCATCGTAATTCAATTGAGCGTGCTTGAAATCTACCGGCACAAAAACTTTATCTTCCTTCAATTCCTTGTAACGCGCGCTCTCTGCGTTTATGCTGCTAATTCGATGCTTTAAAAAGTGGATATGCGTTGCAATGTCGGCCGTAACCAAAAAATGCACTATTGCTTTTTCAAAAGGTGTACCGTGCGGAACCGGATCGGCACTCCAAAGTTGATTAATTAGCGCCGGTATTCGTTCGCGTTTTTCGTTCGATAATTCACGGCTCGTTGAAGTCCAAGCGCTTAACGCGATTGTTTCATCTGATCCGTAATACCCTAAAAGTTCAACTTTGTTTGCGTTTATCATAATATCGTGAATACGTTGTAATTCGTGTTTATTTCGTCCTTAAAAGTCACCCATTGCCCTAAGGCCATAACGAGCGCAACAATTCCATCCACTTTGCCAAATGCCTTATCTTTAACTACTTTGATATTGTCGGATGGATCGCGTTGAACCACTGCGTTAGATGCCATCCACCGCAGTACCTGGTTACCTCCGTGCTGTATTTGTCCGCCTTTAATTAGCCGCTCCAATTCCTTTGTGGGAGCCGACATCGATAAAAAGCCCTGACCAAAAGGAGAAACAGTTATCCCGGAGTCTGTTAGGCGCTTGGAAACTTGGCCGGCGCCGTATCGGTCGTACGCGATGGAGTGAATTTTAAACTTTTGCGCGTCGTCGTCAATTTGTTTTAAAATGTAGTCGTAGTCGGTGACGTTTCCAGGAGTTGCGGTTAGTTCGCCTGCTTCAATCCATTTAAGGTATGGGAATCCGCGAAGCTTTGTGACCTTTATCGCTTCATCTTCGGGAACCCAACATCGAAATAATATCTTTATTTTTTCGCCTTCGGATTCCGGTGGGAACAACCAAATAAGCGAACAAGTATCTGAGGTGGATGCCAAGTCAAGCCCACCAACGCAAGAGCGGCCAATTAGCTCCGACTCTGTGACAATCTCGGCGCCTTGCATCCAGTCGGCATCATCAATCCAATTATCTAACGACGTTACCCAAACATTTAGATTTTTGGTAAGGAAGTTGTTTTTTGCGGTGGTTCCTTCGGTTAGCGCTTTTGATAGCTCCCGGCGTAGGTAGTCGTAGGAGATGGAAACGCCAAGCGAAGGATTTGCCTTTTTCCAAATGCGCTCGTCCTGCCAATCGTCGTCCGAATCAATATCGAATATTAAAGGGAAAATACCTGGATTAGGTATTACGCCGTCAAGGATTTGTTTACAGGTTTTTTCAAAGGTAGCGCAAACTCCATCAGGATTTTTGCCCGCTGTTGTAATTACCCAAATCAAAGGACTTTTGCGAGCGCCCATACCCGATTCTATTACGTCCATCATATCGTTATTTGGGTGAGCGTGGTACTCGTCACAAATTCCGTAAAAAGGATTTGTTCCGTCCTCAGATTTTGAGTCGCGGCCCAAATAAGAAGTAAATCCATTGGCGTCGCGGTCGGAGATTGAGTGAGTATAGACGCGAACTTTACTCGAATAGGTTGGCGACTTAGCGCACAAAAGTCGCGTCATTGCTTGCTGCTTCCTAAATCCGATAGTCGCTTGTTTTTTGGCAGTGGCAAACCAATATACCTGCGCGTCGCGTTCGTATTTGTCGAAGCGATGCCCGTAGATGCCAATTCCGGATAAAAACTCGGTTTTCCCGTTTTTGCGCGCGATTTTGATATATACTTTGAAATATCGGCGCCAATCATTGCTCTTTACCTTCCATCCATAAACGCACCACAATGTAAAAGCCTGCCATCCGTGCAAGTCAAAAGGTTTTCCACGAAAATTACCCTCTGAAAATTGGATGTGCTCAAAGAACTGCAAAATGTGCATCGCGGCGGCCTCGTCAAAGTAGTAAGGATAATCTTTTGACTTTGCCGCTTCCAAGTCTGCCACGTGTTGAGCTACTAATTTGCGCGCCCACGAACTAAACACCGATTCCGGATTAAGCCCCTCCGAAATAAAGTCATCTACTAATTTGCGCGCCTCCTCTGCTTTCATATTAAATCGCTTAACGGGTCGTTCTTGACCTCCGACGCTCCAATACTCGTACGGCTGACCGGGTCAAATCCAAACCTACTACTTATTTTAATCATGTTTGCCAACGCTTGATCCTGGATCTTAATATACAAAGATACCATCTTGGTATTTCCCTTATTGGTGGAGTCGAGCATATCTCCCGGCTTTTTTAGTCCGCTTGTTTCGAGAAACTCAGTCGCTCGGTCGTACTTCATTTTTTCGACGCAAAACGATTCTACTAATGCAAGATCGGCGGCGGTTAAAATTCCCATCTCGCACAAGTTGGTACATTGATCGTACCAAATACGATGCGCGGATTCCGGTAGCGATGGAGGCGGAGTTGGAATTGTTGTTATTTGTCGGGCGATTGGTTGGCCCGGATTCACACGACTTTTTTTAAGCGTCCCGCGTTGCTCTTTGACTTTGTCCGGTAACTTTCTCATGTTTTTACGGCTTGTTTAGATTTAATCTTAATACCATAGGCCCAAAACACTGCCCGACCCTACGAAAAGT
>Ga0255773_10000657_pt1 | contig 36534 bp, 36 predicted proteins | sample 011ome_17_FD_179971 | JGI IMG/M metagenome (GOLD analysis project Ga0255773, IMG submission 179971) | Coastal salt marsh microbial communities from the Groves Creek Marsh, Skidaway Island, Georgia - 011502XT metaG (version 2) | ecosystem: Environmental > Aquatic > Marine > Intertidal zone >... | reverse complement strand
AGTGAACTCATACGGGTTGATTCCAGAATTAATCAAGTTTCCATCCCAGAAAAACCGATAAAAATCATCGGATAAATTGGGAGTCCCAACTAATAAGAGCGCCCTATACAGAACGGCTAACAGTATAATTTGACGTCCAGAAAAACTATTGTTTACCACCCAATACAAATACGATACTCCCAATACTATCAGACCGGAAGTAAGGAATATAAACTCGGATCGATCTAAATAGAAGTATATCAAAACATACCAAACTACAGAAAAAAAAACGAACGAATAGCGGAGCAAATTACGGGTAATCATAGTCCGAAATATACGATAAAATAAACACTTGGATGTGTATAAAATACGCATAAAATCAGATTTGTAAGAGCGAACCTTTCTACTTTTATATCGTTCAAAAGAAAAAGCATACGTGAAAAATGACCAAGAAATAAGAGCTTTGGTTAGCCTATTGGATGATCCAGATGAATTTATATTCACTGAGGTTAGGAATAAGCTAATGGAATTGGGCGGAGAAACTATCCCATTCTTGGAGGAGTATTGGGAAAATAATCCGATAAATCACGAATCTCAAGAACGAATAGAAGACTTGATTCAACAAATTCAGTTTGACTCTACTTTTTCTAAATTGAAAAGATGGGTTTCTCAGGAATCTCCGGATTTATTGAGAGGAGCACTTCTTATCAATCAGTTTCAGTACCCAGATATGGATCTCAAAGAGGTTTCGGAGGCTTTGGAGAAAATAAAACGTGACATTTGGCTAGAAATTAATCCAAACCTCACTAGTTTTGAAAAAATAAAAGTCGTAAACAAAATTTTGTTTGAAACGCATGGGTTTACTGGAAACAAAAAAAATTATCATTCGCCACATAGCTCATTCTTGAGTAATGTAATTGAAAATAAAAAAGGAAATCCACTTTCGCTCTCAATTATTTATTTACTCGTAACCCAAGATTTAGGATTGCCGATCTACGGAGTTAATCTGCCAAGTCATTTTGTCCTTTGTTACATAGATGAATTCATGACAAACGTGCACCTCACAGAAATGGAGTCCGAGGATGTGTTGGTCTACATCAATGCCTTTAATAAAGGAACTATGTTCGATAAAAAAGAAATTGACTCATTTTTGTTTCAGTTAAATTTACCTCAAAAAGAAGAGTTTTATTCTCCATGCTCCAACAAAGATATCATCCAAAGAATGGTCAACAACCTTATTTTTTCATACGAGAAATTAGGGTACACCGAAAAGTCGGACACGATGAAGAAAATACTTTCTTTGTTCCTTTAATCAAAAAAGGACTCTGAAATATCTGAAGGGTTCATTTCCTTGATTGATTGATTTTGAATTACCCAAGATTTTTGACAATACTCTCTCGTAAATAAAATGTCATGAGTGGATACCAAGACAGTTTTTCGCTTTTTTTTCGCTAAGTACGCAAGTAATTTGTAAATCATTCTTCTGTTCTTCACATCCAAAAAAGCTGCCGGTTCGTCCAGCAAGATGATGGGAGTTTCCTGAGCTAAAGCTCTAGCTATCATTACCTTTTGGAACTGGCCATCACTAAGACTATCAATCTGTTCCTGAGCAATTTGCTCTAGATTCAAGACTTGAATTTGTTCTTGAATTACTTGTTTGTCGTTAGCAGATAATTTCCCAAAAATATTAGTGTGTGGGGCTCTTCCCTGAGCAATTAACTCTGATACTGTGAACCCAAAAATTGATACTCTCTCAGTAAAAACAGCACTTATCTTCTCATGTCTCTTTTGTTCCGAATCGTGGGTAGAAATAGTTCCTTCCAAACATGGTATTTCATTCAAAATAGTTTTGAACAAGGTGGTTTTCCCCGTTCCATTCAATCCCATAAGACAAATAAGTTCTCCTTGGTAAGCCTCAAGGTTTATCTCTTTCGCTAAGATTTTTTTGGGACCGTAGCCAATCGTCAAATTAGTTAAACTCAATGTAGATTGATTCTCCATGTTACACCATTTTATTTTTGAATACAATCCATACTACAATAGGCGCGCCAATGAAACTTGTCACTGCATTTAGGGGAAGGTTACCATCCAATCCTGGCAAACGAGCAATTATATCGCAAATAAGTCCGAGACAGGCTCCTAACAGTAAAGTAAAAGGTATTACCCATTTGTGTGTAGATTTTCGAATGAAGTTTCTTGCCAAATGAGGAACAGCAATTCCAAGGAATGCAATGGGGCCACAAAGCGCGGTAATCAAACCGACCAATATCCCTACAAGCAAAATGGTTATCCACCTAATTCTCTTTACATCTAATCCCATAGTTCGGGCGTATTTCTCACCCATGAGTAGCATATCTAGGGGTTTTTGAAGAAAAAATACTATGATAAGTATACTAAGTATGGCAAGGTAATAAATACTCAAAACGTCCAAGTCAATTTCTTTGTTGAAACTACCAAGTCCCCAATAAACAAAGGATTGCAAATTTGTTTTATCGCCATAAAAACTAAAAATATTAACAAGAGAAGAAACGAAATAACCCACCATTAATCCTACAATAAGAAGTGTATTACTTTTCTTAACAAAACGAGAAACTCCAAGGATAAAAAAAGTGACAGCCAAAGCTCCCATAGTGGCCATGAGTGAAATAGTTAGTTTCTCATTGAGAAAAGAAATACTCACCCATTGGTAAGCAAAAATTCCTAACGCAACTCCCAAAGTTGAACCTGAAGAAATACCCAACACCGATGGACCTGCAAGAGGATTTCTAAAAATGGTTTGCATCAACAAGCCTGAAACAGAAATTCCGGCTCCACAAACAATTGCTGTAAGAGTTCTCGGAATTCTTAGTCGAAAAATCAATTCACTGGCACTATCGAATGGTGCCATCACCGTTCCCAATATCAAACCAAGCCCAAAAAGGGCAAAAAGAAGTACACAAATGCCGATAAGTTTCTTAGCCATGGTCATGCGTAAAAGTAAAAATATTATTCATGTTTTCCTTTTTTTCTTCTTTTTAGGTTCGCACAATTGGCATATCTTGGGACATTTTTTACAATAGTCTTTTTTCTTTTCTTTGAATTTTTTGCAGCATTTTTTCTTACAACATTTGGATTTCCCCATTCTCTTCTTACTTTACTTGGCTGCTCTGGGGCCCAATTCAATTACTTCTAAATTGGTTGGCTTCTTATTAATTATATCAAATCTAAGAAGGGTTCTCACTTTATGAAATCCATGTATACCGGCTGCTCCCGGATTCATATACAAAAAACCAAAACGCTTGTCATACCCTACTTTTAAAATATGAGAATGACCGCAGACAAAAATATCTGGTGGATTTCGCTTTAGTTCCTCCCTCAGGTGCGGAGTATAGACGTATTGCTTTCCTCCAATATGTGTTATCATCACGACAAGGCCCTTGCAGGTAAATCGAATTGTTTCTCTAAATTCTGCTCTGGCTTCTGCTCCATCTATGTTTCCGAAGACGCATTTTAGTCTTTTAAACTCTTTTAATCTGTCGGTAACCGATAAATCTCCAATATCTCCAGCGTGCCATATCTCATCGCACTCGCTAAAATATTCGAATACTTGATCGTCTAGATAGCCGTGAGTATCAGAAATGACGCCTATTTTCATCTTAATTTCTGTCTGGTTTTACAAAAGAAAAACCAATTCCAAACCCTAAGTGAATGCTTCCGTAGTTGCCTAGATAATCTTTTGAATCGTGTCCAGAAAATTCGATTTCACACACATCATTAGGTTCAAATCCTTGAGAAGAAATCCTGTATCCAAGCGAAAAAAAGAAGGAAAAGGTTTCTTCTGTCAAGAGATAGGCGTTTATGTTTGGACTCCAAAACACTCCTTTTTTTGTATATGAAATACCATTGTCTGAACATTTAGCCGAGGAAGAATGAATGGATTCTTGTCCAATTTGAAGATTTGCTTCAAACAAAACATTTTCATACAACGAATAAAAATAACTTACCTCTCCAAAAAAACCTTGAAGTTGTATTTTTCCATCTAGTTGCTGATTAGGACTGGAATTGAGTTTTAACTCGGATAATTGGAAATAAGTATAATCGTATCCTGCTCCTACATAAAAATTCTTCGCAAAAGAGTAATTCAAACTTCCAGACATTTGAACAATACCTTGAGAGTTCTCGCTAAAAAATGAATTGGAGGTAGAAAAAGGCACACGAAAGTTGGTTTTCGCCATTACTTTCGTTAAGGGTTGAATTCTACTAAAACTTTCTTCTTGCGACAAAGTAGGAAAAGAGAGAACTAAACAAAAGAGCAGTGCCCCTAGAACGATATATAATTCCTTAGTTTTCAATGACCAGTTTCTTAGTTATTTTTTGATTTATCGTAGTCATCTCAAGAAAGTATGACCCATTTTCTATCCCGTTGGACTCAAACTCAAAGGAGTGCTTTCCTATCGATTTATCTTCATGGAACAATTCGTTTTTCTCGTTAAAATTATTGTCGACCAACACCAGCTTGGTTTTTCCTGCCGAACCAAGCACAAAGGTTAGCGTCACGGTTCCTCTTACAGGATTTGAAATATCCTTTATTTCTGAGTAACTGGCATTTAATTTTTGTTTGTCGTTGAACAACCATTTTACCCAGGCATATAAAACGGAACCTATCCAAAAAACCAAAGGAGCTGCAATGAGCACCAACAATAGGATGAAAAAATAACCGATACCATCATTTCCTGAACTCATAATTTATATTCTGAATCTCAAGAATCCGAAAGCCGCAGAAATCATTGGGTTTTCTTGATCTTGTAAATTGATTATACTTTGAATGTCTCTCGTTGAAAATCCAATTTCGTACAGCCCTCCAAAAGTACTAAACACTATGCCTACTGGAACTCTCAATACCTCTTTGTTTTGTAACACTATTCCTGAAGATAAAATTACAGGACCTAGTTTAAGATCTCCCCCAAACGAATACACGGAAGATACTAAATTTCCTGGTCTGTTGTTGAGCGGTGTAACCACCTCTCCTCCTATTTCCAAAAACTTACCAAACTGAATACTTGCTCCTAATCGGAATGTGGAAGGTAAATTTACTTTTTTGGTAAAATTGCCAGCACGAATATCTACAAGATTATTGAGTATGCTGTCAAAGGTAGCACCACCAGAATTGTACTGTAAAGATCCCGAGTCGGCATAAAATCCATTTACACTAAAAGTACTTAACAAGGAATCTACTTGAGCAGAATACGTGTTTTCTGTCCAAGTAATACTTCCTATATCATTTACGGCTACTCCTATTTTTACTCTTTTGAAAGCTTTTACATTAACTCCTAAATCTACACCAAACCCGCTTCCAGCTGCTTTAGGTAATTTATATTGAATGTTTCTGTTAGAGAACAATCCCGGATTACCTGAGCCTCCTGCCAAAGAAGGTGAATAGGAAATAAATCCATTCAGATTGTTGTTGGAAGCTTCCATATCCAACAAAGCCATTCCTTGAAGATATTTGATTCCCACTCCGGCATATAAACCGAATTTTTGCGTTTTTAGAATGTTGGTTCCAAATCCAAAGTTAAACTCACGAATCCACGAGACTTTTATTTGTGTTCCTTCCATGAGTTCAGGAATTGTCTTGGGATTCCCTGCTATTCCTGCCAGTAATTGGACAGAGGTATCGCTTCTTAAGGAATCATAAGTTTGCGGGGTATTCACTACCTTATTGAAACTACCTCCTTGACTATACACCAAGGTATCAAAATAGGGAGAGCCAAAGCCAAATGAGGCAATATCTGCAAAGTCTTTGGAGGTTTGAACGTTCATGGCATAGCGCTCATTCACGGAAAATCCAAATCCTGCAATCTTGGTAGTTACCGCAATTCCAAATAGTCGAACATCTGCGTTCAGCCTCATGCCTTCCTGTAGATCTGAAGAAAATTCTTGAAATTCAGTAAAACTTGCGTCTCTATCAAATCCAAAACTAAAAGGAATAGAAGCAGACTCATTGACGATAGGATTATTAAGTATAGGAGAACTCAACGAGAACCCAGTCTCAAGAAAACCTAAAGCCACTCTTTTTCCTTTAAACTCCTTTGTCCAAGCTAAGTTAGCTGGATTTATTCCTAGAGCTTGGTAATCAGTAGCAAAAGTAGTGGAAACCCCTCTACCAGTAGAAGTAAAAACACTTCCTTCTGTTTGAGCATATCCGAAACTAACACCCAAACAAACCAAAACAAAAAGAATCAAATGTTTCATACCGAATAAATTTTAGTTACCAAATTTTTCAATAACTTGTTGTGTAACACCCGTTGCAGAGAACCCTCCATCGTGGAATAAATTCTGCATTGTTACGTATTTGGTATAGTCCGAGAACATAGAAATGCAATAAGCAGCACAAGCTTCCGCTGAGGCATTCCCTAGTGGACTCATTTGTTCAGAGTAATTGATAAATTCATCAAATCCTTTTACTCCACTTCCTGCGGTTGTTACTGTTGGTGATTGAGAGATTGTATTCACTCTCACTTTTTTTGCTACTCCGTAGTGGTAACCAAATCCTCTTGCAATAGATTCGAGCAACGATTTGGCGTCAGCCATATCTCCATAATCAGGGAAAATTCGTTGAGCTGCAATGTACGTTAATGCCAATACAGATCCCCATTCATTGAGAGCATCATGTTTTTTGCACAATTGCAATGTTTTATGAAAGGAGATGGCTGAAACGTCTAAGGTTTTGTTGTAGAAGTCGTGACTAAGTTCAGTATAATGCTTTCCTTTTCTTACGTTAGGCGACATACCAATAGAATGTAAAACAAAATCAATCTTTCCTCCCAAAATCTCTTGAGATTTTACGATTAGGTTTTCTAAATCTTCGTTTGAAGTTGCGTCTGCTGGGATAATTTGAGAGTTAGTTTTATCTGCCAATTCATTTATTTCACCCATTCTCATCGCGATAGGCGCATTAGTCAACACAAATTCAGCACCTTCTGCATGAGCTTGTTCTGCTACCTTCCAAGCAATTGATTGGGAGTTCAAAGCTCCAAAAATTATTCCTTTTTTACCTTTTAAAATATTGTTAGCCATTTCTTGTTTTTAATGTTTACTCAACAAAGATAATACATTGTGGTTAGTTTGAAACCTCGGAATAAGGATAAATGTAACAAAGGGTTGTTAATGAATTAGTTTTCTGAAATCAACCCTCGTCAGGTTTTACGGATGGATAAATTAAAATTCGGTTGCTTTCCCTATATTTGCATCAAAGAATAAGAAAGAATGATTGACGGAAAAAAAATTGTAGTGGTAATGCCTGCTTACAATGCAGAGAACACCCTCGAAAAAACATACGGAGAAATTCCATTTGAAATAGTAGACGATGTAGTACTAGTGGATGACAAATCGAGTGACAACACAAGCGAATTGGCCGCCAAAATTGGGATAAAACATGTAATCATTCACGAGCAAAACAAAGGTTACGGAGGTAATCAAAAGTCATGTTATAATAAAGCACTCGAACTAGGAGCGGACATTGTTATTATGCTACACCCAGATTATCAGTACACGCCAAAATTAATTCATTCTATTTCTTACTTAATAGCGAACGAAGTATACCCAGTGGTGTTGGGGTCAAGAATTCTTGGAAATGGTGCACTAAAAGGTGGAATGCCATTGTACAAATACATTGCCAATAGGTTTTTAACTCTTACTCAAAATATATTGGTGGGTCAGAAACTCTCCGAGTATCATACAGGCTACCGAGCATTTTCGAAAGAAGTGTTGCAATCGATTAACTACAATGCCAATTCCGATGATTTTGTTTTTGACAACCAAATGCTTTCACAAATCATTTATAAAGATTTTGAAATTGCCGAAATCACCTGCCCAACCAAATATTTCGATGAAGCTTCTTCCATCAATTTCAAAAGAAGTATGACCTACGGATTTGGAGTTCTGGCAACCTCATTCAAGCATTTCTTTACGAGAATTGGCTTGTACAAATGGAAACTTTTAAAATAACCTTTGATAAACCTTATTAAAAAAAATCGAGCATTTCTGAGCATTTACCTTGTATTTGCAGGAATCGTTATTTTTTTAATAGTGGCTCTTGGCAAAATTGACGCACAGTTATTTGTCAATAAATTTCATTCCCCTTTCTTTGACTCCTTCTTTTTTTGGTCAACCAAAATAGTGGAATGGTTTTCGGTAATAGTGATTCTCGGAATATTAGTATTCAAGGGGGCTAAATATGCTTTAAATGGCTTATTTATTTATGCATCTACAGCAATTATAACTTTTTCTCTCAAGCGTCTGTTTTTTTTTCATGAACAAAGACCAATTTCACTCATTTCTGATTTGCGATTGCTTCCTAGTGAGTTTGAGCTCACCCAGTTATCAAGTCATTCATTTCCCTCAGGACATACAACGGCCGCATTTACTTTGTTTTGTTTCTTGACTCTTATTTCGAGCAACAAAAAACTCGGAATACTGTATGGATTGATTGCCGTATTAATTGCTTATTCCAGGATTTATTTATCTCAACATTTCTTTCAAGATATTCTAGCAGGTGCAACAATTGGTGTTAGCTTCACTTTTGTGCTCTACTTTCTTTTCGAAAAAATCAATTATGGAAATTGGGCTACGCGTCCCTTAATTAGAAAAAGAAAATGAGTCAAACTCACAAACATATTTTGTTTTTACTGGCATTGGGTGTAGTATTTTTCTTTCCCTTTTTAGGAAATGTTCATTTGTTCGATTGGGATGAAATTAATTTTGCGGAGTCTGCCAGGGAAATGATCGAAACCAACAATTATTTTAGAGTTCAGATAAACTATGAACCTTTCTGGGAGAAACCTCCCTTCTTTTTTTGGCTCCAAGTGTTATCCATGAAATTATTTGGCGTGAATGAATTTGCCGCCAGATTTCCAAATGCTTTGTTGGGAGTAATTTCGCTCATCACTCTATACGGAATAGGAACCAAACTTATCTCACGTAAATTTGGTTTTATATGGAGTTTACTCTATTTCGCCTCATTTCTTCCTCACATGTATTTTAAGTCTGGAATAATAGATCCGTTCTTTAATTTTTTCATATTCCTTTCTCTCTTTTTTCTTATTCTCACCATTGAGAAACCTACAAACAAAAAAACTAACTCACTCGTTGCAGGAAGTTTTATTGGACTGGCCATCATCACCAAAGGTCCCGTTGGCTTGTTACTTCTTCTTCTCACGTTGATTATTTATTTAGTGTACAATAAAGGAAAGGCCAACATAAAACCTATTACGGTTTTTCTTTTTTTCATTAGCTCCTTGGGAGTCACTTTTTTGTGGTTCGGTTACGAAACAATTACCAACAGTCCCTGGTTTATTCTAGAGTTTATTCAGTACCAAATTGAATTACTCACAGAACCAGTTGCGGGTCACAAACAACCCTTTTATTATCATTTTGTGGTAGTGCTTTTGGGATGTTTTCCCATGTCTATCTTGGCTATTCCGATGTTTTACAAAAAAAAATCGAATGTCCCTTACCAGTTTTTAATTTGGATGAAGATTCTCTTTTGGGTTGTCATGATTTTATTTACGATAGTTGAAACCAAAATCGTACATTACTCCTCGATGAGCTATTTACCCCTGTCATTTTTGGCTGCGAGTTATATATATTTTTATTCCGATTCAATTCAAACTTCTCTCGATATAAAAATTACGCGTATAGCGTTTCTCATTATCGGGCTAGTATTCGGAATCATACTCACACTAGTACCCCTTATATTTAAAAATCACCACTGGATTACCCCTTACCTCAAAGATGAGTTTGCAGTTGCTTCTTTCCAACATGCAATTAACTGGCAAGGCTGGGAATTTGTTTTTGGTCTGTTATTTATGCTCGGCCTTTTCTTGGCGCTCACTTATTTTAATCGGAATAAAAGTACCAAATTTTTAATTTCTCTTGCCTTTTCTTCGGGGATTACGTTACTCGGATATTCTCTCTTCATTGTTCCAAAAATTGAAGAGTTCTCGCAAGGACCAGCAATAGAATTTTACGAATCTCTTGAAAATAAAGAAGTGTACGTCACAACTATTGGGTTCAAAAGTTATGGTCATTACTTTTATACAAAAATGTCTCCTAGAGACCCAAAAGACGGTATCCAATTAGTAAAACAAGCCTACAAAGGGAGTCTTAAAAACCCAAAAGAGTACAACCCAATGGTGGTAAACTCGCTAACAAATGAATGGATGCTGAAAGGAAATATTGACAAAGACGTTTACTTTGTAACCAAGATAACAAAACGAGAAAAAATGAGGCAATATACCGATATACGCTTCCTACATAACAAAGGAGGATTTGATTTTTACCTTCGACCAAAAAAATAAACTATCATGAAAAAATCACTTATTATTTTCTTCCTTTCAGGAAGCATGTTTGCTCAAGGTCCAGTTGATGGATTTATGAAAAAGAAAAAAGAATTTTCTTTGGGAATGTCTTTTACAAGTGAAAAAGCTTCTCAATTGTACTCTGGTCCGAATCTTGGGTCAGGAGGACGAACAACGAGAGCAGTCAGCTTTTTTGGTATTTATGGAATTACCGATAAAATTAACGTCCAAGTGGGGATTCCTTATCTTGACGTAAACAAAGGAGCACAAAAAGGATTTCAAGACGGAAGTATTTACTTGAAATACAATGTGATGACAAAGAAAAACAAATTTGGAGAACTGAGAGCAATGCTTGCTGCTGGGTATGCGGATCCTTTGTCGCAATATGAAACAAATATTTCGAGTTCCATTGGTCAAATGGCTTTGGCAGGAGACGGAAGACTGGTTCTCCACCAAAGTTTTACATCCAACATTTTCGCTAATTTACAAGGAGGGTATCTTTTTAAGTCCGATCCTACTCCAAATGCAGTTTCCTCGTCTTTAAAAATTGGGTATGCAGGCAACATTTATGTAGATGCGTATTACGAAATTATTCATGCATTTGGCGGAACAGACTACAGAGGTGAAGGAGAACTTCGGCCCACTGCAGATCGTGGAGGTTTTAAAGGTTTGGGATTTGGGTATCAAAAAATTGGCGGCACAGTCTATTACGGACTTATTGATCATCTTGGAGTTTTTGGGGGTGTCTCATATATTTTGGATGGACGAAATGCCTTCAAAAATACAGGGTTAAATATTGGATTTGTCTTCGAGTAATATGCTGATTGAAATAAAATCATTAAAATAAACTTGAAACATTACAAGGTTTGTTTCGAATAAAAAATAAAATATCTATGAAATTACACCTATCCCCTCTTTTTATCCTTCCTATTTTCTTCCTCTCTTGTGACTCTCAAAACAGAACAGAACAATCGGAAACAGCGGAAATTAAACCACAAAAAGAAATAATAACTGAAGAAACCACCCAACCTATTCGAAAAACTGAAGAATATCTTGATAGCTCCGAAACAAAGAGTCAAATCGAAGTGGTTGAAGAAATACATCAAGAAGAGTTAGCCGAAATAATTGAAAATACAGAGATTAAGAAGACTGATGAAACCGAAGAAACTCAACAAGTAGATTCTGTTGAAACTCCAAAAGAAAAAATAATTGCTGAACCGCATCAACTTTGGGATGTACTTACGCGAAAGCATATTAATGCAGATGGAAAGGTAAATTACGCTGGATTCTTATCGGACAAAAAACAGTTAGAACAATACTTAAACCAATTGAAAGAAATGCATTCTGAGCTCACATCATGGAACAAAAGAAAGCAACTTGCATATTGGATAAATATGTACAATACCGTAACAGTAAAACTAATTATTGACAATTATCCAGTCTCTTCTATCACCGAGCTCAAAGGAGGCAAACCTTGGGACACTCCCCTCATAGAATTGAGCGGCACCTCGTACACACTGAATGTGATTGAGAATAAAATCATACGACCTAAATTCAAAGATCCTCGGATTCATTTTGCTGTAAACTGTGCTGCAAAGTCTTGTCCCAAAATAATGAACAAGGCATGGACCGAACACAATCTTGAAAGAGCACTCACTGCACAAACTAAGGCGTTTTTAGCAAACAAAGAACAAAACACTTTGCAAGAAAATGACATTATAATTTCCAAAATTTTTGATTGGTACAAAGCTGATTTTGGATCCTCTAACCAGGGAATTATCGAATTCATAAATACCTATTCCAATAAAGAGATAGACCTCAATGCCACGGTAAGTTTCAACGAGTATGATTGGTCATTAAATTCAAAATAATCATGGAGAATCATGTTGTAATTATTGGAAATGGAATAGCTGGAATAACCACTGCCCGTCATTTACGTAAGAATAATTCGGAAACAAAGATTACCGTTATCTCTGGAGAAACCGAGCATTTTTTCTCAAGAACTGCCCTCATGTATATTTACATGGGCCACATGCGCTACAAAGACACTAAGCCATACGAAGACTGGTTTTGGAAAAAAAATAGGATTGAGTTGATTCATGAATATGTAAAGTCGGTAGATTTCATCAACCAACTACTCACCCTTGATTCTCACACTATTTCTTACGACAAATTAGTGATTGCCACAGGTTCTATTCCTAACAAATTTGGATGGAAAGGACAAGACCTTCCGGGTGTACAAGGTTTGTATAGCAAGCAAGACTTAGATGAACTGGAGAGTTCTACAACTAATTCGGAAGTAAAAAGAGCCGTGATAGTAGGTGGCGGACTTATTGGGGTTGAATTTGCAGAAATGCTCCACTCCAGAGGGATAGAGGTAACTTTTTTGGTGAGAGAAAACAGATTTTGGGGCGGAGTATTACCGATAGAAGAAGGTGAAATGATTGCCAATCACATGAAAAATGATCAACACATTGACGTGCGACTTGAGGAAGAATTGGAGGAAATCATTGAAGGCAAAAATGGTAGAGCCAGTGCCGTTATAACAAAAAAAGGAGAAAAAATAGAATGCCAATTGGTAGGGCTTACCGCTGGAGTTCATCCCAACATTGATTTTTTAAGAAATACTGACCTACGCATCGGAAAAGGAATTCAAGTAAATGAATACCTTGAAACAAATATTCCAAATGTATATGCCGCTGGTGATTGTGCGGAAGTACTGGAACCAAGAGCTGGCCGAAGATCAATTGAGGCCGTTTGGTATGTGGGGAGAATGATGGGAGAAACTTTGGGACAAACACTTTCAGGAAATAAAATCGCCTATGAACCAGGAATCTGGTTTAATTCCGCAAAGTTTTTTGATATCGAATATCAAACCTATGGAAATGTGTCTGCCAACAAAAAAGAAAACGAATCTATTTTTTATTGGAAACACCCAACAAAACCAATTTCGTTTAGAGCAGTATTTGACTCGGAGACCCGTGCATTGATAGGCATCAATAATTTTGGTATCCGATTGAGACACAAGATTTGCGACAAATGGATTAAGTCCAAAGCGCCTATTGAGACCATACTTACTGAACTGAGAGATGCTAATTTTGATCCGGAATTTTACTCAAACTATGAATCTCAGATTATTGATCAGTTTAACCAAGAAAACGGAACAAACTTAAAGCCAAAGAAAAGAAACATGTGGGCAATTTTTGGCAAAAACAATTAACAAAGTATTGACCTAATCCTTCGTCCAGATTCGCGTATTTAGATCTAGCTCGTCTATAATTTCTATACAAGAATCTATTTCTCGAACAATATCATTGACTAATGAGGAACTCAGTTCCTGAGAAAAGTCTGGTTCAAAAAAATTCTCGTTGTTTTTTAAGGCAATGTACACATTCCTCCCAATAAACGACATAAATAGTTGAGCATTAAACTCTTTTTCTAGTTTAATTATTTTCGCCATCAAGCTAGGTGTAAGGATATAGCGAGCCTCTATTTGGTTGTCGCTGTAGACATTAAAATTGTCCTCAAATTCGGGGTTTTCTAGTTTTACCCTTTTAAATTTCGAAAACCATTTTCCCCCAGAAGTAAACACATAAGTCTCATTTTTTATATGTTTATTAAAATCCGCTACCATAAATACTCCTTTAAAAATAGTAGAATAGGTCGTGCTATTTTTTGATTTGTGTTCTTTCTCTGCGTGAATTTCAGAAAATGAAAATAAAGTTTTGTCGTGTTTTCCTTTAAATAAATCCTCTCCCTTGTATCTATCTGGTTTCGAAAATAGATTGGACTCATTAAAAATTTGTTCCTGAATAGATGCACTAGGTAAATAGATTACTCCCGGTCTCAATTTGTTCAACAGAGGAGCAATTAAGTTGTTTTTGAAACTATAAGTCAAGTGATTCCGCGACCATAATTTCACAAGAGTAGGAATGCTTATCAGAGCCCCTAGCGCTACAAACAAAAACCCTCCAACAGATTTCCACCACATGAATAACCCTAAACATCCGGCAACTGGGTACGCAATATAGCCTACCTTTTTCGCAAATTCGTTTTGTTTTTTTCTTTCTTTTTCTAATTTCTCAATTTCGTGTTGAAAAGAAGAATCCAACTCTATCATGGGTTAGAAAATATATCTTTGACATTGATGTTTTCCTTTTCTGCTACTGGAGCTTCAAAAAATACCTCTTTGTTAAAATTAAATAGATTTCCGATAATATTAGACGGAAATTTTTCTAGTCCATTATTTAAATCCAAAACAGACGCATTGTACGTTCTTCGGGAAGCGGACAATTGACTCTCGATCTCTGTTAGGTTTCTTTGTAGATTCAGAAAATTCTCGTTTGCCTTGAGATCAGGATAATTCTCTACTGTTAGGTTCAAACCATTAATTTGCTTGGTTAATTGATTTTCGAGCGCTACTTTTTCTTCTTTTGCTAAATCTGGTTTGTTCAATCCGTTTCTTAACTCCACAATATTCTGCAAAACCTTTTTTTCATGACTCGCATATTGCTTCACGGTTTCTATTAAATTGGGAAGTAGATCAAATCTTTTTTTGAGCATAACATCTATCGAGCTGTATGCATTTCTTACTTGGTTTCTTCTTCCTACAAGGCTGTTGTAAATTCCTATTACAAGAATTGCAGCGAAACCGATTATTCCTATTGGCATTAATAAACCCATATTTTTTGTATAATGTAGTTGGTGTATGTATCGAATTTATTGAATTATATTAGTTAGTCAAAATTAAATCGAGATAAAACCCGTACTTTTGAAAAAAAGTACCTAATGTCCAGTTTTCACGATTTTAAAATATCTAAATATTTGCTCAATGCCCTTGAGGATTTAAACATTACCACCCCTACTCCTATTCAAGAGCAGTCGTACTCAGTAATAAAATCAGGGCGAAATGTAATCGGAATTGCGCAAACGGGAACAGGAAAAACATTAGCCTTTTCTTTGCCTTTTCTGGACGGACTAAAATATTCTGAACAAAAAAACCCAAGAGTATTGGTACTTGTGCCTACTAGAGAACTTGTTCTTCAGGTAGTAGAAAATCTAAAAGATTACACCAAATACATGACTACCCGAGTAGTAGGAGTATATGGAGGAACAAACATAAATACCCAAAAGCTCGCTGTAGGCGAAGGAGTAGACGTTTTAGTTGCTACCCCAGGAAGACTCTACGACTTGGTGATGCACAGAGCCTTGAGCCTCAAATCGATTCAAAAATTGGTAATTGATGAAGTGGACGTAATGTTGGACTTAGGATTTAGGTTTCAATTAACCAATATCTTCGAGCTATTGCCAGAAAAACGTCAGAATACGATGTTTTCGGCAACTATGACGGACGAAATCAAGGAATTGATAGAAGCTTTCTTTATCGCGCCTATCACTATTTCAATAGCCGTTTCTGGAACGCCACTGGCAAACATCAAGCAAGTAGCTTATCCAGTCCAAAACTTTTACACCAAAGCAAACTTATTATTACATCTCTTAAAAGACAAAGATCAATTTAAGAAAGTACTCATCTTTGTATCAAGCAAAACCAATGCCGATAGATTATTCAATGCTATGGAAGATAAACTTGGGAAAGAACTTGGTGTTGTGCACTCCAACAAGTCTCAAAACTACCGTATTAAATCGATCAAACGATTTGACGAAGGCACAAATCGAATTTTGATCAGTACCGATGTTATGGCAAGAGGACTCGATCTTGACGAGGTTTCTCATGTAATCAATATGGATACTCCCAATTATCCCGAAAACTACATGCATCGAATCGGTAGAACTGGTAGAGCAGAAAAACAAGGAAATTCGCTTCTGTTGTATACGGAGAAAGAGAGTGTTCATAAAGAAAAAATAGAGGCTCTGATGGGAATGAAAATTGAAAAGAAAAAATTTCCAGAGTCTGTTTCTATCTCAAATGAACTAACTCCTGATGAGCGACCAAAAGCGAAAGAGCTCAATATACACGCAAAAAAAGACGAATCCAGAGGAGCTAGTTTTCATGAAAAGAAAGAAAAAAATCTGCTAAAAAACTCCGGAAACCCCAGAAAGCGCAGAAAAGACTTGAAATACAAAAAGCCAAAAACTAGAGGTGACCAAAACAAGCTAAGACGGAAACCGAAAAAAGGAGACGGAAGATAGGACATTGAATACCTCTTTCTTACTCTCAAAATAATATACCATGCCCCTCCATCGACACTATATTCTGAACAAACCATACGGATACCTGTCACAATTCATTCGAACAGAAACTGTCCGTAAAAACAAAAAACTACTTAGCGAATTGGGAGATTTTCCTGAAGGAACAATGTCAATTGGAAGATTGGACGAGCACTCAGAAGGATTAATTCTTCTGACTACAGACGGAAAAGTAAGTCACCAAATAAGAAGCAAAAGTGTTGAAAAAGAATATTATGCCCAAGTAGATGGCCAAATCACATCAGAGGCAATCCAACAACTACAGGAAGGTGTGGAAATAACGGTAAAAAAAGAAACCTATACCACTTTACCCGGAAAGGCCTTTGAATTAACACAAGTTCCGCAACTGGCAGAACGAGCAAAGAAAATAAGAGACGAGCGCCACGGTCCAACTAGCTGGGTATCGATTACCCTGACCGAAGGTAAGTACAGACAGGTAAGAAAAATGACCGCTGCAGTTGGGTTTCCAACACTTAGACTGGTACGAGTGCGAATTGGAAACGTGGAGTTAGACGAATTGCAGAGCGGAGAATGGAAAGAGGTTTCTAACTTTTGACAGGAAACTACGTTTTTTAACAAAACTCGTCCCAGAATAGCGGGTAACTCTTTGCTACCACTTCAGGATTCTCTATCTCTACCTCATCCATAAGAACGGACAAGGGTGCAAAAGCCATCGCCATTCGGTGATCGTGGTAAGTTGAAATTGACACCTTATTCGGAAGACCAGTTCTTTTTTCCAATAAAAAACTATCTTCATCCAACATCACCAAATTATAATTCAATTTATCCACCTCGTTCTTTAAGGCACTAATTCTATCTGTTTCTTTGTAAATCAAATGAGAAATTCCTCGAAATACTCCGTCTATTCCAAGTCCCACACAAGTGACAACTAAAGTGGGAACTAAATCCGGAATAGATGAAAAATCGTACTCAAATCTGGCTATTTTTGCCTCAGTAGTTTTCACAATTTCTACACCATTAGAACCTTCTAAAGTAGTAACTCCCAAATTTTTGAACAAATCTATAACCTCTCTATCTCCTTGAATACTATTTGTTTTAACCTTATTTATCTGAAGTTTTGAATTAATAGGTAAAAATGCAATTAATTCGTACCAATAGGACGCAGAAGACCAATCAGCTTCTACTTCGGTGTGAGAGGAAAAATAACGGGATAATGGCTCAACTTTAATCACATTGGCATGCATTGTAACTGTTACACCCATATTTCTTAAAAGAGAAATAGTCATTTGTGTATAAGAGGCAGATTTTGGATTCCCTACCTGCTCAATCTCCAATCCTTCTTCCAAAAAAGGTGCGATCAATAAAAGTGCCGAAACATATTGACTGCTGATCTCCGCGTTTACTTTCACCTTTCCTCCCTTCAAAGGTTTTCCTTTGATCTGTAAAGGCGGAAAACCCTCATTATCGAGATAGTGTATGTCCGCGCCTAAAGCTCGCAGAGGTTCCACTAAATCTCTGATAGGGCGTTTTTTCATTTCCCCAGAACCCGTCAATACTACTTCCTCGCTTCCAATAGAACATACAGCGGTCAAAAATCGAAAACAGGTACCCGCGTTCTTCACATGTAGTTCTCCAGAAAGAGTTCCTTTATCAAAAATCTCTTGTAACAATTGAGAGTCATCTGCCTCAGAAACCCCTAAAATATCAAAAGAATTATCTTGAAGAAATCGCAAAACCAACAAACGATTGCACAGGCTCTTAGAAGAAGGAACATTCACAGAGTGTTTGAGTCTGAACTTTTTTTTCATCTTATTTAAATTCAATTGTTTATTTTGTTTTGATTTAAGTAATACATAAAACTCTCTTTAACCAATTTTTTATCAACAATACAATTCGCTTTATACGAACCAATCCTATCAATAAGCGAAAAATTTAATTTTCCTTCTTCATTCTTTTTGTCGTTTTTCATTTCCTCCAAAATGGGATCTATTTGCCTAACTTCCAGTTGAATTTTTTCAAAATATGAACAAATCAATATTTCAATCTCCTCGAGCTCTTGAGGCGATATAAATCCAAGTTTCCAAGATAAATAACTCTCACAATACATTCCTGCAGCAACAGCCTCTCCATGAAGAACTTCTCCCATAAAATACGATTCGATAGCGTGCCCTATGGTGTGACCAAAATTCAATGATTTTCTTCTTCCTGTCTCTTTGAAATCGGAGCGAACTACCTGTTCCTTCAGTTTAATACAGGTCGACACCATGGAATCGAGATTTGCGAGTAACCCTTGCTTATCTTTCAATAAATTGAACAGATCCCTATCCAAAATCAAACCGTACTTGATAACCTCACCCAATCCAGAGAGAAGTTCTCGCTGAGGCAAAGTTCGTAAAAATCCAATGTCGGAAAACACAAAAAGTGGATGAGCGAAGGTCCCTACTTGGTTTTTCGAATATTCCAGGTTTACTCCGGTTTTTCCTCCAATCGCTGCATCTACTTGTGCGAGCAACGTGGTAGGAATATGAATAAAGTCAATTCCTCGTTTGAAAGTGGAAGCCACAAAGCCGCCTAAATCGGTAATTACTCCTCCACCAAGATTTATTACCAGAGATTTTCTGTCTGCTCCTGTCTCCAACAAAGAACTCCACAGCGATTCGGCAATCTCCAGTGTTTTAGCTTCCTCTCCTGGGTCCAATACCAATAAGTTCGCCTGTTGTAATTCTTTAGAATGCTTGAGGAGCATTGGCAAACAATCCACTTTGGTATTTTCATCAGCCAAAATATAAATATTGGTCCATTTTTTATCGAAACTCAATAAAACTGAGTCGAATTGGGTAACAGAACCTTGGTAACATGTTGGCAATGACATAGGCAAATTTATGCTAGCTCAAGATTTTTCACCTGGACTAATTGTTCGTAAATAGCATCCCAGAGACCAATTCGGTATGCAAGAGATTTTTGAGCTACCTCAATGGCTTCTTCCCATTTATTTGGGTCATTGTGACAGAGCTCATTCATCATTTCTAACGACAATGGACCGTGCTCATCGCCATCTAACTCAATATGTCTCTCAAAGTAATAACTTAATTTGGTGTATTTCTCATTTTTTGGGTCCGATTGTTTGAGTAATTCTACAAACATATCAGGAATGATATCTTCTCTCCCAAAAGTGAAGGAAGAAGCAATGAGGTGTGATTTTTGTGTGCGTATTAATTCAAAACTATACGAAACAAAAGCGACTACATTTGAGTGTAACCCCAAGGAATTTAGTGCTTTTTCCACCTCTTCACCTTGTGATATTTTAGCGATGAAATCATCAATTTTACTAGTATCTGCTCCTAGTTGACTCATAGAATCTAAGTACATTTCGAAATGACTTTTGGCTTCTCCTAATTCATTCAAATCGCTTTCCTCTCCGTGTACAATTTCATTGATAAATCGTGCTAATTTACCGTTCTTTTTTGGCACCCAAGGCACAGTAACAGAGGTGAGTTCAATCTGAATAGATTTGAGCAAAGACATGAAATCCCAAACCGCAAACACGTGGTTCTCCATGAAAATTTTAATATCATCCAAACTACCCAAGGCAGTGTACAATTTGTGATTTCGCAATTCAGATCTGAGTGCGCCTAATTTGTCCTCTACTTTTCTTTCTAATTCCATGCTGTTTAACTAACGATTATTTAGAACGAAAGTACGTCTTTCATGGTATAAATGCCACTTTCCTTTTGGACAATCCACTCAGCTGCCAAGACTGCTCCGCCTGCAAATCCACTGCGGTTGTGAGCAGTATGCTTAATTTCAATTTCATCGGTCGTAGATTTGTAGTACACAGAGTGAGTTCCAGGAACCTCATCTATTCTTCTGGATATGATTGAGAGTTCATCCTCTCGTGACGACTCGGTATTTACCCAAGAGTTTTTATGGTCCGTTTCGGCAATAATCTGTTCGGCCAATGAAATTGCTGTTCCGCTTGGAGCATCCAGTTTTTGAGTGTGATGAATTTCTTCTGCTTCCACTTTGTATTCCTTGTGAGGATTCATAAGTTTGGCAAGCTCTTGATTGAGTTTGAAAAACAAATTGACACCAATACTAAAGTTAGTAGCATACACGAGAGATTGTTTCTTTGACACACACATAGATCTTACCTCTTCAAATGAACTGTACCAACCCGTTGTTCCTACTATCACTGGGACATTTGCTTCAAAACATTTTATGATATTGGAGACGGCAAATTCTGGTTTACTAAATTCGATTGCTACATCTGCCTGATTTAGTTCTGTACTCTTAAATTCTGCGTTTTTTGAAGATACTTTTAGAACAATGGTGTGCCCTTTTGAAAGTGCTACTTTCTCAATCTCTTGCCCCATTTTTCCGTATCCCAACAATGCTATTTTCATTTTTTATCAATTTGTGAATGATGAACAACTTATTTTTAATCTCACACAAAGTTAAGAGTCTTGGAGATATTCTATTAAATTCTCGCGGATATTCCTATTTTTACTTAAACAATTCTTTCTGTTATGACAACCTGCCTCAAGTTTTTTTTACTCATTTTTGTTACACTTGTTTTTACTCACTGTAATTCGGTCAAAAAATACAATGAAATAATTAATACCAAACACTCTGTTGAGGCGATTAGAAAAGACATCGATTTTACGTTCAAAAAAATTGAAAAGCTTCACCCCAATCTGTATTGGTTTATTTCGAAAGAGGAACTGAACAGAAAAGTTGACAGTATAAAAAACTCAATTACCGAACCTCTCACAAGCAAAGAGTTTTACTTTATTCTTTCTCCGTTAGTTTCTGAAATCAGACAAGGACACATTGCGGTAAATTTTCCTTTGGAAAAATTTGAAAAAGAAGAGTATGAAGAAAGATTTAAGTACACAACAAACGACTTTACCAAGCTAGAATTTGAAAGAATTGAGGACAAAATAATTGTTTCGGATGTCTTTGACTCCATTAAAAATTTGAAATATGCTGAACTTCTTAAAATCGATACATTTGAAGTACAAGAACTGCTGAATAAATACAACTTCCTCAGGTCTAGCGATGGTTTCAATACTTCTTTTTACGAGAGAAGAGAAGGATTGTTTCTTCCCTCTTATTACCGAATAGAAAACCCAACACTCGATTCGGTTACACTTACGTTAAAAGTAAATAATTCTGTGTTCGACACCACGTTTTATAGAGAAATAGACTCTACAAAACTGGATAAAAAGCGTATTCATAAAAAGGAAGAAAAGAAGGAATCAGAAAAGGAGAAAATAGAAGACAGAGATTCTTTAACGAAGAAAAAAGACGAAAATAAACCGAATCACATTCGAGGATATGACAAAAAGAGGAAAAGATACACGAGGAACTACGATTTTTTCAAAGACTCGAGTGTCGGCTACCTGAAAATTCGTGGGTTTGTGAATGGTCCTTTTGATGAATTGTACGATGAATTTTTTGAGTATGTAGATTCTATGAACTCCAGCACTGTTATTTTGGATTTGCGAAACAACTTGGGAGGAAGGCTAAACGAAATCCATTATTTGATGGAATACTTGGCCTTGGAAAAGTTCATAACCATTGAGCCCATGGAGGCAAATACCGCTATCCCAAGAACCAATGCTTTATGGAGCTCCAACAATCAACCGGTACTTATCCTTCTTAAAAGTATTGTAACGCCTTTTTTGTATGCTTATGAGAAATCTACATCTAAAAAGAAAAATGGTGTGTTTTACCATAAAATGAAATCAAGTAAACTAACTGAGCCAAAAGAAAATGCTTTTAAAGGAAAACTCTATGTATTGGTAAATGGTAATTCTTTCTCTGCATCCTCTATCATCTCGAGTAATTTACAAGGATCTGGTAGGGCAACTATTGTGGGGGAAGAAACGGGTGGAACTTTTAACGGAACTGTGGCTGGAGTTTTCAAACCTATAAAACTTCCCAACTCCAAACTTGTGGTGAAGTTTGGTCTTGGAATGATCAAAGCTCCCTACACAGAATCGCCTGATGGTATGGGGGTAATTCCTGATATTACGATTTTACCAACGCTCTTACACAGAAAAAACGGCATAGATACCGAACTAGAGTGGATCTTAAACGAAGTAGAAAAAAACAAAAAAAACCTAGACACTACTCCAGAACCAGAGGTTCTACCTAATCAAGAGTTAAAAGAAGAGAACTCTGAACCTATCGAAGAACAAAAGTAGAAAAAGAATGACTCTACTTGAATCTCATGGTAATGCTCAATCCAGAATAGGCTTGGTTGTAAGTGGTAAATCCTACTTTGGGGTGAACCGCCATACTTAAGTTTTTATCGACATTAAAATTGAATAAATGTGCATCTACATTGGCATCAATTATATTTAATGTGTAAGCCAAGGCGCTAATAATTATCATATTATCTCGCCACCTTCTGTGATAATCCGAAAATTCGAGTAGTTGACTGTCGTCAAAACTCATGAACTCCGCCTTTTGGAATGAACCAGAATTGGTCTCTCTAAAGCGCAACTCACCCCTCATAGAATTGAATTCTCGATGATTGAATACTGCGGCCGTAACACATCCGCCTATTGCAGCATACACCATGGGGATTTTCCAATACTTTTTGTTGTAAGCTTGCCCCAACCCGGGAAGAACAGCCGAATAAATAGTTGCTTTTTTGGGAGAGTGAACCGAATCTGCGAACAATCCCATTCGTTCTTGTGCAACCAAACTGTTTGATGCTCCTGCAAGTAACGTTATAAAAAGTACTAAAATTCTAAGTTTCATGGAGATTTTAGTTAAGTAAATCTAAAATCTTTCTTAAATGATCTTGATCCACAAATGGAATGGTAATCTTTCCGTTTCCTTTGTTAGTTTTAGTGATTGCAACTTTCGAATCATACTGTCTTGAGATTTCATCTTTCAATTTTTGCTCTTCGTATGAAAGGGCATACCTCGATGTTTTTCCTTTGGATTCTTTTGGTTTGTTCAGGTTTTGAACTAATTCTTCTGTTTTTCTTACAGAAAGTTTTTCATCCACAACCTTTCTATAAAACTTAATGAGCGTAGCCTCATCTTCTACCCCCAACAAGGCCCGTGCATGTCCCATGGTGAGTGTTTTGCCCGAAAGAGCCAATTGAATCACTTCAGGTAGTTTTAATAATCGTAGGTAATTTGTTACGGTGGATCTGTTTTTGCTCACCTTCTCCCCTAACTCTTCTTGTGTAATCTCGCATTCATCAAGCAATCTCTGAAAACTTATGGCTACTTCAATCGGATTTAAATCCTGACGCTGTATGTTTTCGACAATTGCCATTTCCAACATTGCTTGATCATTCGCAATCCGAATGTATGCCGGAACCTGAGTAAGTCCAACAATCTGAGAAGCTCTAAACCTCCTTTCTCCAGAGATCAACTGGTACTTTCCATAACCAATCTTCCTCACAGTGATTGGTTGTATCAACCCATGTTCTTTGATTGAATTAGAAAGATCTACCAACGCTTCTTTCTCAAATTCTGTTCTTGGCTGAAAGGGATTAGCTTCAATGTCTTTCACTAAAATAGTTGAAATACTCCCCACAGAAGCGCTCGTCACTGCCTCTTTGGAAGTAGTGATGTCCGTTTCATTATTCTCTAATAAGGCTCCTAAACCTTTTCCAAGTCCACTTTTTTTCTTTGCCATTACTTTATAATCTTATCTTCTGCTTTAATTTTAGTCAGATCGTTGTTTTGCAACACCTCTTTTGCGAGGTTCAAATAATTGATTGCTCCCTTACTCGAAGCATCCATCATGATAACGGATTCTCCGTAGCTAGGTGCTTCACCCAATTTGGTGTTTCGATGAATGATTGTATCAAATACCATTTGTTGGAAATGAGTTTTAACTTCGTCTACCACTTGATTCGACAAATTTAATCGAGTATCGTACATCGTCAGTAAAATCCCTTCAATTTCTAACTCTTGATTCAGTTTATTCTGTACAATTTTCACTGTATTAAGGAGTTTTCCTAATCCTTCCAGAGCAAAATACTCACATTGAACTGGAATAATAACCGAATCGGAAGCAACAAGTGAGTTTATCGTAATCAACCCTAACGAAGGAGAACAATCAATTACAATAAAATCGTAGGCTTCCCTCACTTTATCCAAGTTTGCCTTTAGCATGTATTCTCTATTTGGCAAATTTATCATTTCGATTTCAGCCCCAACCAAATCAATATTTGAGGGCAAAATATCTACAAATGGAGTTTCAGTTGACAAAATAATATCGGCTATTTCCACTTCATTGATAAAGCAGTCGTAGATGCTTGCTTTCACATTCTTTGGGTCATGACCCAAACCTGACGTTGAGTTAGCTTGTGGATCCGAATCCACAATTAGTACTTTTTTCTCCAAAACACCCAAACTCGCTGCAAGATTTATTGCAGTGGTAGTCTTTCCAACTCCTCCTTTTTGGTTCGCTATTGCAATTATTTTTGCCATATTTTAAATTAATTCTTTTTCCTCTCCTATGTTAAATACTTCAAATCTAAATTCCTCAAACCCAATTTTCGCCTCTTCCAACTCTACCTCGATGGGTTCGAATGTATTGTAATGCATCGGCACCACAGTGTCTGCATTTACCAAATAAGCCGCTTCTATTGCATCGTTTACACCCATGGTAAAAACATCCCCAATAGGCAAAAAAGCAAAATCCACAAACCCAAATTCTTCTTGAATCAGCTCCATTTCTTTGTGAAGACCTGTATCGCCAGCAAAATACACTACTTTCTCTACTTCATCTTCCTCAAACACAAAAACAAAACCAGCTGCCAATCCACCATAACTTCCGTCTGGCATGGAGCTAGAATGCAGGGCACTCACCATTTTAATGGCACATCCTTCTAATTGAAGTGCTCCTCCAATATTCATCCCTATCCTCTCTTTTACTCCTTTTTTCTCAAACCAGTTGACTACTTCAAAATTTGCAATCAAAGTTGCTTGGGTGTTTTTATAAATTAATTCTGTATCCGCTACATGGTCTTCATGGCCATGTGTGAGTAAAATATAATCTGCCTTTATGCTGGAGACATCGATATTTTTTGCCAATTCATTGGGAGTTATAAAGGGATCGATAAGAAATTTTTTCTTTCCTATTTCAAGCCCAAAACATCCATGACCGTAATATGTTGCTTTCATTTATTTGAGTTTCTTATAAAGATAATGAAATCCTTTTTTTACTCTCAATTGATTTATTAACAATGACCGAGAATCCATCCAAATTGGGTTAATTTAGTTTAACTAGCTCATAGTCTTTGTACCCCAAAATATAGACGGCTTGATTTTCGAATCCACTGTTTTTGTCGCTTCTTTCTAACTGATAGCTAGATTGCAAAAGAGGCACTCTAACCTGGCTATAATGAGCTGTATACTCCTTGCCAAAATTAGCTAAACCAACTCCGTGAAAAAAAGCAGCATCAAAGCCCATAAACGAGAATTTACTCGGTTCTGCACCATATTTCGCTCTGTATTTCTTTACAAACTCTATCACTTTTGGGTCCTTGTAATCAATGTAAGAAGAGGAAGTTACGTGCAAGTTGTACTTCATTTTTTGACTCGTTTCTATCTCGTCATACTCCAAAAAGTTTTCCAAGGCATATATCTCTATTTCATATCCCTTCATCCGACTTCGCGTCATGATGATATTCAATTGGGTAAAGAAACTTGACGACATTCCTTTTTCTATCAAAGGCAATACGATTACGTTCTTTTTCCCTTTTACCAATTTGGCGTCAAATCCTTTCATTGAGGAATAAGAAGTTAAACTAAATGGACTTGGTTTACTTCTGTAATTGCTGGTTTTTCCAGCGGCTGCTTTTGCAAACTCATCCGAAAACAAAGTTGCCAAATACTTTTCTTTCTTGGATTTTCCTAAAACACAAATCACATTTTCCGTGTTTCTGTTTGCTGCTAAATACTTTGCTAAGTAATTGATTTGAGAAGGAAAAGAGGTCTTTAGTTCCGTTATAAAAGGATTGTTGAACAACAATTGGTTAGACTGACTAACAGGACAAACCGATTGAATCTGGTTGGATTTACAGAAGCTCGAAACTTGCTTATATGGTTTTTCAAAGAAGGGACCAATTATCAAATCAGATGATTTTACATCGTTGGTTCTCAATTGTTTTCCTACCGTGGTTGTATCATTTCGTGTGTCAAATACTTGCAAGGTAAAGGAAGTGCCTGAGAGTGATAAAGAATCGAGCGCTAATTGAACTCCTTGGTAAAAATGGGTGCTCATTTCGCTGTATGGGTGATTTTTTTTTGGTTTGTTCACTTCTACAGGAATTTGCGCATTCTTATCCAGCATAAAAGGCAAGAACAAAGAAATGGAATAGGTTTCCTTCATGATCATTTCGTTCAGTTTGTCTTTCAGTGGATTAATTTTATTAACCGAATCCAAATTTCCTTTTGGCAAGATAGGATCACTCAACGATATTTTGATGTCTTTCAGGTAATTATCTGGTAATTCAATAGTCAATTTATCACCTTCCTTCAAACTCTCCACTCCCGGGTTGGATTTTTTGATGGCCTCTACAGTCGTGTTGTATTTTTTGGAAATTCCATACAAAGTTTCGCCCTTTTCAACTTTATACTGAATGAGTTTAGAGTCTACTTTTGGTGTTTTGTCTACTTTAGGTTCCGATTTTTCTATTTCTCTTGATCCGTTTGGTACAAGAATTTTATCACCTATGGCAATACTTTCTGTCAAACCTGGATTGAGTTTTTTTAATTGCTCAAGAGTTGTCCCATATTTTTTGGTAATTCCGTACAAAGTTTCACCCTTTGCTACTAAATGAACCTTGGAATCCGTAGTGGTAGTTTTTTTGGGTTCCTTGACTGAGGAAGAGGATTGCTTTAATTTCAGGGTAGCTCCTACTTGCAGATCTTTCGCTTTTTCTGGGTTCAAGTTGGTTAATTCCTCTATCGTTAGTCCGTAAATTATAGAAATCCCATACAAAGTTTCGCCCTTCTGAACCACGTGTACGGTTTTTTGTGCCAACGGAACTGAAACATGGACTACCTGACCTTCTTTCAAGAAGAGGAGCAAACCAGTGTTGGCATCTCTCAACTCTTTTTTTGTGACGTTGTATTTTTGCGTAAGCCCAAACAACGTTTCTCCTTGCTTTACAGTGTGGACAATAAATTCCTCTCCGTCAATCATCTTTCTCTTTTCCTGAGAAAAGAATGTCATTGTCAGACTGACAAAAATAATGGCTATAAAATATTTCATAATAGATAGACAGTTTATATGATTATTCCCACTCTATAGTAGCTGGTGGCTTAGAACTAATATCGTAAGTAACTCGGTTTATTCCTTTTACTTTATTTATAATATCATTGGATACTTTAGCTAGAAAATCGTAAGGCAAATGACACCAATCTGCGGTCATTCCATCTGTGGAGCTAACTGCTCTTAATGCCACCGCGTTTTCGTAGGTTCGTTCATCTCCCATAACTCCTACAGACTGAACAGGCAATAAAATTACTCCTGCCTGCCACACATCATCATACAATCCATTGTTTTTTAATCCTTGGATAAAGATGTGGTCTACCTCTTGTAAAATTCTTACTTTCTCAGCAGTAATGTCTCCCAATATTCTTATCGCAAGCCCTGGACCAGGGAAAGGATGACGTCCCAAGAGAGTAACATTCAGTCCTAATGATTTCCCTACTCTTCGTACCTCGTCTTTAAACAATGCTCTAAGCGGCTCTACAACTTTCAGCTTCATGTAATCTGGCAATCCACCCACATTGTGATGAGATTTAATAGTTTGAGAGGGTCCTCCTGTTGAAATAGACTCAATCACATCTGGATAAATTGTTCCTTGAGCTAACCAACTTGCACCCTCCACTTTTTTTGATTCTTCGTCAAATACATCTACAAACACTTTGCCAATTGCTTTTCTTTTTTCTTCAGGATCTGTCAAACCAGCCAAAGCTGAATAAAACAATTCGGAAGCGTTCACACCTTTTACATTTAATCCTAAATGTTCATAGTTTTTCAATACTTCGGCAAACTCATTTTTACGTAATAGTCCGTTATCCACAAAAATGCAATGCAAATTCTTTCCTATAGCTTTGTGCAAGAGCATGGCTGCAACTGTGGAGTCAACTCCTCCAGACAGCCCAAGTATTACTTTTTCATTACCAATTTTCTCCTGTAGCTCTTGTACTGATGATTCCACAAAAGCATTTGGCGTCCAGTTTTGCTCAGAACCGCAAATCCTCACGACAAAATTCTCCAACAAGAGAGCGCCTTCCGTTGAATGATACACTTCAGGATGAAATTGAATTCCGTATGTTTTTTCGTTTGCCACTTTGTATCCTGCCACAGCAACATCTCCCGTACTCGTTATGATTTCGAAATTATCGGGAAGTTGTTTAATCGTATCACCATGAGACATCCATACTTGAGAGCCCGTTGTCATTCCCTTCACCAATTCATTTTCTTGGTTAATGAAATTCAAATTAGCTCTTCCGTATTCTCTAGTTTCTGAGGGAGTGACAAGCCCTCCACTACTATGCGCCAAAAATTGGGCTCCATAACAAACGCCCAACAAAGGAAGTTTTCCTTTAATTTGCGATAAGTCTGGATTTGGGGCATCCTCACTTCTTACCGAATAGGGACTTCCAGATAGAATTACACCTATCACATTTTCCTCAATTTTAGGAATATTTGTGTAGGGGTGAATTTCGCAATAAACGTTTAATTCTCTTAATCTTCTTGCAATCAACTGTGTGTATTGCGAGCCAAAATCCAGTATCAGTATCATTTCTTCCATTCTACAAAGATAAGTCTTGTCCTGAAATCTAGAATTTTCACAAACGAGAGTTGTTAACTATTTAGTGGGGATAAAGTAGAACTTTTTCACATTTCTACTTTTTTTCTATCGAAGCATTTTTTGATATTTCTGAATATTGCTAGGATCTAGTCTTCGTACAATATTAAAAGCCGTTTGTTTATTAAGATTAGATGCTTCTGAATAGACATTTAACAGCTCATTTACTTTGGCTACAAAAAACAACCTCATATTTACAGAACCCGGCTTGTTTACATGAACTTGCTCCAGATAGGAAAGTGCCTGAGTCATGTTGTCCACTCCCTTCTTAGCATCATCATGAGCCAAATCAAGTCCTAATCGATGATACTCATACGAGCACTTCCTCATTCCTTTGAATTGGGCATTTAGGATATTTTCTATGATCCAATATCTATTATTCACACTTTCACTCGATGACCAACCTAATTGACCTGAGGATTGAGCCAAGTTTGCAATCTCTTGAGCTTTGAGCAAGTATTTGGTTCCTCCTTCGAGGGCATAAGTGTCGTAATCCATTCCTATTACATAATAAGCATAAAAAGCCAACACAGAAGAAAGATTATTGGTATAAACACCCTGCGTAAATAGGATAGGCGCGTTCAGCTGAAAATTGAAATTAAATGCTCCGTCCAAGGTGTTTATTACAGTTGAAGTATAATTCGTATTAAACACAGGCCTTCTTGAAGTAACCTGAATTTTAGCCGTAAATGCGTCTCCGCTCCTTTCGCTAATTGTAATCAACAAACTCGTTTCTATTTTCTCATGTTCTTTGAATACTTCGCTAGTCCATTTTGTGTTGTTCATGAAATTCATCACCGTTTTCTTGAGCTGCTCAAGCACTTGTGTGTTTTCAGGATCGTTTTTTAATTGTGGAGCCAATATCTCTACCTCACATCTTAATTCTTGAGAATTTCCCAAAACACCCAACAACAAACATAAGCTAGCAATTAATATCTTTTTCATAAATGGTTTAGTAATGTTGAATTATGTAGTTCAGAATATCTACTGAAACATCTTCTTTCGATTTCAACTCAAAATCAATTGATTTATTGTTCTTTGACAAGATACTTACCTTATTGCTTTCACCTGCAAAACCAGCCCCTTCGTCATTTAAGCTATTCAATACAATAAAATCAAGATTTTTTCTTTCCAATTTTCCCTGGGCGTTTTCTCTTTCGTTGTTTGTTTCTAGGGCAAAACCAACTAAAATTTGATTCCGTTTGTTTTGTCCGAGATGAGCCAAAATATCCTGAGTTCTTTTGAGCTCAATGGATAACTCACCGTCCTTCTTTTTCATTTTGCTTTGCGAAAAGCTCGCAGGTGTGTAATCTGCCACAGCAGCAGCCATTATCACAATATGTTGATGTTCAAATTGAGCTGATACGGCCTCAAACATTTCTTGAGCAGAAATTACATTAATTCTTTGGATAGAAGGATTGGGAGTAGTAAGTGACACGGGACCCGAAATCAAGGTCACCTCTGCTCCTAACTCACTCGCTTTTTTGGCTAAATAAAACCCCATTTTCCCTGTAGATCTATTTCCGAGGTATCGAACAGGGTCGAGCGCCTCGTGGGTAGGCCCAGCAGTTATCAGAATTTTTTTTCCAAACAAGGGCTGCTTGGCTCTTAAATCTTGGGTAATAAATTCAATGATTTCCACCGGTTCGGCTAATCTTCCCTCGCCCTCAAGACCCGAAGCTAGTTCACCACTTTCTGGATAGATAATGATGTTTCCAAAGCTTAGCAGTTTTTCGATATTCTCTTTCGTGGAAGGATGTTTGTACATATCCAAATCCATTGCTGGAGCAATATACACAGGGCATTTTGCAGACAAATAGACGGCCATCAAAAAGTTGTCGGATTCGCCACTTGCCATTTTGGAAAGTGAGTTAGCCGTAGCAGGAGCTACCAGAAGTAAATCAGCCCAAAGTCCTAGCTCCACGTGGTTGTTCCATGTGCCAGATTCTTTGCTGGAAGTAAACTCCGAGTATACAGGATTTTTTGATAAAGTAGAAAGTGTTAGGGGTGTAATAAAATCGTGTGAAGAGACTGTCATCACCACTTTCACTTCTGCTCCAGATTTGATCAATTGACGAACGATAAGAGCAGATTTATATGCGGCAATACTTCCCGTAACTGCCACTACTACTTTCTTACCTTTCAACATGGTTTGGATGGAATTTCTTAGGCTTCTTCCTCTTTCTTTTCTATTTTTTGAACTTTTTCATTCAAAAACTCTTCAAGAGCAATAGCCACCGGCTTTGGCAATTTTTCATAAAACTTAGAGATTTCTATTTGTTCTCTGTTTTCAAAAATTTCCTCAAGGTTATCACTTGGCAAAGCAAAAGCTTCTAATTTTTGAGACAATTCGTCTTTCAATTCAACAGTAATCTGATCTGCTCTTTTGCTAATAATATTTAGCGCCTCATAGATATTACCAGAAATTGCCTCCATAGACGATGTGTTTCTTGTAACTGTATCTTTCTCTGCTGTTGTTTGTTTGTAGTTCATGTGTGTTACTTTTGACTATTTTTTCGATTCCGCTAGCGCTCTTGTGTAAAACCCTTCTAGCTCTTTCAACTTCTTGCTCTTTGGGAAATTATCTACAAATTTAGTATAAGATTTTATAGTTTCCTCAAATCTCTCCACTTTTTTTTCCTTCACGCTATTTGAAGCCAACTTGTAATTTGATTTTACTATCAGGTACAAAACCTCTTCTCTTAGCTCCGTATCAGGGTAATCCGAAAGCATATTTGTAAAAGAAACTGCGGCAGCCTCGTAGTCTTCCATGTGGTAATACAATTTGGAACTTTCAAATGCTTTTAATTCCAATTTACCTCTCAGGTTATCAATAATATAGTTACAAGTATCTTTTAATTCTGTTTTAGGATATCGATTCATGAAGCTTTGAAGTTCATTAATCGCTGTAAGGGTATTCGATTGATCCAGTGAGGCTTTGGGTGAAGCGGCTACCTTACACATTGCCCCCATAAAAGCTGCTTCTTCGGCATGTTCACTTTGGGGATAAGTGGATAGGAAATTTCTAAAATAATATCCCGCCAAGGCATATTCTTGCAAATTATAATGACTGTAACATAAGTAATAATATGCTTTTTCTCCTTTTTCGCTCAGTTTTGAATAAATCGAAATTACTTCTTCGAACAACGGAATCGCTTTTAAAAACTTTTCCTTCAAGTATAACTTCTCAGCCATTTCATATTTCTTGTCATAATCATCCCCCTTGAGTACTTTCTCGTATTGAGAACAAGAAAAAAGAATAAGGAACGCAAAAAAATAAAGGAATACTTGTTGTGTGAATTTCATAAAATCATGGAGTTATCCGTGTGAATGCAAATATAGCATCTATTTGGGTTTTACGAATTGGTTTTAACTTTTTTTAACCTCGTAGATCAACCCTACCAAAATTGAAATGGAGTTTTATTTCTCTTTTAAACTTCTGTTGTGAAAATACCTCACCATGAAACCATAAATCAATCCGGATAAGATCCAGAGAGGAATTTGAACCGGAAGTTTCTCAAAGGTGATCTCAGTTTTCATTAATAAAGGATCACCTATCACGTCAAAAAACAACATGAACATTCCGAAAAACAATCCGTGAAATATGGCGGCTTTCTTTGTCAATTTCTTTTTTTCACTCATTTGTTCGTTTCAATTTCTTTCAGGATATACCATTATTTGTTTCACCAATATACCATCATTTGTTACACTAATATTGTATTTTTGATTTTAATTAAAATTATGGCGCTGATACTGAACATTGAGACTGCAACAAAGGTTTGCTCTATCGCCTTGGGGAAAGATGGAAAAACATTAGATTTTATCGATATCTTGGAAGATGACTATTCCCATTCCGAAAAGCTAAACTTATCTATTGTCGAACTTTTGGCTACAAACAACCTCACTTTCGATAACCTAGACGCGGTAGCTGTAAGTTCGGGACCTGGTTCATACACAGGGCTAAGAATTGGTTCTTCCTCGGCAAAAGGATTTTGCTACGGAAAAAACATACCGCTTATTGGAGTAAACACGTTGGAATCGATGTGCCACCTTACTTCTTTGGAATATGGAGTAAAAATCCCCGTGATAGACGCACGAAGAATGGAAGTATTTGGAGCTGTTTTTTCGATTACGAACCACAGAATAAAAGATGATTTTAACGAAGTAGTGACAGAATATTCTTTTTCTGATATCGAAGGAGAAAAATATCTTTTTGGCAATGGCGCAGCTAAACTGAAAGAAGTCTTAGCACACAATTCCACTATTCATTTTATAGACGATATTTATTGTTCTGCCAAAGGAATGGTAAAAATTGCCGAAGAAAAGTACAACAATAAAGAGTTTGAAGACGTGGCTTATTTTGAACCAAATTACGGAAAGGAGTTTTACACCGTTCCGTCTAAAAAAACAACAAAGTAAAACGTCCATTTCCTTATAAATACAAGAAAACATAATGATTGATTTTGTAAAACACACTCTCCCGAATGGACTTCGTGTCCTTATTCATCCAGATAATTCTACTCCTATTATCACGATTAATACCGTGTACGATGTGGGCGCAAAAGATGAAGACGAAAACCGCACTGGGTTTGCACATTTGTTCGAACACCTTATGTTTGGTGGCTCGGTAAATATCCCGGAGTTTGATGGACCGTTACAAAACGTAGGTGGACAGAACAATGCATTTACGAGCAACGACATTACGAATTACTACATTACACTTCCCAAACAAAATATTGAAACGGGACTTTGGTTGGAATCGGACAGAATGTTAAGTTTAGCCTTCACACCCGAAAGTTTGGAAGTGCAAAGAAGTGTGGTTATTGAAGAATTTAAACAGCGGTATTTGAATCAACCTTACGGTGATGTGTGGCTATTGTTAAGACCCCTTGCCTACACCACTCACCCTTACAAATGGGCAACTATTGGAAAAGAACTGAGCCACATTGAAAAGGCAACCATGGAAGAAGTGAAAGCCTTTTTCTATAAACACTATACACCGCAAAATGCCATTCTCTCAATTGCGGGAGATGTAACACCTAACGAGGTAATTGAACTGGTGGAAAAATGGTATGGTTCCATCCCGGGAGGAGAAAAATACGAACGAAATTTGCCGCAAGAACCTAAACAAACCGAGGCGAGATTCCTTGAAGTAACAAGAAATGTTCCGCAAAACGCCCTGTACAAAGCTTGGCATATTTGTGATAGACTTCATCCAGATTATTATGCATTCGACCTACTTTCTGATATCTTGAGCAGAGGGAATTCTTCGAGGTTGTACCAAGAATTGGTGAAAGAAAAAGAACTCTTTACCGAAATAGGTGCCTACCAAATGGGAAGTATGGAAAATGGGTTGTTTGTCGTTTCGGGAAAAGTAAAAGAAGGTATTGAAATGGATCAAGCCAATCAGGCTATTGAAGAGTGTTTGGCCTCTTTGTCAGAAGAGCTAGTTGAATCCCAAGAGCTGACCAAAGTGAAAAACAAAGTAGAATCGACTGACACGTTTGGCCACATCAATGGACTAAACAAAGCCATGAGAATTGGTTATTTTGAATTGCTAGGAAACGCACATTGGGCCAATGATGAAATGACGAAGTACGAACAGGTAAGGGCCCAAGACATTAAAAGAATTACCAAAGAATCTCTCCGCCCAAGCAACTGCTCTACGTTGTATTATGTAGCCGAGAAAAAGAAGTAACATGGAAGAATTAGATAGAAAAACAGCGCCAAAATTTCAAGAAATTACAGACATTGGATTTCAGTTACCCGAAAAAAAAACCTTGTCGAACGGAATCCCAGTATTTCAGTACAACTTAGGTTCTCAAGAATTGGTGAAAGTAGAATTTGTGTTTGAGGCGGGTACAAAATACCAACTAAAACCACTGTTAGCAAGTTTTGCCAATGCCATGCTAAAAGAAGGTACAGAAAAGAAAAACTCGCTGGAAATTGCCAAGGCTATCGACTATTACGGGGCGTTCCTGGAAACTGAGGTAAATTCAGATTTTGGAACTGTAAGCCTGTACACCTTGAACAAACACTTGGGAAAAGTTTTGCCAATTCTAAAAGAAATATTGACGGAGTCCATTTTTCCGAAAAGAGAATTTGAACAAAAACTTAGCATCAAAAAGCAAAAGTTTATCATAAATCAAGAAAAAGTAGAAACCTTGGCCTCTGTAGATTTTTCGAAATTGATTTACAAAGGAACTAAATACTCTCAACACACCGAACTCTCCTCTTTTGATAAAATATCGGTGAAGGATTGTGATGAATTTTACCAAAAATTCTACAATTTGAATAATGCCACGATTTTTGTAGCAGGAAAAATTGATGCAAGTTTAATTGTCTTCTTAGAAGATTTGTTTGGAAAAGAAAAACTTGAAAAGAAACACAGAGAGTTTACTATTGGTGAAAGCACCTATATTGCTTCTACCCATTCCATTATTAAACCAGATGCCATCCAAACTTCGTTTCGCATCGGTAAACCTACTCTTTCTATAGGTCATCCAGATTTTTCGAAACTAAAAGTAATGAATACACTTTTTGGTGGCTATTTTGGCTCGAGACTCATGACCAACATTAGAGAAGAAAAAGGATACACCTACGGAATAGGTTCTGCACTAATGAGTAAAATTGATGGAACTAGCCTAATTATCTACACAGAAGTTGGAAAAGAATTTACTCAACCCGCTTTGGATGAAATAAGAAAAGAAATCACAAAGTTACAGACCGAACTTATATCTCAGGAAGAACTTACCAAAGTAAAGAACTATATGTTCGGTTCCTTGTTACAAAATACTGACGGTGCTTTTGACATGCTAGAGCGCTTCAAGTCCCTTCATTATCATAACCTACCGAAAAATTATTACGCACAATATATGAAGGATATTCACGCTACTAGTCCGGAGGATATTCTTACATTAGCTCAAACCCATTTAACCGAGATGACTATTGTTGCCGCTGGAAGTGTAAAAGTGAAGTAATTATGCGAAACTACTTGTTTTTTCTTTGTTTGTTGATTTTCTGTAAGGTTGGTTCTTCTCAGCAAGGAGTTACCACTTTTGGACTTCAATACAAACCTTTGGTTCCTATTACCGTTTTAAACGTAGAAGATTTGGTGTTGAATGAAGAAGGCTATACCGTTTCTATTTCTTCTTTGTTGGGGCACAATGTTGGTGCAGTGGTGA
>Ga0255773_10000652_pt1 | contig 36627 bp, 29 predicted proteins | sample 011ome_17_FD_179971 | JGI IMG/M metagenome (GOLD analysis project Ga0255773, IMG submission 179971) | Coastal salt marsh microbial communities from the Groves Creek Marsh, Skidaway Island, Georgia - 011502XT metaG (version 2) | ecosystem: Environmental > Aquatic > Marine > Intertidal zone >... | reverse complement strand
GCTTAGTACATCGCCGCTGTTAACAGACTGCGCACCAGCATAGGCGCGGCCGCTTACCGTAAACTCGGAGCTCGTCCCGAAATCACCCGCATAAGTCTTAGCTTCAACATAACCGCCAATAGTCTCTTGGCCCTTGCTTACTGGTACGATGCCTCGATTGATGGTGAGCGATTGGAGTATCGCAACCGGGGCATAGTGAAGAGGAGCGTCCATTGCATTGGGCCCCGCACCATTTATTTGGGCACCGTCAACAGAGACTCGGATTCGGTCGCCGAACATTCCCCGATACTGAGCGATTCCGGTTAGCTCCCCATTCTTGTTGACGTTCGCCCCAGGCATTTTGCGCAACAGCTGCGCGGTATCTGGCGTGGCAACAAGCGTATCGTCAACAATGACGGTGTGAGAATCCCGAACTCCAACAACGGTGATTTCTTCGATTCGCTGACCATCTTGCGCGAAAGTTTGGTTGGCAAGCGGTGCAGCCATGGCGAAGGCTATTGCCAATGATTTTTTCGCGACATTCATGTTCGTCTCCTTGTTACTTCTTTTTAGCATGGGCGTAGTTTCATCGCGTGCAAGCGCGGCCTTATGAATCACGCCATTCTACGGAAATTTTGCGAGAACGAGGTGCGACATGATGTCGCACTATCGGCTGCGTAATGCCTGATAAGGAGTTTGATCAGTTCGCTAACGCCATCAGATTGGGGTTGTTTTGGGGATCTCGGGTGCCACGTAAAGAGTTGCCGAATTGCTCCGCGTCGCGCATCATGACTGCCTAATATCGCGATATTTTCTCGCGCGGCGCTGCGTTTGTAAAAGATTGGACACTACATATGGAATCCCTGCTCGCCATTTCGCCTTCGCTGCTTGCCCTTGTCATGGCGTTTACCACGAGGCGCGTTATTCTCTCCCTCTTCAGCGCAGTAGCCTTGGGTTTTTTAATTCTCAACGACTATGCGCTGCTAAGCACATCAATCGCAGTGTTCGAGCAGGGCATTTTTCAGCAGCTTCAGGGAAGTAATGCGCAGATCGTCATCGTTATTACAGTAATCTCCGGTTTTATCTATCTCTTAGAAGCCTCAAGCACTATGCGAGCCTTCTCGAGCTTCATGGGGAGTCGCGTGCGTTCTGCGGCTAAACTCAAATTAAGCACGCTGTTTTCGGGAATCCTTATTTTCTTTACCGATTCGGGCAACTCTCTTATTTTGGGGCCGGTCTATCGACCCGTTTTCGATAAGCTGAGAATCTGTCGCGAGAAACTCGCATACATAATTGACTCTACCTCGTCTCCCGTGTGTGTCTTGATTCCTATCATCAGTTGGGGCGCCTATACCATGGGGCTGATGGAGCAGGCATACACCAACGAAGGTATTGATAAAGATGGCTTCACTGCATTTCGGGAAGTATGGTTTTATCAGCTTTATCCGCTACTCACCCTAGGCGGTGTGTTTTTTGTCGCATTGTTTAATGTCTACCTTGGTCGCATGGCGACCGCACAGCGTGCATTACTAAGAGGCGAGCTTGTTTATGACGACAGCAGCGAAGCAGGCAATGAACTATCTCCGACACTACAACGCTTTGGCGCGCGGATAGTGGGTGCCGCACTCGGTACGCTTTTTATTTCGATGCTGCTGTTGTTTACTCTTTTCATCGCGCGTAATGGCGGCCTCGATGGTCCGACAATTCGAGTAACACTAGCGCTGTCGTATACGACTGCAACACTCGTAACTATGATTGCTCTCAGTCGACTCAAGCTGTTTAGTTTTACCCAGAGTTCAACAAGTTTCTTTGCCGGCATGGGCAAGATCATGCCTATTTTATGTATTCTAATTTTGGCGTGGACGCTAAGCGACGTGCTGACCGAGCTCGAAACCGGCAAAGCGATTGCTGCACTACTCGAGGCTATAAATTTTCCGACGTGGATGCTCGCAAGTATGATTTTTCTGATCGGCGCGGCACTGTCGCTAGCTACCGGCTCATCATGGGGCACTTTTGCGCTGGTGATTCCAATTGTAGTACCAATCGCCGCGGCGCTCGATGCATCTATTCCCATTTGCCTGGGGGCGGCGCTTAGCGGCGGTTTATTTGGTGATCAAACATCACCTATTTCTGATACTACTGTTTTGTCTTCGATGTCTTCGGGTGTTAATCACATGGCGCATGTCGAAACGCAGATTCCGTATGCGCTCATCGCGGCTAATTTTGCGTTTGTTGGCTTCATTTTTGCGTCGCTTACTCACGCACTCGACATACCGGCTCTATCGGTCTCATTGATGTTTATTCTAATGGGCGTAACGTATTTTATGCTGTCGAGGATGCGCCTTGGCCGCCTCTAGTTCGAGTTGAGTGAATGTGAAAAATCTTTGGTTAAGAAAAGAAGACAAGACCGGTGAACGCCGGGTGCCGATAACGCCGGCAGAGGTGGTTCGCCTCGTGCAGGCCGGAGTGAGAGTTACTGTTGAGCGCTGCAGCGAACGCTGCTATACCGACGCGGACTACGCGGCGGCTGGTGCGGTGCTTACCGACGCCGTCTGGCAGCAGGCGCCGCTAGACACCGTGGTGATTGCGTTAAAAGAGCTCGCCGATTCGGCTGAGCCGGTTGCGCATACGCAAATTCATTTCTCACATACGTTTAAAGACCAAGAGGGAGCGATGGATACGCTTGCACGCTACGCGCGTGGAGGCGGAGCGATCTTAGATCTGGAATTTTTGTTCGATACTCAAGGCAGGCGAGTTGCTGCCTTTGGCTATTGGGCAGGCTATGTCGGTGCAGCAATTGGACTTTTGGGCGTAGCTCATTACTCTAGAACAAGCATCGACTTTCCCGCGCTGCAACCATTCTCTGATCGAGATGCGCTGCTAAATGCTGTCGACACCGCGCTTCAAGAGTCGGGCTGGGCCGACGGTTCGCTGAGTGTGCTGATAATGGGTGCTCTCGGGCGGTGTGGTTCGGGTGCGCGTGATTTGATCGCAAGTCTCAAGTCTGAGGTGCGTGTGACCGCATGGGATTTGCCTGAGTTTACGGCTGCGGATAAGCCTCTCAGAGAAAGTTTGGCGCACGAATTATTCGTCAATTGCGTTTATCTGCGCGAGCCGATCGCCCCAATGATTGATGCGGACTTGCTTGCCGATAACGGTAGGCTAAAGATCATTAGCGATGTCAGCTGCGATCCCACGAGTACCGACAATCCAATCAGAGTCTATGATGCGATTACGCATTTGCACGCGCCGTTTGTTCGAGCACGCGGCGAAGGCCAAGCGGTGTATGTGCAGGCGATTGATCATCTACCAACGCTGCTACCGCGCGAGTCTTCGCAGGAATATGCGGCTGCATTGTTCCCTTATTTGTTCGATTTCATGACGTCCGATGTTCCTAGCCCGACGTGGGTGGAAGCGAGGCAACGTTTCGATCAGGCTCTAGTTAGGTACGGACTTCGCTAGACAGTGATAAGTTTTTAAATGGGAGGCAGTTGATGATTTTTTTATTCCTAAGGAAACGTGCCAAAGATGCAACGTTGTTCGCTCTATTAGTGAGTGCGCTTGCGCTCGCGACGCCACTCCCTGCTGCGGATAGTGTCCCGTTTGCCGGTCAGGCGAGACATAACGTGAAGGTAACTCGTCTCCTTGATGCGCCGATAATAAGCCCCGAAACCGACCCGAGCATTGGTAGTAATATTCAAGGCCCCTCATTAATTCGAGTGCCCGACTGGGTCAGAGACCCGTTGGGTAAGTACTATCTCTATTTCGCCGATCATAAAGGGCAATACATAAGATTAGCCTATGCAGACGAGGTAACAGGCCCTTGGAAGGTTCATGTGCCTGGCAGTTTGCGTATCGAACAGTCCTTTTTTGCTGTATCGCGTCCGCCGATCGCAGCGAATCGGCTCGCTGAGCTCGTTGCCGCGCGGGAAGCGAGCGGTGTTCGCGTGTCTCATGACTATGCGAAAGAATTGACTGAGCCGCATATCGCATCGCCCGATGTTCATGTAGACGAAGAGAATCAAAGAATCATTATGTATTTTCATGGCCTCGAAGCGGCTGCCAGACAGCATTCGCGCGTCGCAGTTTCTGAAAATGGAATCGACTTCGAGACGCTGCCTGGCGATATAGGCCGCACTTATTATCGTGCGTTCAAATGGGGCGGGATGACCTACGCCGTCGCCATGCCAGGGCAGTTCTATCGCTCTGAAGATGGACTGACAAATTTTGAAGCAGGTCCACTTCTTTTTGAAAGCACGATGCGCCACTCTGCAGTCCTTGTTCGCGATGGCAAGCTGTTTGTTTTTTGGACACGAGTTGGTGATGCGCCGGAAGCCATTCTGTTGAGTACGATTGAACTTACCAACGACTGGAATAACTGGCAGGAGTCGCCCGAAGTTGAGGTGCTGAGAGCGGAGTTTGATTGGGAGGGAGCGGATGCACCGGTAGAACCGTCCGTTCGCTCTACAGCCTATGGACACGTTAATCAGTTGCGAGATCCCGCTCTGTTTGTCGAGGATGGAGTTGTCTATCTTCTCTACGCTGTTGCGGGCGAGAGCGGTATCGCGTTAGCGCGTGTGAGTTTTTGATAAGCGATAGATATTTCCTAAATTAAGTTCTGTTTTTTTCGATCTATTCTCTGAAGCGATCTAGCAATATTGATCTAGGCGTTTAACTCTCACCGAGCCTAGAGAATAGTATGATCGATACGTTGCCTCGCGCTGCTTTGCTTCAGCTTCAGTTTGCGCGAAATAGATTTTGAGCTGATAGGCTTGCCGCGGCTCATTGAGCAATTATTGATTGGCAATGGCCGCACCGCGTCACTCTTGGTGCTCTGGAGTGGCTATTTGGCGTTTTTACTCCGGCAGCCTGTCAATTTATCAGAGCTAATACACCGGCAGTTTGATTCCGGGCTTTCTCGCTATTTGTTTGTGTCTGCAGGCCTTCTACTGACCGGGGCGCTAATTGATCGAGGACTCTTCACGCCAGATCACCCAAGGCTTTTCGAAGAGCTGCTAGAGGTTAATGCCTATGCTTTGCTGTTCATTCCAGCAGCTAAATCCATCGTAACTAGCGTGCGAAAGCCTCAGGATAATTCGATCGACGCGCATGAATCGGACAGCGTCACTGCGGCAGATTGAGCGGATTCTTACGGCATCTCGGCAACTCTGTTTTTAAAAGTTAGAGTTTCTTTCTTCTGCGCTATTCCTCTCGTCGACTCGGCTGTCGCTTAGGGCGGTGCCCTCGTCCACGGGTTGCTCCTCGGCGGCCGTGCGGTGCTCGTCTCTTCGGGCAACGCTAAGCCAGTCAAGCGAAACGCCAGAGACCGTATTAACCCTCGACACACGGAAAACAATTTCAAGAAGTTTTGGGCGCCGCCTCAGATGAGGTTCTTCAAGCCGGCGGATAAAGTACGCTAAGACTGCCAAGCGCAGAATGGTCGTTGTGATGAAGACGATGAAAAGATCACTCGGCATTTGCCAGCTCTGCGCAATAGTCTCGGCGATTCTAGGTGCATGACTCGCTAAATAGCCGCCAAAAATTCCGCCAAGGCAGACTGCCAAAGCACTTGTGCCAGACTGGATCGCCGCGTAAAGCGCGAAGTTCGTCTGATGTGGGCGGATGTCATAGAGATAGTTTGCCGTGCTCAAGGTAAAGCCGCTCCAAAATACACCCGAGACAATTTGCACGAAAATAAGGTAGTACTGGTTTGGGCTGAGCATCCATAGAACCGGAATGACCGGAATGCTCGCCGCACAGATGACCATAACCCAATGATTTCCGAACCTATCACTCAAGCGACCCCAACGACGCAGAAAGAAGAACTGCGTCGCGATAGAGGCAACGCTGTTAAAGCTAAATTGCAAATAAGTAAACTGGAGATCACGTAGCATATACACGGCAAAGAATGGCGCAGACACGGCGACGGCGCCCTGCAGTGCAGCGACAAAAAGACTGTAATTTCTGAAGGTGGGGTCTTTCAGTGATGTTCTTATGTGCAGCCAGCTGTCATGAAGCCGCATTGTATCTGTTCCTGTCCGCCGCTCTGGGTCATGCATCAGGCCCAATAGGATGGCTGACAGTAGACGTCCAATAGCCGCGGCGCTAAAAAGGATAAAGAATCCTGTCCAGGTAGAGCCAGCGCGCGTGCTTGCATTGAGTAATACGCCTCCGAGCACGAAGATAATTAACGTTGTCAGCATAGTCAGGCGCGAGCGTGAAGCGAAAAACACGCCGCGGGTCTGTTTTGGAACGAGGCCTCCCATCCATGCTCGCCAATGCGGCTGCACAATGTTTATGCAGGTGAAATAGGTAATAGAGAGGCCTATAAGCAGAGTGACCTGGCTTAAAGGTAAAAATCGTTCTGACACAGGAAGCGCTACCGTGGCCATGCCGGCGACAATGGCGCTCTGCAGGAGTGCCGTACCCACAACCAAAGGTTTACGCGCAATGTGCCCGCCAAGCCAGACCGAGACGATCTGCATGACCGCACCCGCGAGCTGCGGAAGCGCGGTTAGCCACCCGAGTTGGACAGCTGAGGCTTTAAGGTAAATTGCAAAGGCGTTGAGGAAGTTGTCACTCGTCGCAGTCATCAGCCCTGAGGCAACGGCCTCTTGCTGCGAATAGCGTAACGTTTTCCGTAGGCGAGGGCGATGCTGCATGGCGCGACACTGCGAGAGTTGATGATCGCTATTTTATCGCCATTCGCGAGATTCGCATGATGATTATTTTCTTTTTCAGGGTCTTTCCATGCTAAACACTGAGTCGGCGTCAACGCGCGCATAGTCGTTATAGCCAAGTCGGCTGATGATGCCCATTTTTCTGATGTCGACGAGGCCCTCATCTGTGAGCATCGAATCATCGATATGGATACCGACTACCTCGCCGAAAATCACGCGGTAATTATCGGCTTCGGTCCAGCCGGGGACTTCGACACTTTTGATATATCGGCATTCAAGGTGCACAGGCGCTTCGGCAATGCGAGGCGCTTTAACGAGTTGTGAAGGGATTGCGGTAAGTCCCGACAGCGCGATTTCATCGACTTCGGGGCCCGCAGTCACAGAGCTCTGGTTCATTGCGTCGCGGGTCTCCCAAGTCGCAAGGTTGCAAACAAAATCGCCAGTTTGTTCGATGTTGCGAGCCGAGTCTTTTAACCGATCGTCGTTGGCGCCGGCGCCGGCCGAAAACATCACAGTCGGCGGCTGATAGCTCACGGCATTAAAGAAGCTGTACGGCGCGAGATTATGAATACCGGCGGCATCTACCGAGCTTATCCAACCGATAGGCCTTGGCACGATGAGGCTGTTAAACGGGTTTTTGGCAAGGCCGTGATTTTTCTTCTTTGGCTCATAAAACATGTCGGGGATGACTCCTGAGGGTGCGGGGTTACACGCAGACGATAGCGCGTCTTCACGTGGTTGAACAGGACGTAGGAAGACGGGGTAGAGGCTCGGTGTTCGGAAAAAACGATCACGCTAATCGAAACAAAGCGTTATCCCGATGCTGCTTTGGGCGCTATCCTGCGCATTGTAAAAATCATCTACTCAGGTGATCTGTTCGTTTACCTAGAAGAATCGCCGGCTTACACACCGGTTTAATTGGTTAATAATTAATGGAGGCATCTCGTATGCTTAAGAAATCTCTCGTTCTCGCCACGGCGATCTCGCTTGGCTTGTCTACACTTGCCGCGGTTAGCCCTGCGGTTGCTCAAGACGGTGTCGCCAACAACGACTACTGGTGGCCCAACCGACTGAACCTCGATCCGCTTCGCGACAACGACCCTGCGTCCAATCCACTTGGCGCCGATTTTGACTATGCCGAAGCGTTCGCGCAGCTAGACATTGATGCTCTGAAGGCAGACCTCATCGATGTGATGACGACTTCGCAGGATTGGTGGCCAGCCGACTACGGACATTATGGTCCTTTCTTTATCCGTATGGCCTGGCACAGCGCAGGTACTTACCGGGTGAGCGATGGCCGTGGTGGTGCCTATGGCGGCATGCAGCGCTTTGCACCTCTCAACAGCTGGCCGGACAACACCAACCTCGACAAGGCTCAGCGTCTTCTGTGGCCCATCAAGCAAAAGTACGGCAATCATATTTCATGGGGAGACCTGATGGTATTGGCCGGAACTGTCGCGATGGAGTCTATGGGCTTTAAAACAGCTGGCTTCGCCGGTGGACGTGTGGACTCATGGGAGCCTGAGGAAGTGTACTGGGGTCCTGAGGGCGAGTGGCTTGCAGACGAGCGTTACGAAGGGGATCGAGAACTCAGAGATGGGCTCGGCGCCGTGCAGATGGGCCTGATTTATGTGAATCCGGAGGGTCCTAACGGCAATCCTGATCCGCTAGCAGCGGCGCGCGATATTCGCGAAACATTCGGTCGCATGGCGATGAATGACGAAGAAACTGTGGCGTTAATCGCTGGTGGTCATACCTTTGGTAAGGCACATGGTGCCGCGAAACCTCAGGGCAACGTCGGCGTAGAACCAGAGGGCGCGAGCATTGAAGAGCAAGGCCTCGGTTGGAAAAACACCTATGGCACAGGCAAAGGGGCAGATACCATTACTAGCGGCTTGGAAGGCGCATGGACAGTCAACCCTGCAGCATGGACGCATAACTATCTCGAGAACCTCTACGCCTATGACTGGGAGCAAACGCGCAGCCCGGCCGGAGCAATCCAGTGGGTACCAAAAGGCGGAGCAGCATCGAATTTAGTGCCAGATGCTCACGACCCATCTAAGCGTCACGCGCCGATCATGTTCACAACCGACCTCGCACTTAAGGAAGATCCTATCTATCGTGAAATTACATCGCGCTGGCTGGAAAACCCTGAAGAGTTTGAGGATGCGTTCGCACGCGCTTGGTTTAAACTGACTCACCGAGACATGGGGCCAAGCACACGCTACTTGGGTTCGCTCGTGCCTACCGATGAACTTGTATGGCAGGATCCTGTGCCCGCGGCCGAATACGCTGAGATCAACGATCGAGATATCGCTAAGTTGAAGGCTGCTGTACTCGAATCGGGTTTGTCGACTTCTGAACTGGTGCGCACTGCGTGGGCTTCGGCTTCTACATTCCGCGGCACTGACTTCCGCGGTGGGGCTAACGGTGCACGCATCCGTCTCGCGCCTCAAAAGGACTGGGAAGCAAACAATCCTGCCGAAGTCGAGAAGGTGATTGGCGTTCTCGAGACAATTCAGGCCGAGTTCAATGAAGAGAGCCGTCGCCGCAAGGTCTCGCTGGCTGACCTTATTGTGTTAGCAGGGTCTGCCGCGGTTGAGCAAGCTGCGAAGGAGGCGGGTCATTCGGTAGAAGTCGCCTTCACGCCGGGTCGCACAGACGCCACGCAGGATCATACTGACGTCAATTCGTTCGCCGTGCTCGAGCCAGACTACGATGCGTTCCGCAATTACTTTGCCGAAGGCACGCGCCTCTCACCAGCGCGCGCGCTTATTGAGAAAGCCGATCGCTTAACGCTAACGGTGCCAGAAATGACCGTGCTACTTGGCGGAATGCGCTCGCTCGATGCGAATGTGGGCGGTGCGGCACACGGGGTGTTTACTGATCGTGCCGGCACACTGACGAACGACTTCTTTGTCAACTTACTAGACATGTCGACTGTGTGGGCGAAGGCCGATCAGGAAGGTGTCTACGAAGGCAGAGATCGTGACACGGGTGAAATTAAGTGGACAGCAACGCCTGTTGACTTAATTTTCGGTTCGAATACTGAGCTACGCGCAGTCGCTGAGGTTTATGCGATGGCGGGTTCTGAGCAGAAATTTGTTGAGGACTTCGCTGCGGCGTGGACAAAGGTTATGAACCTCGACCGATTCGACCTCTAAAAGCGCTTTGCTGCTACTCTCGCCTGAAAATGGCGAGAGTAGTGCAGGCAAAACGCCTACTAATCAAAACCTACAAAATGCACGAAATCTTCCTCAGTCGCTCTCGTCGCTTTTACCTTGTTGGCAGAGAAATCATCGTTCGGATACCCCATCGCAATGCAGGTAAGGATATTCTGAGTTTCAGGAATGCCCGCATGTTCGCGAACCACTGGTGTCTGCATAACACCTTGACCGTTAATTACGGTGCCTAGCCCTCGCTCCCACGCAGCAAGACAAATGGCGTGTGAAATAGCGCCAAGGTCAAACTGAGCAATCGCTGCGGGTTCGAGAATCTTGTCATAGGTGAGCACAATAGAAACCGGCGCATCGAATTGGCGAAAGCCGCGCATCACCCAATCTTGTCTCATTTCTTTGTCGTCGCGGGCTATACCCATCGCGGCAAAAAGCTGTTTAGCGATCTCTACCTGTCGTTCCCGATGAATGCCTTCGTAGGCTTCTTTGGTTGGAAAGTCGCGCTGTGGCTTTATGCCAGCCAGCATTCGTTCGGTATTACCTTGGCGAATTTTGTCTAGCGGTTCGCCGGTGACTACATAAAGATTCCAAGGCTGAGTGTTCATCGACGAAGGTGCGCCTTTCGCAATATCGATAATCTCTTGAATGATCTTTTTGGGGACGGGATCGGTCTTGTAACCGCGCACGCTGCGACGGGTCCGGACGAGTGTTTCAAAATCCATCGTATTGCATCTCCTGCGTTCTATTGTTTCGTTATTTTAGCGGGCTATGCGCCTGCAGCGTTGGCTTTTTCTACAGCCTTCGAATCTAGGCGCAGCTGCCTTGCGAACTCGACAGAGAAAGGATCGGGAAATACATCTTCCTCGCCTGTGGCGAGCGCATTAAAAACATGCGTGGCAACGGAATCGGGGGAGGCTTTGTCAAAGGGTAGGTGTTTTGCCATGTCGGTGTCGATGGGACCAGGATAGACACCGATGACGAGCGTATTCTGTTTTGCGAGCTCTGCGCGAAGCGCCTGTGTGAGCGAGTGGCCGGCTGCCTTTGATGCAGAATAGCCGGGGGCAAAGGCAAAACTGCACAGTCCCGAGATGGAGAGAATGTTGATTATGGCGCCGCCGCCATTGGCTTTGACTATCGGCGCGAACGCGACCGACATTTTCATTGTGCCAAAATAATTGATATCCATTTCCATGCGCTTCGGTGCTTCATCGTTCGCTGCGACTATCGCACCGCCACCGCCAGCACCGGCATTATTAATTAGCACGTTCACATCTTGAGCTGCGGCTGCGACGGCATCAACCTGCTCTTGGCTGCAGATATCGAGAGTCAGTAAAACGACGCGGTCACGATTGGCTGCAGCAAGGTCAGCAAGGCCTTCGGTGTTGCGGGCTGTAGCATAGACTTTGGCCGCGCCGAGTTCGAGAGCCTTCTCAACGAAGCTTTTGCCTATGCCGCGGTTAGATCCGGTGACGAGAACAACTTTGTCCTTGATATCTACTGTGAGCATGAAAAATCCTTTGTAGTGCGTTAGGTATAAGTAGAGACCTGTGTTCCAGCAGCGCTGATCTCTTCGCCGATTTATCGCTGTTCGTTGAGTGCGTAAAGATAGCACTGCACGGGCTCGCCGTTATCGGGGTAAGCAGTGGTTTCGACACGTCGGTAGTCTGCGCCTTCAAACTCGTCTAGTTCGTCCCAAAAATCCGGCAACTCAGGCGATTCTAAGAGAAACCCACTTACGGGTTCAGAGCCAATGAGTTTAATCGCGGGATAGCCCATCGTTGCGCCCCAACCTTCTGGATGCACTTGTCCGATCACGGTGGCAGTCTGCCAAGAACCCGAGAGAGGAGCGAGAATGTGCGCATTGGGCTGATTGGGAGCCAGCGTTCCGTAGACGAAAAGTCGATTCTCGATTTGCATAGAATCAGCCTCAATAGAATGGATGAGAGCTAGGGGGAGTTTAAAGAGGGATCGAGCGTTGAGGCGGCGGGCTCGGTAGCCTCGTCGCACTCGGTCTTATGAGACTTACGCAGGAGGGCTGCAAAGCCTCACTCAAATCAATTTTAGAACAACCAAACTGCCAGCATATAAGCAGCGAGCGCTAGGCCGACTAAGGTCACACCAATAACGATGTTTGCACCTGTATTTGAATCTTGGTCGTGGTCATGAGCTGACATAATTGTTTCCTTGAAAATGCGCACAAGTGAGATGAAATTAAGGCGCTTACTATAATGATTTGGGGTCGTTTTGGGTAGCCTTTTCGTGCCATAAGCTTAAGTGTTCTGCTGCGACGACGGTAATGAGGGCGTAGAAAGGCAGGAAAAAACGATCCCACCCCTGCACCAGAGGGAAAAGCACAAGAAAAGCCGCAAACAGGGGTAAACAGAGCAGGGAGATATGCGACAGGGAGATCAATGCTCTTGGTGTTAATGCCTCTGTATAAAGGCGTCGAATCTTCCCTTGCAGGCAGAGAATCAGAAGCAGGACGAAGAAGGGCATTGAGGTGCTGATCGTCGCGCCGCTGGCCACCACTTGCAGTATCGCCGAACGCACGACAGCCCAGTAAATCTCGATAGAGAAGGGCGCCGCGAAGCTTGGGATATCGACTTGGCTTTCGACAAACGTGTGATAGAACAGTCGCCACCATGAATAGTCGAATAAGCCATTGATCGTAAAATAGAGCGCGCTGCTTACTACTAGCCCGCCGGTGAACAGTAATACAGTGGGGCTGCGGATCGAGGCGTCCTGCGCGTAGGCGCTCCAGCTCTGCCAGAGAAGGACTAAGCCTGCGAAAAGAATATTGTTGGTGCGCACGCAGATCGATGCGACGAGTAACAACACTGCGACTCGAAGCCACCTTTTATGGGCTAATGCGTAAAGCGCTGCAAAAATAATGAGCGCGGACAGGTTGTCGGGTACCGGAACACGGCTGAGATCGGCTAGGCGCCCGACAACGGCGAAAACCACGACGATTAAGGCAGCGCTCAACGTGCTGCAGCTTCGCGAAAGCCAGACAAAGAGCAAAAGGCATAGCAGTACACCTGGGATCACAGACAGTAATCTCAGCGACGTCAGCGGCTCTGCGCCGAGCGCTGTCAATGTCCGCAATACGATGACGTAGGCGGGTTTGATGCGGTACATATCGAGCTGGCCAATAAAATGGTCGGCGTTGCTCTCCAGATCTGCAGCATAAGGTCCCGAGGTTACAGACGCATATTGCTGAGGTGTCATTGAACTTTTCAGGTACGCATAGGTGCGCGAGTGAAGCAGTTGCGGGTCACTAATGTCGGCACTCAGTATGGTGGCGGTATAGGGTACGGTATCCCAAGTGTAGAGAGGCTTTGAATAGGCAAGCAGGACTAAAAAAACGAGATAACCCGCTAGCGGCAGCAGGGATAGTGCTGTTTTTATGGGCTGAGTCACATGAGGTCCCTCTGGCGTTCTGGCTGAGCCGCGCCTCTCTGCATCCGCAATGTTCTAAGCTAACCATATTGATTGACACGTTTATCGTCTATTATGCGTCAGAACAGTTCGCGATTAATAGCCACACTCGCACCCGATTGAAGTAGCATCCGCGTTGCGGCATTCGCACACTAATAGAACTAAGGAGAAAGACCGATTTTGGGCACAACGACAGCAGAAGGCATGAACAGATCTTTTCTCGCGGGTCTGTTCTTCATCACGAGTGCGACACTCTTACTCGAAATTCTTAATACTCGGCTGCTTTCCGTCGTCACTTGGTATCACCTGTCCTTCTTTGCGGTATCGATGGCTATGTTCGGTATGGCCGCAGGCGCGCTTTGGGTTTACCTCAAGCCTCAGAAGTTTCCTCGCGAAGACGCGCTCAGCTCGCTCTACCGTTACTCTATTTTATTCGCGTTGAGCACGCTGATCTGTCATCTCATTATTCTCTTTACACCGCTAAGTACACTCGGTGGCTGGGATGCGGCAAATTTTTTCAAGATGACGTTAATCACTTTAGCGGTCGCCATCCCGTTTGCGTTTAGTGGCGTGGTAATAACAGTTGCACTAACGCAGGTGCCCGGTAATAGCGGCCTCATCTACGCGGTCGACCTCGTCGGGGCGGCGCTCGGCAGCCTCGCCTGCCTTGCACTTCTGAGTGTGCTGGATATCAGTAGCGCAACGATTGCCTCGACTGTTGTCACTGTGCTCGCCATTCTCTTTTTCCAGCGAGCGAAAACGGGACGCAGTGACCTACGCTGGGTCGCGCTCGCGGTAGTGCTGGCTATCGGTGCCTTCGCGAACAGCCAATTCACAAGTGGACTAAGGGTGTTTTACCCGAAAGGCAATGAAATATCCTACAGCGATCAGACGATTGAATACTGGACGATCCATGGCCAGATTTTACTGTCGCCTGCCGAAGAGCGCGTTGGACCGTTTTACTGGGGTGCAGGTGCGGGCGCACCCGTTATAGAGGGTATGAAGCTTCAAGGCCTTGTCATCGACGGGGAGGCGGGCACCGCAGTCACCCAGTGGGATGGCAATAGAGAGGGGCTGGAATGGCCGCGCTTTGATGTGACCTCGCTGCCTTATCATTTGCGCAAAGAAGGGAATGTCGCGGTGATTGGCGTGGGCGGAGGTCGTGACATCCTTACTGCGCTGTGGGCTAAAAGCAAGCACATCACCGGAATCGAAATTAATGGCGCGATACTCGATATTCTTCAAGACCGTCGTCGCGACTTTGTCTCGCTGGATCAACAGCCTGAGGTGGAGTTTGTGCACGACGAGGCTCGCTCTTTCTTGACTCGAAGCGACGAGACCTATGATGTTATTCAGATGTCGCTTATCGATACGTGGGCGGCAACGGGTGCTGGTGCGTTTACCCTGTCCGAAAACGGGCTCTACACAGTGGAAGGCTGGCAAATATTCTTTGATAAGCTAGCACCAAACGGACTGCTTAGTGTTTCTCGATGGTATTCACCCGAAGCGCTTTCTGAGACTAATAGACTAATCTCTCTGGCTGCGATGTCGTTGTTGGAACAGGGAGTAGATAATCCCGGTGAGCATGCCGTGTTGGTAGCGCGTAATACAGTTGCAACCCTGCTGGTTTCTCCAACGCCTTTCAGCGATGCTGACCTCGACCAGATAGAATCAGTCGCGGCTGAAATGGCATTTACTGTCTTGCATTCGCCGAGGCAGGAAAGCAGCGAGCGCCTAATTCGTGATGCGCTCGCGAGTAAGAGTTCCGCACAGCTTGAGGCTGCGACTCAACACGAATTTCTCGACTTCTCGCCGCCGCTCGACAGTCGCCCGTATTTTTTCAATATTTTAAAACCCTCTGCGCTGTTGAGTACCGACGCCGAACTTGGCGAATTGGGTATCGTCGCGGGCGGTAATTTGCTGGCAACCTACACGCTTATGTTGCTCTGCCTGCTCGCCTTTATCGGTGTGACGCTCGTGATCGGCGTTCCGCTGCTGCTGTCGGGAAAGCCGCAGTTGCCTAAAGGGGTGTTCGGCAGCGGCCTGCTTTATTTCGCGTGTATAGGCACGGGATTTATGATGGTGCAGATACCGTTGATTCAGCGTTTTTCTGTCTATTTGGGGCATCCGGTTTACGCTGTCTCTGTGCTTCTGTTCTCGATGATCATTGCCGCGGGGCTAGGTAGTTCACTATCTGACCGCATCGCGGTCGAACGCGATCGACGCTGGACGTTCGTTCTCCCACTAACGATTGTCGCAATGATAATCGCGCTCTATCTGCTCTCGGGACCGATTATTCAGGCAACCATTGATCAGGGGCTTTTAGTGCGGTGTTTAATTGTGATTCTGTTAGTCGCCGCAGCGGCGCTGCCGATGGGCATGTGTTTCCCGCTAGGACTTCGCCTGTTCCGCCAATACTCGGACGATTGCTTGCCATGGCTGTGGGGTGTGAATGGCGCCACGGGCGTACTGGCAAGCGTGCTAGCCGTGGCGATCTCTATGTGGAGTGGGATCAACTCTAGCCTGCTCGTGGCGATCGGCTGCTATGCGCTGTTGATCGTTCCCGCGCGAGCGCTGAGCAAACAGCGCTGAGTAAATCGCTGCTCATCAAACTGCTAGATGCTTCATAGCAGCCTAGCACTCTGCCAGCTAGAGACAAACTGTCACAAAACTAGCTAGTTTTAAGGTTCTAGCAAGTTATAGAATCGTCTGTCTGCCATGCAGCTTCCTCGCTGCGGCAGTACGCGCCTGGCTTCGCCTAAGCAGTATCAATGCAGTAAATTGATGGGTTGTGACGTGTCACTATGATTAACCGCTATTTCGTTATAGACGATTTTTACAATGACCCAGACCGCCTTGTTGAAGAGGCTCTCAAGGCACAGCGCGACGCGTCGTCTCGCGGCAATTATGCTGGGGTGATGACCAAAGAGTCCTTTTTGTCGAACAGTCAGCGCGAATTTTTTGAGCAGTTATTACAGCAAAAACCGATTAATGCCTCGACGGAGCTTAACGGTAAAATTCGCTTCTCAAAGGCTAACGACCCTTTCACTCAGCACATTCATTTCGACGCGGGACGAACCCACTGGTCGGGCGTCGTCTATCTTTCCAAAGAGCATCCAAAGGTAGATGGTACGGTTTTCTGGAAACACTTGCCGACAGGTCTCGAAGAAATTCCTCGGACCCTAGAAGGCGCGCATGCGGCTGGGTTTACGACCAAAGAGAAAGTAAAGGAATTCTTGGAAGTTGACGGCATAAATGAGTCGCTGTGGGAGAAAACCTTCGCTATCCCCTACAAATATAATCGATTGGTATTATTTCGCCCTTGGATGTTTCATTCCCCCGGTGTTAATTTTGGCGACACCCTCGAGAACAGCCGCAAGGTCCAAACGCTTTTTCTCGGTCCCTAGACCAGCCGGTTCGCGTTAGCAGGCGTTGTGCATAAGGCGGGAGTATAGAATGACCGATTTTTACCGCACACCTGAGAGTAATTTCGATAAGCTAAACGACTACGAGTTTGAGCCTCATTACCATGAGTGGGGTGATTTACGCATGCATTATCTCGATGAAGGTCCCAAGGACGGGCCAGTCATGTTGCTCGTACATGGCATGCCAACATGGAGCTATCTCTACCGAGATTTTATTCCAAAACTTTCTTCGGCAGGCTTTCGGTGTGTGGTGCCAGATCACTTTGGTTTTGGTAAATCGGACAAGCCCATTGATCCCTACTGGTACAGTATTGCGCGGCACACAGAAGTGCTGACAAGTCTGATCACAGCATTGGATCTTCGTGACATAACCCTCGTCTGCCAAGACTGGGGTGGCCCCATTGGCCTTGCGCAGGCGGCGACTATGCCGGACCGATTTTCGCGTTTGGCGATCATGAATACTTGGCTTCACCACCCCGAGTTTCATTACTCTGAGGCAATAAAGCGCTGGAATAAAGGCTGGCATGAGGGAGGTCTATTCGCGCGCGAGACGCCTAATATTGGCGCGCTGATAGCCCTTTCCGGTGGATTACTCTCTCGCGAGGAAGCTGTCGCTGCATTGATATCGGGTGCGGAGCCGAGTTTTGGAACCGCAGCCGGCAAGCATGTCTATGATGCGTACCGCGCACCATTTAGGGGGTTGCCGGACGAAGCCTATAACGGACTTCGGCGATTTCCCCTGTCTATTCCTTTCGATGACTATCACAGCGGTAACGGTGCCGCGCAGACTCTTCACTTTAATCTGCTAAGGAGTTGGACTAAACCGATACACTTTATTTGGGGTGGTGCCGATGACATCTTTACTGAGTCATGGGGCAGGCAGTGGGCATCAATTTACACACAGTCAACGTTCCATCTGATTGCCGATGCCGGTCACTTTCTTCAGAACACCCATGGCAATGAAATTGCGGAGCGAATACTCAGCTGCATAGAAGGAGAAACTCTCAAAATCCACCCCTAGAATGGCAAATGGCGGTGATAAAGTTGCGCCGAATTATCCCAAGAGAAGCCGCTATCGACATGTTTGCCCAATGCCTTTGATAATCTCTCCGATCCATGGACAGCGATTAATCAACTCCTTCAGGGGCGAGTGAAACTCGCCGCAAGCGATACAGGGCGCTTTTTGCTCAACTCAACCGTAGGTGTCGGTGGTCTTTTCGATGTTGCAACGCCACTAGGTCTCGCGCGTCACCAAGAAGATATCGAACAGACTCTCGGTGTTTGGGGGGTGCCGCAGGGACCCTATGTCGTGTTGCCGCTGCTCGGGCCATCAAGCGGGAGAGGGCTGGTAAGCCAGTATTTCGGGATTTTCGGTCAGGACATCGCGCAGCCGCTGCGTTATGTTGATGATGTGCCTGTGAGAAACTCCCTGTTCTTCACCCAGCTAGTCTCAATGCGCGCGGGTTTACTCGCCACGCCCGCGATTCCAGCGCAGATGGATCGTTACACAGTAATGCGCGATTTATATTTGCGAGGGCGCGAGCAGCAGGTCGGGTTGTAAGCGAGGCCGAAATAGAGCGTTTAAGCTCAATTTTTTGTCGGGTCTTTTAAAAGCGGTGCTTGCGTAAGTTGTCCGAGGCTGGCGCTATTGGTACAGAACATGGTTGTTCTTAGCTCGGACTCAAACTGTCTAAGCGTGTCGATAACGTGATTAGTACTCGTTAGAGCCGGTGTGAGTAGTGGTTTGGCAATACCGGCAAGTGATGCACCGATGCGTAAACACTTTGCGACGTGTAATCCGTTTCTAATTCCTCCGGAGGCGATGAGGGAAAGCGGTAAGCCAAGCGCGGAAATTTTCGTGACCGCGGTGACAGTATCAATGCCCCAATCTGCAAAAATGGACTCATCCTGGTGGGTCCGGTCGTGCTCTATCTGAGCCCAGCTTGTTCCTCCTGACCCTGCGACATCTAGCCACTCGATGCCTATTTCGGAGAGCATCTTGGCCGTCGTTGGGCCGATGCCATGACCAACCTCTTTTATCAGCACGGGTACCGTTGACCTAGCGCATAGCTTGATAAGTGCGTCTACGATACCGCGCCAGTCGCGATCTCCTCCCGGCTGAATCGCCTCTTGCATCGGATTCAGGTGAATATAGAGCGCGTCCGCCTCAGCTATATCGATACATCGCAGTGCGTTATCGACACCAGATGGCCCTCGAAGTTGAGCTGCACCTAAATTGCCGATTATGGGTATGTTCGGGGCATAGCGGCGAAGCTGGAAAGATTTGGCCTGGCCTTGATCTTCGAGTGCAATCCTCATCGATCCGAGGCTGAAGGCAACGCCTACTGTCTCAGCTGCCTCAGCAAGATGAATATTCATTCGGTCTGCTTGCGCTATTCCGCCGCTCATTGATGAAATAATAATAGGCAGGGACAATCCATAACCGAGGAAGTCACAGGCGCAGGAAATTTCATCCATATTCAAATCGGGCATCGCATAGGGTTCGAAGCGCACCGAATCAAAAGTGCTTAGCGCTGGCCGTTGAACGCTTTCTTTTGCGGCGATAACAAGGTGATCCGATTTTCGAGTCTCTATTTTTTCAGACATAGTGCCCTCTCTGAGTAGGTGAGCATGACTACTCGGTGATTCGCCATGAAAAAAAACGTTTAGGCAGCAATATATCAACAATAAACATATGCGGCAGAGTTAAAGCAAAGAGAATTGCGAATACCGCGGAAAGCAGCGGGACGATCGCATCAGCCAACTTATCGAAGAAGGCGAAGGCGAAGATCACCAGCACCCAGGCACACACTGTGTTTACCCAAAAACTCTTTTTTGGGCTAGTGGCTGGAGTGCCCAAATGCTCTGATGCTTTTAGATAATGCGGAGCTGAATGCAAGAAACAGAAGAAGAGAGCAAATGTGAAAAGCGGATTAAAAAAGTTATGCAGCGCATAATATGCGGTAAAACCGAGAAGGACGCTGATCTTTTTTATAGAAATATCGAAGCAAACTGTGCAGATAAATGCGAGCAGCCAGAGCGACACAAAGGGAGAACCGAAATCTGCGACGGTAGCGGTATTTGCGTTAAGAGTAGTAAATAGTGGCGCGACGGTTGTCCAGTGAACCCAAGGCAAAAAAACGGAAACGGCACCGCCTTGAAATAGAATATTCGCTGTTTTTAGAAAATTATTGTGCACATCTGATACGCATAACTTGAAAGGATCAGCACGGCCGAAGTGGATAGCTGTGATTAGCAAAAAGAGGAGTAAAGTTGCTGTTGGTACTGTTATCCAGAGAATAACGCCAACAGCGGTAGAACCGAGGTAAAAGCAAACAAAACGCACCAGTCTGGGATGCGAGTCTCCGTGCTTTACAAGCTCCCAATCAAGCGCCCCGTGGGGTATTCCAAAAAGGATTACGCCTAGAATCGCTAGGATGTCGATCGTGCTAAATGTCATTTTTTAGTACTGCGTCGATAAAAGGATATTTCGGTAACGTAGCTATTAAGCGCAGCGCATCGACAGCATTAAAGTTATCTGTCATGAAACCCGCAAAGCGGTCGCCAGTCAGGCCGTGTGTCATCGCCGCAAAAATACTGAGTCCAATTTGTGGTTCTCGATTAAGCACGCGGAGAAAAATTCTATCCATCCAAGCAGAAAGCTTGCTGTAGGGTGAGCATGTGACGGAAGAATAGCCATTTTCGTGCGAAAGCCCACTTAACTGCCTCTGAAGGCCACTTAGCGCATAGCCCGAACAGGGACGAGCGGAGCCTGAGGCGAGTCCTATGGGGTGTCCAGGAAAAAGTGGGACCACATTACCCATAGGCAGACAACCACTTTCTTCATACAGAACCATGTCGCCATTAAACTCTCCTCCCGCATTGGTAACAAGCCATTCGATGGCCATACTGCGCAGCGCTTCATAGGGCACTTTAGTGCGTGCAAAAATAGTAGCCTCTATCAATACCGTCTCTGCTGTTAGCGGGAGTATGTAGGTAAAAGCAAGTGCGCCGTCGAACTGCTGAGGAAGAGTGAAATCCATTAATCTTGGATGCATCAATTTTTCTCGAAGGCAGTTCGACGGCACTACAATACCGAAAAACTGTTGAACGAGTGTACCGTGACCAAATTTTGGCGGACGTGAATCAAACAAGTTGGTTGCTGTGAGTAGTGCGTTCTCGGTGGCTACCTCGAAGCAATTATCGGCGGCTTGCGATCGATCGACTGGCTCGACTAACCGAGTGAAATTCTCAGACTCAGAAAGACGCAATTCAAGTGATTTTTTGAGTGATTGACCGTTGATTGCCTCGTATAAAAATTTATTTCCATGATGCGTTTCCACATGGTCACTAAAAGAAAATTGCCATCGGTCCCATGAGTTGATTATGTGCTCAGCGTGTTGAGTCGGTTCGTTTTTGCGACGCCAAGTACAAATCGTTTGTACTCGATTATCCGTTGGCCCGATCAAGGTAACCTCCTCGCCTCGTTTTATGAGGGACTCGCAAAGCATCAAGCCCGAGATACCGGCCCCTACGACAACGTTCTTTGAGTGGAGTGTAATCACAGGTGAACCATTGGGAGTTGGTCTAGTTCCTTATGCAGAGATTGCTCATGCGCTAGATGAGATGAAGAAGGATAAGCTTTTAGCAGAAGCCAAAAACAGTAGGGCAAAGAGCTAAGGACTATCCATGTTTTGCGAAGGGGTGACACAACCGTGCGGCAGCCAGACCAATCGACACGCCTTCGCAGAATTTCATGACCAATCTCAGAGTAGATCCGCGCCATGATGTAAATACAGGGACGAACAATCCTTGGTAGATATGGGAGGCCTGCTAATCCGGAGCGGTAATATTGGTTGCTAAGGCTAATGACGGAAACGATGCTGTCTTTTACGTCCTCAACACGCTTGCAATGCGCGATTGATTCGACAGGCACCTCACAAGGTATGTAGCGCCGGCCGCGTTTGGCATCCTCCAATACATCTCTTGAGATGTTAGTCAATTGCATCGCTATCCCGAGATCTATCGCATGGTAAATTGCAAGCGCGCTTTTACTCTGCATCAATTCGGCCATGATAATTCCAACAGTCCCAGCAACCGCATAAGAATATCGAAGAAGCTCGCGATCTCGAGTAAAGTGCGCCTCATTTAGATCAGATTGTATGCCTTCAATCAATGCGACACACGCTTCCAGCGAGCGAGTATTCGAGCGAACTCGTTTGAATAGGGCTCGCTGCCAATCTTCGAAACTCGTTAAACTATCGCTTTCTCTATTGAAAAAAAGTTTAAGTGACTCGAGTTTAGCTTCATTGCCTGCTTGGTAGTCATCGGCTAGATCGTCGGAGATTCGACAGAAAGCATATAGATCGGTTGCTTTCTCGGCAGTCGTTTTAGGAAGAAGGAAAGAGGCAAGCCAGAATGTTCTCCCATTTTCTCTCAGAATAGTTTGAACTACTTCTTGCTTGCTAGTACTCAAGTTATGCGGTCTCGACTAATACCCTAGAAGGGTTTTTTTTCAAATAACCATCAACAAGCACGTCAGTTACCTTGGCCGAGCTAACGACTCCCGGTAAACCAGCTCCAGGGTGGGTGCCTGCCCCGACGAAGAAAAGGTTGTCGATCTTAGGGTCTTGGTTCCTAAAACGGAAGTAGGCCGATTGCGAGAACAGGGGTGCGATAGAGAAGCCTGCGCCCCAAAAACTTTTATAATTTTTTTCAAAATCTGCTGGCGTCATATAAAAATCAGAGACAATGCATTCCTCGAGGCCTGGAAGTATTGTCGAATCTAAGGACTTAACTATTCTATTTCGAAGTCGCGGTCCTTCCTTCTCCCAATCTGTACCAGATTGAAGGTTTGGTACGGGGCATAGGACATAAAAGCTATCACAGCCGGCAGGCGCAAAACTCGGGTCTGTTGCAGTGGGACGGTGCAGGTAGAGCGAGAAGTCGTCTGTAGCAATTTTGCGCTCGAAAATATCCTTGAGCAGCTCTTTATGTCGAGCGCCAAGCCATATTGTATGGTGCGCAACCTCAGGGAATTGCTTCTGAGTGCCAAAATAGAGCACATAAAGTCCCATGGAGTATTGGGTGACCGCTTTCGGCTTCATTCCCAGTGGGCGAGAGAGTTTTCTATTGAATAGATTTTCATAGGCGTATGCTGGATCACCGTTAAATATGACCATGTCTGCGTTAAGAATAGCGCCCGCCGTGTTTCTAACACCTACTACTTTCTGACTAGCGTCATCGATAATGATTTCATCAACGTCGAAGCCAGTGGTTATCTCAATACCGACTTCGCCCATAAGGCGCGTCAAACCTTCGACCAGCTTTCCCGTGCCACCCATAATAAAATGAATGCCCCACTTGCGCTCAAGGTAGTGTATGAGTGAGTAGATGGATGTCGTTGAATAGGGGTTTCCGCCTACGAGAAGAGGATGAATCGAAAACACTTTTTGTAGATAAGGGTTTTTGATATAGCTTGCTACGAAACGGTATACGGTCTGATAGCTTTTTAATCTAATCAGCTGGGGAAGAAGTTTGATCATCCCTAGCGGGGAAGTGAACGGTTTCGCCGAAAGTTGTTCAAAACCGACTTTGAAAATCGCTTCCGACATGGCAAGCAGCTTTTTGTAGCCAGCAACGTCATTGGGCTCGAATTTCGCAATCTCTGCATAAGTGTGTTCTATGTTCCCTCGATAACTAAATTTTTTCTTATCCTCAAATACAAAGTCATACCACGTTTCTAGCTCAACTTGTTTGTAATAGTCAGCCGAGGATTTGCCAAAAAGCTCGAAAAGTTCATCGAACAGAAAAGGAGCGGTTATGACAGTTGGTCCCGCGTCATGTTTGAAACCGTCTTTTTCGAATGCCTGGGCGCGGCCACCAAGCGTGTCCAGTCGCTCTACGAGGGTAACATTGAGTCCCTTAGCCCTTGCCCTCAAAGCACTTGCGATACCGCCAAATCCACTGCCAATGACGATTACACGCCCACTTGAGTCCATAATTTTTAATCCAGCTCAGAGTTAGAGAGAAGAGAGTTTGCTGTAGCTTTCATGCAGCCAACGATCGAAAGGTTGCAAGATTGACTTATTCTTGATGCTAAGAGAATCAAGGATGCGCTCAGACCGGCGGAGCTTGTCGTTAAGTATTTGCCTAGTTGATTCCATACTATTTGATAAGAGAATTTTCTCCCACCAAAAATTAAGCCTTGCATCGTTTTCTACAAATTTTCGTCCATACCGACTTTCAGCAAAGAGTTTTTTGTCTAACTCTGGCAATTCTTCGTAAAACTTTGCTATCACAGCGTTGGGCCTGAGTTCTCTGAGGTCGGATGCAGGAGAGATTGTCTGCTTCCCTAAATTAATGTTCTGGATATCGTTCATCATTTGAAAGGCAACAGAAGTGATTGAAAAGTAATGGGAAACCAACTGGGATTCTGCGTCATCCCAGCCAACGGGGTTAAGACCTAATACCGGAAGGCTAATTAGAGGCGTTGTTTTTCCCTCGACTAATTTTTCGTAGGTAGTCCATGTCGGGTATGAGAGCGTGGCAAACTCGGCAGCCTGTCCGGCAGATAGCCTTAGGATTGCGAGGTTGTGTGCGGGTAACGTGTATCTTAAAGACTGATCTTCCGCGAGGAGGAGGCTGCTGAGAGCGATCATTGCGTCGCCGAGGCAGATTGCTATTTCTTTACCGTACATTTCCGAAACAGACGTTATTCCGCGTCGTTCAGCGTCGTCGTCGCATACATCATCGTGAACAAGTGATGCATTGTGAAGCAGTTCTACGCTGGTAGCCCATCGTATGCAGCTATACTCAGTGAGTCCGCTGGCCTGGCTAGCTCTCAGCGCCAGATTTGCTCGTAGCAGCTTCCCACTTTTTTTGAAATGATGGTCAAAAGCTGACCTGAGTGGCTCCTCTAAATTGAATCTGCATTTAATAATTTGTTTAGAAACTAATTCTAGGCTCTCGAAATATAACGATTTATCAGATCGAATATTTTTTACTATTTGTTTTTTTTCGGTAGCGGCGATCGAACTCATAGCGACTCCCTTGTTTTTTTGTTTTACTATACTACGAGGTGATGTTGATAAAAGTTCAAACAAGTAGTATTTAAAATTGATCTTGATTTATATCCTTAGCGTTATCACCGATACCGGTTGGTTTAAAAGAATAAACCGGAAGTCCAATATTAAGAGGGAGACCCCCATGAAATATGCATTTGCTAAGAAAAGTGGCGCTTTACTGTCACTGCTACTCGTAGGGCAAACAACACTCGCCGCTTCTGGAGATTCTGGAATGCTCCAGTCTGGCGACTTCGTTGGATATTCGTTCTGGTTGATATCTATGGCGCTCGCCGCGTCAACCATCTTCTTTCTCATGGAATCACTGAGAATGGGTGGAAAATGGGCAACATCGCTCACAGTGAGTGCTTTAGTAACATTTATTGCGGCCTTTCACTATTTCTACATGCGCGATGTCTGGGTCACGACTGGCAATACGCCCACAGACTTCAGATATATCGATTGGTTGTTAACTGTTCCTCTTCTAATGATCGAGTTCTACCTGATATTAGCAGCGATAGCTAAGGTTTCAGGCGGAATTTTTTGGCGATTATTGATCGGAACGCTTGTAATGCTCATCCCGGGGTATATGGGTGAGGCTGGTTATATGAATGCAACGATCGGCTTTGCTATTGGTATGGTCGGCTGGGCTTACATTCTATTCGAAATCTTCGCTGGTGAGGCAAGTAAAGTCGCCGCAGCACAGGCGCCGCCAGCTGTGCAAAAGTCCTATGGATTGATGAAATGGACTGTAACAATTGGTTGGGCGATATACCCGATCGGTTACTTCTTAGGGTACCTTGCGGGTGGAACTGACATGGGAACGTTGAACATGGTCTACAACCTCGCCGACGTACTCAATAAGATCGCATTCGGTCTGTTCATTTGGTATGCAGCCAATGAAGATACAGCTGCACACGTCAATCGCTAGAAACTAGTATTTTGAATTACGAAAAGGGGCTGCAATGCCCCTTTTTTTATGCCTGCGTAAAAGTGGATAATGTGAAATCGTAGCTCAGGTGCTTTTCGCGCCGCCCTCAGTGTAAATATTGAAACGGGAATAACTTTAACCTTGAATAATACTTTCAAGTCGATAAATAGTTGGTTCGGAATAGAAGTGTTTAATTAAGTGTAATAATTACTCAAGAGGCCAAGTGAAAATTCTAAAGAGGCTGTTTGCTGTGTTCATCGTTCTTCTCATTTTAGCGAGCGTGTTACTGTTCGAAGGAGATATTCCAACGGCGGAAATAGACGCAAAGTACAGTAACGCTGAGTCGAAATTTTTGGTGATGGATAATGGCGCGCGTGTGCATTACCGCGATCAGGGGAAACAGGACGGCGTGCCGCTTGTGCTCGTGCATGGCGCGATGGCCTCGCTGCACACATGGGAGCCTTGGGCTGAGATTCTTGGCGAGCGTTATCGAGTAATAACTCTCGACCTTCCGGCGCATGGTTTAACTGGCGCTGTACCGAACGGTGAGTACGGTGCGGCGGCGTTCACCCAAACGATAAATGCGGTCGTTAACGAAATAGAACTCGATACCTTCGTGCTCGGTGGTAATTCGATGGGGGGTGGGGCAACGTGGCGTTACGCGCTGGAGCATCCACAGCGTGTGTCAGCAATGGTGCTGGTCGATGCTGTTCCGCCGGCGAGTTGGCAAGGCGCCCTTGAGGAGTCCGAGGTCAGACAATCGGGTCCGATGGGGTTTAGTCTCCTTAGGCAGGGATGGTTCCGAGCGATTGCCGGCGCATTGGATCCCGCGCCTCTCATTGGGCAAGGACTTCGAGCGGCGTACAACAATTCACCGGTCGTTACTGAGGAATTGGTCGACCGTTATTACGAGCTGATTATGCGAGAGGGCACTCGCGCTGCAATATTGGGACGAACCGACTCTTACGGTGAGGCGGAGACTGAGACACCGGACTTAAGCCAGCTTACTCAGCCAACCCTCGTCATTTGGGGTGCGCAAGATTCTGTAATACCAGTGTCGTCAGCGGAAATATTCGAAGCTGCGCTTCCCAATGTCAGAACCGTAATTTTCGATGATCTCGGCCACATCCCTATGGAGGAAGATCCTCAAAGGACCGCGGAAGAGGTTATTTCTTTTATAGAGGCACTGTGACCAATTTGCGATAGCCATAGTATTCCAGCCGCACTATGATTGACTTTACTAGCAACTAGCTCTGGAGCCTGCCATGAATAAATCTTCGTTTTCTTCCTCTCTTGCTGCTGCGGCCTTCGTGCTAGTAAGTTGTAGCCCCTCTGGCTCCAATGAGCAAAACGCTGCAGAAGCATCGATTACTGCCCACAAGGTCACTCAAGGTGAGGTTTCATGCGATGAACTCGCGGGGATTTCATCGTTCTGTGGGTTTAAGAATCCCGAAGACCTCGCGGTGATTCCGGGAGGTGATTTTCTGTTGGTTAGTGAGATGGGCGCATTCATGTCTGACCAGCCTAACACGCTCTCGATGCTTGATATTTCAGAGGGAGAACGCGTACCTATTGAAATTAACTGGGAGCCATCGGAGCCGCGCTGGGGTGATGCGTCGTGTCAGCCTCCCGAAGCGCCCAAGTTTAGTCCTCATGGTATCGATCTCATTACGAGAACTGATGGGCGTCATCAGCTGCTCGTCGTCAATCATGGTAACGAACAAATAGAGTTTTTCGAATTAACCGCGGCTGGATCGAACTCATCGCTTGACTGGCGAGGCTGCGCGAAACCTGGCAATGATGCCTACATGAATGATGTGGCCGGACTTGACGACGGTGGTTTTTTTGTCACGCATATGTGGAATAAGAGCACACCCTTCGACACCGTCGTTGCTCAGCTGACCGCGGGTGAAAAAATAGGGTGGGTTTGGGAGTGGCAGGAAGAAAGTGGGTTTACTAAGCTGCCAAATTCCGACGAGATGATGCCAAACGGCATCACGGTCAGCGAAGATAACACTAAACTTTTCGTTAATATCTACATGGCGAACAAAACGATTAAAGTCGATCGTCTATCAGGCATTGTCGAAGGAGAGGTGTCGGTTCGCAGTCCCGATAACGTGGTAATCGATGCCGACGGCGCGCTCTGGATTGCTTCACACCTTAATGATCCCGTTAACGAGCGTTGTGAAGATGGACACGCAGGTCCTTGTTTGCTTGAATTTCAGGTTGTGAAAGCTAATTCAGAGGACATGAGCTCAGAAGTGGTCTTCCACCACAAAGGCGCTCCGATGGGTTATGCCACGGTGGCATTGCCTCATGAGGGCAAGCTGTATTTAGGGAGCGCGTCGGGCGATCGGATCGCAAGTCTGGCGCTGCCTTAGGCCGCCGCGGCCGTTCGGCGGTACGGCAGGCCTGGTGAGGCTAAATGGCCCCGGCCCTCTTTTTGATCTTGTATTTTTGCCGTTCCCCTTTTATTGTTAGGCTTCCTAAACGTGATCCTCCAGAGGCAATAATAATGAAAGCACGTTCTCCATCATCACAAGTTCGGCTGCTCAAGAGACTCGCGTGTCTTGGCGGTTTGGCCGCTCTCGTTGGGCTCGCGCCTAGCGTAGGCATGGCCCAGAATAAAGTGACCGAAGACACAGCCGAGTGGTTTACGCTTGGCGGCGATTACGCGCACACGCGTTTTACACCGGCGGAAGAGATTTCTGCTGAAAACTTCCATGAACTCGAAGTGGTTTGGGAATGGGACGGCGCAAGCTTCGGCGGTCGTTCGGGCCGTTCCACGCCGACCTATGTCGATGGCAAACTATTCACTGTGTCTGGCGCTCGACGTCATGTGGTAGCAATCGATCCGAAGAGTGGGGAGACTATTTGGTCGTATCGACTGCCGAATACAGGACGCTGGGAATACTCAATGCGAGCCTCCTATGGCAAAGGCATCGCGTATTCGCGTATTAACGGCAAAGGCGTCGTTTATATTGCGACCCCCGGCTTCTTTCTTGTAGCGCTTGACGCCGAGACTGGCGCACCACTCGAAGGCTTTGGCGGCCAAGTCCCTGTCGATGGTTTCCCTGAAACTGGCGTAGTGGACATGCTCGCCGACCTGGGTCACATCTATGACCCATACGAAGGTATCCCACTCGAAACGGGCTATATCACTAACTCTTCGCCGCCGATTGTTGTCAACGATACAATTGTTGTAGGTAACTCTGCAGAGCAGGGCTATTTACAAGCACGAGTTGAGAATATCCCCGGTGATATCCTCGCCTACGACAAAACAACAGGCGAGTTTAAGTGGAAATTCAACGTCATCCCGCGGCCAGGCGAATATGGCCATGAGACCTGGGAGAACGACGCGTGGAAATGGACCGGAGACGTTTCTTCCTGGGCTCCTTTAACGGCTGACCCTGAGAATAATATTGTCTACATTCCAACCAACCCGCCGACGATCGACTACTACGGTGGTTTCCGTCCGGGTGATGGTTTGTTTGGTACCAGTCTGATCGCTCTCGACACAGAGACGGGTGAGCGCAGATGGCATTTCCAAACGGTAAAACATGACGTCTGGAATTACGATAACCCAGCTGCACCGATTCAGCTAGATCTCGACATTCCGGGCCGCGGTAAGGTTTCTTCAGTATCGCAGGTAACTAAGCAAGGCTTTGTTTATGCGTTCGACCGACTTACTGGCGAGCCGCTCTGGGAAATGGAAGAACGCCCTGTGCCCGCATCGAATGTGCCAGGTGAGAAGCTCTCGCCTACGCAGCCTTTCCCTACAAAGCCACCGCCCTTTGAGATGCAGGGTATTTCGGAAGACGATTTAGTGGACTTTACGCCTGAGCTTCGTCAGGAAGCACTTGAGGTAATGGCCAACTACGACATGGGGCCTCTCTTTAATCCGCCGATTCACGACACAGATCCTTCCGGCAAAATATCTGCCGCGATGTGTCCTGGCGATGGTGGCGGGGCCAACATTACCTCACCACCGGTTGCTGACCCTACTACTGGCTATCTCTATGTCTCGTCAGCCCGCGCTTGTAGCTGGCAGCGTGTGATTCCAGGCGAGGAGGCCGATGCGCGTATCGCCGAGCCTACAGGTTCAACTTTCGCGCTGTACGCGAATGACCGCTCAGGTCGTCGCCCGCCTCGACTAAAGTCTGGCATCCCTTATTTTAAGCCGCCCTACAGCACGATTACGGCTTACGACATGAACACTGGTGAAATTGCATTCCAAATTCCAACTGGCGAAACGCCTGATAGAATTCGCAACAGCCCAGCGCTCGAGGGTGTCGATATTGGCGACACTGGTACGGGTAACCAAGTGCCGATGGTGACAACTAAGAATCTGCTTATCTACTCTGATCTTGATCACGACGGCTCGACTGCATTGCTCTACGCGATCGATAAGAAAACAGGTGCTGAGTTAGATCGCATAGAGGTGCCTGCCCGCAGCCGCTACGGTATGAGCTCTTGGATGCACGATGGTCATCAATACATCATCTTGCAAACAGGTTCTAAGCTCACTGCAATGGCGCTACCTGGTGCTAAGGCTGATGGTGGTGGCGGAGGTCACTAAGGTTTAGACACCTGACAGTAGAAAAACAAAAGGCGGTAGGCCCTGCGGTCCACCGCCTTTTTTACGACTCGATTTCCGTATCTTCGTACACTCGGTTTATGGCAATCGATAGGCCACCAATGCGCCAGGCATATCGGTGCGAGAACTGCCAATCTGTACCACGATGTACTGCTTCCCATCGTGACTATATGTCATCATTCCGTACTGCGCCGGAGCGGGGAGTGGGACGCTCGCGACTATTTCTCCTGTAAATTTGTTTCGTGCATTGAGCGTGAGTGGATCCTCATCGGGTTCGAACTGCACACCTCCTTCACTCATCGCACGCGCTTGGACCAAGAGATCGCCAGTAACCATCTGGATAGACCAGCCGAGGCCGCCAGTCTCTGGCACATCGACGCCCGCCAACAATGGGTGATTCTTAATTTCATCAGGCGTTGGGCCTACCGGCAGTGACCACGCCTTAGCGCCTGAGTTCATATTGTAAGCGGTCAGTTGGCTGTCCATTGGCTTATAAAGTCTCAGCCCATCTATCGTGGGTAATCCACCACCGCCGCCCGGGCGCCATGCCGCCACAGTGCGGCCTGTTGTCGGTGTGCTATTGGGCGTCACACCACCTTCGCCGGGTTTGGGATAGTTGGGATTATCTCGATCGATACCATTGGTTGGGATCATAAATCCGGGAGCGAAGCACGAGCGGCTATGGGAATTAAACATCATGCCGGTGCTGGGATCGCCAACCGGCGGATGGGGGATCACGTTGCCGGCGCCTAGACAGCCGACGTTATTTATAAAATCATTTTTGTGATCACGGGGAAGCGGAGGGACATAGAGCCCGCCTACACGATAGCCGCTGAGAATCATCATCGCCTGCTCTTTGAGCTCGGGTGTATAGTCGATTACGAACTCTTCAGTGAGTCCGTTGGTGACTATGGGGTCGACGGGCTCGGGCCAGGTAGGGTACGGCTGTGTTGCGGCAGTCCAATTTCCCGGGACCTCAGTCTGGATGACCGGGCGTTCTTCAATCGGCCAAATCGGCTCGCCCGTTTCTCGATTGAAAGCAAACACGAGACCCTGTTTCGTATTTTGAATCAGTGCCGGAATGCGCTGGCCATTAACCGTGAGGTCCATCAGCATAGGCGGCGTAGGGAGGTCGTAGTTCCATTGGTCGCTATGATGAATCTGGAAATGCCAGCGGCGTTCACCTGTTTTTACATCGAGAGCAAGAACACTGCCGCCGAATAAGTTGTCGCCTGGCCTATGCCCTGCGTAGGATTGAACAGTGGAGGCATTCGTTACCAGATAGACAAGGCCTAACTCGGGGTCGGCTGACGCCGGCGCCCATGTTGATATGTCGCCCGAAAATTTCCACGCGTCATTAAGCCAAGTCTCGTGACCGACTTCGCCGGGTCTTGGTATTGCATGGAATTTCCACAGAAATTCGCCAGTCGCCGCATCGAATCCCATAATGTCGCCCGGCACGTTCTCGATACGGGTTTGCCCATAGCTTGGTTGGTGACCTACAAGCACCACAACTACGCCATTTACAACAATGGGCGGGGCCGAGGCGGTAACCATGCCTAGTTCACGAGGGATACCATAGTCTGCGTCGTAGACGCCGCCGCTCACAAGATAGTCCTGCCACGGTTGCCAATCTTTGATCAATTGCGGCACAAGATCGATCACTCCAGTAGTAGGATAGCCGCCGACGGGAAATGCGTTGCCCCAATTTTCTAAAGGCAGTCCTGTCTTCGCGTCGAGTGCCCACAAAAAGAATCCGGGCGTCGTGATGTAGATAACGCCGCGTCCATCGATTTCAGCATAGGCGACGCCTTTGCCATAGGCCTGCCGAGGCGAACGCTGATGTCGTATGGTTTCTGGTTCTCTGAAGGTCCACAGGTTCTCGCCGGTACGGGGGTCGATCGCTACGACCTGCCGCCGCGGTGTCGCGACGGTATAGAGGGTCTCGTTGACATAAATCGGTGTCGCGCGGGAAAAGTAGTCGAGATTAGGCCCGAAATTGTCACTGCGCCAAATCCAAGCCTGCTCCAGTTCTGCAAAATTGCTTGCGTTGATCTGATTCAAAGCCGAATAGCGCGTGTTGCCGGCGTCGCCGCCTAAATAGCGCCACTCTCCGTTCTCAGTGCCAGTTAGCTGCTGTCCGTTTGCAGTTTTTACCAAGCTAAGAATCCCGGCAAGCAGGCAAGCTCCCATCAACATGCTGCAATTAGTGCTTTTCGTTTCTGTGGATAGACTGAGGCTCATTGGCGTGTCCTTTTAATTATTGTGGAGGGAAGAGGTCTTTCGATGCGAGATACTGTTTTAGACCTTTAGGATTTATTCTCATTAAGCCTTTAGTCTTCGCGTTTATACAAATTCAAAGTGATTACAAAAGGCGAATAAATAAAAGATTTTGGCTAGTAGCATAATCATATTTGCTTGAATGTTGCAATTTTCTTGAAAAGATATTGACTTATGCATCTTTACAACACAGTTTATTCTGAGGCTTCTTAGTGAAAGTAATAAGAACGACCGCAATAAGCTCAATAACAAAGCGGCTCGCTCTACACTAGTACGATCGATACATTAAAAGGGGCAGCATGGCAGATAAAGAATACGACATCATCGTCGTCGGCTCTGGTGCTGGCGGCGGCATGGCTACCTACCAATTAGCAAATGCAGGGCTTACCGTCGCGCTTGTCGAAGCCGGCGGCTTTTATGACCCCGCCGCTGATGAGCAGCGCACGCAGCTGCGGAACCCTTGGGAGTCACCTCGGCGTGGCGCGAGCACGCGACGCAGACCGTTTGGCGACTACAATGCCTGCATAGGCGGTTGGGATCTCGATGGAGAACCCTACACGCAGAAAGGTGATACCGAATTTATGTGGTGGCGCGGGCGGATGCTCGGTGGGCGCACGAATCACTGGGGTCGCATATCCTTGAGATTCGGGCCCCTAGATTTTAAGCGTCGGGACATCGATGGTCTTGGCGAAAACTGGCCGATAGGCTACGAAGACGTTAAGCCCTATTACGACAAAGTAGATAAATTAATCGGTGTATTCGGCAGCAACGAAGGGCTTTACAATGACCCCGATGGCTTCTTCTTGCCTGCGCCCAAGCCTCGACTTCACGAACTCTACTATATTGACGGTGCTCGCAAGCTCAATGTGCCAGTCTATCCGGCGCGCAAGTCGATGCTAACCAAGCGCATCAACGATCAACGCGGCGTCTGCTATTACTGCGGGCAGTGCAGTCGTGCTTGCTCCATCCACGCAGATTTCTCATCTAGTACTGCACTTATTTATCCCGCCCTGCGCGGCGGGAAGGTTGATCTCTATACCGATTCAATGGTGCGCGAGGTCATAACAGATGCAAGTGGAAAGGCGACAGGCGTGTCCTATATCAATAAAAAGGACAAAAAAGAATACGCGCTAAAAGGGCGGATCGTGGTCTTAGCTGCGTCGGCCTGCAGCAGTGCGCGAATCCTTTTGAATTCGAAAAGCGCTCAACATGAGAACGGGCTCGGTAACAGTAGCGGTCACGTCGGGCGCTATCTTCACGACTCGACCGGTGCGAGCCGCGCGGCGTTTTTACCCGAGTTAATGAATAGGGATATTTATAACGAAGATGGCGTGGGTGGCATGCACGTCTATACGCCGTGGTGGCTCGAGAACGCGGCGCTAGACTTTCCGCGAGGCTACCACCTTGAGATTGGCGGAGGCATGGGCATGCCCTCCTACGGCTTTGGTTTCGCGGCTAATCAGTACAATGAATATCTTGGTAAGCGGGTCGGCGGCTATGGTAACGGACTGCGGGATGACATTCGGCGCTTTTATGGTGCTCGCCTGAGCATAGCTTGCCGAGGCGAGAGCGTGCCGCAGTTTGATAACTACTGTGAGCTGGACCCGACTGTAGTCGATGAATGGGGTATACCGGTGCTTCGCTTTAATTATCAGTGGACCGACTATGAAATTAATCAAGCGAAGCATATGCAAGATTCTATGGAGGCGTTGTTAGAGGCCTCCGGCGGTATACTGCTCGGCGACAAGCCAGGTGTTGAGCGTAACTACGGCCTTGCAAAACCCGGTGAAATTATTCACGAGGTTGGCACTACCCGCATGGGGCTTGATCCGAAGACATCAGTAACCAATGAGTTCGGTCAGCTTCACGACGCGAATAACGTATTCGTTGTCGATGCTGGAACCTTCGTTTCGCAGGCAGACAAGAATCCTACGTGGACAATACTCGCACTATCTTGGCGCGCGTCAGATTATATTGCCGAGCAGATGAAACAGCAGAATATCTAGGGGCGAACAATGAGTGAATCAAGCGAGATTAAGCATTCGATAGAAAGACGAGACGTGCTCAAAGCGCTCATGCTAGCCCCTGTCGCTGGCGCAATGCTGGCGAGCACAGGCTGTGCATGGGTATCAGAATCGAACAAGCAGCCGACTAGGTGGACACGACTCCCTACGCAATATTCCTACGCGCGCACCGATGTGGAGAAGCAGCGCGATGCAGAACTTTTTGCAGAGACCTTTTTCCGAGAGCATGAGCTGGTTACGATCGCAGTACTGTGCGACATAATCCTGCCATCGGATCACGAAAATGGCGGCGCGCTGGCAGCTGGGTTGCCGGACTTTGTCGAATTTATGGCCAAGGATAGAGAGCACTACAAATTGCCACTACGTGGCGGTGTCGCGTGGCTTGATAATTACTCGCTCGACAATTTTGGCGCAAGGTTTGTCGAAGCTGACATCGAACAGCAGCTAGCAATCTGTGACGCGATTGCCTACCCCGATGTTCAAGACGAAGCCCTTCAACCCGGCATCGCCTTCTTCTCACTTATGCGAAATATGACGCTTACCGGCTACTACACCACCGAATTAGGTTTTCGCGACCTTGGTTATGTCGGGAACACGCCGAATATTTGGGATGGCGTCCCGGATGAGGTGTTAGCGCGGCACGGTAAAACCTATGACGCGGAGTGGTTAACAAAGTGTGTTGATCAATCGCGGCGAAACATTACGGCCGAATGGGATGATGAAATGAATCTGATCACGTAGGCTGACGAATAAACCTTCACGAGAAATTATTATGAAACCTTTTATTACCAGTGTTATGGCAGTCCTTAGCTTTCCTTTACTTTTGTTAACGCGGGGTCTTGCCGAGGAGCAGTCCGACGTTTGCGTTGGGGATGCGGGTATCAGCTATATATGCGGCTTGATGAACGCCGAAGACTTGCTAAGCGTCGGCGACAGTGGGTTTATCCTAACTTCAGGCATGAGCGGGGAGGGGGTGAACGGGCATCTCTATCTGATCAATACTGAAGATAACGGGTGGCACGATCTCGTTAGCGCCGCTAATTTTTCTCAGAATTTAGACAGTAATTCCTATCCGAGTTGCGTGGGCCCATTTGATACCACCAATTTTTCAGCCCATGGACTTGCGCTGCGAGAAACCGTCGACGGTATGTTTAATTTGTACATTACAAGTCATGGCGCAAGAGAAGCTATCGAAATTTTCGATCTGGGCATAGTGGGTGACGGCGCAAAGCTAACTTGGCGAGGTTGTGTGCCGCTTGACGAATCCATTATGCATAACAGCGTTGCGATCTTAAACGATGGCGGTTTTGCGACGACGCAATTTATGGAATGGGAGAGAGGCATTGCAGCCTCAGTGACAGGTCAGTTCAAGGGTGGCGTTGTCGTTTGGCGACCGGGCAGTGAGCCTGCTGTAGTGAAAGGTACCGAGCTTTCTGGACCTAACGGGATAGTAGTGTCTGAAGACAATCGTTATCTCTATGTTGCCGCGTTGGGCACGCGAGAGCTTGTGCGATTCGATCTTAGTCAAGAACCTATCGCGAGTGACTCGGTAGCGTTAGACATTATTCTCGACAATATCCGCTGGGGCGAATCAGGCAAACTGCTCACCGCTGGAGGTAATGTCGGCGGCAATGGCTGGTCGGTGGTAGAGGTTGATGCCGCCTCGCTCGAGGCGAAAAGAGTAGGAGGTTTGGACGGCAACGCGATATTGCAGCGCGTAAGCTCCGCATTACAAGTCGACGATCAGCTATGGGTTGGTACCTATAGTGGCGATCGCGTTGGTTATTTTGAACGCAACCAGTCGGCTCGCTGATGCAGGCGATCAACCCTCTGCGGCGCCGTCGTGTCGTTTATGCACGAGTGAACTACAATTTCTAAACAATAAGTCACTAGAACCGGAAAGCCCACTTAATGCGGGCTTTTCTCGTTTTGCCACTACTCTGCGCAGCGCCGCGGGATCACTCGAGACTCATTCAGAGGGGCAGCGGTGACTTTGCCCTCAAAGTCGAGTTGATCAAAAGCGACTTGCTGAAG
>Ga0255773_10000651_pt1 | contig 36673 bp, 52 predicted proteins | sample 011ome_17_FD_179971 | JGI IMG/M metagenome (GOLD analysis project Ga0255773, IMG submission 179971) | Coastal salt marsh microbial communities from the Groves Creek Marsh, Skidaway Island, Georgia - 011502XT metaG (version 2) | ecosystem: Environmental > Aquatic > Marine > Intertidal zone >... | reverse complement strand
TCCTTCAAAGTCACGAAAGAATCGCCCACCAAACATGTTTTGCTTAAGAAAATAGATTGAATCATAGAATTTCTTGACTCTAATTTGATACTGTGGATTAATGTCATCAAACTTGACATCATAGATAATTCCCCTAACAGGAATAAGAACGTTAGGTTGTTGTGTAGTTGAGATCAGTGCTTGTACATATTCGCCCTTTGCAAAAAGCTTGTGCTTAATCATGGTCAATAAACTTTACAGCATCAAATAGGCTTAACACCCCTTTCTTTGGATAATCACATCTATTAATAATGATTAAATCCATTTCACCCATTTCAAATTCACTAGAAATGAACCTCTTAAAGTTTGAGACAGTCTCGCTGTCAAGATTCTTAAATAGGAAAGCAATGTTAACCTCTTCTAAACCTTCGAATTTCTTAGGAATAGATTTAAAAAGTTTTTGTATATAAAGTGAAATAATGACGTCCGACGGTTCAGCATCACTCGGATCACTTTTAAGCAGGCGACTATAGATCTCATTATGAGAGATCACTAAGTCATATTCTTCTTGGCGAATGTACTTATCAAAGTCAGACTTCGTTTTACACCAAATACCTGCTACTTTTAAGGTCATTATTTTATAGAATTTTCAAGCTCTTTAATTTCAGCTTTCAACTCTTTTATTTTTTGTTTTATTTCATCTTCACTGAATTGGGCAGGATCGCCTATTTCAGTTACGATTGCAACTTTGAATTTATCTAAGTCGCTACCGACGTCAATTCCAAGATCAAGAACAACGTCTGATAAGAAGTCCGCTACTGATTCTTTGGTCTCCTCATCTCTCTCGAAATCATATACTTTTCGAGAAACAAACTCTTCTCCAGCTCCGTTAACGGAGTCATCATAGATAACTTTGACAACCCCGTTATCGGCTGGTTCTATTGTTAATGTAATCATTATGCTCTAGCAGCTCTTAAAGTATTAGCCTCATTCATTAATTGACGTGCGCGTTTTTTATCTGCACGATAGGTCTCAGGGTCTTTAATTGTAGTTAGCGACCAAGCCTCTTCAAGTAAATTAATTTCAGCATCATTGTAGCCAATTTCTCTCCAAGTATTTTTCATACTTTCAAGTTTAGCCTCTAGAAGTTCGCCATTTCTTTGCTCTACGATATCCATATGCTGTGAATGCATTTTTCTACCGTTCTCCATGTTTTGCGTTCTTAGATTAGAACGAACCGGATTAAAGAATGAAAGTTTAGAAACTTGCTTTAAAATACCTCTTTCTTTAAGCATGTATCTTCTTTGTCTTCTTGTAAAAAGAATTGCGTCATTCTGATTCTGTGTGTTCTCTGTGCTCATTGTTATAGTAATTAGAAATAAATGATTGAATTTGTTCTCTTAATTGTTCTTGTAGGTTATTTATCTGGTTTTCTACCAGCATCCCGATCTGTTCGTTTAAATCTGATGGCTCTAAATCCATCTGATCCTGTAGCATTTCATATACCATTGTTGATGGAATATTTACCTCAACTGGCATAGTTGCCTTGTTTTTCTTGCTCATTTTAGAGAGCATTTCCATCATCACATTAACCTCTTCTTTAACCTCTTCTTTAGGTTGAGTAATAATAGGATCTGATGTAGTAGTAACCACTGTATTTGAATGGTCTTCAACTGGGCCTGTTTTGGTTGGAGTTATTCCAAGAGTATTGCCAAAAGAAGAAGCATGCATTTTTGCCTCGTCCATTGTTTTCGCTTCCATTAAATACTCATTAACTAGAGATGGATTAATTCGGGAGCCGTCTTCAAAATAGAGCCATTTTGAATCTTTTTGTTTCTCAGCAACCACAACGATCGATCCAGCCTTTTCAGTTTTGGTCCAAACGTAAATTTGGTTTTCGGTCTGTACTTGTGTACTCATTGTCATTTTATTTTTAATCTTAAATAGCGTTCTAATTGAAAAGTCAATTGCGCGCAATACTATTCTTTTCATCTTGTTTTATCATAAATTGCTTGATAAAATCCATCGATTCAGAAGAACCTATTACTGCGTCAGCTTTTAGATATCGACGTACCCAAAATCCTTCAAAGTTCTCTTTTCCATCTTTATCTAAAGACTTTTGTAAGTCAGTTACTTCTGGTAGATATAATTTATTAAAACCCATTATTTTATTGTTTTTATACGTTCTACAAAGGATGGTGGAAATAACTCTGGTTTATTTATCAACGAAAGAAAGCAAGCATCCAGGATATAGGTCACTGCCCAATCATCCTCATTTCTAACACTTCTTCCAACTCCTTGCATAATAGTTATACCTGTTTTCCAATCATACCAATTTGGCATTGTGTTCATCTTCGCTTTAATTAACGGGTCTCCAAGATTTGGATATGGTACCTTAAAGAAGATTTGGAATCGACTAACATCATCTTTTAAATCCAACCCTTCTAATAGTGAAGGTCCCATAAACACTGCCTCTTCTTTTTGCTTAAATAGCTCAAGAAGATCGTTCTTCTCTTTTGAGTTATCATAGTCCATTAAACGGAAAGTATGCTTACTATGCTGCTTAATGTATTTTGTAAACTCATATGACCCGGTGTGAATAATCCCACGTTGCCCTTTATGCTTTTCTATTATTTTGTCTAATAGTTTTATGACTTTTGGCAAACTTGTTTCTTTTTCACGATACGAGAGCTTATGCTTATTGATAAAAACTACTGGAGATTTATCATAATTGAATGCATTATCGAGTCTAACAAATTTAGCGCTGGTAATACCCATAATTCTTGCGAACTCTCTTGGTCCGCCAATTGTTGCACTCATAAATATCTTAAACCCAGACTGCTTATGAAGATACTTTTGAATCATTGTAGCCTCTTCAGTACACATAAACTTTGCCTCATCGTCACGTTGGTCAAATACCATCGTATCAATTCCAGTTATATTAATCAAGTCTATGTAGTCCTCAATCTTACAATGAATGTCCTTAATTCTGTCAAATCGGTTAAATGCCGTTTTCCAAGTTGGGGAAAGTTGGCGATCAACTGAAGTTCCAAATATTTGACGTGCACTCTTCTCAGCTGCACTCTTTGATGCATTAAATCCTGTGAGAACCTTCTTTAGCTCTATCAATTTAGCATAGAGAACTTCACGGTCTTGAGAGTGCAATAGGTCTCCAAGCAAATCGTTGAGATATGCACTACTAATATTTGGAGAAGCTAACCCACTCTTTACTAAGAATTTAGCCTGGTTATTTAAAAGTTCGGGAAGGAAATTATCTACCCTGGGAGAAAAATGATTCTGTACGATTTCATCTATTTTATGGGCTTCATCAAAGAAAACATAGTCCCTCTTTTTAAATGGAACCTCTCGCTCATCACTTTCCATCTTTGGGGCAACATAGTTACGTTGCAATAGCCAAAAGGCATAGTTTAGTACAGATACTGGAGAGTCAATCGCTCTTTTACGTAATTGAATATACTCACAGGTTTGGGCGCACTTCATTTTTGCAAGAGCCTGTTCATATCCCATATTTCGCATGCGACATTCTCCAAGAGAAAACTTAAGACCATTAACATGACAATCGTAATTATCGATGCCTTTAATTGATGGCCATCTTAAGCGTAACTTTTTAAGGTCGCTTTCATATTGGTCCTGTAAGGATAGGTCTGAAGTGACAAGATAGCCCTTCTTTCCCATCTCTTTAAAGATCCAAGCACACCACATTGCGATAATTGACTTACCAGTTCCGGTAGGTGCGTCAATCACCACAGTTGCTTCAGGGTCCTCTTGATAGGTTTGAATGATTGTTTCTATTGTCTCGCGCTGACCTTTACGAAAGGTGAAGTCAGCACCAAATACTCCCACTTCGAGAGCTTCATCAATAATTTCCTTTATAGGTCGTTCCAGCATATCACTTCTTCTACTTCAATTCCTGCCTTTTCTAATAGTTCAACTCCGCTCATATCGCGATAGTCCTCAGAATAGTAGACTCTAGTGATTCCTGCCTGGATAATTAACTTAGCACAATCAAAACAAGGTGCAGTTGTCGTGTAAAGGTCTGCTCCAGCTGAACTCATCGTTGATTTCGCGAGTTTAGTAATTGCATTTGATTCCGCATGAAGTACCTCTTGTTTGGTTACCTCCTTACTACAACATCCATTTTCACATTCATACCCCTTATCAATTAGAGTCTGAGCATGGTCTGGATTTTCATAGTAGCGAATCTGTTCCTCTTCACATTGATTATTAAAGCCAATTGGTGTACCATTATAACCAAATGATACTACCTGTTCGTCTTTAACAATAACACAACCAACCTTTCTACGTTTTGCATAACTCAGTTTAGCGAACTGGTATGCGGTTTGCATGTAAATCTTATGTATTGGTATTCTAGGCATAGTGCACAAAAAAGTCGTTCATAGATTATATGAACGACTCTTAAAAAGTTTAATATGTAATGGATTACTTAGACCAAGCCTCTTTTAGCTCGTCAATCTTCTTAGCATATGACTCTTTCATTGACTCACACATTGCTTCGTAAGTTTCAACAGTCATTTCTTCTTCCTTTACTTGCTCGTATGCTTCTTCCATTGCTTTTGCAGCAAGTGCAGCGGCTAGAGCAGCGTTTTCTTTCATGTAAGATTCAACAGTGTGCTCATCGTAGTCATCGTTTTCGTATGCTACTGCTTCGTTGCATGCTGCTTCGTACATTTCAGTCATCATTTCTGATACTGCCTTCGCGATTTCTTCAGCCTCTTCTTCAGATTCCTCTTCGTCCTCGTCCTCTTCTTCAGATTCCTCTTCGTTCTCGTCCTCGTCCTCTTCTTCAGATTCCTCGTCTTCAACTTCTTCTTCGTCTTCTGCGATTTCAACCTCTTCTGGAGATTCTTCAACCTCATCCTCTAGGTCCTGTGGTTCACCTAATGCTACGGTGTCCTTTTCGATTTCTTCAGAACGGTCCGCTTCGCGAACGTATTCTTCAAATGATAGAATTTTTTTGCTCATTTTATTGATGTTTTTATTTTTTCTATGATTTATATATCCTTTTAATCTAAGATTATTTTTATACTTAGACCTGTAGTTCCTTTTATAATACGGTGAATAACGCCTGCTGGTATTTTAATATCAACTCCGACAACCATTGGAATTGGTAGTTCATTATCGTATTGAAATCTCCAATCTGAGTCCTCTAATACCTGAACTGTTCTATTCTCCTCGTCCCAGTGCCATTTATATAGATGTTCTGGATAACTTGGATCGAAATGTCTAATGATATAACCATCGTAACGCTCTTCAGTGAAAGGTTTACGTTGGTCATTTATCATATCAATCATTTCTTCATATGTTACCATGGTTGATCTGATTTAAGTCCTAATTGTTTTCCAAATAGGGTTGGACCATAACATGCCCAGAATCCTGTTTTAGAAGGATCCATTTTCTTTTGTAGGTCACATTGATGACGAGCCCAAAAACTTGCTGCTCTACCAGGATCGTCATTCTTAATCGTTAAGTTAGGGTCTCCCCATTCGATCTTAGTTGCAATAATGTTACCCTCTTTATCCGTTCTACCGCTATTATGATAGACAATAAACTTGCGGCTTCCGCCTCTTTCTGGAGAATCCAACTTTACTTTAATTGGATCTTTACCTCTTGGTTTATAAATAGCAGCCTTACCAACTTCTAGGTTTTTAGCCATCCAACCTGAAGGACCTTTCAGAATTACGTTACCCTTGTCCCAGTACTCTTTAACCTCTTCAAAAAGTTCAGCATACTTTTCGCTGCCTAATCGAAAGAATGAATTAGTCAAGTCTAGACCCTCATCAATGTGTGCCTTTAGTTCAGGTGAAACGTTTTCCCAATCCTCAAATGTCTTTATAAACTTCATTTATTTGATTTTGTATATTACTAAAGATTTACTAATCTCAACCTCAATTTTACCTTTAGATAGTTTTTCTACCGCCTTTTTAGTCTCTTCTGGAGATTGTGCTGCTCTGTAAAACGCACTCTTAATATCACTTGAACTACCAGGTCTAGCACCAAACTGCTTAACTAAATCCCCTTTATCGTATCCAGTACCTCCAATATTTACAACATTCCAATCTGAATTATAGTAGACATTGCGATTTGGCTTTGCCTTTAACATTAAATCAACGATCATCTCGTAATCAGAATCTCTTGCCTCAGTAATGTACTGTTCAAATAATTTTATGTGTTTCATTGTAGTTTGTTTATTTTCGTCCATTTTATCGAGTAAATCTTGGCGACCTAATTGCTTGTAAACCTCTTTACGGGTCTTTTCCATTTTCTCAGCATATTTAGGATCCTCGTTACGGTTAAATACGACTTGCTGTGTTAATGAACCACTAATTGCCTTTAAGTCCTTTTTACGAGTCTTAATTAACCAAGCAGCCAGATCCTTTGGGCTTAATTCAGCAAATCTTCCTTCAGCATCTGGAAAATCTGAATCTTGCCATTCTGGTCTTTTTTCTATGATTAATTTCTTTACAGGCCTCATAGTTTTACTTTGATTTTCTACATTTTGTTATCATGCCAACTAAATGGCCAAGAGGATTGTACGCAAGTTTATGTCCACTTGGTGCAATATCTCTCTTTTTAAGATTAAGCTTGTCGTTAATAGTAGTCATCGCATTTACTTTTTAAATCTTACGCTAAGTGATCCATATGACATTTCACGGATCCACATTTTACCAATTGGGTTTTGAACTGGTGTGTTAAGCCTTTTATTTATCTCTTTCTCAACCTGGTCAAGTAACTGATCGTTTCCATATTCTGAGTTATCAACGATAATCATTTTATCTGAACCAAATAGTTTTTGAAATTTACCAAGATTCTGCTGTACTTCTTCCCACATTAAAGCAACCATATCATCTCCTAGTTTACGCTCTCGCATCCTGTTTCTTTCAAGAGCAACTTCTTTAGATGTGTTTACAAATACCATATAAGTATCGTAGCCCATATCCTTGTATAGTTGTCTATGGCCTCTAATTTTATCATAGTCCTTTCCAGTACCATCGATAACTTGACCTAAACGACCTGCAATGTAGTTTCTTTGCATTCTTCTAGACAGGTTTTTAGCCTTAGTTCTAATTGGCATTACAATTTTGTGCCATAAACTCACATCCTTAGCGTATTGTGCCAATTTACCAGGTTCTAATCCCGCATCTTTCATCATTTTTTCAAAAGCAGGATCGCTATTTACTAGTTTTAGGCCAGTGGCGTATGAGACTGATGACATAGCATTTTTAGGAAAGCCAAACAGTTCATTAGCTACGAATGATTTTCCAGAACCTGGACCACCAGCCATGAAAAAAGCCTTTAAGATTCCAGGATCGTTAATACCCTCGCTAATAAGTTTTGATTCAACTACATCAATCGCACCATGTCTAATAAACATATTATAGTTTATTGATTTAGTTTTACCAGATTCTACAGCCTTTAACTTAACAATAACACCATCATTACTGATCACGTCATATTCAAATCCATCATACAGAACCTTTTTACCGGCAACGACGTGCTTATTAAAATCTTCTTTACTGATTTTTTCACCGTATCCTTTAACAAAATCCTCAAAAAGTTTTACGTATTTCATTATGATATTTTATATTTCTTAAGATCAGATTTAGTAGGCATCCAAATAATTTCATTATCATCCGCATCTGTGTCGGCAAAAATGATTGGTGTTCCTTTAGGAATTAAATAAGCTCTTTCAACACCTTGAGCCCAATTTAAATATGCTCCTTTTTCTGTTGTATATGAATTAACGCCATCTTGCTCTATTTTTGAAGTTCTGTAAATTATAAAATCAAAAGGAGCAGGTGTCTTTTTAGCGATAGACGCAAAAACGCCATCCATTACTTTTTTGTTAAATAACGGTACTCCACCTCTTTTACCATATTCTTGAAACCAATCTTGAAGTTCCTCATATTCATATGAATCCACATCAGTATTTAGTAGCTCTTGAAAATCTTTTTTAAGTCGAGCAATTGGTTGTGTTTTTCCTGATTTTGGCATGCTATGGTAATCTAAATAGAAAATATCACCCCATGCTCTAATAACACCACGTTCCCATGTTTCGTATTTCTTAGCCATTTTTGCTTGAATTGCCTGTGTAACTTCTTTTAATTTAGAAGTATCAACATCCTTTACGTTAAAATCATCGCTTTTCGCTACGGCAACTTCTTTATCCTTAAAAGGAGACCAGCCGTCTTTAATTTCCTTAGTAGTAACTTCAATTTGATCGTCCCAGTCACTTGTTTTTCTTATAAGAAATGAACCGGTTTTATATTGTGTATCAAAAACACCTGCCTTTACGTACTCAATAAACTTTTTCATATTTTCAGGAGAAATGCCTCCAGCAAAAAGTTGACCTTCAATCCTAGTCGGAGAAACTATCCCTTCTGTAAAGTCCATAAATATAGGCTCTTCACGTACTTTCCAATCATATTCTACATTATTAAAAATGATGTCATGATTTACACCTTTTTTTGCTTCTAGAACAAACTGTTCAAATAGTTTTACTCGTTTCATATTAAAATTTAGGGATTCCTCCCATTTTTTTAGCTCTTCTTCTCCAAGTATCTAATACTTCGGCTCTAGTATCATCTGTCAAATATTCCTGAGTATCGAGATATTTATTAACAGTTTCTTCCATTGATACCTTACGTTTCTTTGCCTCAAATCTTAGTCCTTGTAAATTTGCATCAACCTCTTTTGGTAATAATAAGTAATGGTACTTTGGTAAGAATCCTAATTCAATTAGATTTCGTAAATGAGTGTCATCCTCATTTGGCTTACCCATTCTATAGTTACCAATATTTATACCGTCCTGTGTAACATGCTCTAGTTCATGTCTCACTACATCTGATAGGTACATATAAACTTCTGACCATTCTCCTGGTAACCAGTTTGGGTTGATTGCAAAATCAATAATGATGTACGGGGTTTGATCTTCCCATTCATCTTCTTTTTCATCGTACACTTCATCACGACCATCTGCTCCAGTACTATTTAATACCTCAAAGCCCTTGGTCTTACCAAAGTAAATGTTTGCATAAATATCAAACTCAATGCCTCTTGAAGGGTCTTCGATCTGGTCGAAATACTTTGATTCCTTCTTTTTAGACTTCCAGTCTGACATCCACTGCTTAAATACCTGCTTCACAATCGAGTTTGACAACGTATCCCAGCTGCCTCTTCCCTCGTTTACAAATGATTCAAATGTCGGAATGTGCTTCATATTCTATATATTAATAAAAGAAAAGGGGATCTCTCGATCCCCTTTGGCCTAAAAATAAAGTAAAACGTCTTAGTACTAAACCTGTTCTGGCTGTTCCGTGAAATTCTCTTCAATTACTTGTAGACAACCTTCAGCATCTGCAATCTGTCTCACTAGTTTATCCATTTCTTCAATAATCTGTGGGTGCTCACCGATTCCAACTGAAGCATTAAAATAAACATCAAGTGTTGCAATTGCTTCAAGACGTTTAGCTGCGTAATGTGCCTTTAAGGCCTGTAGTTTTAAATTACTCATTTTATTTCGTTGTTTTTTCTAAGTTCATCGACAATTGCTTGAATTCCTGAAAGAATAATTGCTGGAATAGCAAAGAACCAAAAGTCTTGGCTTCCAAAGTTTAGGATTGCAACAACCCACAAGATAGTTGATTGTGCAGCTGCTTGGCGACGATTTAGGTAAGTCAATACCTTTCCTAGAATAGTTTTCAATTTGTCCATATTACGTAAATTTAGTCTTTATATTAATACTTCTTCGAATTGTTTCACATATTTTTGTACGGCCAATTCTTTTGCCTTTGCTTCGATTTCGATGTCAAGCTCCATACCGTAATCTTCAATTGGCTCGTAGACATAATCAGCATGGGCTCTCATAATAACAGAAGCATCCTCGTGAAGCTTTTTAGCCGATGAATAATGACATAGTTGGCGAATGCCTTTTGGCCAGGTTTGAGCTGCCAATTCAAGCGCTTCCTTTTCTGGCATTGGGTCATTATAACAACGATGGTGATGGTAATCAAATGTGATTGGAGTACCGCAAGACTGCCAGATTTCATATAAGTCTTTGACGCCATATTGTGCTGGTTTGTCGTCGTTTTCAAGAACCAGACGTGACTTAACTGTTTCGTCTAGTCGATGGAAGTTTGTAATAAATCTTTTGATTGCTGATGGTTTGTCGCCATAGGTTCCACCAGCATGTATATTGATTGGAGCTTCATGAGTTCTTGGTAGACCCATTGCATCCATAATTTCGCCGTGCTGTCGTAATTCTTTGAGTGTTTTTAGGACAACATCTTCCCGTTCTGAAGTTAGGATATTGAACTGACCTGGATGGAATGTGATACGTTGACCATATTTCATTGCAAGGGTACCTGCGCCTTTCAATAGATTCTTAATCTTTGGCCAGTTTGGAAGGTCTGCAAATTCATATTCTGACATCCATGGAAATAGGTTCGAACTCATCCGGTACATTTTAATACCATGTTGATTGTTCCATTTAATGATTTCAACCATGTCACGAACGTTGGATTCTGCCAATTCTCCAGCATACTCGATGCCCTTTGCTTGAAATGTTCGTTTAATCATACCACGACCAATCTTAATTCCCTGTTTATCGAGGGTTAGGTTGATGCAGCAATATCCGTAATTTACCATATTATTTTTTTAAGGTTGTAAAGAATCCAATAATGAATTTGAAAAGATGAATTGGCCACGTAAGAGCAACTACAATTCGTTCTAACATTGTGAACCTATGCTCTTCCATGTCTTCTCCAAGCACATTAATTAGCATGTCGAACAAGAGATTAAAGGTAACGCCACATAATAGGTATGTAAGTATGTAATTTATCATGACCAGTCTTTTTCAAATGCGTAGTAATAGTCAGCAGTTGCACAGTCGGTAAGTGCACTTTCTAAGATTGTTACCATATCAATTGTGTTCATATCTTTGACCTGTTGATTAGCCCATATTTCTGCAAATTCTCGCTGTGCTTTATAGGTTCCACCTTTTTTGCCAGCAATCTTAAGACCATATGATATTAATCCGCTAACCATTCGACAAAAAAGCTGTTGAGTGCTTTCTGTTCGTGAACCAATTGTCCAAGGACCATCAATCATTCCGGCTTGTTCCAGGTTTCTAAGTGCAGTAAGCTTATCAACTAGTGAAAAGTGACCATCAATACATGACTTCATCTTTTCTTCATTTTCTTTGGTCAATGCAATTGCACAACCTCCAACGTTGCCGTTACATTTTACGTCTTTTGGATTAAATGTGAGTTCTTTTACCATATCTTTATCTGTTATTATATAGCTAATATAAACAAAAGTTTTGACATAAAAAAATCCGGTGGAAAGTTTTTTCAATTATTTTTCAAGTAGGTCAAAACCCCTCTCCTGTATTCTGCTAATAATAATCTCGCGGTCTCTAATCTTTTCAATGTAACCATTCATTAGTTCTTGAGGTACTCCGTCCCATGCTCCGCTAAAATCACTAACGTTAAACCCACGGTCCAAGGCTTCACTTCTAAGGGCTTGGTACCGTTCATATAAGTATTCTAACTTATCATAAAAGAACTTCACATGGCCAGTACCAAGTGTGAACTCCTCAGGAATACCATTAAGAGAGTACCTCCCGTTACGAATAGCGTTTGGTATTCTCTTAATTTCACGAAGTTCTGCCAGCAGTATTTTATCTGGCAGCTCGTCTGCATTTACACCACAGTTAATTCTAGTCATGACTAAAAGTCTCCAGGTGCAACTTGGAAACATGTGATTCCATTGTCGCGCCACATTTTTACTACCTTATCACGGTCATCAAATGTACACATCACTTCGTTGCCGTTCGCAAGGATATCGTCTAACCAAAGTTTCTTTAACTTATCGTCTGGTACAAAACTACCGTTTCTTCGCATTCGCAAGAAATCAGTCTCGATCCCATGTTGGTCTAACCAGTCCATAGTTTCTTGGCGACTAATATCGTCTCGTCCACTAAAGACACCAACAATAAATCCAGCAGCTTTCATTGCTTTAAAACTTTCAATCACTGGCCAATTTGGCTCGTCTAATTGAATGTTCTCTGGTGCAAAAAATACGTCCCAATTCATTTTACCATTAGGCAAAGCTGCTTTTGCTCTACGTTTATCGATGATGGCTAACGTGCCATCTAAATCAAATATTACTACTTTTTTCATTACTTATAATCTTCTATGCATTCTTCAATTACTTCTTGAATCGCTTCTCGAGGGTAATTAATTTCATCTTCTAAAAAGTTTAGAGTCTCTTCCATATTCTCGTCAAAATCCAAATAGGTCTGACAAATATAGAAAATCATTGTTTCTACGTAACTCATAACTTATGCTATAAACCAGACTTCTTCGTCAAATACTTCGATGCTTTCGTTACCGTCGTATTCTTCGATGCGGAATTTCTTACCTTCATCGACCCATTGAACCATGAGGTCTTCCATGCCACCTAAGTACATGTTTTCACCGTACTTCTCTACAACAATGTATTCAAAGCGGGCCATATCGCCACTTAAGAACGCTTCAACCAAATCGAAGTCAACTGCCATCTCTGGCTTGTTCCAAGTACTAAATCCTGCACCAAATCCTGTGCTTACTAAAACTGCGGTCTTACCGTCTTTCTTAAACATTTTCATATGCCTATTTCTTAACTATTACTTCTAAATTATTATCTTCGAAGCGGATTCCAACCACTTCACCGCCATCTTCACTTTCCTCAACTTGTTTAAGGAATTTATTTAGATCAAACGAACGAAAGAAAAATCCACCAGCGGCTGCGCCATCATTGAAATCTTCTCTCCAAAATATTTTATTTTCAAACATGATTCTTCTATTAATATAGGTAATCTTCAACACATGAGTAAACAAGATCTGAATCTTCGTTTAACTCGTCAATTTCTGAGTCAGTGGCATCTCGCCATTCTCCATTTTCTAAGACTGAAGCGTCGCAAATAAATGCATCGCAAAAATCAGGATAGTCTCTTGTGTCGATTCCATCGACTTCAAAATCTGAGGCTGTTAGGCCAGTGGATAGGATGTATTCTTTCATATGATTAACTTTTAATTACAGTACTAATATAAACAATTTCTACGACATAAAAAAATCTGGAGTGATTTATTTTCAAAATTTATTCGTTAGAGTAAAGTTTGTTGAGGTAGATAGCGACAATTTGTTGGTCGTTTAAGTGATCGAAGATTTCTTGATTTTGATCGATCATAGCTTGGATGTTTTTTTCATCTTGAGAGCGGAGGAATGGGAATCTTGTAGTCATAATAGTTATATCTTTTAATTACATAGCTAATATAATAAAAAAAGCCGACATAAAAAAATGCCGGCTCAATTATTTTCAAAAAAGTTTTAACTTTATGCTTTAAACTCAGAATCAACAAGCTCTTTCTTGTGCTTCTTGTACATTAGCTTGATTGCCTTCTTTTTATCGCTTGAGCTTAATTCGTCAAATACCTTTTTTACGGCACTATTGTTAAATTTAGCCTGTCTCCATTGCCCGCCATTATCTATTTTATCAGCATAGAAATCAAAGCTACCAACTTTTTTCATAAAGCGGTCAAGTTCAGACATATTATCCTTTTCTAAAGCAGCTTCAATATCCGCTTCAGATACTTTCTTTTTGTTTAAATAGAACTCCCACTGACCTCTCCAGTTACCAACTTTAAACATGTGAATTAGGTTTTTGCCAACCTTTGCCTCGAACTTAATTCCTTTATCTTTAACTGAAACGTCTTCAATGCTATTGATCCATTTTTCGTCAAATGTTGGTAGTAATTTCTTTAAAGTCAAAATCGCATCAGCTTCTAGGTCTTCAGGAGAACCCCAAGAACCGCGACCCTTTTTATAATCACCATATGTTTGGTATTTTTCGAAAGTCATTACGTATTTCATTCTATTGATTTATTTTTACCTTATTTTATTTATCATTGATAACTGAAAGATATAGATCGTTTGAATCTTTGACAACTGAAGGAATGTTACGTTGCATTCTATTCGACCAATCCTCAGCCCATCTTTTAGCTGAACCTAGTTGAATTTCATTTTGACAACTCTTAACTACCCTTTTAACGTAGCTAAATTGCTGTAGAAACTCGTCTAGTGTTAAATAGTCTCTAAGTACTTCATTACTTCTGTCCATGTTTCGTACGGTTTAGTGCCAAACTTAATATGCTCTCCTTCAAATTCTGCTGCTCCATTTTTATCTCGATCGTCGATTAGAATGTCGCCTTTAAGAAGGGCTTTGTTGTGCGTTAAGATTAGTCTCTTAATTACTCCAGGTCCAAGATGTTCTTGTGCCCAAATTCTTTTTGCTTTCCAAGATTCTGGATTAGCCCAAGGGGCCGTTGAAAGAAGGTACACATCGAATCTTGGATCTTTAGCCAATTTGTTGAATGCTTCGACAGCACCTTCGATTGGATCTGGGTCATAGAAAGCCATTGCATTATTATCTACAATAGTCCCAATTCCAGTGGATTCGATGTACTCTGGTAAATAATTGGATTCTACCCAGCCAACTAGGTCAACTAGAACCCCGTCCATGTCGATGTAAACTACTTTCTTACTCATTGTTTGATTTTACAGAATTTGATTTGAAAAGGATTGAAAACAAGACGTTTAATCCAAGAGCTTGCAAGAAATTGATTGAGTTAATACCATCAACTGCTGGTTTTAAACAAGTGTTCCATAGCCACATTGTTGGGAAAGCTAGCAAGATTGAAGCTAACATCAGAACTGTGAAAGCTAGTAAGATTGTGTTTAGTTTTTCGTTATTCATATACGTTATCGATTAATTATATAGCTAATATAAACAAAAAAGTCGACATAAAAAAATGCCGACTAACTTTTTTTCTATTTTTGTTCAAAAGATTTGATTTTGTACTTCTTTGACCATGACTCAATAAAGGATGCTCCAACGCCAAGTTCAATAATTTTATACTTGTGCTCAATTAAAGGTTTACGAGCATGTGCATTATTGACAGTGTCAACATCCTTTTCTGTAACGAGCATGTAGTAATTACCATTAGTTCTCTTTTGGTAAACTGCTACTGTTGGTTGTTTTTCGAATTCGGGTATTTTCATTTCCAAAATAATTGAATTAAGATTAGTAATAGGGCAAGGCCTAATGAGACTGCTGTTTTAGCGTTGATGCCCTCTCCTAAGAAAATATAGGTTAGAGCGGCAAACGTAACAATCCCAGTTGAAAAGCCAATAAAACGACTTGGCCATAACATTCCATCAAAGTGACCAACAACAAATCGTGTAGCATAAATTAAAATATAACTGATTACTGAACCGAAAATAACTGAGATGAAGATTGGATTCTTTTTAAACCAAGGCCACACGAATTGACCATTTGTCTGAATCCAAATAAGAGATTGCCCTAACATGAACAATAAGCCCCCAAGTATTAAACTTCTCAAAACAATGTCGCAGTTTTCGTTAGCATATGGCTAATAAAAGACTTGCGGTGGTGTGGAGTCGCTCCAGAATTCTCAATTGCTTTACGATGCTGTGCTGTTCCGTAGCCTTTATTACTACCCCATCCATACTCCATGTAGTCCTTGCTTAAGTCCTTCATTAAACGATCGCGTTCAGTCTTTGCCAGGATTGAGGCAGCTGCAATTGGTATGTATAGATTATCACCACCCACTACCGTTTCAAAAGGAATTCCTTCGAAGCCGTGAAACTGATCACCATCAACAAGAACAAAATCAAACTCAGTAGACTCATATACTTTACGAAGGCACTTTTCCATGCCTGTCAGTGTAGCCTTTAGGATGTTTGTTGATTCTATTTGTTCTACTGGAATGTGCTCTACGTGATATGCGATTGCATTGTCAAGTACCATTTGACGAGCTTCAGCTCTCTGGCCCTCGTTTAATAATTTGCTATCCTTTATTAGTTCGTGTTGAAATCCAGGAGGCATGATACATGCAGCTACTGTAACTGGACCTGCAAGAGCTCCTCTTCCAGCCTCATCTACACCAACCTCTACGATTGATATGTCCTCATTTAACCTTGACTTCAGTAATATCTTCTTCATTAAAACGTGATTTATTATTATATCACGCAATTTGAAAAAGTTTATCCTTTAGGTTCGTGGTGATCTCTCCAATGATCGTACTTTTTCACAATCTCTTGTAGAATCTTAGCACGTACAATATCATTATCGCCAAAAATATGAGTACCTACTCCTTTTACGCCTCCAATTAGATTAATAAAATCTGGCAGAGAAACTCTTGATTTAGCAATGTCATGTTGGCTAACGTCTCCAGTAACAATTACTTTCGAGTCTCTACCCATTCTTGTAACGAATAGCATTAGTTGCTTAAAGGTAGCATTTTGCGCCTCATCTAGAATCATTAGGGCGTTATCAAACGTATCACCTCTCATGTATGCAAGTGGTTCAAACCTTAAGATGTTCTTATCAAATAAGAGTTTTGTCTTTTCAACACCAATAATCTTTTCGATATTGGACTTATATGATTTCATGTATGGATCGACCTTGTCGTCTTTATCACCAGGTAAAAAACCTAGCTTTTCTCCAGCCTCTTGGATCGGTTTACACAATATAATCTCTTTGATCTTCTTCTCTTCTAACATTTTTAGAGCAGCAAAACATGCAGTAAATGTCTTTGATGTTCCTGCTGGTCCGTAGCAAAATGTTATTTCGTTGTTTTCAATTTGATGTAAATATTTTTGTTGTGACTGTCTTAACTGTACTCTCTTTAGTAAGCTTTCCTGTCTTTGAGTTCCTTTTGAACCTCTAGCCATATATAGTAGTTGTGGTTTGTGTTGTTTAGTCGCCCGCCATAATAACGAGCTCTTTGAGCTTCATCAGCTTATTACATTTCTCATACTCTTCTTGAGTCTCGAAGTATTCAACCATTAGGTCAATAAATTTACTACGCTGACCGATACCGTGAGGTATTTCGATCAACCTATCATTATCTTTGAATACGATGAAGCGGTTTACCGTTTTAGTAAAGTTTCTCGTGATTTGGTAGTAAGAAGCCCTCATCAGACTATCTCTGTCCGAGTTTGATACAAATCCGCTCATTGTAGTTGTTTCTGTCTTTTTCATAGTCTATCTGATCATTCGTGATCAGGTATGTTTATGTCTATGTTATATATTCGACAGTTGGACCTACTGTATCAAATGTGGTTAAAAATATTTTAATATTATCTGATTAACCGTTGTCCCTGAATTTGTGTTGGACATACTTTGCTTTCGCAATTTTCTTGCGTTTTACTTGTGAATTCTTTTCGAAGTACCTATTGTCTCTTAAGTCTTTTAATTGCTTTGTTTTGATGACTTTAGACTTGTACTGCTTAAGGGCTTTCTCGATACCGCCCTTCTTATTAACTTTTACGATAATCATTTATTCTTGAATTGCTTTTTTGATTCTGAGTAGTTCTGCGCATTTTTCATAATCTTCTTTGTCTTCAAAATGTTTAATCATTTTTGAAATGACTTTAAGCTTATGATTGTCATCTGCTTCAGAAAGAATGACATATGTTGGATTATTTAGTACGGCTTCATAAATGATATTATACGTCGTATCGACGTCAGTTAGGCCATTGATGATTGCGCTGAATCCCCAATTAGGTCTACTTGATTCTATAAATCCGCCAAAGAATAAATTATCCATGTTCTTTTATTTGTTCTACGAGACTTATTTGTTGTTCGTTTAATTCAGGGTAAGTTGGGTTTACTCTGCATAACAAATCTCCTCTCGTATCTGTATTATATATCGGATATCCTTTGCCTTTTATTCTCAAAGTTTTACCCGGTATTGTTCCCTTTGGTATATTTATACTAATTAGTCCATCTGGTGTCCAGGCATTAATCTTAGTCCCTGTTATTATATCCCACCATGGAATAGAATGTTCAATCCATATGTCATTACCTTGCAAAATAAACCTACCATCTGTCATTACTTGAACGTGAACCATCACATCTCCATTTGGCAGATTTGAATTATATGGGTGAGGTCCTCCTTTTCCTTTTAATCTAAACTTCTGGCCAGTTTTTAGACCAGGTTTAAATTCAACTGAAATGTTTTGACCGTTGAGCGAGAATTCTTTACGAGTACCTTTAAATGCCTCTTCAAATGAGATATGCATATCTACTCGATAGTCTGGTCCTTTTTGAGCCTGTTGCTGTCTAAACTGACCACCAAAAAACTGGTCAAAAATATCAGACATTGAATGGTTTTGACCTGCGCCTCTCGCAAACTGACTAAAGAAATCATGCCCTCCCTGCTGAGCATCGTATTGCTGTCGCTTTTGCTCATTACCTAAAATATCGTAAGCTGCTGCAATTTCTTTAAAACGAGTATCGTCTCCTCCGTTAACGTCAGGATGATGCTCCTTACTCAGTTTACGGTAAGCTTTTTTAATCTCGTCTTGTGTTGCAGTTTGCTCAACACCCAGTGTCTGATAGTAACTCAATGTTAATCTTGGTTAGGTGATGTCTTAATAATCTGGTCTGGGTCTGCTTTGACCTTTTCTAGAAGATCTGCTTTAAGATTCTTTTCTTCTAGTTTTTCAAGCTTAATACGTCTCTTTTCGCGAACTGATTCTAATGTGTTCGACTTTTCTAGAGCGTCAGCAATTCTGGTAAGTTGCTTTACTAATTCTTTAGCTGTTTTCTCTTCCATATCTGTTCTTTATAAGCATAGACTTTCCATTCTGGTAATCTTGATACGGCAATGACTGATCCTTCTCACCTTGATGTGGTCCATTTACCATTATAGTATCTTTATATGGATTTGTTTCGCCGATCTTGTCACGTAACCAATCATCAAGGTCTCTTACTGAACCTTGAAAATGACGAATCTTTATCATTCTTTCGTCTTCGTCTTTCAGATCAGCTCTGAATTCTTCAAATAGTTTTACGTGCTTCATATTCTATATATCAAAAAAAGAGGACCCACTTGGGATCCTCTTCGACGGGGGCCATGAGGGCTAGATAGCACCCTCATACTATTTATCTTAGGCCACTTGAACCTCTTTTATTTGTTGTATTGTATCAAATACAACTTTACACTTTTCGTACTCTTCAAGATTCTCGTAATGTTCGAGCATAATATTAAGAGTGTTGTCAAGATTTTTAAGTTCATTAGTGTCCATATTGCGAAGATGCCAGTCACTAATGCCGTTCTCTTTAATCTTTTCAAAGTTAGTTTCAATTGCGTTAATCATTAAACGCTCTTGCCATTCTTCAAGCTTTGAGTTAAACTCCTCATTGCTTTCTTCTAGGAAATCATCAAATGCACTCATAATTGTTCTATTAATTTTTCGTATTGATAAGCCTCATCCATGGTAATAAAGTCTTCACGTTCGTAAGCTCTACCATCAGATGTGAAATAGATCGGGATAATTCCATCCTGTACCTCTTCAATTGCATAGTTTTCAACTGCTACAATTCTTACGATTTCTTTGCCGTTCATCGGAACGATCCAATCTCCAACGTTCATAGTTTATTTATTGTTGTTTAACTATACAAATATAATAAAAAAAGCCGACATAAAAAAATGCCGGCTCAATTATTTTCAACTTTTTTACAGGATAGAGATTTTCTTAGCCTCTTTACTCTTGCCGAATGAGAGTGAAAGTACTCCGTTCTCCATCTTTGCTTCAACCTGTTCTGGGTCAACGCTGTTTGGTAACTCATATCTTTTGTTGAACGAGTATCTCCATTTGGTTTCTTCTGATTCTTCAACTTCAGCAGAGATTGTCAAAATTCTGCCCTCTACTTCAACGTTGATGTCCTCTTTCGAAAATCCAGGTAGAGCCATCTCGTAGGTCTTACCGTTAACCGTTGTTAGGTTTCTTTTAGTTGTTGCTGGAAAAGCGTTGTCAAATAAATCAAAAATGTCGTTGTAAAACATGTATTTATAATTTTTTTAGTTTAACATATTTGTCCACATCGGACATATACTATAGCTAAAAAAGTGTGCCAGTTTCACGAAAGTGACATATTTACATATTTTAACAGGACTAAAAGACAAACTGTCATTTTATCTAATCAACATATGACTAAATGTCATTAAAAAGGAACCTCAACAATAATTGGCAGATTAGAAATCTTTAGCATAATATTTGCGGTTGCCTCGATATCCATCTCACAGTATTCCTTGATTCTTTCTAGGTTACCACCTTCCCAATAGACTTGAGATACCATACTACCCTCTAAATCCTGCTTTGGACTTGGAATTCCTAAAATCTCAGAGATTAGACCAAGCTTAGCACTATTCCATCCTCCGAATTTCCAAACATCTTGTGTGTCGAGTAGACAGTTTTCCCAAGGCTTTTGCTTATGTAGATGGAATGCTTTTGGTACTGGAAGTCCGTGAACGAGCGACCTTTTAATAATGTATGGTAAATCAAAGCCCTTGATATTATGGCCTACCCATAGCATTTGAGGATATTTAGACATGATTTTACGAGCAGTATCATTAAACTCTTCAAGTAAAACCTTTTCGTCGTCGTTATAAAAAGACTTCGCACCAAATGAAACAGGGTCTCCCATCTCATCAAACTTGATTTGACCAATTGAGATACAAACAATCTTGCCCCATTCTGGATAAAGTGCTGCCATTCTTGGGTACATCTCAGACGGTTCAGTAATGTCTGCTAAGTTCTCTGGTTCACTTGACTTCAGTTGATTGTGTTTCAATTGCCAATACTGATCAAGTGATGGGTTTTCATCGATTACATCCTGGTAGGTTGCCTTTCCTGTAGTGGTCTCAATATCAATAAAGACCATTTGTTTTAATTCACTAACTTCGTACATATCCTTATAAACTTAAAAAGCGCCTAACCTAAGTTAGACGCTTATTATATGAAGAGTATTCTATTAGTTTCTTTTCTTCAATAGGAATTTCCATACAATTCCAAATAGTGTGTTTGCTTTAAACTTCTTTCCTTTATAGTTTAATAGGAAGTTCTTTCTTTCTTTTTTCATAATTTATCTTGTTTCGTCCCAGCCACGGTTAAAACGAAGATTTGAGTAAGAATCATATGGTAGTGAAATCATGATGTAGCCTCCAGTTACCGAATATGGCGTATCATGATGATTGAGCCAGTATGGAGGTGCCTCATCTATTCTGCCGTTTAAAAAGTCAAATAATTCATCAACTTGCATGTGGTGAATCCACACGTTAACATACATACATTTCATGTCAGGATGTCCCATATTCTTTATTTTTTAATCTCAAATCGTTCTGGATCTAACTCTAGCGTTCGATTGTTCAAGTAATCAGAATACTCTTGTAGTTTCTGCATGTCCTTTTCTTGAACCTCTCTGCCGTAAAAATCCTTAAATACTAACTTATAAGCCTGGACAGTAGAATCGAAAGGAACTCCAGGTTGTGAGTTACTCTCAATTACATATACTTTACCATCCTGGTCCTCCATTAAATCAAAGCAAATGTAGGGTAAATCAAACTTGCCTGATAGTCTAACTGCTGTTTCTTTTAGATTATCTGGTAGCTTCTCAACTGGGTGTTTAATGTACTTAAACTCCATTTGTTCTTTACCATCGCCGTCCCCGCTCTTTGCCTTGTCGTTCATTGGATTACGCTCCATCCAGAACCATGGTTCTCCTTTAAATAAGAACATTCTGTGTTCGCTCTTCTTATCAATGAACTGAGAGTATACATCAAAGTTAGAGTGGTCTGCCTTTTCAAAAGATTCAGCATCTTTGAAGATTTGAATTCCAATTCCACTGTGGCCCTCTTTTGGTTTCGCGATAATTGGGAAGCCCATCTTAATTGCATCTTCTTTAGAGTAACAGGTTTCAGGTACGCTGTCATCTCCTTCTAGAATCTTATGGAACTTTTCTTTTGAGCCAGATTGTTTAATGTATTTTGGGTGATTATAAACATTCTCACTCTTAATTAGACCCTCATCTAATAACTTTTCAGTTACTCCAGAGTTATAGTTTAGGACTGGAAAGGCCGGGTTTATTTCCAAGTCCTTGTAATTTTCAAGATTAATCTGAATAAAGAATTTGCTACCAGCAAACCCTTTATTTGTTAGCCATCTCTGGCCACTCTTTGGGTCAACGCATAAATAAACCTTATGAAGATCAGTATCTCCATTAGCCTCATTTATAAACTGGTCAAATGTCTTTATTCTATTCATAATCTATATATCACAGAGTACCGCCTTCATGTTTGCGCATAAAAGATACCGTGATGTATCTTTTACCAGCTGTAATTGGACGGGCTCCGTGAAGATGTGTTATTAATCCAGGGTGTAGTGTTGCTGTACCTACTCGTTTTGGATTAGATAGTACTTTATATTTAGGGAACCAGGTACCACCACCATCAAACTCATCATTTAGTTTTACAACCATTGTAATGTTACTAAAATCATGGTGAAGTGAAAGGTGAGATTGACGATCCATTGTATAACGAGCTAGGAAGTTCTCACTGTACATATCATCGTATCCAGGTCCTTCTAGTTCCCAAAGGTGAATACAAAGTGGATAGACAATTTCACGAAGTACTCGACTGTAAATGTCATTTAGTCCAATATCTTGTAACAGTACATCGTTAGTTGGATATGCATTATGTCTATCAATTGTCCAATTATCCTTTGCTTCTGAAAGGGCTACTGCCTCGTCACAGAACTTTTGGGTAAATAGGGGAAACTCAAAGATGTTCGTGTCTCTATGCTCATCGACAATTAGGTCCCATTGATGTCTTCTAATAGTTGGGTCAACATATTTGTCTAGCCAAGCCTCCCAGTTAGAATCATCTAAGATTTCAAAGTAGGGTTCATTCATTTCTTCTTCATTATAATTTATATGTCCAATTGATGTATTATTGGCATTTGATGTCTGTGTAATCCAGTCAGTCTCTGTTGAGATTGCCAACATTGATCTACTAAAGATAGAATTAATATCCTCTCTACGATGACCCATATAAAGTGCTGGAATATACTCATCGACTGGAATAATATTAGTTTGTAAGTTACCATCTACCAGTTTTTGAGCTCCTTCTCTAGTTATCATATATGCATGTGCATTGTATGAATTTCCAGGTTTGACCAGGTTTGGTGTAATCTTTTCTTGAACTTCATCTTCGAATACAAATCTACCCAAATAACAAAGGTCCCAATTTGCATATTGATGTCCTATTAATTCTTGATCCGTAAGCTCATTTAATGATCGCTCAACCTTGAAGTCCTCTTCTAAAATAAGAACTCTTTGGTGTCCCTCTTCGATAGTTTGGTTCCATACATTAATATGACTAATGGCACATCCAACCTCTCCTGGTTTTACTGGTTCTCTCCACCATTCGTTCCATCCATCTGGAATTGCCCAGCCATCATATACATTATAACCTTCTGGTAATGGAGTGTTGTGACCATCAAATCCATTTACAATTTCATATGGAATACCGCTAATTCCTAAATCTCTTAGGCGATTAACGATATCATCAATCCTTTCTTGAGTAGGATTAAGAGCAATAACATATATTTTGTCTATTTGCATATCTCTTCAATTAGATTTTTCCAATCATATGACCTAGAATTCCAAGTTTGTCTCTTAATCCAGTCTCTATTAGATTCGAGAGCCTTTTCTTTTAGGCCAATACTCATGTTTGTTAGTATTTGTATGGCGATATTCCACTTTTGTTTATTATCTTCTAAAATAATACCGGAATTTACCGTCTCATTAAGCGCTGCGGTATTAGTCGTAATTGGGAAAACTCCAGCCTTTTGCATTTCAAGGGCAGTTATACAATATGTCTCTTCATATGAAGTTAAGTACATCCAGTATTCTGCCTCTCCCATTGCTCTATGAAGCTCATGCTGGGAAACTGAACCCATAAACTCAACATCAACTAATTCATGTCCAGTCCAATCTTCTCGTTTTGCAATTTGGTACCCTGGAGAATAAATATGTAGTGACGCTTCTGGTAGCCTATTCTTAATAATTGGCCAATATGTTAACAATTCAGTTAATCCTCGTTCAGGTGCAGAGCTCCAAATGAATCTGTTCTTTACCTTTTGAGGTTCTCCAATAAATGAAGTTGGATCAATTCCATTGCCAATAATATGGAACCTTTCAGGATCGAGAGAATACTTCTGAGACCATTGTTTTTTATGCCAATTAGTTAAGCATACAAATCCATCAATGTCACCAGGTGTAAGCAGTGATTCTGGATCAGCAATCTCATTACCAGCATACCATGGATGAAAATCAGTATTGTGGATCCAAAATAACTTTTTAGCATTATAGTCTTCAAACTCAAGGGTAAAATGTAAATAACTAACACCAACAATAACGTCAAACCCGTCAAAGTATTTTTCATGTAATCTATTAGTTGGAAGCCATTCAACACCATTCCATACTCCCTCTTCAACGTCACCTGAAACAACTACTTTCCAGCCAAAGTGAGAGAGTCGCTCAGCTACCTGAACGACTGCAATTTCAGAACCACCAAGTCCTTTCATATTGTAAGGACTCCATGGATCTTTAAAATAGCCTGTATAGAACAGTACTTTCATTTACTTATAGTGTTGTCCACCGACCCAAAGTACAAATGATCTGCGAGTTCCTTTAGTAACCTTAGTAACTCTGTGCATCATGTAACTTGGGAAAATGAATACTACTCCAGCTCCTCGCTGTGCGACTTGAAAGGATTGCCCACCTTGCCACATTTCAAGATCTCCACCTTCGTATTCTTCTGGTTCAGAAAGTTGAACTGTTAGAGAAACCTTACGAAGTGAAGCGTCTCCAGGGCCAATGTCTTGGTGCCATGTGTAATGACCTTCATCATCAGCATGGTATTCAGTATATTGAATCTGCTCTTCTGCTGAAATAAGATCAAAATTCCATAGAGACTTGTTTGCTGTTTTGGCCATACTCATCAGCTTTTCATAAAGCCATGACCATTCATCATTCATTGGAATCCATTTAATCTTAGAACTGCGAACCTCTTTCGGTGCCTCTTCAGAACCGATAATTGTCGCATCTTGAAATGGAACATTTGCTAGATTATCATAAATCTTGTCTAGCTCTTCTTTACTAAATCCCTCTTTGTACCAGTAATAATTCTGGGGGTCATTTAGTGGTTGTTCAAATTTAAACATATAATATTGCTTTAGATATTATATGTATCTAGGATAGTTTGTTTCCACACAAAAGAAAAGGGCCCATCGGGCCCTTTCTCAATATCAAAAAAAATAGTTAAATTATGATTTTACTATTCTTGAAAAAATCCTATAATCACCATTCACTAAAGTATCGATATGCGATAGAGCATCCTCATATGAACTAAATTCTTTAGCATCAACATCTTTAGTAAATTGCTTGTTTTCTCCAGAATTCATAACTACAAAACCAGTAGCTAAATCTTCGATGTAATAATTAACTGTTGTCATAATCGTTAGTAGTTATTTTTTATGCAATTCTTGTAATTGTAACCGTTCCTGGTACACCATTAATATTTACCATTTGCCATGGACCTCCACCATTAAGCTGTACTGTTTGGAACCAAAACTCCTGACCCATTGTAAGATCTACAGTTGTAGTTGCAGATACTGTGGAGAATTGACCATACGTACTATATCTGTAATACTGGATGTTTTGAGATCCTGGTACTGGAGAGCTTTCTCCTCCAAATGAACCTTCTCTCATTTCAGCGCCAAAACAGCTTCTATTAGTATAATCACTTCTAAATGTAAACGCGTAAGAAATTAGATATGTTCCTGTAGTTTGTACAACAAATGCGTATTGTTGTGCAAATGGATCCGGGTGGTAAGTTATTCCTGGGTTTGCAGATCCTGCAATAGGACCAGTCGTCGTTATTTCAATGTTCTCTCCACCTCCACTATAAGGTACATTATTAACTGGGTATGTTAAAGAACCATATACGCTTCCCGTAGGACCTGCAGGACCTGTACTACCTTTAGGACCAGTAGGACCAGTAGAACCTTTAGGACCAGTTGCACCTTGAGCACCTTGAGCACCTTGTGGGCCGGTTGGACCTCCAGGACCTGTACTACCTTTAGGACCAGTACCACCTTGAGCACCTTGAGCTCCTTGATCTCCATATACTCTACCTAAGTTTAGTGGGCCAAATGCTTCACCTTCAATTACAAGTTCAGTACCTTCAAGTCTTGCGTCTATGATTGAAGCACCTTGAGCACCTTGAGCACCAGCGGCTCCTCTATCTCCTTTATGTCCTTTAACGCCTTGAGGACCTTGACCTCCTCCAGGACCAGTTGGACCTCCAGGACCGGTAGCTCCTTGAGCTCCTTGAGCTCCTTGAGCTCCTTGAGCACCTGTACTACCTTTAGGACCCTGGCCACCGGTATTACCTTTGTGTCCTTTAACACCTTGAGGACCTTGACCTCCTCCAGGACCAGTTGGGCCTCCAGGACCGGTAGCTCCTTGAGCACCTTGAGCTCCAGTACTACCTTTAGGACCCTGTGGACCTTGAGCACCATTAGAACCATTAGAACCAGCTGCTCCTCTATCTCCTTTGTGTCCTTTAACACCCTGCGCTCCTTGAGCACCAGTTGGACCTCCAGGACCTGTATTACCGGTATTACCTTTAGGACCGGTAGCTCCTGTATCTCCTTTGTGTCCTTTAACACCTTGCGCTCCTTGAGCACCTTGTGGACCGGCTGGACCTCCAGGACCGGTATTACCAGTATTACCTTTAGGACCTATACTTCCCTTAACACCTTGAGCACCTTGGGCTCCTTGAGCACCTTGTGGACCGGTTGGACCTCCAGGACCGGTATTACCAGTATTACCTTTAGGACCTATACTTCCTTTAACACCTTGAGCACCTTGAGCACCTTGAGCACCTTGAGCACCTGTAGCTCCACCGCCACCAGTGTTACCTTTAGTACCTTGTGGACCTTGGGCTCCTTGAGCTCCTTGAGCTCCTTGGGCGCCTTGAGCACCTCTTGCGCCTTGAGCGCCTTGAGGTCCTTGTGGACCTTGAGCACCTTGAGCACCAATAAATTCTGGGTGGTTAGCGGTATTAAAGTTACCTGTGTGTAGGGCTTCGTTACCCCCAATTGTTGTTCCCTGTTTTAAATCAGCCATTTCTTAGTTTAAATTTTGATTTAATGTAACATAACACATATCGGCAGTACAACCGCTTCCAGTGTTTCCGCATGTTTGACATGTTGTTTGTTCGTTACTCATCTTTATTATATATTATTGTTCTATTATGTTCCATGTGAAGCCATTTTCACCTTTAAAGTTTAATGGGTCGACTTCAATAATCATTGGTAGTGCCCACCATGTTTTATGATGAATTGCTGTGTTGTAGTAATCAAGCCATCTTAGATACATTTGTTGGTCTCCTTGATTAAATCTACCAGTTTTAATATTACCTCCATTGCTCCATCTAGAGCCTGCTGTTTTTTGATTATTATCAGCACTTGCATTTTCATAGTTACCGGCCCAATTACACCAGTACTTATTATGGAAATCTAGTCCTTCTTCATCAGTCATCCAATGTGGAAGCATCCAACCTGACCAAAGAGTCCATTGATTCTTTTCAATATTATTGTACTGTGGGTACATAAAGTATGGATTAGTAGTAGAATAAGTATCATATGCCCTTCTAGTACTTGTACCATCTGTTCCAGTGGTATGACATCCAAAATAGTTATAACCATCTCCTTTTTCATGACAGTATTGCCAGATTAGACCAAGGTACATTTTATTAGGGTCAATACTAACCCATGGAATGCTATTTGCTCTATTTGAATCTCCAGTACCAAAGTTTTTACCTTCATGGATAGAATACTCATTTCTATTTGTTAATTCTCTATTAAACCACTGTACATTATTAGTATCAAATCCACTACCATATCTTGAATCTCCTAGATTAGGTCTTCCAGTCAAGTTACGGCTTGAATTCCATACTTCCCAATAAGTATCAGGGTCAGTTAAATTGAAAGGTCCTGGTGACTCATGTACCTCTCTTGCATTTAGATTATTGAAAGTCAGAGAAGGTGTTCTAGATTGAAGCGGGTTAAACCCTACTTTTTGCACTTGGATATTTCTAGCATATGAAGTACCAGTGTCGTTTGAGTTTGGCATATGATACATTGAAACTCCTAAAGCAGCAGCTCCTGCTGTTTTCTGAAAATATCTTTCAATCTGTGTCCATTCCGTATAGTAATATGTACCATTTGAAGAAGCCGTCCAATCAGTTTCATATAGATATGCTGCTACTCCACCGCCGCTTTCTTTTCTAGCAAGGTCAATCTTAACCTCTGCTGTCATTCTAATCCATTCTCCGGTTTTAACGTTTCTCCAATCGTTTGCATTCCAATCAAATCCATATCCTGCAAATCCATAACCACTAGTAATAGAATACTCATTCATTCTACCGCCTTCAGCAAGATCAGGACCGTAACCTTCAGCACCAATCGTTGAAAAGTCTTCTGGGACTGCGATTGAACAATATGCTGGAGCTGTTCCACTAACATTAGTGTGGATTACCTCTTTTAAGATACCAAGTGAACTACATCCAATCATAGCAACCGGAGTTCTATGGTAAGGACCTAAGTTCCATGGACTTGAACCTTTATATTTTCTTGACCAGTGATATGCTCTTGCAGTTTCCATCGCTGCAAGAAGGTTACCATTAGAATTGGTAGCGTCAAATGAAGCAATTGCATAAACAACATCTCCAAAATCGCCATTATGTACTTGATTTAATAGATTTGCAAGTGCAGTTCTTCTAGCATCATCACCATATGTATCGAATGATTCGGTGTGAACTGGTGACATTGAACCGGCATCAAATATAATTATAGTAAGTCCTCTTGCATTCACAGTATATGTAGTCTGTGTGTTAGAACCAAATGTATTATACTTAATGTAACCTGCTCCTGTATCTGTAGCATTATAACTGGTCCCGTAAACTTCAATCAGAGCCGGAGCTACTGCTCCGGACTCTGTTATGTTTGAAACCGTTAAATCTCTATATCTATTTAATTCCATCTAATGATAGGTCTTTTCTTTTATATTATACTGTAAATCTCATTACTGAACCATCGTATGTTACAGCAGAACCATTAACTCCAAGTGATTGAACATTTACTACATTCATATTTGAAGTCGATGCGAAATTACCGTAGTACGCTGTATTATTTCTATCGTAGAAAATATCAGCTCTTGCGTCGTTCATATCTACTCTATTCATTCTAGAAGTAGATGCAAAGTTACCGTAATAGCCAGTGTTATTTCTATCGTAGAAGATATCTGCTCTTACATCATTTAGATATGAAGTAGATGCAGGGTCTAAATAGAATCCAGTATTATTTCTGTCATAGTATCTATCTGCATAAACACTAGGTACATTAATTAAGTTTTTAATTTGTACTCTACCATCAGTTGTCAGCGACATTGCACCGTCACTAGCAGCCATCGACTCATGTCTCCATAACCATCCTCTATCGGAATCGTTATTCATTTGGAAAGTCATTGCATAGTCATTCAAGTAACCATACGTTTGAGCTGAAGACATACCAATTGCATAGGTCGTAGAAGTGTCCCATAGTCTAAACTTAGCGTAACTATCTCCAGAGTTTACATAGTGGTAAGCGCCTCCATTTGGACCGTAAGGACCTGTAGCACCTTGAGCACCTTGAGCACCTTGCGCGCCTTGAGCACCTTGTGGACCGGTTGGACCTCCAGGACCGGTATTACCGGTATTACCTTTAGGACCTATACTTCCTTTAACACCTTGAGCACCTTGAGCACCTTGAGCACCTTGTGGACCAGTTGGACCTCCAGGACCGGTATTACCGGTATTACCTTTAGGACCTATACTTCCCTTAACACCTTGAGCACCTTGAGCACCTTGAGCACCTTGGGCTCCTTGAGCACCTGTAGCTCCACCGCCACCAGTGTTACCTTTAGTACCTTGTGGACCGGTTGGACCTTGAGCACCTTGAGCACCTGTTGCTCCAGTGTTTCCTTTGTGTCCTTTAACACCTTGAGCACCTTGAGCTCCTTGTGGACCAGTAGGACCAGTTGGTCCTTGAGCACCTTGAGCTCCTGTAGCGCCAGTGTTTCCTTTATGTCCTTTAACACCTTGAGGACCCTGAGGGCCTTGAGCACCTTGAGCTCCTTGTGGACCAGTAGGACCCTGTGCACCTTGAGCACCTGTTGCTCCAGTGTTTCCTTTATGTCCTTTAACGCCTTGAGGACCTTGTGGGCCTTGAGCACCTTGAGCTCCTTGTGGACCGGTAGGACCTTGCGCTCCTTGAGCACCAGTATTACCTTTAGCACCGTCATTACCTGAAGTACCAGCAATACCATCTACACCTGCAGCTCCTTGAGCACCTTGAGGACCCTGTGGACCTTGGGCACCTTGGGCTCCAGTGTTACCTTTTGTACCTTGAGGACCTTGAGCACCTTGAGCTCCTTGTGGACCAGTAGGACCTTGCGCTCCTTGAGCACCTGTAGCTCCAGTGTTTCCTTTATGGCCCTTAGTACCTTGTGGACCTTGTGGGCCTTGAGCACCCTGTGGACCAGTTGGACCTTGCGCTCCTTGAGCACCTGTAGCTCCAGTATTACCTTTAACACCTTGAGGACCTTGAGCACCTTGGGCTCCAGTATTACCTTTAACACCTTGAGGACCTTGTGCGCCTTGAGCACCTGTAGCTCCAGTGTTACCTTTTGTACCTTGAGGGCCTTGTGCACCTTGAGCACCTTGATTTCCATATACTCTACCCACTGGTAAGTCTCCGAAAGCTTCACCAACGATAATTAGGTCTGTTCCTTCAAGTCTTGCGTCTATAATTGCAGCACCCTGAGCACCTTGAGCACCTGTAGCTCCTCTATCTCCTTTGTGACCTTTAACACCTTGTGGACCTTGAGGACCCTGAGCTCCTTGAGCACCTGTAGCTCCAGTATTACCTTTAACACCTTGAGGACCTTGTGCACCTTGAGCACCTGTAGCTCCAGTATTACCTTTAACACCTTGAGGACCTTGAGCACCTTGAGCTCCTTGATTACCAGTATTACCCTTAACGCCTTGAGGACCTTGAGCACCTTGTGCTCCAGTATTACCCTTAACACCTGAAGTACCACTTGCACCATCTACACCAGCGTCACCTTTAATACCTTGTGGACCTTGAGCTCCTTGTGGACCTTGAGCTCCTTGTGGACCTTGAGCACCAGTGTTACCTTTTGTACCTTGAGGACCCTGAGCTCCTTGAGCACCTGTAGCTCCAGTATTACCTTTAACACCTTGAGGACCTTGAGCTCCTTGAGCACCTGTAGCTCCTCTATCTCCTTTAACTCCCTGAGCGCCTTGAGCACCTTGAGCTCCAGTATTACCTTTAAGACCGCTATTAGGACCAATCCATTGACCAGAAGCATTCATAACTGCGGTTGAACCAACAACTACATTACCATCAGGACGAAGAATAACGTCTTGATCTGCGTGGATTTCTAAATCTTCTGGAGAATCAGTGTTTGCTGCAATATAAGTATTTACAGTATCTCCACCGAATGCAATTTTATCTTGATTACTTAAGATAATAGAACCATCCATAATAAGGCTACCATTAACTCTAGTCTTACCTAATTGAAGTCCTAATGTTGCATTTGAACCAGAAATTGAGTTAGCTGAGTTAACCGTAACATCACTGTTGAATACTGTACCTCCAGCTGCGGTGAACTGAATACCACCGTCTTGAGAAACGATTTGTAGAATACCAGTTCCAGAAGTTTTAATTGCTAGATTTTGTCCGGCACTTGTTGTAATGTTAATAGTATCTGAATCGTCGTGGATTACCTTCTTATCGTTAACGTAAAGTGAATTTGCACCAACGAAAACTTCATCAGCTCTAATTTCAGATGCACCTGTTACTTCATTAAAGGTAACGATGTCATATAGATTTCCTAATGAATCACTAAATCTAACCCTTGGTGGAAGTATTACGTTATCTGCATCTTTACCAAGCTGTCCTTCGATGAATCTGTGAATGTCCTGGATTTCTGCCTCTACTGCTGATAAACCATCAATTAAGTCATCGACGATAGGACCAAGCTTATTTAGCTTAGTGTACTCTTCATCGGCTGCATATTCTGCTGGTTTATTAACACCCTTAAACGTATCATCCTTATATTTACTCTTTAGCGAGTCAATATCTTTAGATGCAAGTCTAAGATTGCCTACAAGTGATGCAAAATCTTTAAGAGATATTCTTGCCATTTATATTGTTCTTATTTTTGTTCTAATTGTTTTACTCTATCTTTAAGCTCTTTAATAGCCTCTACTAGTACTGGTACAAATCTACCATAGTCAAGAGAGAATGGAGCACCTTCTTCATCGTAGATTACGAATCTTGAATCCCATTGGTCAACTTCTTCAGCAATAAAACCAACCTGTACTCTATCGCTATCTTTACCAGTATATGATACTGGTCTGACATTATCGAAGAATCCTTCTAGATCAACTTCTAAATTTTGTATATTGTCCTTAAATCTAAGAGAAGATCCTTGGAATCCAATACCTCCATTTACTTGATCCCATACCATAGGAACTGGAGCGCCCATAATACCATCTGGTACCATACCATTTCCATTAGCAACCATTGCTGCTTGACCGTACGTACCGCTGTTTCCATAGAATGTCCATGCTCCACCAGTAGTTGAAGATAGAGCTTCCCATTTTTCTGAAATAGTCCAATTTGCTTGAGCAACTGCAGCGTTCCAATATTGAGTACTACTATCATATGTAATTGTAGATTCAGCATTTGCACTATTACTATTGATCGCGGTCAAGATTCTGTTATTTGAAGCGTTTGTAATAGATGAGAATCCTGGACCAGTAGCACCTTGTGCTCCTTGAGCTCCTTGAGGACCTGTAGCACCTTGGGCACCTTGGTTACCAGTGTTACCTTTATGACCTTTAACGCCTTGAGGACCTTGAGCACCTTGGGCACCTGTAGCGCCTTGAGCACCTTGAGCGCCTTGAGGACCTTGAGGACCTGTGATATTACCAGTTGGAATCCAACCTGCACCGTCCCATTCAAACGTTTCTCCAGTTGCAGTATTTAAGAATTGGTCTCCAACAATTTCAAGACCAGTCGGTGCTGGTGGATTGTTAGCAGCTGACGTCCATTCAGTACCTCTAAGACCTTGAGCACCTTGAGCACCTTGTGCTCCAGTATTACCTTTATGGCCTTTAACTCCTTGTGGTCCTTGAGCACCTTGAGCTCCAGTAGCTCCTTGAGCACCTTGTGCACCTGTAGCACCTTTAGTACCTTGAGGACCTTGCGCTCCTTGAGCACCTTGAGCTCCAGTAGCTCCTTGAGCACCTTGAGCACCAGTAGCACCTTTAACACCTTGAGGACCTTGAGCTCCTTGAGCACCAGTTGGACCTTGCGCTCCTTGAGCACCTGTATCTCCCTTATGACCTTTAACGCCTTGAGGACCTTGAGCACCTTGGGCACCTGTAGCGCCTTGAGCTCCTTGAGCTCCAGTATCTCCTTTATGACCTTTAGTACCTTGAGGTCCTTGAGCACCTTGCGCTCCTGTTGGACCTTGAGCACCTTGAGCACCAGTTGCTCCAGTAATGTTACCTGTTGGAATCCAAGCTGAACCATCCCATTCGAACGTTTCTCCAGTTACTGTATTTAAGAATTGATCTCCAACAATTTCAAGACCAGTTGGTGCTGGTGGGTTATTAGCAGCTGACGTCCATTCAGTACCTCTAAGACCTTGTGCACCTTGAGCTCCGGTATTTCCTTTATGTCCTTTAACTCCTTGAGGTCCTTGTGCTCCTTGAGCACCAGTTGGACCCTGCGCTCCTTGAGCACCTGTATCTCCTTTATGACCTTTAACGCCTTGAGGTCCTTGAGCACCTTGAGCACCAGTTGGACCTTGCGCTCCTTGAGCACCAGTAGCACCTTTAACTCCTTGTGGACCTTGCGCGCCTTGAGCCCCGGTTGGACCTTGAGCACCTTGAGCACCAGTAGCACCTTTAGTACCTTGAGGTCCTTGAGCACCTTGTGCTCCTGTTGGACCTTGCGCTCCTTGAGCACCTGTATCTCCTTTAACGCCTTGAGGACCTTGTGCACCTTGAGCACCTTGTGGACCTTGAGCACCTTGAGCACCTGTTGCTCCAGTAATGTTACCTGTTGGAATCCAAGCTGCGCCGTCCCATTCGAATGTTTCTCCAGTTACGGTATTTAAGAATTGGTCTCCTATAATTTCTGAACCAGTCGGAGCTGGTGGGTTATTTGCAGCTGACGTCCATTCAGTACCTCTAAGACCTTGAGCACCTTGAGCACCTGTAGCGCCTTGTGCGCCTTGTGCACCAGTTGGACCTTGTGCTCCTTGAGCACCAGTATCTCCTTTATGACCTTTAACGCCTTGAGGACCTTGAGCACCTTGAGCTCCAGTTGGACCTTGCGCACCTTGTGCACCAGTAGCTCCTTTAACTCCTTGAGGACCCTGAGCACCTTGAGCTCCAGTTGGACCTTGCGCGCCTTGAGCACCTGTATCTCCTTTATGACCTTTAACACCTTGAGGACCTTGAGCGCCTTGAGCACCTGTATCTCCTTGAGCACCTTGTGGACCTTGAGCACCTTGAGCACCTGTTGCTCCAGTAATGTTACCTGTTGGAATCCAAGCTGCGCCGTCCCATTCGAATGTTTCTCCAGTTACGGTATTTAAGAATTGATCTCCTATAATTTCTGAACCAGTTGGTGCAGGAGGATTGTTAGCAGCTGAAGTCCATTCAGTACCTCTAAGACCTTGAGCACCTTGAGCACCTTGGGCTCCTTGAGGACCTTGTGCGCCTTGTGCGCCTTGAGCACCTTGAGCTCCAGTATCTCCTTTATGACCTTTAACTCCTTGAGGACCTTGCGCGCCCTGTGCACCTGTATCTCCTTGAGCACCTTGAGGACCTTGTGCTCCTTGAGCACCTGTAGGACCTTGTGCGCCTTGAGCACCTGTATCTCCTTTATGACCTTTAACACCTTGAGGACCCTGAGCTCCTTGAGCACCATCTACTCCAGATGTACCTGAGATACCATCAACACCGGCCTCTCCTTTAACACCTTGAGGACCTTGAGCTCCTTGAGCACCTGTTGGACCTTGCGCTCCTTGCGCTCCAGTTGGACCTTGTGCTCCTTGAGCACCTGTTGCTCCAGTAATGTTACCTGTTGGAATCCAAGCTGAACCATCCCATTCGAACGTTTCTCCAGTTACTGTGTTTAAGAATTGATCTCCTACAATTTCTAAACCGGTCGGTGCAGGAGGGTTGTTGGCTGCAGAAGTCCATTCAGTACCTCTAAGACCTTGAGCACCTTGAGCACCCTGTGCGCCTTGAGGACCTTGAGCTCCTTGAGCACCGGTTGGACCTTGCGCGCCCTGTGCACCTGTATCTCCTTGAGCACCTTGAGGACCTTGTGCTCCTTGAGCACCTGTAGGACCTTGTGCGCCTTGAGCACCTGTATCTCCTTTAACTCCTTGAGGACCTTGAGCTCCTTGAGCTCCAGTTGGACCTTGAGCACCTTGCGCTCCCGTATCTCCTTTATGTCCTTTAACGCCTTGAGGACCTTGAGCTCCTTGAGCTCCAGTGTCTCCTTTAACGCCTTGAGCTCCTTGAGCTCCAGTTGGACCTTGAGCACCTTGCGCTCCCGTATCTCCTTTTGTACCCACCGGCTGGGCTTGTGGTTCGTAACTACCGGTTGTGGAATTCCATACTAGATAATCTCCATTACTGACCCCTGATACGGAGTTCTTGAGTTCTTCTAGCTGTTTAACTCTAATTCTAGACATTTAGATCTTTTTTATTTAAGCTTAACTTTTGACAGTTTATATATCTTAGTTTCAGGACCATACTGACCAAAGGGCACAATATATTTTAATATTATACCCAGGGCTGGCCATATCAATCTTAAATATATATCGAAATTATACTGTAAAGTTTATGAGTCGTGAACGTTCAGCTGCATTTAAAAGGTTAATCCGTAAATATGAGTTCCTATTAGAGGACTGGGAGGATGTATCTGAGATTAGTAAGAGTGCTAATCTGGAAATGATGCGTGAAATTAATCTTCGTAAACCAGCTGATATAACTGAAAATGACTTTACGGTCGAAGAATCGGAAGAGGATGAAAAGGAAAAGGAAGAAGAGACTCCAGAAGATAGAGTGTTAAAGAAACTTTTTCGCAAAATTGTTTTTAAGAGTCATCCTGATAGGTTAGGGGATGAAGTCTCTGAACTTGAACGGGTAAGGTTAATTTCTTTATATGACCAAGCAGTTAGTGCACACGATGACAAGAATTGGGCACTGATGGTAGTTACCGCAATTAAATTGGATGTAGAGTTACCAGAAGAGGCCGAAGAGATGGTTGACAAGATTGAAGACGAGGCTAGGGAACTGGAAGAAAAGATTGCTAATGAAACCACTGGAATAGCTTGGCAATTTTATCATGCTGCTGAAGAAGAGAAAGAAAAGATAATTGAAAATTATTTAGCAATGTTGGCTCTATCTAAGAAAAAGAAATTAGAAGAGGGTGTTGACTTTGTTAATAAAAAAGGGTCTAAATTAATTTTGGGGGTTGGTCACCCAAGAACCGGAACTGGATATACTGCTAAATTACT